>JACCDY010609388.1_pt1 | contig 17242 bp, 8 predicted proteins | sample 7446391 | NCBI WGS metagenome assembly JACCDY01 (sample SAMN15323451, study PRJNA562643) | freshwater metagenome | isolation source: river surface water | place: USA:Blue River Watershed | collected 2017-08-18
CCCCTACGCCCAGGACCCCGCGATCACGCGCCACCTCGCCGCCTTCCTCGCCCGCCACGCCGCCTCCGCCCGCGCGGCCCTCGACGCGCAACGAGACGCCCTCCTCTCTCGCTTCGCCGCCGATGCCGCGTCCGCTTCCGAGGCCCCCGATCGGCCGCTCGTCCGTCCATCGCTCGTCACCAGCCTCCGCGATCTGTTCGCCGTCCTTCACCGCGAACTCTTCGCCCCCTACCGCCGCTCTTGGAGCGCGCTCGCCTGCGTCTGGCTCGCGATCCTCGCGTTTCAGCAACTCGACCGCCTTTCCGCGCCGCCCCTCGCGCCCGCCCGCCTCGCCTCCTCCGCGCCCGCCGCCGACACCGCGCTCCTTGCCCTCTGGCTCGAACAACGCCGCCAACTCGCCGCTCTCGCCGCCGACTCCGGCATGGGCGATCCGCTCGTCTCGCCCGCGCGCGCCCCGACGCGTGAAAAAGTGCCCACTCCCGCCGGCTCGCGCCCCCTCGGCGTCCTCTCTCCGCCCCGTCTCGCCATCGCCTGATTTCCCCGCCATGTCCCTTCGCGCTCTTTATCCCACGTTTTCGCGAATCATCCCCGCGTGCCCCGCTCATCTGAAAAACGCCGCGCGCCGCGCTCTGCACCTGATCTTGCTCCGCTGGTGGACCTGGCGCCTCACCCGCCGCCTCCTCTTTGCCGGCGCCGCCTTCGCGACTCTTCTCGCCGCCGTCTTCGTGGTCGAAAACTGGCGCGGCCGCCGCGCCTTCGACGCCGTGGCCCGCGAAGCCGCCTCGATGGGACTTTCCTTCAATCTCCGCGACCACGCCCAGCCGCCGGTTCTCGACGATCAAAACCTCGCCAAAACCGCCCTCCTCGACGCCCCGAACGAATCCGTCGCGATCGGCAAATTCTGGAGCGAACTTTCCTGGCGCTTTCAGCTCCTCCGCATCCCCCCCCCGCCCGAAACTTATAACCGCGCATACACGTTGCCCGACGCCGGCCGGCCCGACCCGCTGACCGGCACACCCGCCGATCTGGCCGCCTTCCGGGCCGCGGTCGACCAGGTGTCGGAGGCGCGCGACCACGAGAGCATGGACGCCTTCCTCGCTCGCACCGCCCCGCTGCTGGCCGAGCTCGGAGCCGAGGCCGCCCGCCGCCCCTATCTCATCTATGAACGCGACTGGGACGACCCGATGAACATCATCGTGCCCGAAGTCGGCCCGATGCGCGACATCGCCCGCGCCGCCTCGATCCAGGCCCTCGTCGCCCTCTCCGACGGCCGCCCGGCCGCGGCCGCCGACGCGCTCGCGCTTCCACTGCGCCTGCGCACCGCCGTCCAGCGCGACCCCACGCTGATTTCCAATCTCACCGCCGTCGCCATGGACTCCATCGCCCTCGCCGTCCTCTGGCAGGGCCTCACCACGCACGCCTGGACCGCCGCCGAGCTCGACCGCTTTGCTACGCTCCTGGCCGATGACCGCACACTGGAAAGTCTCCGCCGAGCCTGCGCCGCCGAGACCGCGTGGAGCGTCTCCATCCCGCTTCAACTCCCCAAAACCATCGAGTATTATCCCTCGACTTTCGGCAACGACCAGGAGGCCCGCCTTTTCTACCTCCTCGCGCACTGGGCCCCCTATGGCTGGCTTCAGCAAAACGCCGCCGGCTCCGCCCGCATCCATCTCCACGAATCGCTGCCGTGCATCGACCTCGGGGCCGCCCGCATCTACCCGGATCGCACGCGCCCCCTCGACCAGCGCCCGCGCGCCGAGTTCCCCCCCTACGACGTGCTCACGCGCCTCACTCAGCCCAGCCTGCAAGGTGTCTTCAAAAACGTCGGCGTGGGCAAAACCCGCCACGACCTCGCCCGCCTCGCCGTCGCCCTGGAAAAACACCTCCTCGCCCGCGGCGCCTACCCCGACTCGCTCGCCCCCGTCCTCGCCACCGATCCCGCGCTCGCCGCGCTCCACGATCCCTTCGACGGGCAACCCTACCGCTACCGTCGCGACACCGACGGCGGCTTTACCCTCTGGGGCGTCGGCCAAAATCTCCGCGACGACGGCGGCGCCTTCCCCGACGCCTCCACCGCCCAGGGCTCCAAGCGTTACGAAACCGGCGACCTCGTCTGGCGCGTGCCCGGCCGCTGAGCCGGGCGCGAGGCGAGGCCGCCCTCAGCGCGCCCGATACCGCAGCACCGGCGCGGCCTTCCCCTCGCTCGTCACGTAGATTTCCCGCCCGTCCGCGCCGAAACACACCGCCTCCGCCTGCGCCAGCCCGTGCGGCGCCAGCCGCCTCGGCTCCCGCGCCAGCGCCGCCGACCAGGCCTCGTCACCATTTTTCGGATACACCAGAACGTCGCCATACGTGACGATCACCGCCGCCGAGCCGTCCGCCGCGAAATCCATCCCCGTCGGCTGGGCCCGATACGCGCCGCTCGGCCTGGGCAAAAGCGCCTCCACGCCTTCCGCGGCGGGGAACGACGCGATCTCGCCGGCCTTCTCCATCGGCGGCATCGGCCGCCCCGCCGGCGCCGCGCGCAGCGGCAGCGCATACAGCCCGTGCGGCGTCGTCCGCTTCGCCAGCAGATACACGCGCTCCGCCTTCGCGTCCACCGCCACCGCCTCCACGTCGCGCGGCCCGTCCGGATAGATCACCGGGATCCGCCACGCCACCTTAGCCACGAGCTCCGTCCGCGGAACCAGCCGCGCCGGATCGGGCTCCTCCACGACGAGCAGCGAACACTCGCCGCGGCCCGCCTTGTTGTCGCCCGTGTCCGCGATCAGGAGCCACGCCTTCCCGTCCAGCTCGAAGGAGGCGAGATCCTCCCAGTCGTGGTTTTTCACGCCCGCGATCCGCAAGCGCCCGCGCGAGGCCCCGTCCGCCAGGATCGCCTCGAGCACGGGCTCGCCGCCGCTGTCACCGTGCGTCCACAACATCCCGGACGCCCGCAGCGAGGCCGCCAGGCCGCTCGCCTCGCGCTGCCCCGCCGGCAAGTTGCCCGCCCGCTCCGGCCCCGACCACGCCGCCTCCGCTTTTCCGGTCGCGAAGACCCAGGCGAAAGCGCAAAGGACGAGGGCGGAACGGTTCATGCCGCCAAGACGAAGCACGGCCTCGCCTCCGGGCGAGCCGCATTCCACCGGACTTTCCCGAGAAGCCGCCGGCGCGCCGGGCTTTTGCTTTCCCCCCCGCCCCGGATTCCTCCACTTTCCTGCGATATGCGCCGCCTCGCCCGAACGGCCTTCGCCGCCCTTTCGCTTCTCGTCTCCCTGCGGACGGGCGCCGCCACCCTGCCTCCGCGGCTGATCGCCCCGCTCCCCGATCTCACGCTCACGCCAGAGGCGGGCGCGCCCGTGATCGCCCTCGCCCCGCATTTCGAGGATCCCGAGGTCCCCGGCCCCGCCGTCCGCGTCGCCATCCGTCTCGGCGTGGAAACCCGCCACATCGACCTCGCGCTCCTGCCCGACGCCGCGCCCCGCACCGTGGCCAACTTCCTCGCCTACGTCGACGCCGGGCGCTATGCCGCCAATTTTTTCCACCGCTCCGTCCGGAACTTCGTCATCCAGAACGGCGGCTTCCGCTTCGTAAACGACACCACCTTCGACTACGTCGCGACCTCCGACCCGGTGCCGAACGAGCCCGGCGTCTCCAACACCCGCGGCACCGTCGCCATGGCCAAGCTCGGCGACAATCCCGACAGCGCCACCAGCCAGTGGTTCATCAACCTCGGCGACAACTCCTCCAATCTCGACGCCCAGAACGGCGGCTTCACCGTCTTCGCCCGCGTGCTCGGCGACGGTATGACCGTGGCCGACGCGATCGCCGCGCTGCCCGCCTACGACGCCACTCCGGCCCCCTTCTATCTGCCGTGGAACGAGCTCCCGCTCACCGCCGCCTACCTCGCCCGCCCCTCCTTCGTCGAAACCTCCGTCGCGCGCGTCGCCCCGCTCGCCTTCTCCGTCTCGGTCGACGACCCCGCCCTGCTCGGCGCCACGCTCGACGGGACCTCCCTCGCGCTCCTCGCCGCCTCCGACCGCGCCGGAACCACCACCGTCCGCGTCACCGCGACCGATCTCGAGGGCGGCGTGTTCACCGCCTCCTTCCAGGTCACCGTCATGATCGGGCAAACCATCACGTTCGCCGCCTTGGACGATCTCGCGTTCGGCGCCACGCTGCCGCTCCAGCGCACGCTCGTCGCCGAGGCCGACTCCGGCCTCCCCGTCTCGTTCGAGCTCGTCTCCGGCCCCGCCACGCTTTCCGGTTCAACCCTCACCCTGCTTCAACCCGGCGAAGTCACTCTCCGCGCCACCCAGGCGGGTGACGCCACCCACCTGCCCGCCGCGCCCGTCGAGCGTCGTTTCACCGTTCGTCCCTTCGCCAACGGCTCCCTCGCGCTCGAAGGGCTTTCCAAGGTGTTCAACGGCGGCCCTCAAACCGTCGCCGCCACGCCCACCCCGTCGTGGGCGAGCCACACGATCACCTACGCCGGATCCACCGCGGCCCCGACCAACGCCGGCTCCTACGCCGTGGTCGCGACCATCGACGATCCGCGCGTCGACGGCACCCCGTCCGCCGAGGGCACGCTCACCATCGCGCGCCGCGCCCTCACGCTGACCGCCCGGGGCTCCATGCTCCAGGGCTCGCTCGCAGCGCCCGTCCTCGAACTCGTCTCCATCCCCGACGAAAGCCCGCTCTATCTGCCCGCCGACCCCGTCCTGCGCTGCGCGGCGAAGGCAGCCAGCGCGCCCGGAACCTACCCCATCACCCTCGACCCGATCGAGACCGCGAACTACGACCTAACCCTCGTTCCGGGCACCTTCGTCGTCGCGCCTCTCGCCGCGACCTACGAGGCGGCGAGTTCCGCCTTCGGATTCGCCCGCATCACCGTCTCGCGCAACCGGCGCGACTACACCGGCGTGCTCGAACTCGTCGACGAGGCCCGGCCCGTCGCGATCCGCGGCTCGCTCCGCTTCAGCCCCGACCACGACGCGGCCTATGTCGAGTGGACGAGGCCGGAAAATTCGTCCTCCCACCCCCGCGCGCTCCACACGTTCCGGCTCTCCATCGGCCCCGAGGCCGCCGCACGGTTCCTGCGGACCAATCCCACCAACACGCAGGACTTCGGGGCCGTCCCCGCCCCGCGCCGCCGCGCTCCGTCCGGCGAAAACCTCCCCGCCTGGGCCGGCGCCTACGGACTCCTCCTCGACGATCTCGTCGCCGCGCCCTCGCCCACCGCCTACCCCGACGCGCTCGGCATCGGCCACGCCACCGCCAAGATCGACAAGACCGGCGCCCTCGCCCTCCGCGGCCGGCTCGGCGACGCCCGCGTCTTCACCGCCGCTATTCCGCTCTCCGACGACGCCGGCCACCGCTTTTTCGTCCGTCCCTACGGCCTTCGCAACGGCGGCTATTTCTTCGGCCTCGTCTTCACCCGACCCCACCCCGCTCTGACCGGCCGGCGGCTCCTGGAGCCCTACGGCGAGCAGGCCTCCGGGAACGAACAAACCTTTCTCGCCTGGGCCCCTCCCCAAGGCCCGCAAGCCGTCTACGGCGGCGCCTACGACGAACGTTTCCTCGTCGCGGAACTCGACCCGTGGCTGCCCCCGGCCGCCGCCAAACGCGCCACCGCCACCCGTCCCGCCCAGCCGGCCGTCACGCTCGCGCAACGCCTCGGCCTCGCTCCCGCGTCCGACACGGGACTCGCGGCGCTCGGCCTGGATTACTTCGCGTTGGAAGGGACCGACCTCACCGCCGCGCAAATCGAACTGCTCCCCGCCGCGCTGAGCCTGAGCCCCGCCGGAAAAGCCCTGCCCCTCGACGGCCGGAAGGAAGGCTTCAAGTTCTCCATCGATTCCGCCACCGGCGCCTTCTCCGGCTCCTTCGTCGTCTCCGACCAGGTGCCGTCCACGCGAAACCCCGGGACGACGCGCCTCGTCTCGCGAAAGATCCCCTTCACCGGAATGCTGCGCCAAATCCCGTCCCCCGCCCCCTCCGGCACGATCCTCGGCGCGGGCCAGTTCGTGGTCTCCCCTCTCGACGGCTCCGAACAACAAAGCGCCCCGGCCACCGGCGAATTGCGCCTCACCGTCCCCTGATCCCCCCCGCCGGCACGCCTCCGCCCCGCCGACCGCATCGCCCCGATCCCGCCACCCCGGCCCCATCCTTTATCACGCCATGTTTCCCCTCCGTCGACTGTCGTTCGCCGCCGCGGCCCTTCTCTTCCTGAGCCAGCCCTTGCGCGCGGCCGTCCCCGCCCTCGCCACGGCGCTCGACACCCCCGCGCTCGCCTGGAACACCGGCGGCGCCAGCGCCTGGAGCGCCCAAAGCGGCGTCACCGCCGACGGCGTCGACGCCGCCCGCGCCACCGGCTTGTCGGGCGCGGAATCCGAGGCCTGGCTCGAAACCACGGTCAACGCTCCCGGATTTCTCTCCTGGAGATGGCGTCTCGACGCGGCCGAGGACGCCGCCTCGAACCTGGAACTTTACGTGGGCGACGAACTCGCTCCGCGCGACGCCCTCTACGTTTCCACCGGCTGGACCGCCTCCCAAATCACGCTCGACGGCTCCGGGCCGGTCACCGTCCGCTGGCGGCTTCACCGCCTCGTCGAGGCCGACTCCGCTTCGCCCGACGCCGCCTACCTCGATCAAGTCTCGTATGTCCCCTTCGGCCCGCCGGTCCTCCAGTCGCCCGCCGACCTGACCGCGCGAGGCTTCACCGCCGCCTGGAGCACGGTGGACCAGGCGCTTTCCTACGCCGTCGAGTGGTCCCTTACCGCCGATTTTGCCGAATCCGTGCTCGGCAACCCCGTCTCGGCGCCCGCCACGAGCCTCGCCGTCGACGGGCTCTCCCCCGCGACGCTTTATTATTACCGCGTCATCGCCTACGGCCCGGACTCGCTTTCGGTCGCCTCCACCACCCGCAGCCTCACCACGCCCGGGATCACCCGCCCCGCCAACGACGCCTTCGCCCAGGCCGTCGCGCTCGCCGGCCCGACCGGCTCCGTCTCCGCCGACACGCGCGAATCCACCACCGAAACCGACGAGCCCGCCGCGCATCAGGCCTCGGTCTGGTATCGATGGACCGCCCCCGCCTCCGGTCTCTGGCGCTTCCAGACCACCGTCGCGGACGACTCCGCGCCGCTTCCCTACGTCTACACCGGAAACACCTTGGCCGACCTCGATCTTGTCGCGGCCGGCGCGCCCGGCGACTCCGCCGGATCCGCCTTCGTGGAATTCGAGGCCTCCGCCGGCGTCTCCTACCGCATCGCCCTGGACGCCACTTTCTCCACGCCGGCCGCCGCCACCCTCGCCTGGCAAAGCCTCGCCCTCTACGCCCCGCCGACCAACGACGCCTTCGCCTCCGCCTCCCCCCTCTCCGGCCTGAGCGGTTCCGTCGACGCCACCAACCTCCACGCCAGCGCCGAAGCCGGCGAAACCGCCTCCGCCCGCCACTCCGTCTGGTTCAGCTGGCAAGCCCCCGCCTCCGGCACCCTCACCCTGGACGCCGCCGGCTCCGCCATACCCGCCACGCTTTCCGTCTGGTCGGGCTCCACCCTCTCCGGCCTCTCGCTTCTGGCCACCGATTCCGCGACCTCGCCGGCCGCCAGCCGCGTTTCCCTGTCCGTGACCAAAAACGTCACCTACCGCATCTCTCTGGATGGCCAGAACGAGGCCCAGGGCACGCTCCGCCTGGCTTGGAGCCTCGCCGTTCCGGTCGCCGCGCAAACCATCGCCCCGCCCGCCGTCCTCGACCTCCCGGTGGACGCGCCGCCCTTCGAGATCGATGCCACCACCAGCTCCGGGCTGCCCCTCGTCTTCAGCTTGCTCTCCGGCCCCGCCACCTTGTCCGGCGCCACCCTGTCCCTGACCGGCCAGCCCGGCGTGATCGTCCTCCGAGCCAACCAGGCCGGCGACGACACCTATCTCGCCGCCGAGCTGGACTTCCAGCTGACCGTGCACGCGCCGCCCGCCAACGACCAGGCCTCCGCCGCCGCGCTCTTCGGCGGCGCCGCCGGCCAGATCGACGCCGACCTCCGCTACGCCACCGCCGAGCCCGACGAGGATTATCCCGCCCGCCGCTCCGTGTGGTATCGCTGGACCGCGACCGCCCTCGGCGTCCTCACCTTGGACAGCGCGGCGAGCGCCACCCCCGTCACGCTCGCCGTCTTCACCCAGACCGGCCAGGAACGACTTCCCGTCGTCTCCGACACCCGCGCCGGCGTCCGTCCGCATCTCGAAGTCCCGGTCACCCCCGGCGCCACCTACCTCGTCGCGCTCGACACCTTGGAAGAGCCCGCCGGCGCCGCGCGCCTGACCTGGAGCTTCGCCGCTCCTTCGCTGTCCCAGAGCATCGACTTTCCGGAGCTCTCCGACCTCGACGTCGCCGCGCCCGCCCGTCTCCTCGACGCCAGCTCCAGTTCCGGCCTGCCCGTTTCCTTCACCCTCGTCTCCGGCCCCGCCACGCTCAGCGGCGACAGCCTCTCGCTGACCGGCCAGCCCGGCGTCGTCACCCTCCGCGCCACCCAGCCGGGCGACGCCTATTACCAGCCCGCGCCCGCGATCCAGCGTTCCTTCACCGTCATCGCGCCTCCCGCCAACGACCGCGCCTCCGACGCCCAGGTCCTCGCCGGCGCCGCGGGTTCGCTCAACGCCGATCTGCGCTACGCCACCGCCGATTCCGACGACACCTATCCCGCGCACCGCTCGCTCTGGTATCGCTGGACCGCGACCGCCACCGGCGTCCTCGTTTTGGATACGGCCGACAGCGCCATCCCCGCCACCCTCGCCGTCTTCACGCTCGCGAACGGGGAGCTCGTCGCCGCAGACGCCGACACCCGTCCCGGCGTCCGTCCTCGCCTCGAGCTTGCGGCCGCCCCGGGGACCACCTTTGTCATCGCCCTCGACACGCTCGAGGAGGACGCCGGCGTCGCCCGGCTCGCGTGGAGCTTCACCGCGCCCTCGCTGACCCAGACCATCGATTTCCCCGCGCCTCCCGATATCGGCGTCTCCGGCGGCCCCGTCTATCTCGACGCGCAAGCCAGCTCCGGACTGCCCGTTTCCTACACCCTGGTGTCCGGCCCGGCCACCCTCGACACCGGACGGCTCGATCTCACCGGGCAGGCCGGCAAGGTCGTCGTCCTCGCCTCCCAAGCGGGCGATGCTCGCTATCTGCCGGCCACGGACGTGGTCGCCTCCTTCACCGTCGTCGCGCCCCCCGTCAACGACAAGGCCGCCTCGGCCGCGCGCATCTCCGGCGCCTCCGGCTCCGCCACCGGCTCGAACATCGAGGCCACGGGCGAAAACGGCGACCCGTTCCCGGCCAACCACTCCGTCTGGTGGCGCTGGACCGCCCCGTCCACCGGTGTCTGGACCGTTGATACCGCGGGCGGCGCCCGTCCCGTCACGCTCACCATCCTCGCCGGTTCCACACCCGGCGCGCTCCAGATCGTCGCGTCGGACACGCGCTCCGACGCCTACGGCCGGCTCTCCGTCCCCGTCTACCAAGGCGCCACCTACTGGATCGCCGTCGATGTCCTCGGCGACGAAACGGGCTCGGTGCGCCTGGCCTGGTCGCTCGCCGCCCCCTCGCTGCAACAGACGATCACCTTCGACCAGGCTCTGCCCGATTTGATCGCCGGCGACCCGGCCCCGCTGCTCATGCCCACGGCCAGTTCGGGACTTCTCGTCACCATCACCGTGGTCTCCGGCCCCGCCCAGATCGTCGACGGGGTCCTCGCCCTGACCGACAAACCGGGCGTCGTGACCCTTCGCGCGTCCCAGCCCGGCGACGCCTACTACCTCGCGGCCGCTCCCGTCACCCGTTCCTTCAAAGTCGCCGACACGCCGGCTCTTTCGATCACGCTGTCCGGCCTCCGACAGCGCTACGACGGCACCCCTCGCGCCGTCACGGCCCTCGTCACGCCCTCGCCCCGCCTCCGCGAGCTCGTGGTGACCTACAACGGCTCGACCGAACCTCCGGTCAAGGCGGGCACCTACAGCGTCGTCGCCACGGCGGACAAGACCCGGGTCGCCGCAAAACTCGTCGTCGAGAAGGCGCCGCTGACCGTCACCGCCGACGACCAGCGCAAATTCGCCGGCGAGGCCAACCCGCCGCTCACGTTCTCCTGCTCCGGCTTCGTTTTCGGCGAAGGCCCCGCCGTGCTCTCCCGACAGCCCCGCGCCGCCACCTCCGCAGGGACCTCGAGCCCGGGCGGCTCCTACGCCATCAAGGTCTCCGGCGGCGCCGCGGCCGACTACTCCTTCACCTACGTCCCCGGTATCCTCACCGTGGATACCTTCGCCGGCCGCTACGAGGCCCTGCTCCTCGACGCCGACGCCCTGCCCGCGGGCAAGCTCGAGTTCACGGTCGCCTCGTCCGGACGCGCCTTCACCGGCCGCCTCGTGCTCGCCCGGGAAACCGCCGCCCTCGCGTTCAAAGGCAAACTCGACCTGAACTCCGCCCTCGAAACCGCCGGGGCCTCCCTCGTGGTCGGCGCCTACGCCCTCGATTTCGCCCTCGCCCTCGACGGACGCTTCACCGCCAACCTCGATCTCGGCTCCGCCACCCTCGCCTCCGCCACCGCCGGCAGACGCGTTTTCGTGCCCCCCTCCTCGCCCAAGATCACATGGAGCGGGGCGCACACCGCGGTGCTCGCGCCTGCCCCGGAGGCGCCGGACGACGCCCCGCGCGCCTCCGGCCACGCCACCGCCGCCATCGACACCAAGGGCAAGCTCAAGCTTGTCGGACGCCTCGCCGACACCACGCCGTTCACCTCCACCCTGTCCCCGGACGTCGACGGCGCCTACCGCCTCTTTGCCCTTCCCTACGCCAAGCGCGCGAACAGTTTCCTCGCCGGCGGATTCGCCCTTGTAGCGCACCCAGGCTCCGGACTCTTCGCCGGACGCCGCTACCTGCCTGCCTCGGACGAAGGATCGCTGGTCTGGCGCAAAGCCCCCGCGACCTCCGATAAGTCTTATCGCGCCGGCTTCGGCCCGCTCGCGCTGCCGCTCACCCTCGACCCTTGGCTGCGCCCCGCGGAAGCTCAGCCGCTCGCGCTCCGTTTCGGTCCGGAAGACATCGATCTGGGCGATCTCGCGGCGGCCCTCCCCTCCGCCGGCCTGCTCGCCCCGGGCGGCACCTTTTCCGTCGCCGCCCCGGTCACCACGCCCGCCAACCAGGCCGGCTTCACCCTCAAGTTCACCCCGGCCACCGGCGCTTTCAGCGGCAAATTCACCCTGTCCGACCAGATCGCGCCCTCGCTCGCCAAGCCCGAGCGGCGCACGGTCGCCTTCTACGGCGTCCTCCGCACGCCCCCCGAGTCCGCGCCGGAGACCGGCGCGCGGCTCGGCGCGGGCTCCTTCCTGCTCTCGCCGCTCTCCGATTCGGAGTCCACCGAACGCGTCTCGGGCGAAATTCGTCTCGAGAAACCTTGAGCCCCGCCCGTCGTCTCGACCCTCGCGCGGGCGCCGGTTCGATGCCCGCAAGACCTTCCGACTCGCTCCGATTTCAAGATGTCGATCCCTGATCACGCCATCCGCCCCGTCCTCTCCATCCTGGCCATTATCCTCGGCGTGTTGGCGTGTCCCGAGGCGATGCGCGCGCAGGACACCGCCGCCGTGGCGCTCTCCCTGAAAAACCTCGAACGCACCTACGCCGGCGCGGCCGCCATCATCGACCCCGCGAGCGACATCGAGATAAGCCCCGGCGTCGCGGACGACTATTCCTTCAAGATCACCTACGCCGGCAAAAGCACGCCGCCGAAAAACGCCGGCTCCTACTCCGTCAAGGTCGTCGCCACGTCCAAGAGCCTCCCCGCGCTTTCCGCCACCGCCTCCGGCACGCTCGTCATCGCCAAGGCCCCGCTTTCCGTCGCGGCGCTCGACCAGCTCCGTCACTTCGGCGTCGCCAACCCCGTCCTGACCCTTTCTTACGCCGGCTTCGTCGCGAACGAAACGGTCAAGGTCCTGGATCGCCGCCCCGTCGGCTCCACCCTCGCCAAATCATCCAGCCCCGCCGGCGACTACGAAATCGCCGTCACCGGCGGCGCGGACAACAACTACGAGATCGTCGCGCGCACCCCGGGCACGCTCACCATCGTTCCGGCTTTTCCCGGGACCTACGAGGCCCTGATCTTCGATTTCGCCGAATACAACACCCCGGTCGGCAAGCTCAGCCTCACCCTGCCCTCGCGCGGCGCGGCGTTCACCGGCCGCCTTGAACTGGGCCGGGAGGGCGCGCCTCTCTCCCTTTCCGGCAAACTCGTGCCGGATCTCGAACTCCTGGGCGCCACGGGCTCCGCCTCCCGCCGCACCTCCGCCGGCGACACTTACCGCGTCGGAGTGACGGTCGACGAGCGCGGCGTCTACGCCGCGCTGTATGTCACCGAGAACGGCACCTCGGACGAGGTGTTTCTCTTCGACCTCCCGCCGCTGGTCCGGCTCGCCGCCTATGGCAAATCCTCGCCCTGCCCCGCCGCCGGGACCCACACCTTCGTGCTCGCCAACCCCAGCTCGGTGCAGGACCTGCTCTTCCCCGGCGGCTCGGGTTTCTCCACCGCGCCGATCTCCGTCGGCGGCGCGCTGAAGCTGTCCGGCCGCCTCGCCGACGGATCCAAACTGACCGCCTCCATCCTGCCCGACGCCGATCTGGGCTACCGCCTCTTCATCCGCCCCTACGGATCCCGCCTGCGGAGTTTCGTGTCGGGCGACTTCACCCTGAAGCCCCACCCCGACGCCGATCGCGCGGGACGCTACTGCGTGCCGGCCTCGGCCGCCGAAACCGTCTATTGGCTCAAGGCGCCCAAACCCTCGGGTTCCGCCGACGCCCTTTTCCCGGACGGCTTCAGCGTCGAGACCCACGCCCTGCTCGACCCCTGGACGCCGCCCTCCAAGGCCAAGCCGGCCACCACCTCCTCGCCCGCCCTGCCCGCCGTGACGCTGGCCCAACGACTCGCACTCGCGGACGACCCCGCGGCCTCCGGCCTTTCCCTGCTTAGTCACGGCATCGAGGACCTTGGCGCCTCCGGATACGAACTGCCCGCCATCCTCGAATTCACCTCCGCGAACAAGGCTCTGCCCGTCCTGGCCGCCCCGCCCGCCAACCCTCGTTCGTGGAAGATCGCCACGACCGCCGCCGACGGCCGCTTCAGCGGAAGCTTCAAGCTCAGGGACGAGGTCGCCGGCACGACCGACGCCTCCGTCATGAAGATCAAGACGCGGACCCTCACCTTCCAAGGGATTCTGCGTCAGGCGCCCCAGGACGATCCCGTGATCGGCGCCGGCTATTTCCTCCTTCCCCCGCTGCCCGACTCCGTCCCCGCCACGACGATGTCCGCGAATCTGCTCCTGGAACGCCCCGGCATCTGAGCCGCGCGGCGATCTTGGCCGCCTTCTCCGCCCGACCAAACGGAAGCGGACGCCACTCAACTGCGAATAGACCGCCAAAGGGACCTGGCGCGGCGGGGTCGCGCTCCCGCTTTAACGCCTGCGTCCGCCCCGCGCTCGACTCGCTTCCTCGACTCTGCTTCATCCGCGGGTTCCTACCCCGCATGGACTTCAACTATGGTTGGTTCGCCCTCGTTTTGGGCATCGCTTTCGGCCTGATCCCCCCCCGCTGGCTCTACAAGGAGGGATGCCGCCACCTCACCTTGATCGAGGCGCGCAGTTCCTCCCTGCGACGAAGCGGCTCTTCCGGACGCCGCCGCCGCAGTTGGTGGAAGCTTTCGCTGATCTGGCTGGACCCCTTTCGCGGCTACGCCAGCGGACACCTCAGCGCCGTCGGCCTGCTGACCATGTCCGACAGCCTCCAAGGCGCCACCCTCCTTCCCCTCTTCGTCCAGTGCGCCCTCGTCGCCGCCGCCCTTGTTATCCAGATGGAAGCCGGACGACAGGAGGCCGGCAAACTTCTCGCCCCGGTCCCCTTCCTTCTCGGTTTCACCACCGGGCTTTATCTCGATTTCGGCATAGTCGGCGGCGCGATCGCCCTGCTCGCCGTCGCGACCATGCTCGGCACCCACAGCTTCATGTGGGGCTATCTGGTCGCGGGCGCCGCCGCCTCCGTGATCGGCTTCGCCTTCCTCGGCCCTTCGCCCGCCCTGATCGTCTTCGCCCTCACCGCCTGCGCCCCCGCCCCCTACGCCTTTCTCCGCCGCGCGGTTCTCGTGATGCCCTTCCGCGGCTGAGGCCTGGACCGGACCGAAATCACCGCGTCAAGGTCCGCAGCCGCCAGCCCAGCAGCGCCGCCGCGCAGGCCAGCCCCGCCGCGAGCGCGCCCCAGATCCCCTCCAGCCCCGCGCCACCCCGCACGCCGAACCACCAGCCGGCCGGCAGGGCCAGCAGCCAGTAGGCGACGAAGGAGGCCGCGAGCGGCGCGCGCACGTCGGTCAACCCGCGTAGGGCTCCGGCGAATACCACTTGCAGGCCGTCGAAAAGCTGGAACACCGCGGCGACCACCAGCACCCGCGCCGCCAGCGCCACCACCGCCCCGTCCGGGGTGAAGGCCGCCGCCACCCGGTCCCCCGCCAGCACGAAGGCCAGCGTGGAAAGCGCCGCCGTCGCGCAGGCGAGAACCGTCGCGCCGACGGCCAGCGGTCTCACCCGGTCCCGCCTGCCCGCGCCCACCGCCTCCCCCGTGCGCATGCCGAGCGCGATCGAAAGACCCAACGGGACCATGAAGGTCAGCGCCGCGCAGGAGATCGCGATCTGGTGCGCCGCCAACGACACCGTCCCCAGCCAGCCGGCCATCACCGCGGCCGCCGAAAAGGCCCCGCCCTCGAAGAACAAGGCCGCGCCCATGGGGACGCCCAGCGCCAGCATCTCGCGCGCCCGCCCGCGCGTGATCCGCGCCGCCCGCGCCGCCTCGACCGCCACCGCGAAGGCCGCCACCCGGCGCAGCCTCCAGCGCAAGGCCGCCACCACCGCGCACCGCGCCAGCAGGGTCGCCACCCCCGCGCCCGTCAGCCCCAGCGCGGGGAACCCGAGGCGCCCGAAAATAAACACCCAGTTCAGCCCCACGTTCAGCAGCGCGCCGCCCAGCATGATGAGCAAGGGATCCCAGGGCCGCCCCATCGCCTCGGAAAACTGCCGGTCCGCCTGAAACAACATAGAGGGCAAGAGCGAGGCCGCGATCAGAACATAGAAGGGCCCCATCGCCGCCACCACTTCCGCCGGCTGCCCGAAACGATCCGCCGCCGACAGGCCGAGCGCCATCGTCCCCGCCAGCGCCAGCCCCGCCACCCACGCCAGCCAGCGCGCATGCCGGAGCCATACCCCCGCCTCGGCAGGACTGCCCGCGCCCTGCGCCCGCGCCACCAGCACCGAGCCCGGCTGCAACAATCCGATGCTCCCGATGAATATGACGCCGAACACCGCCCCGGTGAAGGAAGCCGCCGCCAGCTCCACCGTCCCCACCCGCCCGATCATCATCGAGTCCGTGATGCCCATCAGCATCTGGCTCACCTGCCCCAGCATGATGGGCAGGGCCAGCGCCAGCGTGGGCCGCAACTCGTGTATCCATTTAACCATGACATCGTTGCCTCCGGACCGGCCCCGGCGGCGAAAAAGTCCGCCACGCTCCCCCGGCCGCCCCCCCCGCGCAAGGCTTTGCTCCGATCCACCCCCTCCGACGCCAAAAACACCGCCTCCGACCCTCCCTTCCGCTTCTCCTTCCCTTGCATCGGCATCGGGGATTTCCCCGCATCCTCCGCCGGTCGCTTTCCCGTTGTCGCCGGCCGGCCGCCGGCACATTCTCCCGCCTTCGCTGTCTTTTTCCGTCCACCCTCCTCCATGAAGCTCACGCGCCTCCTCGCCGTCGCCGGCCTCCTGCCCGGCTTCGCCGCCGCCCTGCTCGCCCAATCCTCCGTCGTCACGGAGCGCTCCACAGAGCCGCCCGCCACCACCGTGGAGACGCGCACCGTCGTCACCTCCGACGGCAAGACCGTCACCGAGAAGCTCACCACCACCACGCAGCGCGAGCGCGAGACCGTCGCCAAGACCTACGTCGCCGGCATCGTCGTCTCGCAACGCGCCGACTGCGATTGCCAGTGCGGCGGCGACCAGATCGCCCAGCTCGAGGATCTCCTCACCGCCCGCCTCGCCGACCTCGGCTTCCAACTCGTCTCCCGCGAGCTCGTCGTCTCCAACCTGCGCGACTTCGTCCCCGCCGGCGCCCCCGCCGAGGCCGACTCCGCCAAGGCCGCCCGCGCCGCCGAGGCCGCCTTCATCGACCAGTCCAGCGCCGTGCGCCTCGCCCAAAACCTCGGAGCCGACTACCTCGTCCACGCCTCCATCGTCTCCTGCACCAAGGCCAAACGCTCCGTCAGCGCCTACGGCCAGAAGCTCGAGAACACCGACTACACCCTCCGCGTCGCCTACAAGGTCCTCGACGCCCAGGGCGGCGGCGCCCTCACCGGCGACGTCGTCAAGGCCGTCCGCTCCGAACAGGCCAACGCCCACGCCGCCTCCGACGCCGGCGGCGTCTCCCAGGATCTCCTCGACGACGCGTCGCAGCAGATCGTCGCCTCCCTCCGCGCCCGCCGCGACGCCGGCCGCATCGCCGCCGCCAAACCCGCCGCCAAGGCCGTCGCCATCACCCTCAACGTCGAGGCCGCCGACCTCTACATCCCCGACGTCCGCGTGAGCGCCGACAACGTCGTCACCGTCGGCGACGCCAAGTTCAAGGTCGTCCCGCTCGCCGCCACCGCCGAGGTCGACGGCGTCGCCGTCGGCACCGCCCCCGGCAAGATCAGCCTCAAGCCCGGCTTCTCCCGCCTCCGCCTCACCCGCGAGGGCTTCCAGCCTTGGGAACGCACCATCAACGCCTCCGAGGGCCAGGTGCTCGCCATCGCCATGACCATGAGCGAGGACGGCCTCCGCCGCTTCCGCGAATCCACCGCCTTCCTCAACGCCCTCCGCAACGGCGCCAAGCTCACCGACGCCGAGGTCAAGGTCCTAGAAGGCCAGGCCAAGGCCCTCGAAAACTCCTTCTTCCGCGTCGATACCAAGGAGAACTTCCGCTTCATCCTCCCCGAGCGCTACCGCGAGGTTCCGGTCAACCAGCAGAACACCGTGATCAACAACTGATCCCTCCCGACTCCGCTCCTCGCGCGTCCTCCGCCCCCGCTCCCCGCACCTTCCGTCCTCTTCTGAAATCTCAAATCATGAATTTGAAATTCCGCTCCGCCGCCGTCCTCGTCGCCGCGCTCTCCGCCGTCCTCCCGCTCTCCGCGCAGGACGCCGCCCCGGCCCCCGCGCCCCAGAG
>JACCDY011376570.1_pt1 | contig 17238 bp, 13 predicted proteins | sample 7446391 | NCBI WGS metagenome assembly JACCDY01 (sample SAMN15323451, study PRJNA562643) | freshwater metagenome | isolation source: river surface water | place: USA:Blue River Watershed | collected 2017-08-18
CCCGAGCGCCGCGGACGGGCTTGCGCCCGGCTGTCACACCCCTGTCGCCGAATCCAGTCGAGAAAGCGCCCCCATGAGCCTCAAGTGCGGCATCGTCGGCCTGCCCAACGTCGGCAAATCCACCCTGTTCAATGCCCTGACCAAGGCCGGCATCGAGGCGGTAGGACGCCAGCACTTGGCCGACGGCGTCATCGGCTTCACCGGTCTGTGGGTTGACGTCGGGAATGGAACAACGACCGCAGGGTTTGACCAGTTGTAGGGTGACCGAACGCCCCCCCACATCCATGCGCAGGGTACGCAACTGATCTTCCTCATGCGCGCCCAGTCCGGACAACACCAGGTTGGGGCGAAAGCGCTCCATGCCTACTGCAGCGTGTCCGGCTTCGGTCAAGCGGCGATTGAGTTCGGCCAGTGACGCCTCGCTCACCACCAGCAGCGGAAAACCATCGCTGAACTGGTTGAGGGCTTTCACATCGCCCGTCCACGCCGCATCGCTGGTGCGGGGATGCTCGGGGTCAAAGCGCACCAGGTGCAAGGGCCCACGCTGCTTGAGCAATTGCTGGCCGCGCTCGGTCTGGCCCAAAAAATCTCCCAGCCATTGCGAGGCCAGCTGACCCATGTCATAGGCGGGCACCGTGTCGCCCCACACCTCCACCTTCATGGGTGCTTCCACCTCATTCATGGACAAATGCAGGCCCAGCATGCCCGGGGCCTTGAGCTGGATATCTGACAGGCGAATGCGGGTCGTGATGAGCGCCATCGCGGGGAGTTGGCGCTGCGTGATGGCGCGCCCCTGGGCGTCGGTCACCATCCAGGCGCGGTCCCACTCCAGGCCGGTCTCGGTGAGGGCGCTGGCCAGCACAGAAGTACCGGCGCAGGATTTGACGGGGTAGACCCAGAGCTGAGCAAGGGAGGCGGCAACAGACGACATGTCAACACAATCCGTGAAAAGACAACGAGTTCATCGAGTATAGAACGACCCCCGCGGGGTCCTCACCGCCTGAAGGCGACTGACTGCTGTGCTGGTGTGGCGTTCAGTGGGTCCTGTCCCTTGGAACTGTGGATGGGCCTTGTAACACCTTGGTCTTTTGACTGGATGCTCCCTGAAACATCGGGCGGGAACTCTACAATCGTCTGCATGACAGCCTCCTGGGACATTTGCATTCGCGGTGGCGGCCTGGTGGGTCGCACACTGGCCTTGCTGTTGTCGCAGACGCCACGCATGCGTGTGCTGCTGGCCGAGCAAGCATCCGGCGCCACCCCCGATGTCCGTGCCTATGCCTTGAACGAAGCCTCACGCACCCTGCTCTCCTCGGTGGGCTGCTGGCCCGCAGAGCCACACGCCACACCGGTGCAAACCATGCACGTGTGGGGAGACACCCACGGACAGGTGCGCTTTGAGTCCCCGTCTCCCTTGGGGCTCACCACCATTGTGGATGTGCCGGTGCTGGAGGACCTGCTCGATCAGGCGGTGAACCAACGCCCCAACATCACACGCCAGCCCGACCCCGCACCCGCCACCCTGACCATCGTGTGTGAAGGCCGACAGAGCACCAGCCGCGACCAACTGGGTGTTGACATGGAGCGACTGCCCTACCACCAGCATGCCCTGGCGTGTCGGGTGCGCACCGCCCAGCCCCATCGCCAGCAAGCGCTGCAGTGGTTCAGCGCCACCCCGCACGGCACCAACATCGTGGCCTTGCTGCCCCTGGAGGGTCCCGAGGGTTCGGTCAGCGCTGTCATTTGGTCCACCTCGCCCGAACACGCCCGCTCGCTGCAGACCCGGGACGAGGCGGCTTTCAACACAGCCCTGCAAGAAGCCACTCACCACCACCTGGGCGAACTGAGTTGCGTCTCAGCCCGCGCGGTGTGGCCCCTGCAGCTGCAACGTGCCCACACCTGGTGCGGCGAGTTCGCCCCCGGACAAGCCTGGGTGTTGGCCGGTGATGCGGCGCATGGCATTCATCCCTTGGCCGGCCAGGGCTTGAACCTGGGCCTGGCCGATGTGGCTGAACTCGCCCGCGTACTGGCCCGCACCGCAGCCAACGACCAGTGGCGTGCCCTGAATGACCGCCACCTGCTGCGCCGATACGAGCGCGCCCGCAAAGCCGATATGCAAGCCACCTGGCTGGCCTGCGATGGCCTGCAACGACTGTTCTCTCATCCCAACGCCTCGGTGCAATCGCTGCGTAACTGGGGTCTGTCAGCCTTTGATCGCTGCGGCCCGGTGAAACAGTGGACACTGCAGCACGCCATGTCTGGACAATGACCTATGCGCTCTTTGAATGTACTGACCTTGCCAGACACCACCCTCTTGCTGAGTTCCCGCCTCACAACGGCTCATAGCTGGCTCAACCAGCAAGCAGCACGTTGCGTGCACGCAGCGCTGGTGCTCTTGGCGTTGTGCACCACCTGCTCCGCCCTCGCCCAGGGACAAGAGGCTTTGATCCGCAAGAACCTGGCCGAGCGCATCCCGCAGCTGCCCAAGATCGATGAAGTCACGCGCACCCCCATGGCAGGCTTGTTCGAGGTGCGGGTGGACGGCACCGAGATTTACTACACCGATGCCGAAGCCAACTTTCTCATCCAGGGACAGTTGATCGACACCCGCAGTCGCCGCAACATCACCGAAGAGCGGGTAGAAAAACTCTCGGCCATCGACTTTGCAGCGCTGCCGCTCAAAGACGCCATCACGCTCGTGCGCGGCAACGGCAAGCGCAAGCTCGCAGTGTTTGAAGACCCCAACTGCGGCTACTGCAAGCGCTTTGAGCGCGACCTGCAAAAGGTCGACAACGTCACGGTGTATCTGTTTCTCTATCCCATCCTGGGGCAGGACTCCCTCGACAAGTCGCGCAACATCTGGTGCGCCAAGGACAAGGCCAAGGCCTGGCAGGATTACATGCTGCGCGAGCAACCCGTGTCAGCCGCCCAGTGCGACACCGCAGCCCTGCAGCGCAACCTGGAGCTGGGTCGCAAACACAAGATCACCGGCACGCCCACCTTGATTGCTGCTGATGGCACGCGCGTGCCCGGCGCCATTGGCACCGCTCAAATTGAAAAGCTCATTGCCACACCCTGACCCGACGTGGGCTCCTTTCCATCCCGTCCCTGATCCACCGCTCATCCCGCCACAGCCTCCCTTCGTACCCGTTTCCCATGCCCACCAACTCCCGCATCCTCGAGCCCGACAGTGACACCGGACGGCTCATTCACCGCTTGGGCTACGGTGGCCTGATTCCCTTTGGCGTCTTCGCCTTGCTCATGTGGCTGGTCACCCCCGAGGTCCACCCATTGGTGGCCATTGCCCTCGCAGGGTATGCCGCCACCATCGTGGCGTTTCTGGGCGGCATTCACTGGGGCATCGGCCTGCGTCATGACTCGCCGCAGCGGCCCTTGCACATGAAATGGGGGGTCACCGCCTCGTTGCTGGCCTGGGTTGCGGTGATCATGCCGGCCTACGCCGGCTTGCCGGTGCTCGCCCTGCTGCTGGTGGCCTGCTACTTGGTGGACCGCAAAACCTGGCCGCCAGCCGGAATGGGTGAGTGGCTCACGCTGCGGTTTCGCCTGACCGTGGTGGCCACGCTGGCTTGTCTGTTGGGTGCAGGGGCTACCTGATGGCCACGCGCCGCCGCACCGCATCGACACGCGCTGGCATGAAACCCGGCATGAAACCCGATGTGCACCCCGGCGTGCACTACCGCGTCGAGGTGCTGGATGTCACCCGCCATCTGTTTCAAGTCACCCTCAGCGTGCCGCGTCCTCAAGCCACGCAAGTGCTGGAGCTTCCTGTGTGGATTCCCGGCAGCTACCTGGTTCGCGAGTTTGCCCGCCATGTGCACCGCATCAGCGCTCAGCAAGGCAAGCGCCCCTGCACCCTCACCCAAGTGAACAAATGCAGTTGGTCGGTGCAAGCACAAGAAGACACACCGCTCACCGTCACCCTGCTGGTGCACGCACACGACGCCTCGGTGCGCACGGCGTGGCTGGACGCTCAACGTGGGTTTTTCAATGGCACCAGCCTGTTTCTGCGCGTGCAGGGGTACACGCATCTGCCCCACACCCTGGAGGTGGTGGCGCCGGCGGATCTGCCCGACTGGCACTTGGCCACGGGCCTGTCTGCGCTGCAGGTGGACCGCCGTGGGTTTGGCACCTACAGCGCTGCGAACTACGACGAACTCGCTGACTGCCCGGTAGAACTGGGTGCCTTCTGGCGCGGCGAGTTTCGGGCCTGTGGGTCTGACTACCAATTCGTCGTCGCCGGCGCCACCCCCTCCTTCGATGGTGCGCGTCTGCTGGCCGACACACAGCGCATTGTCGAAGCAGAGGTGCGTTTGTGGCATGGCAAGGGGCGTGCACCGCATTCGCGCTACGTGTTCATGCTGTGGGCGGTATCTGACGGCTATGGCGGCCTGGAGCACCGCAACTCCACGGCGCTGATCTGCAAGCGCGAGGACCTGCCGCAGCAAGGCGTGAAGACCGCCAGCGAGGGCTATGTCACCTTGCTTGGCCTCATCAGCCACGAGTACTTCCACACCTGGAACGTCAAGCGTCTGCGCCCGGTGCAGTTGGCCGAGATTGATTACCAGCGCGAGAACATGACCTCGCTGCTGTGGTTCTTCGAAGGCTTCACCAGTTACTACGATGATCTGCTGGTGTGCCGCTCGGGCCTGATGGATGCCGCGCGCTATCTGAAGCGGCTTAACAAAACCCTCAACCAGGTGCTGCAGACCCCGGGCAGGCAGGTGCAGTCCGTAGCCCAAGCCAGCTTTGAAGCCTGGACCAAGTACTACCGCCCTGATGACAACAGCCCCAACATCACGGTGAGCTACTACACCAAAGGGGCGTTGGTGGCCTTGTGCCTGGACTTGAGTTTGCGGCAGCAGGGCCACTCGCTGGATGACGTCATGCGCGCCCTGTGGAAACGCTGTGCCGCTGGCCCCATGAGCGAGGATGACTTGCTCACCGTGCTACACGAACTCACCGGCACGTCCTGGCAGCGCCAGATCCAGGCCTGGGTGCACAGCACTGCCGAGTTACCCCTGCAGGCCCTGTTGCAAGCCCATGGTGTGCAGGTGCACGACGACGCCTCGCAGTGGGCTCAACGCCTGGGCATTCGCGCCACCGAGTCGCAGGGCATCCAGATCAAAACCGTGTTGCACGGCGGCCTGGCACAGCGGGCTGGCTTGTGCGCCGGCGATGAATGGCTGGGGGTTGAAGTCCCGGGCCCGCGCGGCAAAGCCGCTACCACGTGGCGCTTGACGCGACTGGACGACGTGCCGCTGTATGCCGGTCAAGCCCCCCGCGTGACCGCCCTGGTGTCGCGCGATCGGCGGGTGCTGCGCATCCCGCTCGATTTGAAAGGCGCGGAACAGGTAAAGACCTGGCGCCTGGCCATTCAGGACGCGCAGGCGGTGCAGCGTTGGCTGCAGGCCTGATCACTTCGCCCGCAAATCCACCACGCGCTTGGCCTTGCCCTGGCTGCGCTCCACCCCGCCTTCGGCGCGCAACTCCACGTCGATGCTGCTGCCCACGAAAGTTTTGACGTCGTGCTGCAAATGGGCGGCGGCGGATTGCGCGGCCGGGCTGTCGGGCGGCACACCAGGGCGTGTTTCGACCACCACGCGCAACTGATCCAGCGGTCCTACGCGGGTGAGCACACACTGGTAGTGCGGTGCGAGCTCGGGGCGCTTGAGAATGAGCTCTTCGATCTGCGTGGGAAACACGTTCACGCCGCGCACAATCATCATGTCGTCGCTGCGACCGGTGATCTTTTCCATGCGACGCATGGTGCGTGCCGTGCCCGGCAACAAGCGGGTGAGGTCGCGCGTGCGGTAGCGGATGATGGGCAGGGCTTCCTTGGTGAGGCTGGTGAAGACCAGTTCGCCCATCTCGCCCTCGGCCACCGGTTCGCCGGTGTCGGGGTTGATGATCTCGGGGTAGAAGTGATCTTCCCAGAGGGTGGGGCCGTCTTGCGTTTCCGCACACTCGCTCGCCACGCCCGGCCCCATCACTTCACTCAGGCCATAAATGTCCACCGCGGTGATGCCAACTCGCTGCTCGATGGCGCGGCGCATGTCGTTGGTCCAGGGCTCGGCACCGAAGATGCCGATGCGCAAGCTGCAGTCCGCCGCACGCATCCCCTGGCGTTCCATCTCATCGGCAATGGCCAGCATGTAGCTCGGCGTCACCATGATGATGTCGGGTTTGAAGTCTTGGATGAGTTGCACCTGTCGCTCGGTTTGCCCACCGCCAAAGGGCACCACGGTGAGGCCGAGTTTTTCTGCGCCGTAGTGCGCGCCTAGCCCGCCGGTGAACAGGCCATAGCCGTAGCTCACATGCACCATGTCGCCACGCCGTGCACCCCCTGCACGGATGCTGCGCGCCACCACGGTCGACCAGGTGTCAATGTCGCGTGCGGTGTAACCCACCACGGTGGGTTTGCCGGTGGTACCGCTGGACGCATGCACACGCACCACCTGGTCGCGTGGCACGGCAAACATGCCAAACGGGTAGCTGTCTCGCAAATCCGCCTTGGTGGTGAACGGAAACTTGGCCAGGTCGGCGAGGCTGCGGCAATCGTCCGGGTGCACGCCGGCTTCGTCAAACTTTCGGCGGTAGACGGTTGAGTTGTCGTAGGCGTGGCGCAGGCTCCAGCGCAGGCGTTGCAACTGCAAAGCGCGCAACTCGTCAACACTGGCGCGCTCAATCGGTTCTAGGGGCAGGGTGTGGCTCATGCAGACTCCATCAGGCGATTCATTCGGGAAACACGGTACCCGGTATTTGCGCGCTCTTGCCGCGGAACAAGGCCACCACCTCGCCACGCTGGTTGGTCACCGTCATGTCGTACACCCCATGACGGCCGGACATGACTTGCTCCACCCCCTCGCAGGTCAGCACATCCCCCAGATGCGTCGGCTTGAGAAGCTCAATGCTGGCCCCCGCGGCCACCGCGTTGCGGTTGTAGCTGTTGCAGGCAAAGGCAAAGGTGGAGTCCGCCAGGGTGAAGATAAAACCCCCGTGGCAAATCTGGTGGCCATTGAGGTGCAACTCACGCACCGTCATGCGAATCACCGCGCGGCCGGGCTGGCACGCCAGCAGCTCCATGCCCATCGTGTCCTTGGACGCGATGTCCACGGCAAACATCGTCTCACCCACACGGCGGGCACGCTCCATCGCATCCATCGTCATTCCCCTTTGAACTGCGGCGCGCGCTTCTCGAGGAAGGCCTTGACGCCTTCAAAGTAATCGTGGGTGCGGCCCAGCGCCGACTGCGTGTCGCGCTCGACATCAAGATGCTGGTCCAGGGTGCGCTGGCCAGCGCCGCGCATCAGCTCGCGGGTGGCGGTGAGTGCACGCGTGGGCATCACGGCCAGACGCTCGGCCATGGCCAGGGCCGACGCCAGGCAGTCGTCCGCCACGTCCCAAATCATGCCCCACTCCTTGGCTTGTGCGGCAGACAGCTTGTCACCGGTCATGGCGAGCGCCATGGCACGGGCCAGGCCCAGACGCTCGACCAACAACCAGCTGCCCCCGGCATCAGGAATCAAGCCAATTTTGCTGAAGGCCTGAATAAAACTCGCCCCCGGCGCCGCGATGGCGATGTCGCAGGCCATGACGATAGAGGCCCCAGCCCCAGCAGCCACCCCGTTCACCGCGGCAATGGTGGGCACGCGTGCGCGCTGCAGGCGGCGTGTGGTGGGGTTGAAGCATTGGTCAATGACGGGCCCCGGGTCGGCTCGCTCGATGGCGTTCGGGCCGTCGGAAAAATCAAACTCCGACAAATCGGCCCCGGCGCAAAACCCGCGCCCAGCCCCCGTGAGCACCAGGGCACGCAACTGTGGATTGGCATCCACCCGGTCCAATGCCGCCCAGAACTCCTGGTGCATGTGCCGCGTGAGGCTGTTGAGCGCTTGCGGGCGGTTGAGGGTAAGGACGGCAACGGCGCCACGCTCTTCAAGCAGCACAGTGGGTTCGGTCATAGCGAGATCTCCTGGGGTGACTGTAGCATTCACCGACCGATTGGTTGGTTAATGTTTTCCCTTGGTTATGATGGCATTCTGCACAAACTCATCTCCCCTCACAGGAACGACCATGACCTACTCCCTCATCCAGGTTCGCACCGAAGCCGACAAGGTTGGCATCATCACGCTCAACCGCCCCAAGCAACTCAATGCGCTCAATGGCGAGTTGATGGACGAGCTGGGCCAGGCGCTCAAGGCCTTTGACGACAACCCGGCCATCGGCTGCATGATCATCACCGGCAACGAAAAAGCCTTTGCCGCCGGCGCCGACATCGGGGCCATGGCCACTTACACCTTTGCTGACGTCTACAAGGCCGACTACATCACCCGCAACTGGGAAACCATTCGCACCATCCGCAAACCCGTCATCGCCGCGGTGAGTGGCTTTGCGCTGGGCGGTGGCTGCGAGCTGGCCATGATGTGCGACTTCATCATCGCCGCCGACAACGCACGCTTTGGCCAGCCTGAAATCAAACTCGGCATCATCCCCGGTGCTGGTGGTACGCAGCGCTTGCCGCGCGCCGTGGGCAAGGCCAAGGCCATGGACCTGGCCCTCACCGGCCGCATGATGGACGTGACCGAGGCAGAGCGCGCCGGCCTGGTGAGCCGTGTGGTGCCGCTGGACAAGCTGATGGACGAAACCCTGGCCGCCGCGCTGATGATTTGCGACTACTCGCAACTCGCCGTCATGGCCGCCAAGGAATCCGTCAACCGCGCCTTTGAAGGCGGCCTGGCCGACGGCGTGATGTTCGAGCGCCGTCTGTTCCACGCGCTCTTTGCCACGCAGGACCAGAAGGAAGGCATGGACGCGTTTGTGAACAAGCGCAAAGCGAGTTTCAAGAACGCGTGAGTCGAGAACGTCAAGAACAGGGACTCGCGGGGACTTACCGCGAGACGGTTCAAGAACGCGCAACCGGCCGCTGCTTGAACCATTGAATCGGCTGCTCTTTCGTCTTGGCCGCAGGGGCATCCGGTTTGGCCAGCGTGGCCTGCAGGGCTTGCCGCAATTGGGCAGCCGCTTCGTCCAGGGGCATCTGCCCTGCCAGAGCCGGCGCCACCCACTGAGACCACAGTCGCTCGTAATGCTCGCGGCCGCGGCGTTGGGTGTCGCCATAGCCCTTGAGCACCTGGGGCAGTTGCGCGAGCGCCTGGCCCATGGCCGGTGACTGTGGCGCCAAGGCACACAACGCCGCCCACCATCCGTCGATGGCTGCATGCTCTTCAGCAAAGCGCAAGCTGGCGCGCCGCCAGGGTCGCAGCCGGGCCATGGCGCGCAGCATCAGGTAGCCCCACAGGCTGGTGGACCGAATGTGCAGGCCCACATGACGCGCCCGCCCCGGTTTTTGCTCGGCCCAGGCCAACAAGCGTCGTCCCCAAGCGGCGGGGAGGATGGATGCGATTTCATCGACGCCGGGCTTGAAGTGTTCGGTGACGTGCACCAAGTCCGTCGGTGCTGCCTGCGCCTCCTGGCGGATGCGCGTGAAGCGCTCGCGGCGTGTTTTGAGGTCGGCCACACGCACCACGTCCTCGTAACACATCCACAGCGCCAACTGGCGCGCAGCGTCGGACCAGAGTGCGGTTTGGGTGGCATCGAGTGTGCTGTCGTGGGCACCCATGCGAGCGACATGGGCTGCATCGAGGGCGGCATCTAGGGCACCAGCGAGTGCGCCTGCAGGCAGCGCCGATTGCATGCGCTGGCGGTAGTCGTGTGCGTAGCGCGCGTCCTGGTAGTCTTCGCAACGCTGGGCACCCAGGTCGATGAGTTGTGACAGCGAAGGGGTGCTGGTGCTGGTGCTTGGGCTTTGCGTTGAAGCACTCGGCTCACCCGCTGGCTTCGCCAACGCCTCGGCCTTGGCCGCAGCAAATGCGGCCAGACTGGCCTTCACGCCCTTGCCCGACGCGCGAATCACCGCCTCAGACACCTCATCCGTCCACGGCAACACACCCGCTCCCGCCATCGCACCAAACATCACAGCGGACACCACGGTCTGGTGCTGCACCGTGAGCGCTTCCATATCCATCAGCACGGCGTGCTTGGCCAGGGTGAGGGCCAAGGTGCGAATGCGCTCGGGGTCGAAGCGGCCATCGGCCCCGTGCATTTTTTCGTGGGTGGTGAACACGCGGCTGGTGGAGGCGATGAGCGTGGTGAGCTCAGGGGTGACGAAGCCGCGCTCCATCATGCGTGCTGTTTCCAGCCACTCGCTGGCCACCACCACGTCCACACGACCGGGCATGGGAGAGAGCGCAAACACGGGCGCGCCCTCACTCGCCCACTCAATGTAATAACTCGTCGACCCCGTGCGCTGCGCCACACCCGGCACCGAAGTGGCCTGTGCCACCCATCCCGCCTGTTGCGCACACTGCACCAGCCACTCGGCCAGCACCCCGCCGCCCTCGCCGCCCAAGGCGGCAATCAAGACCCGTGTCACCGCGGTGGTCATGCGCGCCCCTGCAGCAGGCCGATGGCCCATTGGTTGAACCGGTGCACCCAACGCTCCCATGGGGTGGGGTGGCTCACGATCGCGATCTTGTGAAACGACGGGCACAGCACCGCCGCATCCGCCACCTCGCCACAGAGCCCACAGCCCACGCAGCCGTTGGTCACATGGGCCACGGGTGCGGTCTTGAGCGGGTCGCTCGAGTCCTTCACCGTCAGCGTTGGGCAGCCCGACAAGCGGATGCACGAGTGGTCGCCGGTGCAGGTGTCCTCATCCACGCCATAGCGCGTGCGCACCACACGAAGCCCTTGTTGCAATTGCTGAGCGCGCAAGGGCTTGATGCGGCGTTGCCGCTCGAGCTGGCACTCGCCTTCGGCCACGATCACCTTGAGGCCCTTGAAGGGCGAACTCAGCGCTTCGTGCAGCGTGTCGCGCACGGTGGCCACCTGGTAGTTGTGCACCGTCTTGAGCCACTTCACGCCCATGCCAGCCAGGGTGCTCTCGATGGTGCGCTCGTCGCCCGTGGCACTGCTGCCCTCGGCCACCCGCTTGCTCTCCGAGGTGGGGGTGGACACCGTCTCCTGCGTACCCGTGGCCGAGGGGTAGCCGTTTTTCATGATGACCAGCACGCCATCGCCCTGGTTCAGCAAGGCCGACGACACGCCCGACAACAATCCGTTGTGCCAGAACCCACCATCGCCCATGATGGCCACTGGCCGCTGCGCCGAAAAGTTTTTCACGGCGGCACTGGAGGCCAGGCTCATGCCATAGCCCAAAATGGAATGCCCGTAAGAAAACGGCTCAAAGGTGGCAAAGGCATGGCACCCAATGTCCGCCGAGATATGCAAGGGCCCGGTCTGTTGCTGCACCAATTTCAGCGCTGCAAACACAGGCCGCTCGGGGCAACCGGTGCAAAAGGTCGGGGGCCGGGGCGGCACGGGGGCCTGCAAGATGGCTGACACCTGCGCGCGCACCGTGGTCAGCGCTTGCGACACGGTCGGCGTGTTGCTGTTCACCAAGTGCGGCGCATGTTGTGCCAGAAATGTGGACAAGCCCGCCAGCACCACCTCGGCGCTGTATTCACCCGCCATGGGCAACATATCCTTGCCATGCAAGGCGGTACTCACCTGGCGTCGGCGCAGGTGCGTGGCAATTTCCTGCTCGATGAATTCAGGCTGCCCCTCTTCCAGCACCAGCACGGCTTGCTTGTTGGCGCAAAAGGCTTCGAGCTGATCGGGCACCAGCGGATACACCACGTTCAACACCAGCAGCGGAATACGCGTGTTGCCCTGCGCATCGGCCAGACCCAACTCCTGCAGCGCGCGAATGAGTGCGTTGTACAAGCCCCCCTGCACCACCAGACCCAGCTGCTGCACGTCGCCGTCCCACTGCTCGTTGAGCCCGTGCTCCACGATGAAGCGGCGCGCGGCGGGCATGCGCGACTCGTACTTGAGCTTTTCGTGTTTGAAGGTGGCTGGGGGGTGAGCGAGCCGGTCGTAGTTGAACGCGGGTGGCGACTGCTGCAGGTGCAACGCCGAGACGGCGGGCGCGCGGTTGTCCTTGGCGTGGAAGCTGCCCTTCACATGGCAGGTGCGGATGCGCAACTCCATCATCACCGGCGTGTTGGACGCCTCAGAGAGCTCGAAGGCTTGCTCCACCATGTGCACGATGGTGGGTAGGTTGGGCCGCGGGTCCAGCAGCCACATGGCTGACTTCAGGGCAAAGGCGTGGGTGCGCTCCTGAATGACCGAGGCGCCTTCGCCGTAATCCTCGCCCACCACAATCAGCGCGCCGCCCATCACCCCGGGCGACGACAAGTTGGAGAGGGCGTCAGACGCCACGTTGGTGCCCACCACCGACTTCCAGGTGACCGCGCCGCGCGCCGGGTACATGATGGACGCCGCCAGCATAGCCGCGGCCGACGACTCGTTGGTACACGCCTCCACATGCACGCCCAGCCCATCGAGGTAGGGACGGGCCTGCACCATCACGTCGAGCAAGTGTGAAATGGGCGAACCCTGGTAGCCGCCCACATAGGTCACTCCGGCTTGCAGCAGGGCCTTGGTGACCGCGAGAATGCCCTCGCCGTGGAACACCTCGCCCTCACCGAGCTTGAGGGATTCGATCTCCTGATGAAAGGACACTTCCACGCGCAGACTCCGTGAGCAAAGGTGTCATCTTATCGCTTGGAAGGAGAGCGGGAGTTGGATCGTGTATCCCCAGATTGATCCATAAGGGCGGGTGGTGGCATCCAGCAGCCGTGTCTTTGCCTCCGATTGCCTCCGTTGAGATCACCGCTGGTACTTTGTAAACTTGATAGGCAAGCCGATGACTCCCTCAAAGACCGTTCGCACCGGCCCTCACTGTAAAATCAAACGGCATTACCGCGCCATCCAACACCACTGCCACCCATGATCCACACCACCCCGGTGATCCTATGCGGGGGCTCAGGCACCCGCCTGTGGCCGCTCTCGCGCACGGGGTTTCCCAAGCAGTTCCTGTGCCTCACCGGGCACGACAGCCTGTTCCAGCAAGCGGCCACGCGGCTTGCGCAGGTAGGCAGCGCTGACATCAATGTTTCGCCGCCCCTGCTTGTGACCGGCGAGGACCACCGCTTTTTGGCCGCAGAGCAACTGCGCGAAGCGGGCATTGCGCTAGGCTACGCCCTGCTCGAGCCCGCTGGCCGTAACACTGCACCCGCCCTCACCCTGGCCGCCTTGGCCGCCCAGGCCTCGGGTCAGGACCCGGTGCTGGTGGTGACGCCTGCCGACCAGACGGTGGTCAACACCGACGCCTTTACCCAGGCCATGCAGCACGCCATTCGGGAGGCGGCTCAGGGCACCATCGTCATTCTGGGCATCACCCCAGACAGGCCTGAAACCGGTTACGGCTACATCCAGGTCGATGGGGGTGTGGGCACCGCTGACGTGGGCTCGGGCTCGGCCGCCCTGCCGGTCCAACGCTTTGTGGAGAAGCCCGACTCCACTACCGCCCAGTCTTACCTAGATGCTGGCGGCTACTTCTGGAACGCGGGCATGTTCGTGCTGAAGGCCTCGGTGTGGCTCAAGGCGCTGGCGCAGTTCCGCCCCGACATCTTGCAAGCGACATGCACCGCCTGGGACCAGCGCCGGGAAGACGGCCACTTTGTGCGCCCGGGCGACGACGCCTTCAAGGCTATCCCTGCCGAGTCGATCGACTACGCCGTGATGGAGCACGCCCCTGGTGCGGGCCTGCCCATCAAGATGGTGCCGCTGGATGCCGGCTGGAGCGACCTGGGCGCCTGGGACGCGGTATGGAACGTGTTGCCCAAGGACGCCAGAGGCAACGCCCACGTGGGCGATGTGCTCTTCACCGACAGCCGCAACACCCTGGTGCACGCCACCAGCCGCCTGGTGAGCCTGGTGGGGGTGGACGACTTGATCGTCATTGAAACGCCAGACGCGGTGCTGGTGGCCGACCGCACGCGCAGCCAGGACGTGAAGCACATCGTGAATTCCCTCAACGACCAGGGCCGCGAAGAACAAACCCTGCACCGCAAGGTGCACCGCCCCTGGGGCTGGTACGACAGCATTGACGAGGGCGGGCGCTTCAAGGTCAAGCGCATTCAGGTGAAGCCCGGTGCGTCGCTCAGTTTGCAAAATCACCACCACCGCGCCGAGCACTGGATTGTGGTGACGGGCACGGCCCAGATCACCAACGGCGACAAGGTGATCCTGCTCACCGAGAACCAGTCGACCTATATCCCGCTGGGCGAGGTGCACCGGCTGGCCAACCCGGGCACGATACCGCTTGAGATCATCGAGGTGCAGTCGGGCTCTTACTTGGGCGAGGACGATATCGTGCGCTTTGAAGACCACTACGGGCGAAAGACTTAAGTGAAGCCCCCCAAGATTTATGTGGCGGGTCACCGGGGCATGGTGGGCTCGGCCATTGTGCGTACCTTGCAAGCCGCCGGGCACACCCACATCGTGACACGCACCCACGCCGAGCTCGACCTGACCGACCAGGCCGCCGTGCGCGCCTTCTTTGCCTTGGAGAAACCCGACCAGGTGTACCTGGCCGCGGCCAAGGTGGGCGGTATTCATGCCAACAACACCTACCCCGCCGAGTTCATCTACCAGAATCTGATGATGGAAGCCAACGTGGTAGACGCGGCGTTTCGCAATGGGGTGAAGAAGTTGCTGTTGTTGGGGTCGAGTTGCATCTACCCGAAGATGGCCGAACAGCCCATGCGCGAGGATGCGCTTCTCACCGGCATGCTCGAGCCCACCAACGAGCCCTACGCCATTGCCAAGATTGCGGGTATCAAACTCTGCGAGAGCTACAACCGGCAGTACGGTCCAGGCTCGATGGAAGACCACGGCGTGGACTACCGCAGCGTGATGCCCACCAACCTCTACGGCCCCGGTGACAACTACCACCCGGAGAATTCACACGTCATCCCCGCGCTCATTCGCCGGTTTCATGAGGCCAAGGTGGGCGCGGTGGCGTCAGTGGCGATTTGGGGCACGGGCACGCCGAGAAGAGAGTTTTTGTACGTGGACGACATGGCGGCTGCCAGCGTGCATGTGATGAACCTCGACAAGACCGTGTACGACCAGCACACCCAGCCGATGCTGAGCCACATCAACGTGGGCTATGGCGAGGACGTCACCATCCGCGAACTGGCGTTGGCGGTGGGCGAGACGGTGGGCTATGCCGGCGCCATCACCTTCGACGCCACCAAGCCTGACGGCACGCCGCGCAAGTGGATGGACAGCCAGCGCCTGCGCGACCTGGGGTGGCAGCCCACCGTGGGCTTGCGCGAGGGGTTGAAGCGGGCGTATGCAGATTTTTTGAGTCACCAGGCGTGAGCGGTTTCAGCCACGGCACTTGAGTCACCACCCGTCACGCGAGTCACCCCCCGACACACCACACCAGCGCAGGCACTGCACCACCACCATGAGTCATACCAACAAAGTTGCACTGATCACCGGCATCACCGGGCAGGACGGGTCGTACCTGGCCGAGTTTCTGCTGGAGAAGGGCTACACGGTGCACGGCATCAAGCGCCGGGCCTCGCTGTTCAACACGCAGCGCGTGGACCACATCTACCAGGACCCGCACGTGGACAACGCGCGCTTCACGCTGCACTACGGCGACCTGAGCGACACCAGCAACTTGATTCGCATCGTCCAGGAAACGCAGCCGGACGAGATTTACAATCTGGGCGCCATGAGCCACGTGGCGGTGTCGTTTGAGTCGCCCGAGTACACGGCGGATGTGGATGCCATTGGCACCTTGCGCATTTTGGAAGCAATCCGTATTTTGGGGCTGGAGAAGAAGACCCGGTTTTACCAAGCCTCCACCTCCGAGCTCTACGGCCTGGTGCAGGAAATTCCGCAAAAGGAAACCACACCCTTCTACCCACGCAGCCCCTACGCGGTGGCCAAGATGTACGCCTACTGGATCACGGTGAACTACCGCGAGGCGTATGGCATCTACGCATGCAACGGCATCTTGTTCAACCACGAATCACCCCGCCGCGGCGAGACGTTTGTGACGCGCAAGATCACGCGTGGCTTGGCCAACATGGCGCAGGGCTTGGACACGTGTTTGTACATGGGTAACCTCGACGCCCTGCGCGACTGGGGCCACGCCAAGGACTACGTGCGCATGCAGTGGCTGATGCTGCAGCAAGACCAGCCCGAGGACTTTGTGATTGCCACGGGTGTGCAATACAGCGTGCGACAGTTCATAGAGTGGAGCGCCGCCGAGTTGGGCATCACCTTGCGATTTGAAGGCAAGGGCGTGGACGAAGTGGCGATAGTGTCCTCCATTGAAGGCAACAAGGCCCCGTCGTTGAAGGTGGGCGACATCGTGGTGCGCGTGGACCCACGCTACTTCCGCCCCACCGAGGTGGAGACCCTGCTGGGCGACCCCTCAAAAGCCAAAGCCAAACTCGGCTGGGTGCCCGAGATCACCGTGCAAGAGATGTGCGCCGAAATGGTGGCGGCCGACCTGGCCGAGGCCCAGCGCAATGCGCTCTTGAAGTCGCACGGGTATGAGGTGAATGTGAGTGTGGAGTGAGGGGTTAGCGGCTTTTCACTTCCCACTGCCATGCATGCCCAATGATGGTGTCCAAGGCCGCGAATTGAGGCTGCCAGCCCAGTTGCTCACGCGCCAGGCGTGAGTCGGCCACCAGGCGAGCAGGGTCGCCGGCGCGGCGGGCCCCTTCGACGATGGGAATGACTTTCCCGGTGACACGCTCAGCCGCCTCAATCACCGCTTGCACCGAAAACCCGGTGCCGTTGCCCAGGTTGTAGGCCTGACTGCCCGCCCCGTTGAAGAGCGACTGCAGGGCCAGCCAGTGCGCGGAGCACAGATCCTCGATATGGATGTAGTCGCGGATGCAGGTGCCGTCGGGCGTGTCGTAGTCGCGACCAAACACGGTGATGTGCTCACGTCGCCCCGACGCCGCTTGCAGGATGAGCGGGATGAGGTGGGTTTCCGGTTCATGGCGCTCACCGAGCTCGCCCTCGGGGTCAGCGCCTGCGGCGTTGAAGTAGCGCAGGCACACCGATTTCAAGCCATAGGCCTTGTCGTAGTCGGCCAGTATTTGCTCCACCATCAGCTTGCTGCGACCATAGGGGTTGATCGGCTGCTGGGGGTGGCGCTCATCGATGGGAATGGTTTGCGGCTCGCCCATGGTGGCGGCGGTGGAGGAGAAGATGAAGCGCCGAACACCGTGCGCGCGCATGGCGTCCAACAAGGTGAGCGTGTTGACCACGTTGTTGCGG
>JACCDY011286183.1_pt1 | contig 17231 bp, 14 predicted proteins | sample 7446391 | NCBI WGS metagenome assembly JACCDY01 (sample SAMN15323451, study PRJNA562643) | freshwater metagenome | isolation source: river surface water | place: USA:Blue River Watershed | collected 2017-08-18
CCTCTTTGCGAAAAAGCAAGCTGCCAGGCGCTTTTGAGTGGTACGACCAACCAGCATTAACGCAATCTCCAACAAGTTCAGGGCCAACTAAAAACTTATAGCTATCGTCAAAAGTTACACGAAGAGTAAATAGCAGGTCATCCATTGTTATTGAGAGCACTATGCCTTTTCCAAAAATCCTCGTGTTGGCAGGTATCTCTTTGTAATGCTTTCCAAGCTTTGGCTTAAATGGAATTGAATCGAACGAGTCGACGAATCGGAACCATGGATCGTTTGGTTGAATTGGGAGTTTAGCAATTTGGCCATCAATCATGAGTGGCGCCTTTCTGGCTTACGCCGTTTAGTTATTGTCTTTTGTTAGGGCTGCCCAATTTATTTCGTTGGCTGCAGAACCTCGGGCAGTGAGTTCGTATAGGTCTGGTTCTGTGCTTTTAGTGCGGGGAATTACTACTGCGATGCCTTCGGCAACCGCAGCGTCTAGGCAACGTTTAGCTGTTGTGTAGGACTTCTTCATCGCTTTGGCAAGTTGGTCTGCGGTCATGCGACCTTTCAAATAGATACGTGCCTTAACCGCGTTCTTTGATAGAGCCTCCGACTCAATCTGCATGAAGACTTTTTGTTCATCGTCGGTTTCGTGGAGATACAGACCGCGAATGGTTTCTGTACGTGCGTTGCGATTTTTTCCGCCATGCGCGACTTCGGTCGAGAGGGCAATAAAAGTTTCCGATTCGCCGCTAGAGGGCTTGAAACCTTTGTCCTGATACATGGTCATCACGAGATCGGCTCGACCCTTTAGTGCTGAAGATCCTCGCAGATCGGGGTGATCAGTCTTTTCGGAACCTTTGGTCGGGTGGTGAACAAAGAGCAAGGTGGCCCCGGGCTTTATCGTCATCGCACGATTCAAGGCTGTTGAGTTAAGCGATCCGGCATTCTCATCCGCAACACCTGATGTTGCGGCCCAAGTGTCAAGGACAATTAGTCCGCAATCGTTTCGATTAGCAACCTCAGACAACTTCGCCAACGACTGATCATTGAAGAGGTTTGCTCCGTCCACGAAACTCAGGTAGTCCCTAATAATTTCAATGTCTAAATTGTGAAATTTGAACCATGCTTCAAGACGTTCATAAAAACCGGCCTTACCCTCGCCGAGGACGACAAGAATCTTTGTTGGGCTGGTTTCTTTACCAAGCCATGGCATTGCGTGAATCATTCGACAGATTAGGTCAACGTACGCAAATGTTTTACCCAGGTTAGAAATTGCCACCAAAAAAGCGATTGAATCGATTGGCAGTAAGTCCTGAACGATGAACTGATTCTTCGTGGCCTTTAGATCATCAATCGAGAGTTCTACCGAACCGCTAAAGCCCTCAGCTTCAATCCGCGTATCTGCCAACTGAGCCGCTTTTTTCTCGATGTAGAGTTTCTCAGCTCGATTCTGAATATCTTGTTCAGGTGTAGTGATCGCATTTGAAGGAAGTGGTTCACCAAATGAACCTGACGGGGTTCCACTTGTGTCGTAAACGCCTCCAAACTTTCTAACAGCGCCTTCAAGTGCTGCGTTCCATTCGAGTTGGTACTGGGGCTTGTCGTAAGGCGGGTGTGTCCAAAGCGCTAACAATCCGGCGAGCGCATCAGGCACTCCGCTACAACCTTCTGCGCCAAGTCGAACTAGGTGAGCTTGCTTTGTGATCATGACTTGGTGACCGAAGTCGCCATCTGGGAAGTCGTTGATGGCGCGAGCTACACGTGTGTCAGGTTCGCCTTGTGGCAGGGCATTGAACCAGTCTTCGAATTTGCCGCTAAATGGTGACCCTTCGGATTGTGGTGTCGAGATGCAAAGCCATTCTGGCGCAGGTGCCAGATCTTCTAGTTTCGGAGGATTGTCTGAATACGCAATCGCGTAAGAGCTTCCTGCGCGACGATCAATACCATCGAGCACGCGGCCATCAGAGAGCTTGATGTTTACACCAGGACCTAGTTTCTTGCCCGAGGGGTTCTTGAAATAGACGTGTAGGCCGCCTGAGGGTGTTGTCGCTTCATACGAATCCGGGTATACGAGTGCGTTTGATTCGAGGGTGAAATAGCCGTCTGTTCCTTTTTCTAGGTCCAAGTCGATATCTAGAACAACAAGGTCATCGCCGATAAGGACTCCTACTAGCCCGTCGGGGTTCTGAGCCCACATACGCTCAGCTTCTTCACGGGTACTTACGGCGTCTAGGTGACCATTTTTTGTAGCAGGCGACTTCTTCCGGTGAAAGCTTGAACCGATCCAGACATCTTTGTGGTGGCAGATGAAGACTGAGTAGCCTGCATCGATCCAACTAAAAGCACGTTCTAGCATGAGCATTGTGCACCTCCGAAGAGGGCGTGATTGCCACGATTTGATTGCACTCCATGGAGAACAGAGGTAAGTGGAGAACGGGTGATGGTGCGATAGGGCAGTGTTTTACTGGTGAATAGCCTAATAACAGGGCTGCACTCCACTTTTTCAGAATCTACATGTCGATAGACATGCAAAATGTGGAACGGTGAACATACTGACTTCTTTGAGGCTGGCGCCTCGGTTAAACTGTCCATGTCGGACCTTTCTTTTCATCGAGTTTGGTTTCTGGCACTGGACGCTCGGGGTGCAACCCGGGCGTTCTTTTTACCTCATGTGGGACTGTTCCCATGCCTCGACCTCCTCAAGTGGGAATCGAAGCGCCTGCCCTATAGGCAAGACCTTGAGGCCTATTCGTTTGTAATTGCTGCGAATCCAGTCATCGCTCTTCTGCCAACGCTGGGCGAGCTGATCAACCGTCAAGCGCAACGGAATTGGTTCATTCATGTAAACCTCCTTTTGGTATCCAGTAATTGATTACTAGTACATGCTAACACATTAATACCCAGTGGTGTAGTATAGGAACATGAAATTTAATTTTGAGGTACAAGTAGGAAACTATCGATTTGATGCCGTAGGCCATGAAGATGGCATTGTGGCCAGTGTTGAGCTGAAAAAACACCTCGGCCAGATCAATGCTGACTGGTGGATATCGGGACTAAACACAGAAGGGACGCTCACTCTCCTTGCGCGTGTCGAAGTCGGTCACGGCTACGCCTCAACAGAAAGAGAGGCGCTCGCGACACTCCCAGATCGCTTCAAAGACCTAATTGAACCGATGATCGAAACATACAAACAATTTGGCGGAATAACGTTGGCGCTTAATGGGCCAAGTGTTGCTACCAAACAAGCTTTATGCGAGTTGCACTTGAACATGCACTCGCTTGAAGGAACTATCGGCGACCAACACGGCATCCGAATTAACGTCGCAAGGCAATATCAACTAATTAAATCTTTCGGGCTAAAGGCTGCACGGCCGTTGATTGCAAAACGCGAAGGCCTCCCAGTATCTACGGTTTCTCGTCGTCTTTACTTAGCGCGCGAAGATGGCATCCTGCAAAAAATGTCTGACGCCGACGATATAAATAATTAATTAATTTAAGGATCAAGATGCCAAAGCAAGTCAACAGAATTCCTGGGATCAAGCAGCTTCAATCGAGTAAGTGGCAAGCGCGTCTTTTCCACGAAGGTGGCGAGGAGTCTCGCAATTTTGATCGGCTTGAGGATGCTGAACGATGGAAGCGCAACTTGAAAAGCGAACTAGATCGTTGCTCGGATGGTGTTGAACGCAAAAAGCGCAAATGGGTTGCAACCTTCATTGACGAAACAGGTATTTACACGAAATCCTTCGAAGACGTGGACAGTGCAAATAAGTGGATTGCCCGCGCTGAACTAGCGTCGGAAGAGGGTCGGCCGATTGACTCTGAATCAGCAAAGGTAACATTCCAGGATTTTGTTGTCGATTGGAAAAAGGGAAAGTTGGCTATCTCAGGGAAGACCCTTGCCACATACAACTCTCAGTTGAAGATTTATCTTCTTCCTGCTTTCGGCGAGCGCAAACTTACATCGATTACCACTGCAGACATCAAGAAGTGGGTTGCGTCGCTAGCAGAAGAAGGTACTGGCCCTACTACTATTCGTCAGTCGTACCGTTTGCTCCACCAAATTTTGCAATCAGCCCTAGAAGATGAGCTGCTGGGACGAAACCCCGCGATCGGAATTAAGCTTCCTAAAATTACATCGAAGCCTAAGGAAGGGCTCACTCCTAAACAGGTTTATGCACTTGCTGCCGAGTGCGCACCGTATGGATCTCTTGTGATATTTCTAGGAATCTGCGGACTCCGCGTAAATGAGGCGCTGGCACTTAGAGTCGAAGACATTGATCTTGAGGCAAAGGAAGTGCGGGTTGCTCACTCCTGGACCACAGACGAATTTGGTAAAAAACTACGAGATGAAAATGGTGATTTCGTTCCTGGTTCAACAAAGACTGGTGAAGAGCGCAATGTCCCACTTGACCCAAATACCATTGAACTGCTCAAGCCTCTTCTTGAAGGAAAGGGACCCAGAGATTGGGTCTTCACTGGAGTCAATGGGCGAGCTCTCGACTATGGTTTTTTTCGCAGAAAATATTTCAAACCTGCGACTGACAAACTTGGTATGAAAAATGTTGTGATCCACTCTCTGCGTCACACTACTGGCTCATTACTCGCAAGTCTGGGAGCACCGATCGTAGAGGTATCTAAAATACTCGGGCACTCCTCTGCAAAGATGACACTCGATGTATACGGTCATGCCTATCCAGCGCAAACCGCAGTTTGGATGGGTAAGCTCGGTGAACATCTAGCTAACGCGAATGAACTGACGCAATAGATTTGATGGGGGGTCAATTCATGGCGACAAACGACATCGCGTCGCTGCTGACGGAACGATTTGGATTTAGCAAAGATTCCAGCTTGGGGAGCGAGGACTCTCGGTACGAAATAATTCGTCTCAATCGTCCAGAGTTTCGACTCACGGCTCTGATTTTTGGTCTGCTGAAGCACATTGGCTGTAAGCCAGAACCAACTTTCGAAAAGACGGCTTGGATGTACTCATTTACTGTTGCAGGTTCCAAGTGCTTCGTTAGTTCAGAGAAGTTTGGCCCAAAGCTCTATGTGCCTAGCAATTTGACCGAGAAACGTAAGGGTTCCATACAAGGGATGCTCATCGTCGGTCTTCAACACTATACAAATTTGTTACAAAGCCAAATAGATCGCGATCTGGTGGGACTGAATGATTTTGGCATAATCAACCAAACTAGTTTTCTCCGCAGGGGTTACGAACTGTTCAGAGCGAAGACAGAAGAGTCGTATGCACTTGAAAAACACAAGGGCGAGCGGCACGCCTCTCAAAACTCCAGTTCGTTTAGTATCACCTTTACCCAGGAACCTTGGTGGTATTCGTTCGGTGCTACGGTCGCTTACTTCAGCTATCTTGAGCATCTTTACTCTGGGCTCTATGCATTTTCGGGAAAGCGGCACACGGTCCTGGAATTGCAGTATTTCATGAACCTGAGTTGGCGTAAAAAACACGAACGCCTGCTTAAAGAAGCTGGCGCATTCGATGCCAACCAGTACAAGCGATTGCTAGATATCTTTCAACAACAGCGAAATCTGTTCTCGCACGGGCTGGGCGGGTATAGAGCCTCTTCGATTTTCAGATTTATTCCAAATGTTGGTTTCGTGCCATCTTCGCTTGACCAAGAAATCGTGCAGCCAACATTCATGTTCTCCGACGAACATCAAGAGGTATTTCAAGCAAATTGTCGCGAATTTGATTTGTTCGATAAGGCTCTAGCCCAAGGCAGCCTGTCGCATGGTATCGAATGGGCCAAAAGCGGACTCAATTTTAGATTCGACACACAATTTATGGACGAGCTGGACTCTGCCCTAGCTAAAGGGGAGTTTTCAGATTTTCTAGATTTGCAAGGTTACCTCTTTGACAAGGCTGCCAATTTTGAATAGTGGTAGTGATCTGGGTTGCGGAACGGAATCTAAACGGAATCCTCAGGGTAAAAAAATAACGCGGTCGTGAGAACCGCGCTATTTCAGTGCGCTTGGAGGGACTCGAACCCCCAACCTTCTGATCCGTAGTCAGATGCTCTATCCGTTGAGCTACAAACGCGAGGAGGGTTAGATGAGAGCTAGCTCTCAATCTCACCCGACGAGCGTTTGTCGATTTCGTTAGAAATCGCACAATCGCCGCGTTCTGGGTTGGTACCTTGCCACCTTTTTACAGGCAACTTCCCTATCTTATCCGCTTTGCTACTTGCGGTCTAGGGGTTGTTCGTGGCGGAGACGAGAGGATTTGAACCTCCGAAGGGCTTTAACACCCTTACCTCATTAGCAGTGAGGCGCACTCGACCGGGCTATGCGACGTCTCCACGAACCTTGCCAGTTTAGCCGAATCAAGGCCTCAATTGAAACCGATACCTGGGTGAGCTAGAGCAGCTTGGCGCCAGGAATGGCGTCTAGCAGATTGCGGGTGTACTCCTGCTGAGGCTTCGCGAAGATCTCTTTGGTGCTGCCAAACTCCACGATCTGACCCTTATTCATTACCGCAACCTGATCGGCAATCACTTTCACGACGGCAAGGTCGTGCGTGATGAAGAGGTAGGTGAGATTTAACTCGTCTTGTAATCTAGCCAACAGTTCAAGAACCTGAGCCTGAACCAAGACGTCCAAAGCAGAAACAGCCTCATCAAGAACTACTAGTTCCGGTTTCAAAGCAAGTGCGCGCGCAATCGCAACGCGCTGACGCTGACCACCGGAAAGTTCGCTTGGGTAGCGAGTTGAGATTGCCCAAGGGAGAGAGACCTGGTCAAGCAACTCGCGCACACGCGCCTCGCGTTCCTTGCGATTTCCAACTTTGTGCGTGACGAGTGGCTCAGCAATAGTGTTGGCGATGTTTTGCAGCGGATCAAGCGAGCCGTAAGGGTCTTGAAACACCGGTTGCATGTGGCGGCGTAAATCAAATAGCTCTCTGGTCTTCATGCCAGCAATATTTTTGCTGTCGACTTTAATTTCACCCGATGTTGGTTTTTCAAGGCCAAGCAACATCTTGGCAACTGTTGATTTACCGGAACCCGATTCACCAACTAGAGCAAGAGTTGTACCACGTTTAATTTCGAACGAAACATTATCAACTGCGGTAAAAGGTGTGCTCTTGAAACCGCTGCCCTTGATTTGATAAACCTTGCTGACGTTTGAAATTGAAACGGCAACATCGGTGCCCTCGTGAATTTTGCGAGGCGCTGCTTTTCTTGCGGCAACAAGCTTCTGAGTATATGGGTGTTTTGGGTTTTTCAATACTTCTATTGATGGGCCGGCTTCAACAACCCTGCCGCGATACATGACGGCAATCTTTTCGGCGCGTTCGGCTGCGAGACCTAGATCGTGGGTGATTAAGATAACCGAAGTCTGACTTGCCTTGGTGAGGGTCGCTAGGTGATCAAGAATTGTGCGTTGCACTGTCACGTCTAATGCGCTGGTTGGTTCGTCAGCGATTAGCAATTTAGGATTCGCTGATAAACCAATTCCAATAAGCACTCGCTGACGCATTCCGCCTGAAAACTGATGTGGGTATTGCTTCATGCGCTTATCGGCATCAGCAAGACCTGCCTTTTGCAGCACGGCAATGGCTTCAGAGCGGATGGCCTTTTTATCGAGGCCTGGGTTGTTGGCAGCGATTGCTTCTTCAACTTGGAAACCAATTGACCAAACAGGATTTAGGTTACTCATAGGATCTTGCGGAACAAACCCAATTTGTGAGCCGCGAATCTTTTCAAGCACGGCTGAATCAGCACCAACTAGTTCTTGACCGTCAAAGATGATTGACCCGCCAGCAATAGTTCCAGCACCCGGCAACAAGTTGATAATTGCATGAGCAGTGGTTGACTTACCGGAGCCAGATTCTCCCACGATTGCAAGAGTCTCGCCCTGCCAAAGATCAAGGCTTACGCTGTCTACCGCGCGCACCGCGCCTTTGGCATTAGGAAACTCAACGGCAAGGTCTCGGATTGAAAGAAGTGGAGTGCTCATGATTAACGCTGCGCCCTTGCCTTGGGGTCCAGCGCATCGCGAATGGCCTCGCCCATCATGATGAAGGCCAGCGCGGTGATTGATAGCGCCAAAGAAGGCCAAATCAGCACCTGAGGAGCGGTGCGCAGGTCAGCCTGGGCCTGGCTGATGTCATTTCCCCAGCTCATGGTTGAGGTTGGCAAACCAACCCCCAGGAACGAGAGAGTGGCCTCGGCAACAATTGCAGCCGCGAGAGAAATGGTGGTCACGGCAATCACCGGCGCTATTGAGTTCGGCAAAACGTGACGAAGCAAAATTTTGAATCGACTAACCCCAATTGCGGTCGAGGCCATAACGTAGTCCGATTGTTTGACTCTAAGAATTTCACCGCGCAGCACGCGTGCGGTAGATGGCCAGGCAAAAATTCCGATAGCCGCAGAAATCACCCAAACGTTTCTGTAGTCAGAAAATACGCTCATGATCACAACCGCAGCCAAGATGTAAGGGATTGAGAAGAAAATGTCTCCGGCACGAGAAAGAATCGCATCTACCCAGCGACCGTAAAAACCAGCCAGTGCACCAAAGAAAATACCCAGAGTCATCGTCATCAAAGTCACAATCAAACCAACCGATAGTGAAGTTGAGGTGCCGTGCACAATTCGGGCGTAAACATCGCAGCCTTGGCGAGTGAAACCAAGTGGGTGCCCGGCGGTTGGCGCGCCGTTGCTATTAGCCAAGAGACAGTTATCGTTTGGTGGAGTCTGGGTAAATAAACCAGGGAATAAAGCCATAGTGGCAACCAAAATAATCAACAACCCTGCGATGTAAAACATCGGCCGCGTGCGCAAATCACGCCAGGCGTCAAGATAAAGGTTGGTTGGTTTCTCGCTGATGCGCACCGCATCAATCTCGGCGGCTGCTGACTCATCAAACTTTGCTACAAAATGCTCCTGCTTATTTGCCATAGCGAATCCTTGGGTCAAGAACTGCGTAGAGCAGGTCAGTTAGCAAATTCACTACTAGGTAAATCAAAACCATCACTGTAACGAATGACACCACGGTTGGGCCCTCGCCGCGAATAATCGCCTGATACAAAGTTCGACCAACACCCGGAACGTTAAATATTCCCTCGGTCACAGTTGCACCAACGAGTAACACACCAAAGTCAATTGATAAGTACGTAACAACTGGAATCAATGAGTTGCGCAGAATGTGCACACGAACAACGCGCTGACGCGACAACCCCTTGCCATAAGCGGTGCGAACAAAGTCTTGCCCAGAGGTTTCAATAACCGACGACCTGGTCAGACGCACAATGTAGGCAACCGCCAGAGTAGACAGCACAATTGCAGGTAGCAGTAGCTCTAAGAATCCGGCGTCGCCGCTCACCGTTGGTTTCGCCCAACCAAGCTTGATAGCGAAGATAAATTGAAAAACAAAGGCGATGACAAAAACCGGAGTTGAGATAAGCAACAGGCTCATCACTAGTGATGAGTTGTCAAAAAGCTTGCCCTTGCGAAGACCAGCAACCAGGCCAACACCAATACCAACCAGCATCTCAATCGCAACCGCCATCAGAGCTAGTCGAATGGTCACCGGAAAAGTAGCCGCTAAAACATCAGCGACTGGCTGACCTGAGAAAGATGTGCCAAAGTCTCCTTGAAAAATGCCACCGATGTAGATGAAGTACTGAACAATGAACGGCTGGTCAAGGTGGTACTGGGCACGCAATTGTTCATAGACAGCCTGGTTCACGCCGCGGTCGCCAAACATAGCGATAATCGGGTCACCAGGCATGGCAAAGACCATGAAGTAAATCAGCAGCGTGGTGCCAAAAAACACCGGTAGCGCCTGAAGCACTCGCCTGATTATGTAGCCGGTCACATTTGCCTAAAGTTTGAGGGGTCAAACCAAGGGGTGACAATCCTCAGATTGCCACCCCTTGGTCATCGGTGTTCTAGTTCTTGATGATGTTGTGAAGCACTGGAACTGAGTTCCAACCAAACTTCACGTCAGTCACCTTGGTCGAGTAACCACCGTTTGAAACTCCGTACCACATTGGAATCGCAGGTAGATCCTTTAGCAAGATCACCTGTGCATCCTGGTACGCCTTGTTTGCTTCTTCAAGAGTCTTGGCGGTGTTACCCTTTGCGATCAAAGCATCGACCTCAGGGTTTGAGTAGTCACCATCATTGGCGCCGGCACCAGTCTGGTACAGCGGAGCAATGAAGTTTGCCAGCGCTGGGTAGTCAGCCTGCCATCCGGTGCGGAATGCAGCGGTAATGGTGTCTTCGGTGATGTCGGTGCGGAACTCAGCAAAGGTTGGGTAAGCCTTACCTACTGCTTCGATTCCAAGGGTGTTCTTGATGCTGTTTGAAACTGCATCAATCCAACCTTGGTGTCCACCGTCTGCGTTGTAACCAAGCTCAAACTTGCCTGACCACTTTGAGATCTTGTCAGCCGCAGCCCAAAGTTCTTTTGCCTTGGTTGGGTTGTAATCAAGAACATCGGCTCCTTGAAGCTGGTCGCTCCATCCGGCAATTACCGGTGAAGTGAAATCGCGTGCTGGTTTCTTGGTTCCGTTGAAAATCACATCGATGATTTCCTGACGATTGATTGCCAGTGAAAGAGCTGCACGACGAAGCTCACCTTCTTCTCCAGAGAAGTGAGCTAGTCGAGATGGGATTGTGAATGACTGGAAGATTGCAGCAGCCTGGTCAACTGCTCGGTCACCTAGGTCATCTTTGTAGGTCTTGAGCGCAGCATCAGGGATACCAGCCAAAATGTCTAGGTTGTCTGCAAGAAGATCTGCATAAGCTGCATCAAGAGTTGCGTAGAACACAATCTTTAGTCCACCGTTCTTGGCAACGCGACCACCCTTGTAGTCAGGGTTCTTTACCAAGTTGATGTCAACGTTGTGCTTCCAAGCACCTTCGCCGGCAAGCTTGTATGGCCCGTTACCAATTGGGTTTTCACCAAAGGCCTTAGGGTCATCAAAGAATGCCTGTGGCTGTGGGAAGAATGCGGTGTATCCCAAACGAAGCGGGAAGTCCGACTGAGCTGATGAAAGCTTCACGGTGAACTCAGTTGGGCTAACTACCTTTAGGCCGGTTAGTTCTGTGTCCTTCTCGTAGGAGAAACCTTCGATAGCGTCAAAGAAGTAGCTGTTCAACTGAGCGTTTGAGAAAAGCGCTCCGTACTTCCAGGCGTTTACGTATGAGTCTGCGGTTACTTCTTCACCATTGGTGAACTTCCAACCACTCTTGATCTTTACGGTCCAGGTGATGTTGTCGTCTGAGGTAATTGACTCAGCCATGTCATTTACTGGGGTGCCATCGGCATCGTAGTAAACCAAACCTGCGTAGATGTTGTCGATGATCAAACCGCCGCCAACCTCGTTGGTGTTGGTTGCAATCAGGGGATTCTGTGGCTCTGAGCCGTTTACAGAAATGATGTTGTCGTTGCCACCGTTTGAGCCGCCGGCACAGCCAGACAGGGTCAAAGTGACTGCCGCAGCAACTGCAACCGCTGCCAGGCCTAACTTCTTAAATCGCACGAGTGCTCCTTTTCGAGAAACGCCGGCGATGCACACGCCAGCGTGTTGTCCCTCCAGCCTAGGCCTGAAAAATGGCCGGACATCGACTACGTGTAACGAATAGATAAATTTTCTAAAAAGTTCAATGACTTTATGGTCGCAGGTTGAGCTTCGCGAGCCGGGTCTTCAAATACTTTTTGAAGGCTTTCAGCGCTAGCAATACGAGGCTTGGTTGCTTGCGCTTGGGATCGTCTTTTGAAGGTCTCCGACGCGATATGTACCAGAGCAGGCATGCAAGCAAGGCTATAAAAAAGAACGGTTCCTTCCACTGAATGACGAATACCGACGACTCCACAGTGACAGGGTCAAATTTCGTGCCACCGAGTTCCGAGTGCAGGGTTGTCTTAATTTTGACAGGCCCAAAATCGGGTAGCACGTTGACTGTTTCTCGAGATCCCTCAATGTTGGATTGGGTTATGACAGATCTGGTGGCGCTTCGCCCACCCAACAAAATGCTTTTGGATGTCCGCTTGGTTGCCAAAACCTTTTCGTTGGCGCTAATTTCCCAGCTCGCGAATGCAAAAACAGGGAGTTCCCCGTTGTTTCTGTATCTGACTTTTGCCTCAATTGGCCCCGAATTAATCAGCCCGGGCAGATCTGGGAGAAATGAGTCTATGATACTTGTTCGATTTGTTGACGTGAAGTTGATTCGCGAAAGCTCTGCACCAGTTATTTTTCCGTTTTTTATGCTCCCTGCAAACCCATAAGGCGTCACATTCACCTGCGAGGCAATAGCGCCAGTGGAAGCGGCACTTGCAATTCCCGATTGTCTGGTACCGCCCAAAGGGTTCATGGATACCTTAATTCCGCCGTAGTAAATCTGCTCTATCTTTTTAAGCTTAGGCTTGAGAGTGATTAAAAATTCTGAACCAGATTTTGATGGTCGATATAGATTTTGGAATGGAGTGACCGAGAAAATTTTTGCCAGCGAATGCGGTGTTGAGTTTTCTGGAAGTCTCGCCTTATTCCCAGACTCATCAAACACGTAATCCACAAACTGCACATCTATTTCAGCAGCGACTGGGCCAGTAATAATAACAACCAAATTGAGTGTGGGCTCAAGGATTCCAGGCTGGCCAATTATGAACTCTTCCGGCGGGTTACTGACCTTTAAGGTGTTAGAGGCCGCATACGACGGAATCGCGGTAACTCCAAAAGACAGAGTTACCGCGACTACATAAGCGAGTAATTTTTTCAAATTCTTAAGGACAGAATCCTATGAAACACTGCCAAGGTCCGTCGTTGAAACTTCCGGTGTCCAAGGTGAATCCGTGCTTAACCCGATACTTGCCAACTGGGACGTCACCGAATATGGTTATCGACGCCTTGGTGGTGGCTTCTCCACCGGACCCCCAAATTACCGGCATGTTTTGATTTGTATACTCTGTTCCCCACGCCTGTACGTTCCAATCATCTTGAGGCCTCACCTCCCAGTGAACGTCATCGTAAAGTTTTACATCGTTTCTATTCACTCCGAAAAGAGAGTAGTCAACAAAGAGATTGGCGGATGCTCTTAGGGTTGAAGCACCCAAAATTCCATCTGCGTCAGTCATCTCAACCGGATTCCAGTAATCACCATCATCGGTAAAAAAGCGTTCGACCGGTTGGCGCTCGGTCCAAACGTAACCCTGCCGATCAGATACCTCACAGTTGTCGGCGTCAAAACTAACTTGAAAGTCTTGAGATACGAAGTTTGTGCGGGTATTTTCACGCAAGAGATCCAACGGATACCGACTCAGGTCTCTTGGGTCTCGAACAACGCCTGCGGAGAGATCTTGATTCTGATCACTTACGGCAGGGGTTTCTGAGTTGTTGTCATCGTCGTACCCGTCACCTTCCCACGCAGTTTTGAGGATCTTGCGCTCTTTTCTAACGGATATGTTGGTAAGAGGGATACTTAGGGATCCAAAGCCCGTGCAACTATCGGGGCCGCCGTCATCGGGGTTATCTCCTAGATCCACAGACACTGTAACGATTTCATCTGGTCCAGAAGAGTCCTCCCAGGCATTAGCTGAGATAGGCGACAAAACGCCAACGACGGTGACAGCCGTGATGATTGCTATCGACTTCCAATTCCACAAATTTTTACTCATATTAAAAGGCTAGAACTGGCAGTTCACACCGAAAAGGCTTCACGGGTAATTGAGGGGATAACCCCTCAAGATAATCTCAATCGTTATTTTCATGTAGGGAAAGCCCATCACTGCCTGATACTTAAGTCATGCAGATGCGCGTTGCCTTAGTTGAAGATGACGACTTCACGCGCCTAACTGTTGCATCTTCGCTGCGGGCTCAAGGCATTCAAGTAGTTATTGATACAGGCTCGGCCAGCGAGGCTCTACTGGAATTTGATAAAGCAACGCCGCACGTGGCGCTACTAGATCTTCATCTTGGTAAAGGACCAACGGGAATAGACGTCGCAACTGCCTTTAGAAGTAAATCCCCGAACATTGGCATTGTGTTCTTGAGTAGTTTTGAGGATCCAAGGCTATTGAATCCAAGTTTGCCTCCACTGCCCTTCAGATCTATTTATCTGCACAAGAACAAAATAAGTGACATCTGGAACATTCTTGAGGCCCTACGAGCATCTATCGATAAGTCTGAGAGAGTCCCATCTATGGCGCGGGCAAGTTCGTCACCAATTGCCACCTTGACTGACGTGCAACTTGAGACTTTGAGACTTATGGCTCAGGGCCTTTCAAATGCCGAAATTGCCAAGCGCAGAAGCGTTACAGAAAAGTCCGTGGAGCTAGCCATCTCTAGGCTTGCCAAAACACTTGGCGTTGCAAAGGATTCGACAATAAATCAGAGGGTGCACATGGCAAACGTATATTTCCGTGCACTGGGACAAATGAAGAATGTCTCCGACTAAAGAAGAGTCGTTTCTTGCTGCTGCCGCAGGCGGGAAGTTTTTTCTAGACACCCGCTACCTTTTGCTGACTACTCCCTTAGTTATCACCACCTCCTTACTAACCACAAGTGCAGGATACTTCTCGCAAACAGAGCCCCCACTAAACACTCTTGGTCTTTTATCTGCTATTTTTCTCGCCAACATCTTCGCTCTATCTATTTGTGCTATCTGGGTTCTAGTTTTTTCTAAAACAATTTTTAGAAATCGAGCCAGGAATCCTGTTCCTTTATTTTGGGTGATTATATTTAGCGCAAGTGTTGGAGCACTAAAAGGCGCCATGACTGGTTTGGGCTGTTGGCTGCTTCAAATTGAATCTGACCTAGCCGCAACAATCTCAGATCGAGTAGGCCAGACAACTCTTCTAGGTGCATGGCTGATCCCCGCAATTACATTGGTTGCCCACAGACTTTCAATCTTGCAAGCCCAGCGCGAGGCCCTGGTTGCCGAGAGAGTTTCAAACACTTTAATTGAGTCAGGCGCAGCACAAACACGAGATAACCAAGCGTCGCTCCGAGCATTCGCTGCCATGGCTAAAAAAGAGTTGTCGTCAATCAGCACACCAGTAAGCACTGATGAGCAAACTAGCCATTACGCCCAGGCAATTCGTAGACTCGTCACTGATCAACTGAGACCACTTAGTCACCGAATCTGGGAACAAGAAAACAAAAGAATTTCTAGTTTCTCAATCGCCGAAATAGCAAGACAATCAATTTTTGGTTTTTCCAAAGCCCGTTCTGTTGTGGCGTTGGTTTATGTCGTGACCGCCTTCCCTTCAATCATGAGATTCGTTGGTCTCGGTGAAGCCGTTCTACGTAGCATTCTTGCCGGCGCTGTTATCTACGTTGGCTTTTGGGCAATGTCAGCCTTCACACCAAAAAAGTATTGGGTGGCAACCAGTTGGTTTGTGCTGGCAATTCTTGGGGTTTCATACCTAAGTTTTGTGACAGGTGAATTGGCTTTTGGTTACGTGAAAGAGTTTGATGCTTTTGAAACGGTGATGGCCGTCTGGCTTTGGCTTACACAACTAACATTCATCAGTGCATTTCTCTCAGGGGTACGCAAAAGTGGCTTCGAAATTAAGCAGCAATTTGCTGATCTTTACGGTTCAGGGAGCATTGATCGCGCCGTAAGACTAAACCAAGCTCGTATTCAAAACCGCGATTTCGCAAACTACCTTCATGGTCAAGTGCAAAACAAGCTGCTATCTGTTGCCCTTGGTCTCGAAAAAGGTAAGGCCACCAAGGAAGAACTAGAGCAGGCACTTGCTGTTGTTGAAAACATTTTGAAAACTTTGGATTCAAATTTTCAAACCATGAATTCAGGTGACATAGATGCTGAAGTGGCAAAACTAAATGACCAGTGGTTAGGTTTCATAAAAATACGTTGCAACCTGGATACAGGCGTAAAGAATCTTGAAACCAGGAAGAGAATTCTTTTGATGCAACTCGTAGATGAAGCCATTTCTAACGCCGTCAGACATGGCCTTGCCAAGAAAGTTCTTGTGAATGCAGCTGTAGCAGCCGACGAAGAAGTGACTCTTGAAGTCATTGACGACGGCATTGGGCCAAGAGATGGCAAAGCGGGCTTGGGCTCCACATTCTTCAAGAGCGTCTCTAAAGGCAACTGGAAGTTAGAACAAGGGCCCAATGGCGGATCTAAGCTGAACCTAAGGTTCTAAATGCGCGCTTAACCGGATACTCCAAATAGTCAGCGGCAAATTCTAAATTCGGCGAGCGCCAAGCAAAATCGCGAGCCACCTTAGCCAGAGCTGCCCAAAAGAAAACATTCAATAAATCCACACCGATGTGCGTCATGCTGTCACCCGGTAGTGCCTTACCGATCATTCGGCGCAGCAGGGTTGGCACATCGCTAAGGCCAAATCGGTGCAGGGCTGCACGCACCTCAAACTCAAGTTCGCGAGCTCGGCGCGGGTTCCAGAGCGGGTTACCGCCGGAGCCATCGCCCATCCGGCCATATTCATCGGTGGGTAAATGAAGAAGAATATGGGCAACCATGGCGTGACGGTAATGGGCCCCATCTAGTTGGTCAAAAATCTCAGCAAAGTTCTCAATTTCGTAGCCGCATTTGCGCAGGTCAAGGACATCGGGGTAATAGGGGAACTTATAAAAGGGGATGTGCTTGATTTCTGGCTGGCCCTTGCGAATGCGCACCTTGGTGCTGGAATCGGCCTCGGCAACGCCCCAGTTTAGGGTTGCCTCATCGGGCTCGCCTGCCTGCCAGTCATTGCTCATGCAGTCAATTTTGCCTGAATCAATTCAGAATTTCCTTGAGTTTCCGAATCAGCACCTGCTGGCGCCATTGATCATCGGCGCCGCTCAATAAGTAGTTGGAAGTGTAGGCAAAACCAACCTGGTGTTCAAAGTCGCCAAAGGCATTCTGGCCACCAAGGCCATCGTGGCCAAAAGAGCTTGGGCCAAGCAGGTCCTTTAGCCCTGGCACATCAACCATGAAGCCATTACCCCAGGCCGGGAACCAGGTGGCGTCTTGTGGTTCAAATTTGAGTGGCCCGGTTGATTGTGGCACCACGGCAGCGCGCAAAGTTTCATCTTCTAGAAGTCGCACGCCGTTCATCTCTGTTACGGCTGCGGAGTAAATCTTGGCTAATCCAAATGCGTTGGATACTCCTCCGGCTCCGGGTAACTCTGCGGAGACTAACTGCGGGTTATTGAATCCGGTCTCGTAACTTTCTACCAAGTGGTTCAGCGCACCACCAAAGGTCATGGCCTTGGCTTGCCAATACAAATCGGTGTTTGGTTCGGCAACCAC
>JACCDY010174116.1_pt1 | contig 17217 bp, 16 predicted proteins | sample 7446391 | NCBI WGS metagenome assembly JACCDY01 (sample SAMN15323451, study PRJNA562643) | freshwater metagenome | isolation source: river surface water | place: USA:Blue River Watershed | collected 2017-08-18
AATTTGAGTGCTCACTTCTTTTTCTTGATCGTTGCCCCAGGGCAATATCACTTGGATGCCCTTGGTGACCAGTGCTTTACCAACAGTCACCCAGTGATCATCAGACCAGCGCTTTGACTTACCTGCCGTTGCATGAAAACACATCACATAGGGTTTACTCACATCAAATCCCAGATCAATGCGAGTCGATGCAAAACCCAAGTTGGCAGCATCTACCAAAGACTGAACGTAAGCATCTGGGTAAAACTGAGGGGGTGAAACAATCCGATCTGGAACAGGCACATCTAATGCGGATGCAGCAACCCAACGCGAACGATCCACTGCGTGACAATGAAACGGGACTTGCACACAATCTGTATAGAACTTACGAGCCAATGGCTCGTAACCAGAAAACTCTGTTTGATTGGCCAAACCAAAGACTGCAGCAGTTTTATTTGGGTTCGCCAAATGAGTCACCCAAGCTGACTTCAATAAACCCTGGGTTTCTATAATCAAGTCATAGTCAGAAAACATACCTGACTTAAATTGTTCTTTAAAAGCGATATATTCCTGAATACTGCGGATGAACTCGCCTCGTTTTAAATCTTTTTTCCAACGACGAAACCCCAAGGGAATGATGTTATTGATACCAGTAACAGAAGCGCCAGATGGCAAAGTAATGTTCTTAAGTGGCTCTAAAAGCCCCACATAGCTGTCCTCCACAACCCAATCAATTTGAGCTGTTGGGTACTTGGCCCGCAGATCCCAAACCATGGGTAAATTGTGCAAAACATCACCCAAAGAGGACAACTTAACAATCAAAATCTTCATGGGTTCTATTTTCGCCTAATTGAACCTTAATTAAATCTTTTTAAGCGTAATTTTTTAAAGTTTAATAATTAATTAGCCTAAATAATCACTCATACCCATTAGGATTCATTGATTGCCAACGCCAACTATCCTCACACATTCTGCGTAAGTCATACTCAGCCCTCCACCCCATCAACTTAAAAGCCAAACTTGGATCAGCATAGCAAGAGGCAATATCGCCAGAACGGCGACCAACTATTTGATAAGGTATTTTTTTTCCAGAAGTTAATTCAAAATTTTTGACAAGATCTAAAACGCTGTAACCAATACCAGTTCCAAGGTTGACCGTTAAAGATTTTTTTTCTTTCATCAAATAGTTGATGGCTTTAAGATGCCCTTTAGCAAGATCTATCACATGAATGTAATCTCTGACACCTGTTCCATCATGGGTGGGCCAATCGCCCCCAAAGATTGATAGACATTCACGCTTACCAACAGCCACCTGAGTAATGTAAGGCATAAGATTATTGGGTATCCCACTTGGACTCTCCCCAATCTGGCCACTTGAATGAGCACCAACAGGATTAAAGTATCTTAAATAAGCCACCTTAAATTCGGGCCGAGAAACTTCTAAGTCTCTGAGTATTTGCTCACCAATTAACTTCGTTTGACCATAGGGATTTGTCGCACCTAAAGGAAAATTTTCCAGAATAGGTACTACTTTAGGATGTCCATATACTGTTGCAGAGGAACTAAACACAAGATCATGACAGCCATACTCCAACATAACCTGAGTTAAGTTTAGTAAACCATTGATATTGTTATCGTAATATTTAAGAGGTTCAGCAACCGACTCACCAACCGCTTTTAAAGCTGCAAAATGAATCACCGCGTCAATTTTATGAGTGTCAAAAGCACTTCTTAACCCATCAATACTTCGAATATCTTGCTGCAAAAAAGAAACTGACTGTTTCGTTAATTTTTTTAATCTTTCCAGAACAATGGGACTAGAATTACAAAAGTTGTCTAAACCAACTACCTCATAGCCAGCATTAAGTAACTCCAGCCATGTGTGAGATCCGATGTAGCCTGTTGCGCCAGTAATTAATACCAAAAATTTATCCTAAATACCTAAAAAATTAATCAAAGAGTCTTTTCATGAGTGATAACAACGTAGAACAATTTAATTATATTGAATCTGGAATATTAAGATATAAAAGAGAGTTAAATATCAAGAAATTTGACGATTTAACAAAAAAGTCCTCGAGATTATTTTTCTTAGGAGGGGATTTAATTTCTTCCGAACCTCTAACAACTGGTAATTATGAGCCGCACATCAAAAGTACAATAGATTTTTTAGCACAAACAGGTAACGCTGATTTTCTCATTGATATCGGCGCAAACATTGGCCTAACTTCTTGTCAAAGTGGGGAAAAATTCAAAGAGGTTCATATGTTTGAACCTAACCCAATTTGCTATAACGTACTTAAATCAAACTGCATGCTTTCACTCAAAGACAAATGCAATTACAAGATATATGAATATGGCCTAGGAAAAACCGAACAAACTGTTTCGTTAACAATACCACGTAAAAATCTAGGCGGCGCATTTGTGAAAAATTCTCATAATAGTTATTCAGAAGATTTACTTGCAAAAAAAGATGGCTTTAAAATAATTGAAAAAAATAATTATTTCTCAGAAACAATACAGTTAAAATCATCAACAGAAGAGTTATCAAGATTACTTGAGGAACTTAAATCCAAAAATTTAAAATCAGGTGTCATCAAGATTGATGTGGAAGGCTATGAATTAATAGTCCTAGAAGGTCTTTCAGCCCTTCCTAAAAATATGAATCTCTATATCATTTTTGAGTCATGGGATGAAGACTTAAATCTTGCAAATCTAAAAGATCACCTAAAAATTGATTTTTCAGTATACAAAATTAAAACGGTAAGACAGTACAGAAATATTTTCGTTCGCCTGCTAAAAAAGATTTCGAGAATTTTTTCGCCAGATTTAATTTATAGAATCTCTAAATGCCCCGAGAAATGCGGATCGGGAGATATCATCATTCACATAGAAAGTTAGGGGTATGAACAGTTATATTTGCATAGGAACCATACCCAATAGAGTTCATCTACTAGAACCAATTATCAAAAATATACTTTTATATAATTTAGACAAAAAAATTATTATCAGTATCCCTCAAAACTACATTAGAGGAAGACAAGAGTTTGATGGAAAATGGCCAAAAAATCTCCTTAATCTTCAAGATAAGGGTTTGATAATTCTGAACATTTCTAAGGAAGATTATGGGCCAGCAACAAAATTTATTGCAGCATGCCGTCTTATCGAAGATGAAAAAGCAAAACTTATTATTTGTGATGATGACAATATCTTAGATGGGCCATTTGCAGATGAATTATTGAGAAACCATTCTGAAGATGAATTTCTTGGGTATTCTGGCATCAAAATCATAAAAAGGTTTCTAAAAAGAAACTCATATCAATTCATTGAAAATGCTAATTCAAATAAAACAGCAGTCGACATTCTTCAGGGCTATGCTGGATTTATATTCGGTCGATCAATGATTTCTGATAATTTTTTGGAATTTTATGACAATCTTGCATATCAATTTAAAAGCAATCCATCATCCCTTACCAAAGCATTGTTTTTGAATGATGATGTAACACTTAGCTTATATATGAAAAGTAAAATGTTTATTATTCATCAATTTGGAAATGAATTTTTTAATGCCAGCTTTATTAAATCATTGTCACAATCCAAGATAGATGCTCTTCATCAAAATAATATTTTTGGTAGTAATTTTGCATCATGTGACGCTATTTTGAAAAATCAAAATGATTTTCTTAAACTTATAAAATAAATGAAGCATGCTTTTCTAATCACAGCTTACAGGGATTTTTCAACCCTCGAAGCTAATATTAATCAACTACTTAAAATTAAAGATTCAATAATTCTCATAACTGTTGATAAGAAACAAAAAGAATTTATTAAAACAATACAAGAAAACTCCCATTTTCTTAGCAACAGCAGAGTTGAATGGAGGTTTAATTTAACGATTAATTGGGGATCTTATTCGCACGTTCAAGCTTACCTTGACATGTGCAAAGAAGCTTTAAATCAAGATACAGACTATTACCACTCTATGACCGGGCAATGCAAAGTCATTGTTAAACCAGATGAATTTATTAATTTTTTCAAAAAATCAAATGGTCAAAGTTTTCTGGAGCACTTTAATCTGCCGAAATTAGGCTGGGATGGAAAACTCGGTGGATTTGGGAGAATTAAATTTTGGCAGCTATATGATATTTTAGATGCCCGCGCGCATGGTAAATTTTTCAAAAGATTGAATCAATACTTTGTTGGCTTTCAAAAACTACTAAATATTTCCAGATTAGTAAATAATAAAAACTATTATGGCGGTAGTGGTTACTGGTCAATTCACAAAGATGCTGCCAAACTCATCATAGATGAAATAAAAATCTCCTCATTTCAGTGGCGGCACACCTTCTGTCCAGAAGAATGTATTTATCAAACAATTCTCTTAAATTCAAAAATCAGCTCAACAATCGTTAATGATAATTTGCGTTTTGTTTTATGGGAGAAGAGACACGGTGAGTTACCAGGAATATTAGATGAACAAAATCTTGACGCCATAAGAAAGTCAAAGGCGTTGTTTGCAAGAAAATTTGATTTTAGAATTTCCCATGATTTACTTAAAGCCTTACTTCCCGAAAAATAGAATCTTCATTCTTTTTTTAACTTTTCTAACCAAGGGAATCTTTTGCCAAGGTAAATTTAAATGTCTTCCATCACCTATATGCCTCACGTATCCATCTACAACATCGGTGATGGCCCCCTTATAACCCGCCTGGTAAAAATAAATTGATAAATCCTCCTCCCCCATTATCATTTGCTGATATTTACCCTTTGGAGCTAAAACTTTTAATTGGGAAAATGGTAGAAATTTCTTGCAATCATCTACTCTCTTTAAGCTAGGATTAAACACAAATCCATGCCAATTTCCAAGATAAGAAGTTGTCATGTAATAGTATCCGAGCCCAGAAGTTGTCATTTTTTTTATTGCATAATCAATAGGATGACCATTGGTGTCAGCGTGCGCCCTCAGCCAAACATTAACGATCGAATCATCCGCTTTTAAAATATCTAAAGAGTTTTCTATGAAACCTGATTTGTAAAAAAACCAATCATCTTCGCAGTGAAAAATATAATCAGATGTAACTTTTTCATAGGCCACGTCGATTGACTTTATCTGACCTAGATTTTTTTGATTAAAAATTAATTCAATAGGAAACTCATATTTTTTAATCAATAAATTTAACTGGGGTAATAAATCCACGTTACCACTATCATCAATTAATATAAATTGACTTATTGGATAAGTATTCGATATAAAGAAAGAATCTATGGTCTGCTCTAGCAAATCTAAGCGGCCACATGATGTTAGGACAACGCTGACCTTTGAATCTTTCATAACCTTAAAAAATTTTCGGTAAAAACCATTTTTCGAAACGCACTAATGGAGTTAACACTCCATTCCCACGATACTGAAATCTTGAATATATCTCTCGATTAACACTTCCTGAAATACCTTTTATTTTGACATTTAAATGTTTTAAGAAGCCAGTAGCCTCTGCCAACCTCTCCCTGAAAGGCATGCGCTTGGGTAAATCACTAAGACCCAGATACTGCATGTAACGCAGCCTACTCTCATCAAACAAGCGAATCATCAAATCCTCTTTTTGTTTGCTAATCTGACCCGCATGAAGCCTATACGTTACGAGCGCTTTCTTAATCGTCTTAAAACGATATCCTGCAATTGCAAGACTTACCCATAAATCATAGTCCTCAGGTCCCCCTTTAAGATTATCTCGATAAGGGAACTTAAGCATGAGTTCTCGTGACATCATGGTCGTAGAGTTACAAATTGGGTTGTAAATAGTTAGCAAAGCCTTTAAGTCAGCATCTGACTCATATCGATGACGCGCTCTTTTTTTTCCATTGCTCATATCAAGTGAGTAGTACTCACTGGCACAAACATCACACACTCCAGATTCCAGTACTTTTACCTGTTCATCAAAGCGATCAGGAGTCGATAAATCATCTGAATCAAGTAGTGCAACATACTTACCCTGGGCTTTACTGCTAATAAAGTTCCTGACACTTGCTAAACCAACATTTTCATCCATAGAAAAAACTTTAATTCTTGGGTCTTTTTTTTCATAGGCCCGAATAATTTCAAGGGTTCGATCTGTTGAGCCATCATCACATATGAGTAATTCAAAATGCCGATAATCTTGATTAAGTACACTTTCAATCGATTCAGCGATGTAAATTTCAGCATTGTATGCAGGCATACTCACGCTGATGAGGGGATTCTCTTGATTGGGCTGAATCATAAAAAACTTTGCAAATATCTTCCAAATCGCTTGATTGATTTTAGCCAACGAGACAGCAACCTTTTATCAAAAGAGCCATAGTCCATCTCGGATTCCCAATTGGACTGATGAATAACGCCCAAGTAATTAGCTTTTACCTTGTTGAGGTCTTCGCCCTGCCTTTGCAACACATAGTATTGCCAATCATAGTGATAAACCCTGAATAATGGTTCAATAGGCTTAATGGGAATGGCTTGATAAGCAAGCAAGGCCTCTCCGTACCATAAATATTCCACCAAATCTCTTGTTACAACATCCCAAATTGTTTTTCCTTGAGGCCTTAGATATTGCTCATCCAGGGATTTCCAAACCTCTGATGACCAAATAAAAGGCGAAGGCATGTAAGAGTAATCTGGTCCAACCCGATTAAACACTAACTTAATTCTTGAACATTCAGCATGAAAATTATCAATGACCTTCAACTTCCCACGATTAGCTGCCATCATGAGCAAATCTTTATTTTGATGGATCACCGTATAAGGATTACCATCAACATCCAGAAAGTCAGATAAATGGAAATTTTTGATGAATTGACTGTCAGAATCAATACATAAATAGTTTTTTGATAGGCCCAATCGCCAAAATTCCGGGCGCACCATTGCCTGAACTAAATAACCAGACTTTCCCTCATGGATTCCCTTGGGCACTCTAGGATTAGCATAAATAATTTCTTCATCTGAAACCCATGTTGCCGAGTGGTTTACACCAACAACTTTGTCAAAAAGATCTTTTTCTTGGGTAGGGGTTGATACATAAACAGGGATTTTATCTTGATTAAATTGATCAATGCTGGCCAAAAGTCTTTTAACTCTTAAAAAGTCTCGGCTGTAAGTTTTGCAATAAATAGCAAAAATATTCATTTGATTCATGAAGCGCCTTTTACTCGCATAAGAATCTTTTCAACAGCCTCTTCAACTCTAACTGGCTTGAATGGCACTTCTCTAAGTTGTTTTTTTTGCCAATCCAACAAAATAATCTCTAACTGATCAGCAATGCTATTGATATCAAGAGTTTTTGCGATGTAAGCAGAGTAACCCATCAACAATTCATCTAAAAACTGATTGCGATTGGTCAAAGCAAGCATTGGTCGTTGCGCCCAAACATAGTCATACAACTTCGACGGTATGTACTCAGCGCACCATTCATAATTACCATGCAGTAGCAACAGAACATCTGCCTCATGCATTTTTTGAATCACTCGCTGACGACCAGACATTCCCGTTGCTGAATCATGCTCCAAACGTCCATGGCTTAACAACAAATCTTCAAAACCCAACTGGCTCATGGTCATCTGAGAATTATTATCCAACCCGGCCCCGTAAACATGAATCTTTATCAAATCTTTGGCTTGTGGGTGCCTTTTAAACAACAGTTGCAATCCCTGCATCACCGGAGCAATGGTTCGGTCTTCCGCCAGGGAACCAAAATGACAGATATTTAATGTGTGACCGTATTGATGCTCTGCTTTTGCAATTGGAGGTTCTGCTCCTGGCAGGACAACAAATCCCTTATCGGCCAACTCTGGGTGCCGATGCTTTGCATAAGCAAGAGCGCCCTCGGTAAACCACCATATATGATCAGCATCCCGACAAATCCGACCTTCTAACTTTTGCAGGAAGCGAGCATCTTTCTTTTTCCTGGCTAGCGTCCCATCATCTTCAGGGTTATCACGAATCACCATCGGATCATGAATTTCAGCAATCCAAGTGGTACCAGTCACCCGCTTCAACCACCAGGCAGCTAAGTGAGCAGACCAGGCGCCGCCAGAACTAAAAATGAGATCTACTTGCCCTGTTTTAATCAGATATAAGCCACGCAAGAATGCCGGAATTGACCAAGAGGATTGACTAGATAGACCTGTGACGAAACGTTCAATGACGATAAAAGGCAGTAATAAAATTGATACAAGAGGTGTAACCACTTTATAAAGCAGTCCTCGAGAAAATCGATTGGCAAACCAATGCCTAAAATCAAATCGAAGCCCTGAAGGACCCCAAGGTAACAATTGATGATGTGGGAATCGCGTATCTTTGACCCCAGTAACAGCACTTAAAACAACTGGGGAAATTCCTGCATTTAACAAATAGGGAATCTTATCTGTGACAGTCAAACTGGCGGCACGGCCATCCATATTGAAACCATGCGAGAGAATTAACCATTTACTATTCAATTGAGATCCCCAAGCTTATTTTTTGGGCTCGATTCATTTGCAGAAAAAGAATTAACTGCCCCTACGAAAACAAGCATAAATATCAACATCTCAACAAAATGCTTATTGGTCGCCAGCTCGGCAATTAACCAATACAAAGCAACTGCTAATAACCACCATATTGAAACACTAGCAATTTCAGTGCGCGACTTAAGGGCCCAATAAAAACTACTCAACATAGACAACAGAATGAGCAAAAATCCAGGAATACCAATCGCCATTGTTAAATCAATCCAACCACTATGAGAAAAACGTAAGGAATGTGACTCAACTCCATTCTTAGCCGCCATTCTCTTTAGAGAGTCACCTAAAACTCCAGCTCCCAAAGGGTACTGGTTTAGATATCTTAAACCAGCGGTAGCCCAAGCAGTCCGCTCATAAGTGCTCACATTAACCATCCCAACAGAATTATTTGGATACCCTTTTGAATTATTTTGCCAATGTGGATACTCATCAATTTGATGCCCAATTGCAACATCTTCTATAAAAGTATTCCACTGTTGATTTAACTTTAAATGCTTATGGACCCCATATCCAGCTATTCCAATAATCGAAATCAAGATAGCAAGAGGTATGAAATATTTTTTCAACTTCACTGATTGGATGGAATACACAAAAACCCACACTGATAAGAGAATATTAAATGCGCCAATGCCATTTCTAGTGTTGACCAACACAAATGAGATTAACGAAAGTACAACCCCCACAAGTAGAAAAAATCCAATGAGTCCTCTTTGGTATTTATCTATAGATTTATAACTTAACCAGCGCAAGAAAACTGCTAGAGATGTAGCTATAAATAAAATGCCTGCATAGCCCAAGACAATCTTATGATCAACAAGGCCTGGGAAATTCAAGTGCAGCAATTGCTGACTTTTCAATACCAACTGAAAATAACTATAAAAGTAAATCAAAATGGGTGAAATAATACCCAAATAAATAACATACATCCATGATTGTCTGAGAGGCATCAGAAGAGCCAAAGCTACGGCAATCCAAGCAGCCAAAAAAGCTCTCATCCAAACTGATTTTAATTCGTCTAGCTGTGCAGCAGAATCCCATGAAAAAAATTGATAATGAAATAAAAGCCAAACAAACAGCAAAGCTATAAAAATAATTGGCAAAGACTTCGTGAAAGTGAATAAACCTCTATTCCTTAAGATTACTGGCAAACTTAAAAGAAATCCAACTACCAAAAGAATGTTTCGAATGGCAATGGTGTGTGGAATTGGCCAAATAGCTAAAAGACCTGCAGCAATGATAGCTAAACTAGCTAACAAAACATGATCTAGAAATTGATTTTTTACTGACAAGCTCTTCCTCTGCATAGTAAAAAAGTTTTATTTTTATAAGATTTAAATAAATTGCCAACTTGTGGATCATTCGCATGATGCAAAATGAAGCCATCACTCAAATCCGCAGGTGGCATCAGTAAGGGCGGCTTTGGATAGCTCGCAACATCAATGGTGAAAGCAACTGCTATGCCCAACCAAGCCCCATCTGATGCATAAAGATTTTGACCACTACTCTTAACTATCTGCATCACATCTTGTGCAATAAATTCAATATCAGGTCTTGCCTTTTTTGTGTAGAGCGGAAATAGCCAAACAGCTGCCAAAATTTTAATGATCAGTAAAACCCAAATAATCCTCAAAAAATGTCGGCGCCACGTCATTGAATCACCATCAAGTGTAGACTTTTTATTTATGAATTGATACATCAAGCCAACAAGAATTAATGCAAAGAACCCATACAAAGGTAAAACGTAACGATTGTGCCCTTGAGGAGAGAGCCAATATGGGAGAAAGTTAATCAATGATGCCAAAATGATAATTTTTAAGCGCTTTTCAATTGGCTCAGAATTGAATTTGCGATTTTTGAAAAATATATAAACAACAAAAATACTAATTGGCAATAAATTTAACCAGGTGATCAGAGGAAAGCTTAATAAATGAATCGCATAATCTATTAAGCTTGGCCCAGAAAATTTTTGCAAAACATCATTAAACATTCCTGATCCAGTTGATTCTCCGCCAGGAATCAACAAGTGCCATGCCGCAATCGCCACAAGGGCTAAGCAATGTAAAAAAATATTTTTAATAGAAAAAGCAAAACGCCATTTTTTGTAAATAGCCATAGAAACCAAAACAACCACGCCATAAAACACAAAACCCGTGATGGCTTTGACTAACATGGCTGCATAAGCAGCCATGCATGCGAATAAAAACCATTTCATTCGTTCTTCGTAAATGGCTAAATAGCCTGACAACATTGCCAATAAACAAAATAAACCAAATATTGCATCGCTGTATGCCAACCAACCATAATTTGCCAATACTTGCCAACTGGCTAGATATGTAATTGCAGTGATCCAAGCTCGATCAATATCTTGATAGACTTTCTTAACAAATGCATACAAAGCTATGCCGGATATAACACTCGACATCCCAGAAATAAATCTTGCACAAGCAAGAGAGTTTTCCCAGCCAAAAATATGACTCAAACCAATGATCAGCCAATTGAATAATGGAGGGCGCCAATAAGGTTCACCATAGTGTGTTGCTGTAAGCCAATTTTGGTGGTACCACATCTCGTAAGACATGATGGTGTAAACACCTTCTTCACCAGTGAATTGGACATTTTTTAAATTGAGGAGATAGCTCAGACTCAATAAAACAAAAATAGTAATGTATGTTTTTTTGCTTGGATCAATTAACTTATTGAAGATCATGCTCATTTTTGATCATTAAAACCATAGAGATTCTTTGTTAAATAAATTGGGCGCTGCTTACTTTCTTCATAAACCCTACCTAAATATTCTCCGATAATTCCTAAAGCAATCAATTGAACCCCGCCAATGAATAAAACAACCACCATCAATGATGGATAACCCTTTACAGCATCTCCATAAAGGATGGTTTTTGCAATCACAACAACCGCATAAATCATTGAAAATGAGGCTACCAATAACCCTAAATAAGAGCAAACCTTTAGCGGAAATGTGCTAAATGATGTGATTCCATCAATAGCAAAGTTCCACAATTTCCAATAGTTAAAACTTGTTTGACCGGCCAAACGTGGGTCTCTGAAATATTTAACCTCAACTGTTTTAAAACCTACCCAAGCGAACAAGCCTTTCATAAAACGGCGGCGCTCAGGTAAGCGTTTTAAAGCTTCAACAACTTGGCGCGATAAAAGTCTAAAGTCACCAGTGTCTTCAGGTATCTTAACTTGGCTCATCTTATTAAATAAACGATAAAAAAGATGAGCAGTTCCTTTTTTGACAACTGTCTCGCCAGCACGCTCTTGACGCACAGCATTAACCACATCGTATCCCTGCAACCATTTGGCCACCAACTCTGGGATTAATTCAGGAGGATCTTGCAAGTCAGCATCAATGGGTATGACTGCATCACCACTGGCGAATTCAATTCCAGCAGTTAATGCGGCTTCTTTACCAAAATTACGACTCAAATCAATGATCTTAAATCGATGATCTTTTTTATGGATTTTTATTAAACGGTCTAGAGTATCGTCCTGACTACCATCATTGACAGCTACAATCTCCCATGATTGTAAATTTGGCATGCCGCTCAAAACGGTCGTGATACGCTCATAAAATACATCAGCGTTTTGCGACTCGTTGTGCATAGGTACAACAACGGATAAGCTAGGCTTCATGGCAATAAATAACCTTATTAATATTAAAGAGATTATCTCATTTGCTGCGGTTGGAACAGTAGGATTTGTGCTGGATGCCGCAATTGTTTGGGCTTTGATTAACTACGCTGCAATCAGTCCCATACCAGCTAAGTTCATGGCATTTCCCTGTGCCGTTACAGTTACCTGGCTACTTAATAGAAACAGCACGTTCAAAGCAAATCAACAAAGCAATTATTTGAAAGAATGGTTGCTCTATATCCAAATTAATAGCATAGGCGCTTTTGCTAATAATCTAAGTTTTATAGTGCTGGTCAGTATCAATACTTTTTTATACGAAAACCCAATAGTCACCGTAGCAATTGGGTCACTCTTTGGAATGCTCTTTAATTATTTTGGATCTAAATATTGGGTGTTTAATCAAAAAAAGTGAGGTTACTATTAAGATCTTCCATAATTATCTTCAAATCTTACAATATCATCCTCACCCAAATACCCACCGGACTGAACCTCAATCATCTCGAGATCAGTTTTACCTGGATTCTCTAGACGATGTTTGGCACCAATTGGGATATAGGTTGATTGATTTTCTTCTAATAGAAAAACTTGGTCGCCGTTAGTCACTTTAGCTGTTCCCTTGACTACAATCCAGTGCTCTGCTCGGTGATGATGCATTTGCAAACTCAAACTTGCCCCAGGCTTTACGGCAATACGCTTGACCTGAAAACGCTCGCCAATGTCAATGGAGTCATACCAACCCCATGGCCTAGCAACTTTCCGGTGGGTCACTGCTTGAGTTTGGCCAGATTTTTTTAAATCTGCGACCACATCCTTTACTTGTTCAACCTTATCTACCGATGCCACTAGAATAGCATCCGGAGTATCCACAATCACTAAATTAGAGGTGCCCAAGGCAATCACTGGTCGGTGTGGCGCGTTGATATAGGTGTTATTTGATTGAACAACGATGCCCTGACCGCTAATACGATTACCGGATTGGTCTTCAGGTGCTAGAGCAGCAACGGCATTCCAACTGCCTACATCGCTCCAGACACCTTTGAATGGAACAACTGCCACCTTATTAAAATTCTCCATTACTGCATAATCAATAGAATCCGAGCGACATGATAGAAAACAATCTTTGTTGGGTCTAACAAAATAACCGTCAATCTCGGCGCTTTGCATTGCCTCTTTACAAGAATTTAGAATATCTGGGGCATGTTTATTCAGCGCTTCAATCAATGTCGAAGCTGTGCACAAAAAGATACCTGCATTCCAAAGATAATCCCCCGATAAAAGCATGGCCTGTGCTTTCTCAAGGATTGGCTTTTCTTCAAAACGCGCTGCAGCGTATGTATTGATCTCACCTGATCCTAAATTAATAGAATCGCCCCTCTGAATATATCCATAAGCAGTACTTGGGAAGCTTGGCTGAACTCCAAAAGTCACAATAAACCCTGCATTTGCTGCCGCGACACCGGCTTCTATTGTTGTTATAAAAGCATCTATATCCGGCACAAAGTGATCTGAGGGTAAAAACAGTAAAAGATCTGATGGAGATACACCAGGCATTAAGGCAGAACTTGCAATTGCGGCTGCAGTGTTTCTAACAGCAGGCTCTAATAGAATTGAAGCGGAACCGCTTTCTGCTTGAGAATCATTTTTTAGTAAATCTTGAACAAAAAAACGATGCTCTTCATTAGTAACACAAATTGGAGAGCCAAATGATTTCACTCGATCCAAAGTCAGCTCCAAAAGACTCTTACCTTCAATCAGAGGTACAAATTGCTTAGGAAAAGATTCGCGAGATAGAGGCCATAAACGAGTGCCCGAGCCACCACAAAGAATTACTACTTTAATGATGTGCTGACTAGATTTAACAGCTTGAGAACTTAGGCAATGGTTCATATTGAAATTTTATAGGAAAACAAGGCTCCTAATGAACTTTGCAATGCAAAAATGCTTATAACTTCGGGGCTTTCAACCATTCCAAGGCATTTGCATCCTTCGAATTCAAAATAGGCTCTATACCAACATCAGGCCACTGAATATTCAAACTAGAATCATTCCAAACAATACAATGCTCACTGGCAGGATGCCAATAATCCGTGGTTTTATATAAAAAATCGGCGCTTTCAGATAATACTAAAAATCCATGGGCAAATCCAGGGGGTATCCACAGCTGCTTTTTGTTTTCAGCTGATAACTCAATCCCCACCCATTTTCCAAAAGAATTTGATGCCTGTCGAAGATCTACAGCCACGTCAAACACAGCTCCATGACAAACTCTCACAAGCTTTCCCTGAGTCTGCTCCATTTGATAGTGAAGACCGCGTAAGACACCTTTTTTAGATGACGAATGATTATCCTGAACAAATGTAACGGATTGACCCACAGCGTTATAAAAATCTTTTTCATTAAAAGACTCATAAAACCAACCACGATCATCGCCAAATACTTTGGGCTCAACAATCAACACATCAGGTATTGCTGTGGATGTAATAGTAATAGGCATTTAAATTTTTTAATTGATTAATAATTCAAAAAAGTTTTCTTAAAAAAACTTAAAAGAACTTTCACTTTGTATTTTCAGTTAGCATTTTTTCTAAATATTGACCGTAAGCATTCTTCTTCAATGTCGCAGATAACTTAAGTACATGCTCTGCAGTGATCCAACCTTTTCGGTATGCAATCTCTTCTGGACAAGCCACCATCAGACCTTGGCGCTTTTGCAATGTTGCGATAAAACCTGCTGCATCTAATAAAGAATCATGCGTACCCGTATCTAACCATGCGTAGCCTCGGCCCATGATTTCTATTGTTAATTGATTCATCTTAAGATACGCTTCATTGACTGCAGTGATTTCAAGCTCCCCACGCTCACTTGGCTTAATAAATTTAGCAATATCGCAGACCTGTTGATCATAAAAATATAAGCCAGTGACGGCATAATTACTCTTGGGCTTTAAAGGCTTCTCTTCAATTGATAAAGCTTTAAAAGAATCATCAAACTCAACAACACCATAACGCTCTGGATCATTCACATGATAAGCAAATACGGTGGCACCTGATGTGCGCTGATTAGCTGCATGAAGTTGATTAACCAACTCATGGCCATAGAAAATATTATCCCCAAGCACTAAAGCCGATGGACTGTTTCCAATAAAATGTTTGCCAATAACAAAAGCTTGAGCCAAACCATCGGGCGATGCTTGAACAGCATACTCAATATTCAAACCCCACTGAGAGCCGTCTCCCAATAGTTCATTAAAGCGTGGCGTATCTTGTGGAGTAGAAATTATTAAAATATCTTTAATACCGGCCAGCATCAAAGTCGTTAATGGGTAATACACCATGGGCTTATCGTAAACAGGCATCAACTGCTTAGACACTGCCTGTGTTACTGGATATAAACGAGTGCCTGAGCCACCCGCCAAAATAATACCTTTACGATTCATGGTTATTTACCTACACATTTAAATGTTTCAATACATTTAACACTCAATTTTGAACTAACTTTTAAGTGATTCTTCAACGACTTGTTTGACGTATTTTTCAACTTGATCTTGCCAATGGGGGTATTGTCCAGTAAAAGCCATCTCTGACAAGGCTTTTTTAAGCTTTTGATTATTAAGTCTTGAGTTATAAGGTCTAACAGCAGGAACTTGGTAATCAGTGGCAGGTATAGGCAAGATATTCTCAGACTTAAGCTCAACACCTTCACCATAGCTGGCAGCAGTCTGAATAGCAAAAACTGCTAATCCATGCCAAGAAACCTCTCCATCAGGCACAGTATGGTAAATACCAGACTCGACACGCGATCTTGCAATCTGCACACCCACTTCTGCTAGCCACTGAGCTGATGTAGGAGCACCCACTTGATCGGCCACCACCTTCAATTGATCACGCTCACCCGCTAATCGCAACATCGTTCTAATAAAGTTACCGCCATCACCGTAGACCCATGAAGTACGTAAGATAAAGTATCTAGACATACTTGATTGCTGAGCAGCCGACCCCACATTCAAACCATCAAGCCCATTACTCAAATCACTAGAAGCACTAGAAGGATTTAAATCAAACGCTTCTTTAATTGCTAACTCACCAGCCAATTTACTTTGGCCATAGAAACATAATTGATCAATTGGTCCGACTATATCTGTTTCTAGATAAGCTGTTGTCTTGGTATCAGCAAATACGTAATCTGTTGAATAGTGAACCAAAATGCCATGGGCCACACCAGCAGCATATTGAGCCATGATCTTGGGGGCCATGGCATTGACAGCAAAAGCAAGCTCTTGCTGATCAGTGCTTTCTGCTTTATCAACGGCCGTATAGGCAGCTGCATTGATGATCACTTGAGGCTGATATCGATTCAGAACTTCTCTGATGGATAACTCATTAGACAAATCACAATCAGAACGACCAAAAAAAACCACAGGGATTTTTAAATCTCTCAAACAAATTTGTAGAGCACGACCTACTTGGCCATTGCGGCCAAACACCAAAATAGGCTTGCTATGATCTAAAAGTTCGAATGAAGAATATGACATATGGCCTTGTACTAATACTTACCTTAAGTTACTTTAGTTTAAATAAAGTAAACTTCAAAAACTAATTCAATTTTCAAAATAATTTAAAAGAATTTAATTTAGTTAAATCATTTAAATCGCTTTAGCTGTATTGTTATATTAGCCATATTAATGTTTTACCTATATTGCTTCTTAAGCCAATCAAGGTAAGAACCACTCAAAACACCATCAGTCCACTCTTGATTATCTAAGTACCACTGCACTGTTTTACGTATACCTGTATCAAAAGTTTCAGCAGGTTTCCAACCTAACTCACGCTCTAATTTACTGGCATCAATCGCATACCGACGATCATGGCCTGGACGGTCTTTGACATATGTTATTTGAGATGCATAAGAGCTGCCATCTGATTTGGGACGCAACTCGTCCAAAATACTGCAAATAGTGTTTACAACCTCTAGGTTAGGTTTCTCATTCCATCCACCTACGTTATAAGTTTCACCTAATTTACCAGCCTCCAATACTCTGCGAATGGCTGAGCAAT
>JACCDY010241142.1_pt1 | contig 17216 bp, 22 predicted proteins | sample 7446391 | NCBI WGS metagenome assembly JACCDY01 (sample SAMN15323451, study PRJNA562643) | freshwater metagenome | isolation source: river surface water | place: USA:Blue River Watershed | collected 2017-08-18
AAATATTCCTGAAGATGATGTGCTTCTTTATGTTGATTCTGGATGTGAATTGAATAAAAACGGTCTAGAGAAACTGCAGCAATATTATGAAGAGTGTCTTGAAACTGAGGGAGTTTTCTTTACTTTAAATCTTCCTGAAATTCAATGGACTAAAATGGATACCTATCGTCATATTGTTGGTGATAGTGATGAATATCTAATGACCCGTCAGGTTATCTCTGGTATCTTCTTCCTGAAGAATACATCTATGATTCGTGAATTAGTACAAAAATGGATTGATGTATGTGTGGAAGATGGTGGAAAGTATCTTGATGATAGTCCTTCAACTCTTCCAAATGATGATATCTTTAGAGAGAATAGGCACGATCAATCTATCTGGTCTTTACTGTTAAAGAAAAAATCAGAAACTCACGATTTCACATTTCACGAGGATGATACTTACGAAACAGTCTGGAACGCTGCAGGAATGTCTGGAGTGCCTGTTGGATATGAACAAGCAAAGATCTGGAACACTTATGGTAGAGAATATCCGATCTGGGCTACGAGAAATGGTCAAATAGAATTTACAAATTGCGAAGTATGAAAAAAGCACTAATCACTGGTATTACTGGGCAGGATGGATCTTATCTTGCTGAACTTCTTTTAGAGAAAGGATATGAAGTTCACGGCATTATTCGTCGTTCATCTCAGATTAATACTCAGAGAATTGATCATTTATATCAAAATATTAAGTTACATTACGGAGACTTAACAGACTCTACTAATATAGTTAGAGTTATTCAATTAGTTCAACCAGATGAAATTTATAATCTTGGTGCTCAGAGTCACGTCAAAGTATCCTTTGAGATGCCTGAATACACTGCTGATGTGGATGGTATGGGCACTCTTCGTGTTCTTGAAGCAGTGCGTCTTCTGGGTATGGAAGATCGTGTTCGCATTTACCAGGCGTCTACAAGCGAACTTTACGGTCTTGTACAAGAAGTTCCTCAACGCGAAACTACTCCTTTTTATCCCCGTTCTCCTTATGGTGTAGCGAAGATTTACGGATACTGGATCACTAAGAACTATCGTGAATCGTATGGAATGTATGCCTGTACGGGTATTCTTTTCAATCACGAATCTCCCCGTCGTGGTGAGACATTTGTTACTCGCAAGATTACTCGTGCTCTTTCAAGAATTTCTACAGGAGAACAACAAATTCTTGAGTTAGGTAATTTGAATGCAAAACGTGACTGGGGACATGCTAAAGATTTTGTGGAGGCAATGTGGTTGATGCTTCAGCAAGATGAACCAGATGATTTTGTGATTGCGACCGGTGTTCAATATTCTGTACGTGAGTTTGTTGAAGAAGCAGCACCTTACTTTGGTATGAGTATTGCCTGGGAAGGTGAAGGATTGGATGAGGTTGGTATTGATAAAAATACTGGTAAAACCATCGTCAGAGTCAACCCTAAATATTTTCGACCTGCTGAAGTAGAGACTTTATTAGGTGACGCCACAAAGGCAAAGGAGAAACTTGGTTGGACACCAAAGACATCTTTTAAACAATTGGTTGAGGATATGTGCATTTATGGACAGTAATTCTAGAGTATTGGTTGCTGGTGCCAACGGAATGGTTGGTTCTGCAATCGTAAGAAGCCTTGAAAGTAAAGGTTATACCAACATCATCAAAGGAACTCGTGATGATGTAGACTTTACAAACCAGGATGAGACTGAAAGATATTTTTGTTCAGAAGAACCAGAATATGTTTTTGTTGCTGCTGCAAAAGCTGGCGGCATTATGGCGAACAATAACTATAAGGCAGATTTCTTAACTGAAAATCTTCGTATTCAGACAAATATTATTGAGTCTGCTCATCGTTTTGGTGTAAAGAAACTGTTGTTCCTTGGATCTTCTTGCATCTATCCAAAGTTTGCAACTCAACCTATTACAGAAGATCAGTTGATGACTGGTGCTCTCGAACCAACTAATGATGCTTATGCGATTGCTAAGATTGCTGGTATTATGATGTGTCAGGCATACCGTCAACAGTATGGGTTTAACGCAATTTCTTTGATGCCTACAAACCTTTATGGTCCAAATGACAATTTTGATCTGGAGACCTCACACGTTCTTCCAGCAATGATTGCTAAGTTTCATGGTGCTTTAAAACACAGTGGGCACTATGAAGTAAAACTTTGGGGAGATGGATCTGCGATGCGTGAGTTTCTACATGTGGATGATCTTGCGGAGGCGTGTTATGTTTGTATGCAGAAGTATGACGAAGCAGGACATATCAATGTTGGTACAGGTGAGGACGTTAGAATTTGGGAACTTGCAAATATTATTGCTGATGTTGTTGGTTATGAACGTGATATCAACTGGGATTTTACTAAACCAAATGGTACTCCTCGTAAAGTGTTGAATGTAGACAAAATTAAGTCATTGGGATGGGAACCAAAAATTAGTCTTCGTGAAGGTATTGAAAATACCTATCAATGGTATAAAATAAATACCTAAAAAATATTTTATGAAAATTATTATTCCCATGTCTGGTATGAGCAGCAGATTTTCTGCTGCTGGATATACTATACCAAAGTATCTTATTGAGGTGAATGGTAAAAGGGTAATAGAACATATTGTAAATCTTTATCCAGAAGATTCTGAATTTGTGTTTATTATTAATGATAAACATCAAGAAGAAACTAATATCGTAGATGTTTTAGATAAGTTAGTAGATAAAAAAACAGTAGTCACAATACCTAGACACAAAAAAGGTCCTGTCTTTACTGTTTCGGAATTTGATAATTTAATTAAGGATGATGAACAAGTCATCGTTAATTACTGTGACTTTTCAATGTACTGGGACTATCGACATTTTAAAGAATTTGTGGATGAAACTGAGTGTGATGGGTGTGTAGTTTGTTATACAGGATTTCATCCCCATATGTTGGGTAGTGATAATTATGCTTTCTGCAAAACTGATGAAGATAATAAGATATTAGAAATACGTGAGAAGCAACCTTTTACAGATGATAAGATGTCTGAGTTTGCTTCAACTGGAACTTATTACTTTAAGAAGGGAAGTTACGTTAAAAAATATTTTAAACAGTTAATAGATGAAGACCTCAATATCAATGGTGAGTATTATGTAAGTCTTGTCTATAATCTTCTCATTCGTGATGGTTTAGATAATCGAGTTTATGAAATTCCCTACATGCTTCAGTGGGGAACTCCATTTGATCTTGATGTTTATAATAGTTGGTCAGATTATTATTACAAAGCACTTAAAGGGCAAAAGCAAGTTCGACTTGAAAACTGCACTCTTGCACTTCCAATGGCTGGAGAGGGTAGTCGATTCTCTAAGGGAGGATATGAACAACCAAAACCATTCATTCAAGTAAATGGTAAAAACATGGTTGAACAGGCAGTTCGTTGCTTACCAAAAACTGATAGAACAATCTATGCTTGTTTGAGAGGTCAGACAGCACCACATCCAGTAGGAGGAGAGGTTTTATGGATTGATGAAGTTCTTGAAGGGCAGGCTTGTACGACAGAGAAGATTGTGGAGCATTGTGATAATGGTTCTATTCTTGTTTCTGCATGTGATAATGGTGTTTTTTATGATGCTGATAAGTTCTTAGAGTTGTCTAAGGATGATGAGAATGATATAATAGTATGGACTTATCGTAATAATTATACGAGTCATTTACAACCAGAAGCATACTCTTGGGTTAAATGTGATGAAGATGGAAATGTGAGTTATGTTGATGTTAAAAAATTTACTGGGAATAATCCAATAAATGAGTATGCAATTGTAGGAACTATGTTTTTCCGTTCCAAAGAAATTTTCTTTAGTTCTTTGAAATCGTTATATAAAAATGATGTAAGAACTAATGGTGAATTTTATGTTGATAGTATGATTAATGAGGCAATAAGTTTAGGGTATAAAGTTAAAAATTTTGAGGTAGATAATTATATTTGTTGGGGAACACCTAACGATTTAAAAACATACGAATACTGGCAAAGATTTTTTGATAAAGTTAACTGGCATCCTTATGAATATACAAAAGACTATTTTACCAATTGAGTATTGGAACTCCGGAAGGACACGACTTATTAAAGAAAAGGATGAGAATGGTAGAGATATAGAGGTTGCATATTTCTTTTCAGTTCAATTTACTGGTTTATCAAAGTATTATCCGCAACCACTAATCTATTCACACCAAACTCATAAACTTTATCTTCCGACCAAAGAGATGTTTATGTCTCTTGGGAGAGGAACTGTTTATGAGGAAACAATGGAATATGAGGTTAAAGATCCTTTGATTTTTAAAAATTTCTGTTCAGTTCCTGTATTTTACTTTGTGTATAATATGGCAAACTATTATCATTTCATTTATGATACGTTGCCATATCTTTACTCATACTTTAATGAGAAAGAGATTCATCCAGACCTTAAACTTTTAGTAAGTCCACCAGAAGGCAAAGATGATTTATATCCTTTTGTTTGGGAATGTCTTGAACTCTTGGGGATAGGAAAGAAAGATGTAGTATTTCTTAACCCAGATACCTTATATAATACGGTTGTAGTTAGTTCTTCATTGACTCATAATGGTCTTTCAAACATTCCACCACACTCAGGAGTATTTGATATTATTAACCGTATGAAAGGTGAATATCAAGGACCAGAAAAGATTTATATCTCACGCAGAACCTGGTTGCATAATAACTTTGATAATATTGGAACCAATTACACAGAGCGTCGTCGTTGTGTGAATGAGGACGAAGTAGCAGAACTCTTTAAATCTTATGGATATGAAGAGGTTTTCTGTGAAAATATGACTATGAGAGAAAAGATTGGACTGTTTAACTCTGCAAAGTATGTTGCTGGTCCTATCGGTGGTGGTATGTGCAATGTAATCTTTTCGCCTTCTGAAACTAAAGTCATTTCAATCAATAGTCCTTTGTTCTTTGATATTAATACTCGGTTCGAATATTCGATGATGCATACTCAACTGCATCACTTTAATGATACTGATTTTGTTGAGAAGGTTGAAGAAAGTGTAGAGAGTGATGATGCTCTTTCTATTTCTGGTGGTTTAAACTCTCCTTGGAAGGTTGATCTAAATAAACTAAAAACATTTCTTAACGATGTCTGAAATACTAGAATTAGCAAGAGAAATTAGTGAATACACTATTTGTGGTGAAGGTAATGTATCTGTAAGAGTAGATGAAAATACTTTTCTGATTAAAGCAAGTGGAACAAGTTTGCATACTTTGTCTGAAGAAGACTTGACTTTATGTAATACAAATGGAGAACAAATAGAACTTTTACATAAAAAACCAAGCATTGAAACTTCTTTTCATGCTTGGATTATGAAAACTTTCCCAGAAGTAAACTTCATTGCTCATACTCATCCACCACATACTACTAAAATCTTATGCTCAGAAGCAATTTATGACTTTGCTGAGCATAGGTGGTTTCCCGATCAAATTGTTCGAAACGGTATAAAGTCTTGTGTGGTTCCTTATGCACCACCCGGAGAATCAATATTAAAACTAGTTGAGAAACATGTATCTAAATTTATTGATCATGAAGGATTTTTTCCAAAGTTGATCTTGTTGCAAAATCATGGTATAATCACAGCATCTGCATCTAAAAAAGATTGCGCTGCTGCAACTTTAATGTGTGAAAAATCTGCTGATATTTTCATCGGAGCAAAACTTCTAGGTGGAGTTAAGTTCCTAACTAAACAAGAAGTTGCTGATGTTGATACTTGTCCAAATGAAAACTATCGGAGAAATATGTATCAATGAAAGTCATTTATGTTGATATTGATGAAACTATCTGCCATAGAGAAACTTCTGTTGACTTTGGGACAACGCATGATTATACCAAAGCACAACCTATTCGAGAAAATATAGATAAGATCAATAAACTTTATGATGAGGGACATACAATAGTTTATTGGACTGCTCGTGGATCCAGAAAGCAAATTGATTGGACTGAACTAACTCAAAAACAACTTGCTGAGTGGGGTGCTAAATACCACGAGTTAAGAGTAGATAAACCTTTTTATGACCTGTTCATCGAAGATAAAGCATTGAGGATTGAGGAATTGTGATAATTATATCTCATCGTGGAAACATTCGTGGTTCTGTACCTGATAAAGAAAACAGACCTAGTTATATTGATTGTGCAATCGGTAATGGATATCATGTAGAAATTGATGTTCGGTCAATTGATGGGGAACTTTGGTTAGGTCATGATGAACCCCAATATAAAATTGATCATAACTGGATAGACAAGCGTAGAGATTATCTATGGTTACATTGTAAGAACGTTGAAGCAGCAGTTGAATGTTGGGAATATCATTCATTCTGCCATACTGGAGATCCATTTACTTATACAACAACTGGAAAGATTTGGTTACATGATCTTTCAATGAAGATTGATAATAATACAATTATTCCGTTAATAACTTTAGAGGATATGTCTGAAAAGTTAAATGGATCTCCTTATGCTATTTGCACCGATTATCCATCATATAAATGAAAACGATTTTTATTAGGCAGTATGATGCCTTTGGTGATTGGATAAGTATTAACGGACTAGTGCGATATTTAATAAAGGAACATGGTTATGAAAAAGTTTATCTAGTATTAGAACAGGAGTCTAGTAGAAACTTTGTAAATTTTTTATATGAAGATGATTCAAGAATAAACATCATCATGCATCGTGATTTTGAAAACGTATGTACCACAGAAGACGTAATTGATACTCGATATAATGAATCATACCCAGTAGTAGGGACGGGAAATTATTGGTCATATCAAAATCCATTTGCCGATTACATTCATAATGGAGAGGCATCAAATTCAGATAATTTTTATGTGAAACTTGGTATTGATAATAAAATCAAAAACGAATATTTTTTCTTCTCAAGAAAGATAGATTTAGAAAATGATTTATTTAATAAACAGGATCTATCAGAACCATATTCTATCATGTGCGAATATGGGGAACATCTCATAGATAAAAAATATTTAAAATATTCCAAGATTGTTAATCTTCATTGCATATCGCCAAATTTTGTAGACACGTTAAAAATTTTAGAAAATTCTGATGATGTTCATTTGATAGAAAATTCTGTTGCTTTATTTGTCTATCATTTACAAGCAGTAAACTTACTTAAAAAATTTAAAGTTCATCTTCACGCATACGCTAGAAAAGAACCACATCGTAGATGTTTTGGTGAGGGTTGTGATAATCTATACTTAAATATGTTATTATTACCAAAGTTAGATAATTGGGAAATTATTTGGTAGTTTAATTCACTTTATTTTATTTTTACTATGTCCAAAAAATACATTAGGCAACATCTAGGATTGGGAGATCATATAATTTGCAATGGTCTTGTTAGGTACTTTTGTGAAAAATATGATGATGTGGTTCTTTTTTGTTCTAGCATATGCTATGAAAATGTTAAGTATATGTTCAGAGATTTAAAAAATTTAGAAATAATGTCTTTTAAATTCCAAACTGGAATTTATGAATTTACTTTTAATGATGGTAGAAAAGTTAGGTATGATAATTTGTCTGACGTTGAAATACTTAGTTTTTTGCAAAGAAATAATGTAAATTTTGAGGAGGATGTAATCAATATTGGATTTGATGATCTAGGTAAATTCAATACAAGATTTGATTTAGCATTTTATAAGATGCATGGATTTGATTCATCTTTTCGATTAGATAATTTTTATTGTGAACGTAATGAAGAATATGAAGATTTTGTTTTTCAACAGTTAAATCCTGAAAATGAAAAATATGTTTTTGTGATTGATGACAATAAACATCACTTTGGACCATTGGTAATTGATGAAAGCACTCTGCCTAAAGGTTATAAGATTATCAAGTATGATAAAACATTGAATTATAATGATAATCGATTTTTGATGTTTAACTATAGAAAAATTTTAGAAAATGCTGAAGAAGTACATATGTTTCAATCTGCATTTTCTGAGTTTGCAAATTCAATTGAATTGAAAAAACCAAAGATATATCTTCATTTATATCTTAGAGACTACACAGATGGACTTGAAATTGTAACTAAAAATGAAATCAACATTATTCGATAATACAGGTTATATCTCTTATTCAGATTCTCGATTTAACTACCCATATAAAGGGTTTTGTTCGATTGTTTGTGGAATAATTGATATGGCTATGGAACATTATATTGAAAATAATAATTTCAATATTCAAATATTTGAACCACAAACTTTAGAATTATTTGATAATATCTCTCCAAAAACAGATAAATTCTATGATGTTGGTCCATGGTGGTTAGAAAGATTTTTTTCTAATCAAACTAATCATAATCAATATAATGCACATACACCTGCAGACATAGACAATCTTAAAATTAAAAATAAGGTATACAATAATACTTTAAAGATTAAAGACGAATATTTGGAAAAATTTAAAATTAAAGAAGAAGAATTGGGTATAGATAAAAATACTTTAGGTGTTCAGATAAGAGGGACTGATAAAAAGCAAGAGTTGCCTGAAATTGAAATAGAAAGTATAATCAATCTAATTGATCAAACTAAAATTGAAAAGATATTTGTATCTACAGATGATAAAAATTATATTGACCCATTGCTAGAGCATTATGGAACTAGGATCATTTATGATAAAAATATTACGATCAGTTCTAATTCTCAGTCTCTTCATCATAATTGCACCAATCGTTCACAAATAAATGAAGAAGTGTTGTCTAGTGTTTACTTACTTTCAAAGTGTGATCACTTTTTGTATAGTTTTTCTAACGTCAGTTTACTAGCACTTATCATGGGTGCGAACAATTTTAAATTTATAGATTACTTAAACAAATGATTAGTATTGTAACAGGTACATTAAATCGTGTAGGAATGCTTCCTAACTTAATTCAAAACACTGTGCTATCTGATGATAGACTGGAACTTGTATTGGTTGATGGTGGAAGTTCTGACGGTACAATTCAATATGTTAAGGACTTATCTCATCCAAGAATTAAACTTATTGAGGTTGGTGGAAGAAGTTCTTATCCACATTTCATGAATCTTGGTATTCGAGAATCAACTCATGATATAGTTTGTCAGTGGAATGATGATGTAATTCTATGCAATAATTGGAGTGAAGTTTTTGCTGAATTGGAATCTAATTATGACTTCTATCTATTCAATTGGAAATACGGATCACTTGAGGATAGTAAAAATCAAGATTGGTTGAATGGTTCTGATCAGCGGGATGGGTGGTGTCTGTGTAATATTGCTGATTCTGGTGGGGAAATTGTAATGAATTATGGATTATATCGTAAGAAGATATTCAGAGAAATTGGAATGTATAATTTAGAATATCAATACTATTGTGCTGATGGAGATATGTCTTATCGTGCTTACAAGTTTGGATATAAAGTTAAAGATTTGAGACACATTAAAGTTTGCTCTCTTCCCGCAAGCAAGGTTGCTACTTCTCATCCCGAAGACCATCTAATTTACCATAAAAATATGGATATGTATCATCATAAGATTCTACCTGAAGGTCTTCAATATCTTTGAATAATCATATCACGATGATTTGATAATTGATTATCATTTTCATCAAATGGTTCTCCAATAAAAGCAAAGTCATCTAACTTGCGGTCTCTTTTGATTGGAGTTCCAATACCTTCATAATTGAAGTATTCATCGTGAAGAAACAAACTCTCAACTGCTCTGGGGTAAATAATTTCTTGTAAAAATCTTTGGTCTACTGCTCTATCAGTCACCCAAGAACTTGTTTGAATATATTCATTCATTTTTTCTTGAATATTTTCTACAAAGCAACCTCGTGCTCCCCACATTCCAGCACTGATTTCCCAAGCGTGACCGCCGGGATGGTCACGAATAATATGAAAACACTTTCCAGAATCTAACCATTCTTGTACAGCAACCGCATCACGTTCAAACAGACGTGAGTCGCAATCTCTGGAAATGAAGCACTCTACTTTTTCTGATGCCGGAGCAAAACGCCACATTGCGTTACATACTCCTTGTTCTACTCCAGTATTGATTAGAACAACATTATTCGCTTCCAGTTGCTCTAATACATAATTAGGAACAGAGTCATTATAATAGACTCTCATTTCCCAACCAGGAAAAAAGGTTTCTTTCAATTCCGAATTCTTGATTGCCCCTATTGTATATTTGGGGTTGTCGCCGTATAATGAAAAGGAAATGATTTTCATAATAACATATAATCTTTATTATATATGAGTAAGAAAAAACAGTATAATTTAGTTGGCGGTGGGTTCAACAACTACGATAATGGAAACAAAGCATCTTCCATTCATAAGCAGGAATCAAAGTTTATAGAGTGGGTAGATTCTGGAGCAGAAGAAACTTTCTATGTAGACCGATACATTGGTCTTGCCTTTGATGATAATTATAGTAAAAAGAAGTATGCTTGGTTACTAGAGTCTGCAAATATTTGCCCAGATGTATTAGAAGATGTGAAGAGGAATTATCTTCATTATGTTAGAGTTTATGATGCAATTTTTACTCATCACCAAGACTTAGTTAAATTGCATCCTAAGTTTAAGTTTGCTCCTTTATATGGGAGTTGGGTTACCGACCCAAAAATTTACGGTAAGAGTAAATTAGTCTCTATGATTTGCTCTAACAAGGTAATGTGTGAAGGGCATCAATACCGTTTATCCTGGGCGCAGAAACTTCAAGGGAAAGTTGATTTTTATGGAAGAGGATTTAATGAGATTCAATCCAAGGAAGAGGGTCTAGCAGATTATATGTTTTCAGTTGCTATTGAAAATGCTTCCTACGAATCTTACTTTACTGAAAAGATTCAAGACTGTTTCTCTACAGGAACCATACCGATTTATTATGGGTCTCCTGATATTGGAAAGTTTTTTAATCCCGAAGGAATTATTACACTTACTGATGATTTTGATGTCTCTCAATTGACTCCAGACCTTTATTATGATAAACTGGATGCAGTAAAAGAAAATTTAGAGAGAGTCAAAGATTTTCTAATCAACGAAGATTACATTTACAAAACCTACTTACAAGAATTATGATTTTAAGTTTTACTAATATTGTAAAAAAATACAATATGAATATCAAAGGAATTATTCATATTGGTGCTCATCAAGGTTGGGAGGTTGAAGAATATATTAATAATGGTATTCAAGACATTATTATGTTTGAACCAGTGAGTGAGAATTTTACAATTCTTGAGGAAAAACTTCGGGATGCAAACGCTAATATTTCTGCCTATCAAGTTGCTCTTGGTAATGAAGAAAAAAATGTTACAATGTATTTGAGTGATAATGGTCTTCTCAGCAGTTCTGTTTTAAAACCAAAAGTTCATCTCCAACTTCATCCGACTGTAGGATTTCCTACGACAGAAGAAGTAGAAATGAAAAGACTGGATAGTTTTGCTGAAGAGACTCAAAACTTTAACTTTATCAATATGGATGTGCAGGGATATGAACTTGAAGTTCTTAAGGGTGGTGCAGAAACTCTGAAGCACATCGATTATGTTTATTGTGAAATTAATCGTGATGAACTTTACGAAGGAAATGCTTTTGTAGAAGACCTTGATAAGTTTCTTGCTGACTATAATATGGAACGAGTGGAAACCGATTGGGCAGGAACTCTTTGGGGAGACGCTCTCTATGTGAGGAAGTGAAATGACTATAAGTTATAATCGTCTTGGGTCAAATGGGCGTCTTGGAAATCAAATGTTTCAATATGCTGCTCTTCGTGGTATTGCAGAAAATCGTGGATTTGATTGGTTGATTCCTCCTCCAGACAGTTATGGAGATTCAAACTATGGATTGTTTGATTGCTTCAAAATGTCTTCGGTCAAGGAAGAAAACTTTGGATATCTAAATGCTCAAAGTATTTCTTCCAATCAGTTTCACTTTTCAAAAGAATTCTTTGATGGATGCCCAGACAATGTAAATCTTCATGATTACTTTACTACAGAGAAGTATTTTGAGAATGTGAAGGATATTATTCGTGAGGACTTTACTTTCAAGGATGAAATCTTAGAACCTTGTAAGGAGATTATAGACCAACTGGATAATCCTATCTTTATGCATTTGCGTAGAGGTGATTATGTAGTCAATCCAAGTGCTCATCCAATCTGCCCTATTGAATATTATGAAGAAGCACTAACACATTTTGATGAAGACAAACCTGTTATTGTCTTCTCTGATGATATTGGGTGGTGTAGAGAGCAACCTTTTTTTGAAAGTGATAGGTTTATGCTCTCTGAATTTGATGAGAAGTATGCACAAACTTGCGATACCCTCCAAGGAAGACAACAAGCATTGATTCCTTATTTTGACTTGTGTATGATGACTCTCTGCACAGGAGGTATTATTGCTAATAGCACTATGAGTTGGTGGGGTGCTTGGTTGATGCAAAACAGGACACAACCAATCATTTATCCTACACAATGGTTTGGTAGTTACTACGACCATTACATTATGGATGATTTGTGCCCACAAGATTGGTTTGGAGTTGATGTATGAATAATCTTACATTCTTAATGCCTTGTCGGATTGAGAGTGAGGACCGACTTAAAAATGTGATTACATCTATTAGTTACATTACTCATCATTTTCCACAATCGCCAATTATCATCAAAGAAAATGATACACAGTCAGTCTTTCAGGCAAAAGCACTTCCAGTCATTCAAAAGATCTTTGGGGATATTCCAACAAATCTGTATCATATCTTTGAGCAGTCTGATAACAAATTCTTTTACAAGACTCGCATTCTAAACGACCTTCTTCTAGCATCAAAAACAGAAGTTGTCTATAACTATGATGTGGATGTTGTTTATCCAGTATCCAGTTATGTAACTGCATATAATATGATTATGCAAGGTGGATTTGATGCAGTCTATCCTTATGGTTGTGGTGTTTATCAATGGGCAGTTGACTATCCCATTCAACTCTTTGATGCTTTTATTCAATCAAAGTTTGATTTGAATATCCTTCAATCAAAATGTAGACTGCAACCATCAGTAATGGGATGGGGACAAATGATTAAGCGTCAAGTTTATATTGACTCTTATATGTGGAATGAAAACTTTATCTCTTGGGGTGCAGAAGATTGTGAGTATTATTATCGTCTTCAAGCACTAGGATATCGTGTTGGTAGAGTCAATGATATGGTTTATCATTTTGACCATGCTCGCACTTTTAATTCACATTATCACAATCCAAAGTTTATGGACAATCATAATCTTTGGCAAACTATTAGAACTTGGGATAGAGATGCTATAATAAGGTATTATGAATCTCAGAGTTATGTTAAGGAGAGAAGGAGTCAGTTGAATGCTAGCGTTTAATCATCTTGGAAAACTGGGTAGACTTGGAAACCAAATGTTTCAATATGCCTCATTGAGAGGTATTGCCCGAAATCGTGGATATGATTTTTGTATTCCCAATCATCGGGAAGTATTGAAAGATCCTTATGGGTTTGATTTAAAGATAGAATTATTCTATCCATTCAAAATGACATATGTGCTTCCTCATAATATTAAACTTCTTGATAGAGGATATGCTCCTGTAGCACAAGAGAAGCAGTTTCATTTTGATGAGACGCTTTTTAATATGTGTCCAGATGAAATTACTCTTGCTGGATTCTTTCAATCTGAAAAATACTTCAAGCACATTGAAGATGAAATTCGTGAAGACTTTTCTTTCAAGAATGAGATTTTAGATCCTTGTAAAGAGATGATGGAGTCTGTTGAAGAAGCAATCAGTCTTCATATTCGTCGCACTGATTATCTTCAGAATCCAAATCATACTGCTCTTGAATTAGAATATTATACTGAAGCACTTCAAAAGTTTGATTCAAATCTTCCTGTGATTATCTTTACCGATGATGTGGAGTGGTGTAAAGAGCAGGAAGTATTCTCTGACGAACGCTTTATGATTTCTGAATCTGGAGACCACTATGTGGATCTTTGTTTAATGACTCTATGTAAGTATCATATCATTGCAAATTCTTCATTCTCTTGGTGGGGTGCTTGGTTATCTAATTCTGATAATGTGATTGCACCACATAAATGGTTTGGTGAAGGAAATCAAGATAAAAATACAGAAGATTTAATTCCTGAAAGATGGAGTAAACTATAATGGATAAAAATAAATCTGCTTATAAACTTAAAAACATTGGACCCATATATTATCTTAATCTAGATGGGCAACCAGAAAGAAAACAATACATGGAAGACCAGTTTAAATATTGGGAGATTGAGAATTACGAACGGATCTCTGCGTTTGATGGTAGAGATGATGATCTTAGCGATATTATTAAAGGTCGTTATCCAGAAAACATGACTTCTGGTGAGATTGGATGCACTACATCTCACCTTAAGGCAATTAAACATTGGTATGAGACATCTGATTCTTCATATGCAATCATTATGGAGGATGATGTAGATCTTCAAATTGTGAGATTTTGGAATTTTACATGGGCAGATTTTGCCTCTAAAGTTCCTTATGATTGGGATGTAGTTCAACTTGCAATCATTTGCACTGGTAACTTACATGTAAAACTTCACAAAAGATTTGTGAATGATTTTTCAACTGCTTGTTACATGATTACTCGCCATCATGCTGAAAAACTTTTGAAGTTTCATGTTCGTGATGGTAAATATAAATTAGATCAGGGTATAAAACCAAGAGCTGTTGCTGACGATTTGATCTATAATTCGGGCAACACTTTTTCAATTCCACTATTTCTTTATAGAATTGAGTTAGGATCTTCTATTCATCCTGAACATATTGATGTTTTTCATCGTGCAAGTCACGATGGATTATTTGAATTTTGGGAAAAACAAGGGTATGAAATGGGTATTAATGATCTAATGAATTATGATCCCTATCTTGGTAGGATAACTGAATCTTCTAACAATCAACAGTAAACTTAATTTTAATAAATTTTATGAGCGTAAAATCATTAGTCACCGGTGGTGCCGGATTTATTGGTTCAAATCTTGTAGATCGTCTTATTGAACTGGGACATGAAGTTGTAGTCATTGATAATGAATATTCAGATGTTCATGAACAGTTTTATTGGAATGATAAAGCACAAAACTATAAGTATGATATTCGTGATTATGAAAACACACGTCCACTTTATGATGGCGTAGATTATGTTTTTCATCTTGCTGCAGAGGCACGTATTCAACCTGCTATTCTGAACCCCATTGAGGCAGTCAGCATCAACTCAGTTGGTACTGTAACCGTTCTTCAATGTGCTCGTGAGGCAGGAGTAAAACGTGTGATGTATTCTTCGACTTCTTCTGGTTATGGTATGAATGAATCTCCAAATGTTGAGACTCAACAGGATGATTGTTTAAATCCATATTCCGTATCAAAAGTAAATGGTGAAAAACTTTGTAGGATGTATACTGAGCTTTATGGTCTTCCGACAGTTATCTTTAGATACTTTAATGTTTATGGTGAACGCCAACCTCTTCGTGGACAATATGCTCCTGTAATTGGTATTTTTCTTCGTCAGAAATCAGCAGGAGAACACTTAACTATTGTTGGTGATGGTAATCAACGTAGAGATTTTACTCATGTCAATGACGTTGTAAATGCAAATGTTATGGCTGCAATCTCAAATCCAGATTCTGAAGCGTTTGGTCAGGTTTATAATGTTGGAACTGGAACAAATCATTCAGTAAATCAAATTGCTAGAATGATTTCTGATAAAACAGTAAACATTGCTCCTAGACCAGGTGAAGCAAGAGTAAGTCTTGCAAATAACCAAAAACTTCGTAAGACTTTTGGTTGGGAACCAAAAATGAAACTCCAAGATTGGATCTTGGCACAATTATAATAAGTAATTATACTTATAATGTTTTCATATTCTGACAAAGGGTGCTTGACACCCTTTTATTTTTGCTATATAATTGCGTAACAATTCTTAACGAATTTACAATGACTGTAACAACTAATGAGTATGGGCAACAGAATATGTTTGCCAAAGAGCCGACCATGTACTACGAAAATTATGGTATGCTCACCCCCAATCAAGTAAAGGAGCGTACTAATGGCCGCTGGGCAATGGTCGGTTTTGTTGCTGGTGTTATTTCTTATAGTATCACTGGTAACTTCTTCTTCGGCATCTTCTGATGACTGAAGCACTCTGGACAATTACGACGGTTGCATTTTTCGTGATTTTGGGTTATGCTGTTGATCAACTCTCTGAAACTTATTGAGTCTTAAACAAATGACATTCAACGTTACACTTCAATCCCCTGACGGCACTGAAACCACTATTCAGTGTGCTCCCGATCAATATATTCTTGAAGCAGCAGAAGAGGCAGGTGTTGACCTTCCTTCTTCGTGCAAGGCAGGTGCTTGTTCCGCTTGTGCTGGTAAACTGATCAGTGGCACTGTAGACAATGAGGAGCAATCTTTTCTTGATGATGATCAACTCTCTGAAGGTTGGGTGCTTACCTGTGTAGCATATCCCACTAGCGATTGCGTTATCCTCACTGAACAGGAAGAGAACCTGTGAGCACTGCTGGAATGCTAGGGCAGTTCGCAATTGCTCTTAAAGAACTTGGGTGGGGTGCTGATGATGAAATCTCAGTTGAAATTGGTGGCGTAGCAGTTACTGGAACTCCTACTAGTCCAGATGCTAATCCTAAGTGGGCAAAACCTTTTGGAACAGTCAGTTATCAAAACGATGCTTTTATCGTAATTAAAAATAAATCAAGGAATCCAGTTATTCCTTCGCAACCAAATCCTGAACTTAAACAAAAACATTTGTATAAAGGAGAAAACTAATGGAAAAAATCTTTACTGAAACTGCTGAGCGTTGGAACGGTCGTCTTGCGATGATGGGATTCGTTGCCGCTGCCGGTTCTTACCTTGTTACTGGCCAAATTATCCCTGGCGTGTTCTGATGGAGGTTAAAATGCGTAAAGAACAATATCAAATTCCTCAAGTTGAATTTGTATTTCGTGAGTCTGGTGAGTTTGTAACCCGTACTTCTTCTGAACTTTTCGATGGAAAGCGTGTGGTCGTGTTTAGTCTGCCTGGTGCTTTCACTCCTACTTGCAGTGCCTATCAGTTACCTGGATTCGAAGAGAAATATGACGACTTTCGTAGTCTTGGCATCGACGATATTTACTGCATCTCTGTTAATGATG
>JACCDY010585876.1_pt1 | contig 17207 bp, 15 predicted proteins | sample 7446391 | NCBI WGS metagenome assembly JACCDY01 (sample SAMN15323451, study PRJNA562643) | freshwater metagenome | isolation source: river surface water | place: USA:Blue River Watershed | collected 2017-08-18
CCTGGCATCAGCCACCCAGTGCCCACCATCTACACCGAAGCTGGTGTGGTCACACAGCGCGTGGCCGATGCGGCTGAGCGTGGTGGTTTTGTGTTTGCGGTCGACCCCACCTCTGCCGAAGCTTCGTGCATTGGCGGCAACATTGCCATGAACGCAGGCGGCAAAAAAGCCGTGTTGTGGGGCACAGACCTTGATAAACTGGCCAGCTGGCGCATGGTCACCCCCGATGCGCAGTGGTTGGAAGTGACGCGCCTGAACCACAACCTCGGCAAAATTCACGATGTCGAAGTTGCCAGTTTTGAGTTGAAATATTTCGAAGCCAATGGCACTACCTTGGTCCGCGAAGAGCGTCTCGATATTCCTGGCTCGGTCTTCCGCAAAGAAGGCTTAGGCAAAGACGTCACCGATAAGTTTTTGGCAGGTTTGCCTGGCATTCAAAAAGAAGGATGCGACGGCCTCATCACCAGCGCTCGCTGGGTTTTGCACCGCATGCCCGACCACACGCGTACCGTGTGCATGGAGTTTTTTGGCAATGCCAAGGACGCAGTGCCCAGCATCGTTGAAATCAAAGACTTCATGTTTGCTGAGCAAAAACGCTCAGGCGTTTTGTTGGCAGGCTTAGAGCACCTTGACGACCGTTATTTGCGGGCTGTGGGTTACACCACCAAGTCCAAGCGCGGTGGCTTTCCCAAAATGCTTTTGTTGGCAGACATTGCTGGTGACAACGCCGACGATGTGGCCAAGGTCACCTCCGAGGTGGTGCGAATTGCCAACTCTCGCAGTGGCGAAGGCTTCATTGCCATCAGCCCAGAGGCGCGTAAAAAGTTTTGGCAAGACCGCAAAAAAACAGCGGCCATCAGTCGTCACACCAATGCCTTCAAAGTCAATGAAGATGTGGTCATTCCATTGCCGCGCATGGCGGAGTACACCGATGGCATTGAGCGCATCAACATTGAACTGTCCATGCGCAACAAAATCAAGTTGTGCAATGAACTTGAACACTTTTTAAGCAAGGGCAATTTGCCCTTGGGCAAAGACGACGACACCAGCGAAATTGCGTCTGCAGAATTGTTGGAAGAACGTGTTGGGCAGGCACTGGCTTTGGTTCGTGATGTGCGTACCTTGTGGCAAGGTTGGTTGCAAGGGGTAGACACCTTGTTCCCCCAGCTGCAAGACCATACCTTGCGTGCCAGTTGGAAAACCCAAATCAAGGCACCGTTCCAAAGCATTTTTTCGGGTGCGGCATTTCAGCCCATTTTTGACGAGTGCGTCGCCATTCACAAGCGCGTGCTCAAAGGTCGTGTGTGGGTGGCATTGCACATGCACGCCGGTGACGGCAACGTGCACACCAACATTCCAGTCAATTCAGACAACTATGAAATGCTGCAAACCGCGCACGAAGCCGTGGCACGCATCATGGTGTTGGCGCGCAGCCTAGATGGCGTCATTTCTGGAGAGCACGGCATTGGCATTACCAAGTTGGAGTTTTTGAGTGACGCCGAACTCAAGCCCTTTGCCGATTACAAACAACGGATTGATCCCGAGGGCCGTTTCAACAAAGGCAAGCTGATGCGTCAGCCCGCTGGTTCAGACAGCAACATCATTCATGCTGACCTGACCAACGCCTACACACCCAGTTTTGGTTTGATGGGCCACGAATCGCTCATCATGCAACAGTCCGACATTGGTGCCATTGCTGACAGCGTCAAAGATTGTTTGCGCTGCGGTAAGTGCAAACCTGTTTGTGCCACACACGTTCCCAGAGCGAATTTGCTGTACAGCCCACGCAACAAAATTTTGGCCACCTCGCTGTTGGTCGAAGCGTTCTTGTACGAAGAGCAAACACGCCGTGGCGTGTCCATCAAGCACTGGCAAGAATTTGAAGATGTGGCTGACCACTGCACGGTTTGCCACAAGTGCCTAACGCCTTGCCCAGTCAAAATTGACTTTGGTGATGTGTCCATGAACATGCGCAATTTGTTGCGCAAAATGGGACAAAAATCGTTCCGTCCTGGCAATGCTGCGGCCATGTTCATGCTCAACGCAACCAACCCCGAAACCATCAAACTGGCGCGTGCTGGCATGGTGGGCGTGGGCATGAAAGTTCAGCGCTTTGCCCACGACCTGCTCAAAACATTTGCACGCAAACAAACCAAAGCGCCACCTGCCAGCATTGGTGCGGCGCCCATCAAAGAGCAAGTGATTCACTTCATCAACAAGAAGATGCCAGGTGGTTTGCCCAAGAAAACCGCGCGCGCTTTGCTCGACATTGAAGATCAAGATTACGTGCCAATTATTCGCAATCCGAAAGTCACCACACCCGAAACGGAAGCGGTTTTTTACTTTCCAGGTTGCGGCTCTGAGCGCTTGTTTAGCCAAGTGGGTTTGGCCACCCAAGCCATGTTGTGGCACACAGGGGTTCAAACCGTTTTGCCACCAGGCTACTTGTGCTGTGGCTACCCTCAAAAGGGCAGCGGGCAGTTTGACAAGGCCGAGAAAATCATCACCGACAACCGCGTGTTGTTTCACCGTGTGGCCAACACCCTTAACTACTTAGACATCAAAACGGTGGTGGTCAGCTGTGGCACTTGCTATGACCAATTGCAGGGCTATGAGTTTGACAAAATTTTCCCAGGCTGCCGCATCGTTGACATCCATGAGTACTTGCTTGAAAAAGGCATGACGCTCACTAACAACGGCGCTTATCTTTACCACGACCCTTGCCACAGTCCTATGAAGTTGCAAGACCCGATGAAGACCGTCAAGTCTTTGCTGGGACCTCAAGTGCTCAAGTCCGATCGCTGTTGCGGCGAGTCTGGCACCTTGGGCGTGACACGGCCTGACATTGCCACCCAAGTGCGCTTCCGTAAGGAAGAAGAAATCCGCAAGAGCGAAACTCAAATGCGTGCTAGCGGCATGGTGGGCGAAAAAGAAAACATCAAAGTGTTGACAAGCTGCCCCAGCTGCTTACAAGGCTTGTCACGCTACGGTGATGATTTGCAGAATGGTTTGTTAGAAGCAGATTACATCGTGGTGGAAATGGCCAAACACATTTTGGGTGACCAGTGGATGCCCGAGTATGTGGCGGCAGCCAATGCCGGTGGCATCGAACGCGTTTTGGTTTAACCACAGCATCACGAAAGAAAGCCACATGGCCGGATTGACAGCAGGCGCACCAGCGCCAACAGCCATCACCCTGCACGGACAAAGCCGTGTGCTCGAGGTAGGATTTTCGGATGGGAATACATTTCGAATTCCCTTCGAATTGATGCGTGTCTATTCCCCTTCAGCCGAAGTTCAAGGTCATGGCCCTGGGCAAGAAGTCTTGCAAACGGGCAAGCGTGAAGTTGACATTGTTGAACTGAGTCAGGTTGGCAATTACGCCGTTCAGCCCAGTTTTTCTGATGGTCACGACAGTGGCATTTTTTCTTGGGATTACCTCTACTACTTGGGCTCTGAGCAAGACAGTTTGTGGTCTCAATATAACGAACGTTTGAATGCCGCTGGTGTGGGGCGTGACGATCCGATGCCGGTCGCCAACGGCGCGTCGTGCGGCCATTCACATTGAACGGAGTGAGACCATGAGCGCCACTCATTTTGGATTTAAAACAGTCGACGAAAAAGAAAAAGCCAAGCATGTGCGAGGCGTGTTTGATTCGGTCGCGTCCAAATACGACATCATGAATGACCTGATGTCAGCGGGTTTGCACCGTGTATGGAAGGCATACACCGTTCAACTTGCCAACCTCAAAGAAGGTGATCAAGTCTTGGACATTGCGGGCGGCACTGGCGACTTGTCACTGGCGTTTTCCAAGAAAGTTGGCGCAACAGGCCGTGTGGTGCATACCGACATCAACGAAGCCATGCTTCGAACGGGTCGCGACCGTTTGGTCAACGAAGGCGTGATATTGCCCACCTTGGTGTGTGATGCCGAAAAGTTGCCTTTTCCCAACAACCATTTTGATGTGGTCAGTGTGGCGTTTGGTTTGCGCAACATGACGCACAAGGACTTGGCGCTGAAAGAGATGTGCCGTGTGCTTAAACCAGGTGGTAAGTTGTTGGTGTTAGAGTTTTCCAAGGTGGCCAAACCCCTCGAGAAAGCCTACGATTGGTACTCGTTCAATGTACTGCCCAAATTGGGTCAATGGGTGGCCGGCGATGACGCCAGCTACCGCTATTTGGCCTAATCCATTCGCATGCATCCAGGCCAAGAAGAACTTAAAGCCCTTATGAAAAATGCCGGATTTGGGCATGCTGAATTTCACAATTTGAGTGCAGGGGTGGTAGCCTTACATATCGGCATCAAATGTTGATTGTTTTTTTCTGATTCTCCGGAGACAAAGTGACTAAATTTTTCGGCCTCATCTTGACCTTGTTCTTGGCTCTCAGCGCGTTGGATGCTGAGGCAGCGCGTCGCATGGGCGGCGGCAAATCCGTAGGACAACAATCTAACAACGTGACGCAGCGCGAAGCTGTCAAGCCTGCTGCGCCCGCTGCGCCTAGCCAAGCGGCTGCGCCCGCTAAGCCTGCGCCTGCTGCGGCACCCGCTGCTGCGCCAGCCAAGCGCCCATGGGGTGCCATGTTGGGTGGTTTGGCTGCTGGCTTGGGCTTGGCTTGGTTGGCAAGCAGCTTGGGCTTGGGTGAAGCCTTCGGCAACATCCTCATGTTTGCGTTGCTCGCCATGGTGGCGGTCGCCGTCATTGGTTATTTCTTGCGTACTCGCAAAGGTGGCGCATCAAATCAAGGCGGTTTGGCTTACCAAGGCGCCGGCCAAACACCAGAAACCCCCGCAACCATGCGTCAGTACAACCCTGAAAAAGTGGGCAATGACTCCTCCGCCAGGCCATGGGAATCTCAGAACACACGCTTTGATTCAACACCTGAAGCCAATCCTCAAACGGGTGGCTCCATGATTGGTTCTGCCATTGGCAGTTCGGTTCCTGGTGCTGCATCTACAGGCAATGCCACTTCTGTACTCCAAGGCTCACAAACATGGGGTGTCCCTGAAGGCTTTGACAGCGTGAGTTTTGTCGAAGCTGCCAAGCGCAACTTCATCACATTGCAAGATGCATGGGATCGTGCAGACATGGGTTCTTTGCGCGCCATGATGACTGACAGCATGTTGTCTGAAATTAAATCGCAACTGGCTGAGCGCGAAGCCAACTTCCCAGGCCAACCCAACAAAACCGAAGTGGTCAAGTTGGATGCACAGTTGTTGGGCATTGAAGAGTTGCCCGAGGTTTACATGGCCAGCGTTGAGTTCAATGGCGTCATTCGTGAAGAGGCCGAGGCTGCGCCTAGCCCCTTCCGTGAAGTTTGGAACATGACCAAGCCCAAAAACGGCAACAGCGGCTGGTTGGTTGCCGGCGTACAAGCCTTGCAATAATTAAAGACATTCTTGCCCTTGGGCTGGCAGATGCTGAGCTTTCGGGAATAATTGGGGACTATGGCAACACAGTCCCCTTTTTCTTTCTTGAGCGATGCGCTTGCGCAATTTGTCTCTAACACGCAAGCACCCGTCTGGCTGATTGACGAGTCAGTCAATCGTCTGGTGTTGATTTTGAACCACGTCATTGGTCAAGAGCCAGAGGCTCAGAACAGGCTGAAAAGGCAAAAGGGTCGCTGCATCCAATTGCAATGGCAAGACAAGCTCATTCAACTTTCCCCCACACCAGCGGGCTTGTTGGAGCGCGTCACCGATCAAAAATTTGACCTCAAGCTCACACTCACCGACACCTCACCCATCAGCATGGCCACAGCAGTTCTTAAAGGTGAAAAGCCAGGCGTTCACATTGAAGGCGATGTCCAATTGGCGGCTGAAGTCAATTGGCTGATTGATCATGTGCGATGGGACTTTGAAGAAGATTTGTCCAAGTTGATGGGCGATGCAGCTGCCAACACCTTGGTGACTGTAGGTCGTCAAATATGGCAGGCATTGCAAAAATTTGCAGGCCAAAAGGCTGGCACCACAGAGCTTCACAGGACAACGCCATGAACCGATTTTTTCGGGGTGCCTTTATTGTTTGGACCGTTTGGCGTTTTGGACTGCATGAAATCATGCTGTCCAACTTCAAGCAGCCTTGGTTGAGGTTGCTCTCAAGTGTTCTGAGTTTTGGCCGAGTGCACCAAGTTTCTCGGGGTGAGCGTTTGCGTTTGGCCCTTGAAGGTTTAGGTCCCATCTTTGTCAAATTTGGACAAGTCATGTCCACCCGACGCGATCTCTTGCCCGATGACATTGCGGTGGAGTTGGCCAGATTGCAAGATCGTGTGCCGCCTTTCAGCTCAGACATCGCGGTAGCCACCATTGAGCGCGCTTTTGGCCGATCGGTGGGAGAAATTTTTGAGTCCTTTGACCATTTGCCGGTGGCCAGTGCCTCTATCGCACAGGTTCATTTTGCGCTGCTCAAAAACAAAGAGGGCGTTGTGCAAGAAGTGGCTGTCAAAGTGTTGCGTCCCAACATGCTACCGGCCATCGAAAAAGATTTGAACCTCATGCGCATGATGGCGGGTTGGCTCGAAAAAGTCAGTGCCGACGGCAAACGCCTAAAGCCCCGCGAAGTGGTGGCTGAATTTGACAAACATTTGCACGACGAGCTGGACCTGGTTCGTGAGGCGGCCAATGCAGCCCAATTGCGCCGCAATATGCAAAGCCTTAATTTGGTCCTCATCCCCGAAATGTATTGGGACTATTGCCATCCCGAAGTGATTGTGATGGAGCGCATGAAAGGCTTGCCGATCAGTCAGGTCGATGCTTTGAGACATGCAGGTGTTGACATTCCTCAGTTGGCCAAAGATGGCGTCACGCTGTTTTTTACGCAAGTTTTTCGCGATGGCTTTTTCCATGCAGACATGCATCCTGGCAATATTCAGGTCAGCATCGAGCCTGAAACATTGGGCCGTTACATTTCGCTCGACTTTGGCATTGTGGGCACGCTCACGGAGTTTGACAAAGAATATCTGGCACAAAATTTCAGTGCCTTCTTCAGGCGTGATTACAAGCGGGTGGCCGAGTTGCACATTGAGTCAGGTTGGGTGCCCAGTACCACGCGGGTGGATGAACTTGAGTCGGCCATTCGATCGGTGTGCGAGCCTTATTTCGATCGCCCCCTCAAAGAGATTTCTTTGGGCATGGTACTCATGCGCTTGTTCCAGACATCGCGGCGCTTTAATGTTGAAATTCAACCGCAATTGGTTTTGTTACAAAAGACCTTGTTGAACATTGAGGGCTTAGGTCGTCAGTTAGACCCCGAGCTCGATTTGTGGAACACAGCCAAACCTTTTCTTGAGCAATGGATGATTGATCAAGTCGGGCCCAAGCGTTTTTTCCAGCAACTGCAAGAACAAGCGCCGCAGTACGCCAAAATCCTGCCTCAGTTGCCACGCTTGATGCATGACTACTTAAAACAAACCACCGCCAGTGCACATGACCGCAATCAGCTGGCGGCCTTGCTGGCTGAGCAGCAAAGAACCAACCGATTGCTGCAGGCCGTAATCTATGTGGTTGTTGGCTTTGTATCCACCCTCATCGTGTTGCAAGCGTTCGAAAGATTCCATCAAATCTAAGGAGTGTTGTTGTGTTACTGACTTTGGTCATTGCTTACTTGCTCGTCACCATTGCCGTCGGTTTGGTGGCAGCCAAACGCGTCAAGAGTTCAGCTGACTTTGCCATTGCAGGGCGAAATCTTCCCCTTGCCATGATCATTACCACCACCTTTGCCACATGGTTTGGCTCTGAAACCGTGTTGGGTATCCCTGCAAAGTTCGTCAACAGCGGTCTGAATGGCGTGGTTGAAGATCCGTTTGGTGCAGGCAGTTGCTTGATCTTGGTCGGCCTGTTCTTTGCGGCCAAGTTGTACCGCATGACCTTGCTCACCATCAGCGACTATTACCGCGAGCGCTATGGGCGGTCCGTCGAAGTTCTGTGTTCCATCATCATCATGGTGAGCTATTTGGGCTGGGTTTCAGCGCAAGTGACGGCACTGGGCTTGGTCTTTAATTTGTTGTCCGGTGGCGTGGTCAGCATGCCCATGGGCATGGTCATTGGCGTTGTTTCGGTGTTGGCTTACACCTTGTTTGGCGGCATGTGGTCGGTGGCCATCACGGACTTTATTCAGATGATCATCTTGGTCGTGGGCTTGGCCACGTTGGCCGTTTTTGCAGGCAATCAAGCGGGTGGCGCAGACAAAGTCATCGCATTGGCGGTCAGCCAAGACATGTTCAAGTTTTTGCCGGAACCCGAATTGAAAGAAATTTTGTTCTTTGTAGCGGCGGCCATCACCATCATGTTTGGCTCCATTCCTCAGCAAGACGTTTTTCAGCGCGTCATGTCGGCCAACAGCCTGAGCGCAGCCACCAAGGGCCCCATCATTGGCGGTATTTGTTACATCTTGTTCGCTTTTGTGCCCATGTTCTTGGTGGTCAGCGCCCTCATCATCATGCCCGAGAAAGCTGCCCAATTGATTCAAGAAGATCCGCAAAAAGTGCTGCCGACCCTGGTCATGGAGCAAATGCCTTTTATCATGCAGGTGCTGTTCTTTGGGGCTTTGTTGTCGGCCATCAAATCTTGTGCGTCTGCCACCCTGCTGGCGCCCAGCGTCACCTTCACAGAAAACATTTGGCGTCAGTTTTTCCCGCACCAAGGCGACAAGCAAACCCTGTTTGCCATGCGCGTCACAGTCTTGGTGTTCAGCGGCTTGGTTTTGGCCTATGCCATTGCGATGCAAGGCAGTTCCATCTATGAGATGGTTTCAGGGGCCTACCAAGTGACCTTGGTAGGTGCTTTCATCCCATTGCTTTTTGGACTTTATTGGTCCAAAGCCACCACCCAAGGGGCCATTTTCGCCATTGTTTTGGGTCTTTTGACATGGTTGCTGCTGCTGCTCACCCCTGCAGGTGAGGAGTTCCCCGCTCAGTTGGCAGGCGTTTTGGCCAGTTTGGTCGGCATGTTGATTGGCTCCCTGGGTCCTCAGGCAATTCAGAACAAACATGGTGCACACCATGCTTTGCAAGGTAGCCGCCTATAATTGAGGGTTTTGTGATTACCACGCGAGAACCTTCAACATGCCCATCTACGCTTACAAGTGTGATTCCTGTGGCCATGCCAAGGATGTTTTGCAAAAAATGTCAGATGACCCTCTGACACAATGCCCTTCCTGTGGCGCGCCCACTTTCAACAAGCAACTGACCGCTGCCGGCTTCCAGCTCAAGGGCTCCGGTTGGTACGCCACTGATTTCAAGGGCGGTGCAGCCAGCACATCGGCGCCTGCTGTTGCGGGTGCCGCGGGCGCTTCAGGTGCTTCATCGACTTCCACCGATGCGGGGGCTTCATCGCCTTCCGCAGACACCAGTGCCGCTTCTGCTTCCGCAGCCTGTGGCACATCATGCGCATGCCACTGAGAACAGCTCAATGAACTTGAAACTCCGCCATTACTTTTTGACTGGCATGCTGGTTTGGTTGCCCATGGGTGTCACCGTATGGTTGCTGACTTGGCTGGTTGGCATCATGGACGGCATCTTTTTGGCAGTGCTTGGTGCGCTTGATGCCGTCATTCCAGGCATGCATGCCATGGCAGAATCACTTCGCAATGTGCCTGGCTTGGGGGTTGTATTGGTGGCCCTGGTCGTTTTGGCGACGGGCATGTTTGTGGCCAATATTTTTGGTCAATGGTGGTTGCGTCAATGGTCTCGTGTCATTACACGGATTCCCGTTGTCAACAGCATCTACTCCAGCGTCAAGCAAGTGGCCGACACCTTGTTTTCAGGCAGTGGCAATGCATTTTCCAAAGCGTTGTTGGTCAATTACCCCCATCAGGGTTCTTGGACCATTGCCTTTTTGACCGGTGCACCCGGTGGTCAAGTGGCCACTCATTTACCAGACGATTGCGTCAGTGTTTATGTGCCCACCACGCCCAACCCGACGTCCGGATTTTTCCTCATGATGCCAAGAGCCAATGTGGTCGAGTTGGACATGAGCGTCGACGATGCCCTCAAATACATCATCTCGATGGGGGTGGTGGTGCCCGGCGGCCCTAGCAGCCTGCCCACTAAAGACAACCCTGTCAAAACAGTTTGAACTGGCTTTGCGCCAACTGATTATTTCCAATTGAAAGAACTTTCCATGTCTATGCGTTCACATTACTGCGGTCTTGTCACCGAAGCCCTGATGGGCCAAAGCGTCACCTTGTGCGGTTGGGTCAATCGCCGTCGTGACCACGGTGGCGTGATCTTTGTCGATGTGCGCGATCGTGAAGGCTATGTGCAAGTGGTGTGCGATCCCGACCGCCCCGACATGTTCAAAACTGCAGAAGGCCTTCGCAACGAGTTTTGCATTCAGATCAAAGGTTTGGTTCGTGCACGCCCCGAAGGCACTACCAACGACAACTTGAAGAGCGGCAAGATCGAAATTCTGTGCCATGAATTGACGGTTCTCAATCCGTCTGTCACGCCACCTTTCTTGTTAGACGACGACAACTTGTCAGAGACCACTCGCCTCACACACCGCGTGCTGGACCTGCGCCGCCCTTACATGCAAAACAACCTCATGCTGCGCTACAAAGTAGCCATGGAGGTCCGCAAGTTCTTGGACGAGAATGGCTTTATTGACATCGAAACCCCCATGCTGACCAAGAGTACGCCCGAAGGCGCGCGCGATTACTTGGTACCTAGCCGTGTGCACGATGATCAGTTCTTTGCGCTGCCCCAGTCGCCCCAGTTGTTCAAGCAATTGCTGATGGTGGCCGGCTATGACCGCTACTACCAAATCACCAAGTGCTTCCGTGACGAAGACTTGCGTGCCGATCGCCAGCCCGAATTCACGCAGATCGATATTGAGACGTCCTTCTTGGGCGAGCAAGATATTCGTGACATGTTCCAGGGCATGATCAGCAGCGTGTTCAAGAAAGTATTGAACATCGACTTGGGTGCCTTCCCTGTGATGGCTTATTCAGAAGCCATGCACCGCTTTGGCTCTGACAAGCCCGATTTGCGCGTCAAGTTGGAGTTCACCGAACTGACCGACGTCATGGGCGATGTGGATTTCAAAGTGTTCAGTACGCCTGCCACCACCCCCGGTGGCCGTGTGGTGGCTTTGCGCATTCCCGGTGGTTCAGACATTAGCCGTGGCGAAATCGATGGCTACACCGAGTTTGTGAAAATTTATGGTGCCAAAGGCTTGGCCTGGATCAAGGTCAATGAAGTGGCCAAAGGCCGCGACGGTTTGCAAAGCCCCATCGTGAAGAACTTGCACGATGCCGCCATTGCTGAAATTCTGAAGCGCACCAACGCACAAGACGGCGACATCTTGTTCTTCGGTGCTGACAAAGCCAAGGTGGTCAACGATGCCATTGGCGCTTTGCGACTCAAAATTGGTCACAGCGAATTTGCCAAGAAATCTGGCCTGTTCGAAGACCGCTGGGCACCGATGTGGGTGGTCGACTTCCCCATGTTCGAATACGACGAAGAATCGCAGCGTTACACCGCAGTGCACCATCCTTTTACAGCGCCCAAAGATGGCCACGAAGATTGGATGGTGACCGCCCCCGAGAAATGCATTGCCAAGGGCTATGACATGGTCTTGAACGGCTGGGAAATTGGGGGTGGTTCTGTGCGTATTCACCGCGCAGACGTGCAGCAAAAAGTGTTTGATGCTTTGAAGATCACACCCGAAGAAGCGCAACTCAAGTTTGGCTTCTTGCTGGATGCTTTGCAATACGGCGCGCCCCCACATGGTGGCTTGGCCTTCGGTTTGGACCGCATCATTACCTTGATGACCGGTGCCGAGTCCATTCGCGATGTGATTGCTTTCCCCAAAACACAGCGTGCACAGTGCTTGCTGACCCAAGCCCCAAGCCCAGTGGATGAAAAGCAATTGCGCGAGTTGCACATCCGGGTGCGCAACCCTGAGGCCGTTAAGGCCTAAGTCTGGCCTTGGTTAAAACTCGGCCAACACTGAGTTAACACTAAGCCAAAACTAAGCGCCATAAAGAAGTGACCTCAGCAGCCCGCGCTGCATGCAAGGGGTCACTCTCATCTTGAACCTTTTTGTGTTCGGCTTTGGTGTCTAGTTTCCCGATCACTTTCAGCTTTCCTGCAGCAATCCAGGCTTCGAGTTCTGCGCGTGTGCGCAGGCCCAAGTGCTCGGCCAAGTCTGACAAGATCAACCAGCCTTCGCCTTGGGGCGAAAGGTGTGCTGCCAAGCCTGCCAAAAAGCCTTTGAGCATGGCACTGTTCTCATCGTAAATGGCGCGTTCAATGGGCGCGCTGGCACGTGCCGGTAGCCAAGGTGGATTGCAAACAATCAAGGGTGCCTGACCTTCAGGGAACAAGTTTGCTTGTTGCAATTCAACTTTGCTTTGCAAACCCAAACGTTGAATATTTTCTGTGGCACAAGCCAAGGCGCGAGGGTCGAGATCGGTGCCCACTACGCGTTTGACCCCTCGCTTTGCCAATACCGCAGACAACACGCCCGTGCCCACGCCAATGTCAAAGGCCAATTCGGAGCTGGGCAGTGGTGCATCTGCCACCAGTTGAATGTATTCGCCGCGTACGGGTGAGAAAACCCCATAGCTGGGATGAATGCGGTTGTTCGGCGCACTGCCAAGCGCAGAAATTTCCATGCCCTTCAGATGCCATTCATGCGCGCCGACCAAGCCCAGCAATTCACGCAAAGAAGTGACGCAGCCTGTGGTACCCGCAGGACCCCAAGCTTCCTTCATCGCTTCCCGCCAATCTGGGGCACGTCGCAAACTGATCTGGCGGTCTGGATTGATTTGAATCAAGATCATGCTCAGAGTGCGCGCGCGTTGCGATTGGGCTTGTCGATGCAAGTGGAAATTGTCTTGAGGGCTGTGAGTCACTTCAGGGTTCGTTTTGGAAGCTCTGCGAACTTTCTTGGGCGCGTCGCACCGACGTGCCAGGGCTTGCAACAGCAAGCGAGCGTTTTGAAAATCGCCACGCCAGAGCATGCCGGTGCCTGCACATGCCAAGCGGTAGGCGCTGTCGGCACTCAGGGTGTCATCGGCCAAAACCACACGTTTGGGCGCAGGCGCACCTCTCTCGCTGCGCCATGCGTCTTCGCAGTGGTGGCCATTTTCTTGCCAAGTGATGGAGGTCATGTGTGCCAAGGAAGAACCTGTCACAGGCGAAAGAGAGGGTGATATTTGCATAGGCTGATCATAGGCGTTTGTGGCGTCATTCAACGTAATGCTGTCAATCTCAAATGAACTCAGCAACATCATGCAGAATGTGAATGTCATGAATGCGCCAACTTACAAAATTCCTCAGTCCGTTTTGGTGGTGATCTACACCCCAGAGGCCGAAGTCTTGCTCATTCGAAGGGCCGATGCAGGTACCTGGCAATCGGTCACGGGTAGCAAGGATTTTGATGAGGAGACCTGGACAGAGACCGCTATCAGAGAAGTCAAGGAAGAGACGGGCCTGAACGCCTTAGACCCAGCGTGTTGTTTGACGGATTGGGCGCTGGAGAATGTCTATGAAATTTATCCGGCTTGGCGATATCGTTATCCGCCCGATGTCACGCACAACACAGAACGTGTGTTTGGTTTGGCATTGCCTTCGCGCATGCCCATCCAATTGAGTCCCAATGAACACACGGCGTTTCAATGGATGCCTTGGCAAGAAGCTGCTGACACCTGTTTCTCGCCTTCTAATGCAGAGGCCATTTTGATGTTGCCAAGGTGGCTTGCATGCCCTTGAGTCATCTTGAAAAATCAGCCTTCTTGAAAGTGGCCACCTACAACATCCACAAGGGGGTTCAGGGTTTAGGGCCTGCGAGGCGCTTAGAAATTTACAATTTGGGCTTGGCCATTGAACAATTGGACGCTGACATTGTGTGTCTTCAAGAGGTTCGCAAGGTGCATCGCCGTGAAGAAAAATATTTCAAGCATTGGCCTGAAATGCCACAAGCTGAATTTTTAGCGCCCCCTGGCTATGAGGCCATTTACAAGACCAATGCCGTTACAAAGCATGGTGAGCATGGCAATGCTTTGTTGTCTCGATGGCCTGTCGTTTCGCACCGGCACGAAGACATGTCGGACCATCGCTTTGAACAGCGCGGATTGTTGCACGTTGAAATACAGGTAGGGCACCCGCACGAACATGGCTCGCCTGAGGGTGCACATGCGACACCTTCGATGCACCATGTGCATGTGATTGTGGTGCACCTCGGTTTAATTCCGGCCAGTCGCGTCAGGCAAGTCACGCAATTGCTCAAATACATCGAACGTGAAGTTCCCGCCAATGCCCCCTTGTTGGTGGCGGGCGACTTCAACGACTGGGGTACCCGACTCTCCACCATGATGCGAGCGCAAACATTGCATGAGTGGCAGTCTGGCAAGCACTTAACTTACCCATCCAGATTGCCCATCGTGCAGCTGGACCATGTCTACGCAAAAGGATTAAAGCCCATGGGTCAAATGGTGCCGCACGGCAAAATTTGGCGGCGCATGTCCGATCATTTGCCTCTGCTGGCCTTGTTTGATTTATGAAAAATCAACCGGTGTTGCGGGACGGTCACCAAGTGAAGTTGCTCAAGGGCAGCGCAGAGTTTTTTCCTGAACTCATTCGCGCCATTGACGCTGCGCGCTCGCACATTCAGCTTGAAACTTATATCTTTAATTTTTATGGCGAGGGTGCGCAGGTGGCAGCGGCCCTCGAGCGAGCAGGCATTCGCGGGCTTCGTGTGTGGGTGGTGGTTGATGGCGTTGGCACGCCTCAATTGAGCGACGACTGGCGCGTGCGATTTGACAAGGCGGGTGTTGAATGGCGAATTTATTCACCCTTGGGTACTTTGGGTTTGCTCATTCCAAGTCGGTGGCGCAGACTGCACCGCAAATTGTGCGTGATTGATGGGCAATTGGCTTTTTGTGGTGGCATCAATATTTTGGATGACCTGTACGACCCGCAATACGGCAGATTACAAGCCCCGCGTTTCGATTTTGCGGTGAGTGCTTCAGGGGCGCTTGTGCAGCAAGTTCAGGAGGCTTGCACGCGTTTGTGGTGGCGTTTACAAGCCGTCAGGCATGTTCGCCAACAAAATTTTCCCGAAGCCTTCAGTTCGTTCAGAGCGGCGGGTTTGCACTTTCCGTGGTTGCACCATGCGCATACTTCAGCGCAAAAATGGGTGGCCAAGGCGGGATTGCTTTTGAGGGACAACGTCTTGCATCGCAGCCAAATTGAAAAAGCCTATTTGAAAGCAATCGGTACGGCACGCCATGAAATTGTGATCGCCAATGCCTATTTTTTGCCCGGTCAGAAGTTAAGACAGGCATTGGTTTTGGCCGCGAAACGGGGCGTGAAGGTTCAATTGTTGTTGCAAGGGCGCTACGAATATTTCATGCAGTACCACGCGGTTCGACCGGTTTATCGGCAAATGTTGGGTGCTGGCATTGAAATATACGAATACACCCAAAGTTTTTTGCATGCCAAAGTGGCTGTGATCGATGCCCACCATGAAAAGCCATGGGCCACAGTGGGTTCCTCCAACCTAGACCCCTTGAGCCTGTTACTGGCCCGTGAGGCCAATGTGGTGGTGGCCGATGGACATTTTGCCAAGCAATTGCACACGGCTTTGACCCATGCCATTCAGGCCGAGAGCCTTCGCATCATGCCGCACACCCTAAAACAGCGGTCGCAATTGTTAAGAGCCCTAGATTGGGTGGCCTTTGGTTTGATGCGATTTGCCATTTGGTTAACGGGCAATCGATACTGAGGGGTCCTGGGTCTTCGTGCAGTTCAAGTCCGTACAGCGTAAAGTGACATCAATCACTGGTAGGATTGGATTTTGATCTATTCATCCAAAAGCTTATGACAGCTCCCACACAATTGCCCGCTGACGATACCGGGACACCGATGTCCGTCAAAATTCGCGAGCGCATCTTGGCAGCTCGCAAGCGCTTCAACGCCAATGACAACATTTCAGAGTTCATTCAACCGGGTGAACTCGAACACTTGCTGGACGAAGTCGCTCAAAAAATGCAAACCGTGCTGGACAGCATGGTGATCGATACGAAAAACGATCACAACACCCAAGATACAGCCCGTCGTGTGGCCAAAATGTATTTGAAGGAAGTCTTCAAGGGCCGCTATGTTGAAGGCCCTGAGGTGACTGAATTCCCCAATGCAGAGCATCTGAATGAACTCATGATTGTGGGCCCCATCACTGTTCGAAGCGCTTGCAGCCACCATTTGTGCCCTGTGATTGGTCAAATTTGGATTGGTGTGATGCCTAACGAACACACCAACGTCATTGGTCTATCCAAATACGCACGACTGGCCGAATGGATCATGGGCCGCCCTCAAATTCAAGAAGAAGCAGTGGTGCAACTGGCTGATTTGATTCAACGCAAAACACAGCCTGATGGCTTGGCCATCGTGATGGAAGCCAGCCACTTCTGCATGGGCTGGCGCGGCGTCAAAGACATGGACAGCAAAATGATCAATTCGGTCATGCGCGGCGTGTTCCTCAAGGATGCTAATTTGCGTCGTGAATTCTTGGCATTGATTCCTAGAAAGGCCTGATCATGTTGGTTCGTTTACTCTATGCAAGTCGCGCGGTTGATCCTCAGCCTTCTGTCATCGAATCCATATTGGCGCAATCCCGTCAATTCAATCCCAGCACCGGGATCACAGGTATTCTGGTCTACGGCGGCGGTATCTTTTTACAAGCCATTGAAGGTGGTCGTGAAGCTGTGAGCGATTTGTACGGCCACATCCAAAAAGATGCGCGTCACAAACAAGTGGTGCTTTTGCACTACGAAGAAATTTCTGAACGCCGCTTCGGGGGATGGACCATGGGACAAGTGGATGTTTCCCGAGTCAACACCAACATCCTTTTAAAGTACTCTGAGCGTGCAGAACTCGACCCCTACAGTGTGTCTGGCGCAGTTTCTTTGGCCTTGCTCGAAGAACTGATGGCAACGGCTTCGATCATTGGACGCGCCTGAACTGACAACAACGTGTTTGATGGGCTGCGATTTTTCAAGCAGCCCGTCCAAACGCAAACCCATTGTGGTGGCCATTGGCCGAACACATCGCACTACCGTTCAGCTAGATCGACTGCAGTTTTATCAAACGCTGCCCCAGTTTCTAGACTTCCTCAAGCATCCCACCTCAGACAAAGCAAGGTGTGTTGCAGGCTTTGATTTGCCTTTTGGTTTGCCCCGCGAATTTGTTGAAAGCATGAATTGGCC
>JACCDY010186620.1_pt1 | contig 17191 bp, 15 predicted proteins | sample 7446391 | NCBI WGS metagenome assembly JACCDY01 (sample SAMN15323451, study PRJNA562643) | freshwater metagenome | isolation source: river surface water | place: USA:Blue River Watershed | collected 2017-08-18
ACTCGAGGTGATTGCGCGTACCGATGGCAAGGAGATTGCCCGCAAGGTGGTGGAGACGACGGGAGAGGGGGTGGCTCTCGAGCTGATCCCCGACCGGACCGAGATAGCGGGAGACGGAAGGGATGCACTGCCGGTGACCGTGCGCGTGGTGGATGAACAGGGACGTCCCGTGCCCACGGCCGCCCCGATGGTCGAGTTTTCGGTGAAGGGGCCCGTTTCGCTGATCGGTCTGGGGAACGGTGATCCCAACTGCCACGAGCCGGAGAAGGGAGTTGCCCATTCCCTTTTCAACGGTCTGGGACAGGCGATTCTGCGCTCGGAACCGGGAGGGAGCGGCGAATGCATTCTGCGTGCCACCTCGCCCGGACTGAAGGAGGCCGTGATGACGCTCAAGGTGGCTCCCGCCGCTGCCATGCCCTCGGTGCCCGCGATCAGGGGTGACTTCACCGTGCCCAGGTGGCGTGTCGCCCCGGCTTCCACGGAGCGCCCGGATCCCCTTGCCGTTGTCCCTGACAACGATATGAACACGTGGGAACTCCTCCGGAACACGGGGCTGCGCAAGGGACCCGGATGGATCCAGTTGCGCAGCGATCTTTTCAAGCCCTTTACCCGAGAGGCAAAGGAGGGTGGGGTGATCCGTTTCGGTTCACTTCAAGGAGCCGGGGAAATCTGGCTGGACGGGGTGAAAGTCTTCGAGAAGCAGGATCCCAAGGGAGTACCGGTGGAGATTCCCCTTGCAGCGGGGGAGAAGGATCACCAGATCACACTCTTGCTGAAGGCGGAAGACAACGGCCGCGTCGGCATTGCCAAGCCTGTCACCGTGGGGGCGCCGAAGTGACGCCCCCGGATCATCATGAGATCATCCGGCCCCGAGCTTCAGGATGCTTTCGTATTCCTTCCCTGTAACGGGCATGACGCTCAGGCGTGACTGCCTGATCAGGGAGACCTCGGCGAGTGATTTTTCGGCCTTGATTCGGGTGAGCGAAACAGGTGAGGGGAGGGAGCGCACCTTCTCTAGATCAACACAGCTCCAGTCCCCCTCCGCGGCGGTGGGATCGGGATAGGCTTCCTTCACCACTTTCGTGATTCCCCGGACGGAGGGATCGGTGACGCTCTGGTAGAAGAGGACAAGATCCCCTTTCCTCATCGCCCGGAGATTGTTGCGGGCCTGAAAGTTGCGGACGCCTGTCCAGGCGGTCCTGCCATCCTTCACGAGATCCTCCCAAGAATAGGCGGAGGGTTCGGATTTCACGAGCCAGTGGTTTGCCATGGGATGGTTGTAGCCGTTTTTCTGGGGAAGATCCACCCGTGGAAAGCCCCTTTTAGCGCTTCAATGCGGAGCCTGACCGGCTATGATTCACGATTCATGGCCCGACAAGGACTTTTCATCACGTTTGAGGGATCCGAGGGGTGTGGGAAAACCACCCAGATCTCCCGTTTGGCCGCCGCCCTGAAAGCGGCCGGGAGGGAAGTGGTGACCCTGCGTGAGCCGGGAGGCACCCCCATCGGGGAGAAGGTGCGCCATCTCCTGCAGCACGATGCGGAGGCCTCCGCGATGACCCCCGAGACCGAATTGCTTCTGTTTGCCGCGAGTCGCGCCCAACTTGTGCGCGAGGTGATCCGACCCGCCTTGCTCAGGGGGGAGGTGGTGCTCTGCGACCGTTTTCTGGACTCCACCACGGTTTACCAAGGGGTGGCCCGCGCCCTGCGATCGGAAGAAGTGGCATCGGTCAACTCCTTCGCGGTCGGGGAGACCCTGCCCGACCTGACGCTGCTGCTCGATCTCGATGCGGGTGAGGGACGCCGCAGGGCGGCGGCGCGGAAGGGACCGGCCGACCGCATGGAACAGGAGGGGAGCGGATTCTACGAGGCGGTGCGACGCGGATACCTTGAACTGGCCTCCGCCAATTCCGGCCGCATCGCCGTGATTAATGCCTCGGGAGACGAGGAATCGGTCTGGAACGGAATCCTCAACGCGGTCAAGGAGCGCTACCATGGCATTCTCTAGGGAGGAAGCTTTCCGTCTTCTGGAGAGGGCCCTTGACGAGGGACGCCTCGGGCATGCCTATCTCATCTCGGGATCGGCGGGTGTGGGCGTGGAGGAGTTTGCCAACGAACTGGCGGGGCTTTTTCTCGGAACCGGACCAGTCAATGTGGAGCAGGATCCCGATTTCCATGCGATCGCCCCCGGATCAAAATCTCGAAGGCTCCTTACCGACCAGATCAGGGAGCTCGAGGGAGCGATTCACCGCACGCCCGAGAAGGGTCGCCGCAAGGTGGCCCTGATCAGGGATGCCGACCGCCTCATGCCCCAGGCAGCAAATGCCTTTCTCAAGACGCTGGAGGAGCCCCCGGACGGCTCGCTGTTGATCCTCACAACGGAGCTTCCGGAGGCGTTGCTCGAGACGATCCGCTCGCGCTGCATCTCCGTGGTGCTGCATGCCCCCGTGGCCCCTCCGCCCGGTCCCCGCGGGGAACGTCTTGCCGCCGCTCTCGGGAAATTCTTCGCTCCCGGGGCCAGGAACGACGCCACGGCCGCCTTCTGCCTCTCCCGCCTTTTCCGCGACCTCATGGAGGAGGCCCGCGAGGAGATTGCCGAACGGATGAAGGAGGAACTTGCCGCCGAAAAGGCCCACTTTTCGAAGACCACCGAGGGTGACTGGGAGGATCGCGAGGAGCAGCTCAAGGCTTCCTCGGAAGCGGAGGCCCTTCAGGAACGCTCCCGCCTGCTCGGGGTGGTGGCAGACCACTTCGGTACCGGACTCCGTGGCATCCACCGTTCGTCGACCTCGGCGGAGGGAGCCGATGACTCCCGTCGCCTGATCCGCTGCCTCGATGCCGTCGAGGGGACGAGGGGGATGCTGGAGAGGGGCCTCCAGGAAGCCCTCGCGCTGGAAGCGGGTTTTCTGGAACTCATGGCGGCTTCCCGTGCAGAATAGACCTTCATGAAGAAGAGCCCCGTTGTCCTGAAGTTCGGCACCGGTATCCTGGCCCGCGAGGGGGGATGCTCGTTGGATGAAGCCCAGTTCCGCAGGCTCTGTTCGGAAATTGCCTCCCTGACCGCCTCGGGAATTCCCTGCGTGGTCGTTTCCAGCGCGGCCGTGGCCGCGGGAGTGGATGCGATGAAGCTTCCGAAGCGCCCTTCCGACCTGGCCGGAAAGCAGGCGTGCGCGGCGGTCGGTCAGCCCGCGCTGATGACGGCCTATTCGCGCCATTTCGCGAGGCACGGACTCCGTCCCGCCCAGCTTCTGCTGACGCATGACGACATCTTTGATTCGGGGCGCCGTCGGAACGCCAGCGTCACGCTCGCAAAGTTGCTGGCCTCGCCGGGCATCATCCCTGTCATCAACGAGAATGATTCCGTCGCGGTGGAGGAGCTCCGCTTCGGTGACAATGACCGCCTCTCCGCCGAGGTCGCGCAGCTCGTGAAGGCGCGCCTGCTGATCTTACTGACCAGTGCCGATGGGCTTCTTGCCCGACCGTCGTCAGGCGGAAAGCCGGTCCGGATTCCCGTCGTCACCGACATCAGGGAAGCCTTCCGCCATGTCACTCCCGAGAAAGGGGAGCATTCCACCGGCGGGATGCAGGCCAAACTTCAGGCCGTCAGCACGGCCGTTGCGGCGGGCATCGAGACGGTGATTGCCCACGGCCGCAGGAAGGGAATGATCACCGGAGCCGTGGGCGGTGCCGATGTGGGCACCCGTTTTCCGGCGCGCGGAAAGCGCCGCGCAAAATGAACGCCGTCGCGGCCTCGGCGGGGCGGGTTTCCGCACTCGCGAGGAATACCTTCACCGAACTGGTGCGCCAGAAAGTTTTCTACTTCCTGCTTCTTTTCGCGCTCATCGTGATCGGCAACTCCGCCTTTCTGGCCAAATTCTCCTTTCAGGAGGAGTTCCAGATGCTCAAGGACGTGGCGCTCGGAGCGATGTCGGTGTTCCTCAGCCTGCTGGCGGTGCTGGCCACGGCGATGCTTCTTCCCCGCGATCTCGAGGACAGGACGATCTTCACGATCCTCTCCAAACCCATGCCCCGACACGAGTATCTGCTCGGCAAGTTGCTGGGGGTGATCTCGCTTCTCGTCCTCTCCACGCTGGTGATGGGGGCGCTTTTCCTTGCGGTGCTGCTGGTGCGGGAGCAGGCCGCGTTGGCCGGAACGATGCAGGGTTTTTCCGGTTCGCCTCAGGATCTCCAGGCCGCCCTTGCTGAAATCCGGACCGCGGCCTCCTGCCGCGACCTTATACCCGCCATGTCCATCCTGCTGGTGAAGGGAATCCTGCTTGCCTCGCTCACGCTCCTCATCTCGACCTTCGCCACCTCGGGGATTTTCGCCATCCTTGTGGCGACCTGCGCCTATTTCATCGGCCACCTGCAGGTGACCGCCCGGGAATATTGGATGAGCGGGATCGGGGTTCACTGGTGGACACGGATCTTCACCGCGTTGATCGCCCTGCTTTTTCCCGATCTTCAGGCTTTCAACCTGACCGATGACATCGTGGCGGGAACACCCCTTTCCGCGGCGATCCTGTGGCAGACAATCACCCTGGGAGCCGTCTACACCGTTGTCTATTATTCGCTGGCCTGCCTGCTCTTCCAGCAGCGGGAACTCTGACGATGGCAGGTGTTTCATCCATGCCGCGCGGGCTCATCACCCTGCTCCTTCTGGCCCTTGCCGGAACGATTCTTCTCCCCTGGCAGGCAAGCTTGCAGTGCCGGGAGAAGGCGGCGGGTTTCCGCAGCGCCCCCCTTGATCTCGGACTGCGCGAACAGGTGGGGCAGGCGGGATTTCTGGCCGCGTTGAGCGGGTTCCGTTCCCCTCTGGCCGCCTTGCTCTGGATCGACGCGCACACTGCGTGGGAGAAGACCGAGTGGGGCCGAATGAAAGCGCTCTTCGACACGGTCACCACCCTCCAACCGCACACCCTTCTCTACTGGGATATCGCCGCGTGGCATATGGCCTGGAACGCCAGTGCCGCCGCGTTGCAGGACACGAAGCAGAAAAGCGAGGCGTTGCGTCAGCGGGCGAGACTCCAGTACATCGCGCTCGGACGCGATTATCTGGAACGTGGCATCCGGAATAATCCTGCCAGCCCCCTTCTCTACGAGCGTCTGGGTATCCTGCTGCGCGACAAGACGGAGGATCATGCCGGCGCCGCCGATGCGTTCGCCAAGGGGGCATCCCTTCCCGGGGCCCCCGCCTATCTGGGGCGTTTTGCGGCCTACGAGTCGGCCAAGGTACCCGGGCGTGAACGCGAGGCCTACGACCGGCTTCTCGCACTGTACAATCAGGATGTGAAAATGAGAGTGCCGGCCCTCGTCACCCTCCTGCAAAAACTGGAACGGCAGCTCACGATTCCGGATCATGAACGCATCGCGGCCCCCAAGCTCTCACCCTCACACTGATGCGCTGCGCGATCCTGGGAGACATCCACGCGAATCTGCAGGCTCTCGAGGCCGTTCTCGAGGATGCCCGCGCGTGCGGATGCGTTGAGTTTCACTGTCTTGGCGATGTGGTCGGCTACAACGCGAATCCCGCCGAGTGTCTTGAGATGGTGCGTTCCCTTCCGGGATGCTGCATTCAGGGCAATCACGATCAGGCCGCCTCCTCGGCAGGTCCCTTGACGGGCCTCAGCGAGACGGCGACGGCCTCCCTCGAGTGGACGCGCGCCCGGCTTGACGACGGGCAGAAGCAATGGCTGGCCTCGCTGCCCCTTCGGCGTCAGATCCGAGGGGTCACACTGGTCCATGCCACGCTCGATTCACCCGCTGCCTGGGGATATGTCCGCACTGCCGCCGACGCGGAGATGAGCCTTTCCTTCCAGGGAACGCAGCTCTGTTTCATAGGTCACACCCACGTGCCCAAGGCTTTTGGAAAAGGCATCGGAGAGATCAGCCTCTTTTCGGAGGAGGGGGAGGGGATCCAGCTTCCCAAGACCCCGAAACTTCTCATCAATGCCGGTTCCGTCGGCCAACCGCGCGACGGTGACAGGAGGGCCTGCTATCTTATCCATGACGAGGAGATCGGTGGGCTCTGGCTCCGACGCGTCGAGTATGATGTCGAGGCCGCGGCTGAATCCGTTCTTGCGGCGGGACTTCCCGCACGGCTCGCGGAAAGACTGAGGACGGGAGCATGAGCGCGCCGCGTCGTATTCTTTTGGTGAAACCGAGTTCTCTCGGCGATGTCATCCACTCGCTCCCGGTGGTGTCCGCCATCCATCAGAACTGGCCTGAAGCGGAGTTGCGGTGGCTCATTCATCCGGCGTGGCGTTCCCTGGTGGAGTCTCATCCGGGGGTCTCGGGAACGGTTCTTTTTCCCCGGGAGAGATTCCGCGGGCCGGCAGGGTGGTTCCGTTCCATCGCATGGCTCCGCACCCTCCGCGACTGGAAGCCCGATGTGGCAATCGATCTTCAGGGGCTTCTCAGGAGCGCGCTCTTCGCTCGTGTGTCGGGAGCTTCCCGCATTGTCGGTCTTTCCGATGCCCGCGAGGGTGCCCTGTTCTTTCTCGGTGAGAAAGCACCGGTTCTACGCAATGACCATGCGGTGAAGCGCTACCTGGCGGTGCTTGACCGACTGGGCATTCCTCAATCGGCTTCTCCGGAGTTCCTCCTGCCGGAGGGAACCCTTCCCGAGGGATTTGAAAAAGAGATTCCCTACGTGGTGTTGCATCCCTTTGCACGCGGCGAGGGGAAGTCCCTGGGTACCCCGTTGATCCGTGCCTTTGCCAAGGGGGTTGCTCCGGGGCGTCTTGTCGTGGTGGGAAGGGGAACTCTTCCCGGGAACCTTCCCACCAATGTTGAGGACTGGACCAACCGCACCGACCTGCTCCAGTTGACGGCGATCCTCCGCGGCGCCTCCTTCATCGTGAGTTCCGACAGCGGTCCGATGCATCTGGCGGCGGCCCTCCGTCCCTCCAGGACACTGGCCGTTCACCTCTGGAGCGATCCCCTCAAGGTCGGCCCCTGTTTCCCGGAATCGCTGGTCTGGAAAAACGGACGTGTCTCGCGTGTCGCCGAATTGGACGACTCCTCGCGAGCCGAGGGAAGGGCTCCCTCCGAAGCGGAGATGGAAGCGCTCGGGCGCATGGTGGCCACGGGAAGGTTGAATTCAGAGGGATGAAAGATGAAATAAGGAAACGCGAGGGGGCTGGTTATTCTTCATCCTTCATCCTTCGTCCTTCATAATTGCTGCCTTGATGTCCTTTTCCTCGCAGATCGATTCGATCCTCGCCTCGCCTCCTCCCGAGTTGGCGGCGTTCCGGCGTTTACTGGATCAGGCATCCGACGCGGCTTTGGAGGAAATGGCAAAAAGTTCCGTGGCGGTGACCCGCCGGAACTTCGGAAAGACCATGCGGTTGTTCGCTCCCCTCTATCTTTCCAACGAGTGCGTGAACAACTGCGCATATTGCGGTTTTTCCCGGGACAATGCCATCCTGCGTGTCACCCTCGAGATCGAGCAGGTTGCCGCCGAGGCGCGTCACCTTTCGGAGCAGGGCTTCCGGAACGTGCTTCTGGTGGCCGGAGAGCATCCGAAATTCGTCTCAGGGGGCTATCTCCGGCAGTGCATCGAACGTCTTTCCCGTGAGATACACTCCCTGTCTCTGGAGGTGGCACCGATGGAGAAGGAAGAGTATGTTCCGCTTGTTGAGGCTGGTGCCGAAGGTCTGGTGGTCTATCAGGAGACCTATGACAGGGAGGCTTACCGGGAATTGCACACGGCTGGTCCGAAGAAGGATTACGACTGGCGCCTCGACACTCCCGAGCGGGCCCACGCCGCGGGCTTCAGGAGAATCGGCATCGGTGTCCTTTTCGGTCTCTCCGAGTGGCGTCGCGAGGCGCTTGCCCTCGCGGCCCATCTCTTCCACCTCCAGAGGGTCTGCTGGACGTCGCAGCTCACGGTCAGCATGCCGAGGCTTCGTCCCGCAGCGGGATCCTTCGAGCCCCGCTTCCCGTTCGAGGACCGCGACCTCACCCAGTTGCTCTTCGCCCTTCGTATCACCTTTCCTCATGTGGGCATCGTCCTGAGCACGCGGGAGCCGGGGGCGCTCAGGGACGCCTTGGCCCCGCTCGGCGTCACCATGATGAGCGCGGGAAGTCACACCGAACCGGGCGGCTACACCGGACAGGGGAGCGATCAGCTTCATCAGACAGTGAAGGGGAAAAAGGTCGAGGCAACCTGCGGTTCCACCTCCGCCACCGAGCAGTTCTCGATCAGTGATGATCGCTCCCCGGCAGAGGTTGCCTCAATGCTTCGATCCAAGGGGCTCGAACCTGTCTGGAAGGACTGGGATGAGGCGATCTTGGGAAAGGATGAATTCAGGAAGATGAAGGATGAAAAACCACAGTCGGTGGCTCCCTCATCGGTTTCATAATTCATCCCTCATCTTTTCAAGTCATGCCCCAACTCACCATCAACGGCGAAGCACGGGAGATCGCGACGACCTCGATCGAGGGGTTGCTGGACGAACTCTCCCTGCCCGCTCCCCTTATGCTCGTGGAGTATAATGGGAAGGCTCTTCACCGTTCCGAGTGGCCCATGGTCTGCCTCGCGGAAGGAGACCGTCTTGAACTCATGAAGGTGGCGGCTGGTGGCTGATCAAAAAATGATCGCGCAGTGATGGATCAAAGGGCTTGCTGGATCCTTTCCTGAGTTCCTGAGTTCCATATTATTATCCGAAAATCTTTTCCTTATGCCTTCATTGCGTCCCGAACTGCTTGCTCCCGCCGGAGGATGGGATTGTCTCAAGGCTGCCGTTGCCAACGGTGCCGACGCGGTCTTCTTCGGGTTGCCAAGGTTCAACGCGAGGCTCCGTGCCGACAATTTCACCGAGGAGGAGTTGCCCGAGGTCACGGCATTCTGCCACCGCCATGGCGTGAAGGCCTATGTCACGCTCAACACCCTCCTCTTCACCGGGGAACTCGATGACGCCGCGGAGTACCTGCGCCTCCTGAACCGCTCGGGTGTCGATGCACTGATTGTTCAGGATATCGGCCTGGTGCGTCTCGCCACGGCCATCGTGCCGGAACTGCCGATTCATGCTTCCACGCAGATGACCCTCACGTCCCCCCAGGGAGTCGAGGTGGCTCGCGGTCTCGGCATCACGCGCTCGGTGCTTGCCCGCGAACTCTCGCTCCGGGAGTTGAAGCGTTTCGACACAATCAGGATGCCGCTGGAGGTGTTCGTGCACGGGGCGCTCTGCGTCGCCTACTCCGGTCAGTGTCTCACGAGCGAGTCTCTGGGGCAGCGTAGCGCCAATCGCGGCGAGTGCGCGCAGGCCTGCCGCATGCCCTACGAGTTGGTGGTCGACGGTGCGCTCCGCGACCTGGGTGACAAACGCTACCTTCTCTCGCCGCAGGATCTGGCCGCGGTGAACGATATCCCCGAGTTGATCGCTTCCGGGGTGGAGAGCTTCAAGATCGAGGGGCGTCTCAAGTCTCCCGAATACGTGGCGGCCGTCTGCCAGGTCTACCGCAAGGCCATCGATGCGGCGCTGGCGGGGCAACCGCGCGAGGCGACCGAGGAGGAGCGTTACCAGCTGGAGATGACCTTTTCCCGAGGACTCTATTCCGGATGGATGCACGGCGTGAACCACCAGGAGTTGGTCCATGCCCGCTTTGGCAAGAAGCGAGGGGCCTTCCTCGGGACGATCGCTTCAGTGGGTCCTGATTTCGTGGCTTTCGATGCACAGGCACCGCTGAAGCCCGGGGATGGCATTGTCTTCGACACCGGGGAGGATACCGACCGGGAGCAGGGGGGGCGGATCTACGAGATCCGGGAAAGCCGCCACTATTTCCGTCACGGGCATCTGGACATGGGACGCCTCAAGGCAGGGGATCGCATCTGGAAAACCGATGACCCGGAACTGGACAAGCACCTCCGTCAATCTTACGGAGGCCGCATCGTGCCGAGACATCGCAAAACCTTCGATATGCATGTGTCGGGCAGGGCCGGGGAGCCGCTTGTCATGAAATCGGGGGATGTCACCGTTGTTTCGCTGACTCCGCTGGAAGCTGCAAGGAACGCTCCCCTGACGGAGGAAAAGCTTCGGGCCCAACTGGCAAAAACCGGAGAGAGCGGCCTTGGGTTAGGAGATCTCTCCACGGAACTGGAAGGAGATGTGATCCTGCCGATCAGCGAGATCAACAGGATGCGGCGCGATCTTCTGGAGAAGCTGATCGTGGCTTCGGAGAGGAAGCGACCCGAGGAGTGGATCAACTGGAGGACGCTTTTCAAGCGTTTCAACAAAGAGACTCCATCCCTTGCCGAAGTTCCCGCGGCTCCTTTGCTGAAGGTCCTTTGCCGGAGCATGGATCAGATCGCTGCGGCTCTCGACGCCGGGATCACGGAGCTCTATGCCGATTTCGAGGATATCCGCCGCTACAAGGAGGCGGTGGCGTTGGTCAGGGAGCGAGGGAAGTCACGGATCCTGCTGGCGACACCGCGGATCCAGAAGGCCGCCGAGGAGGGGTTCTTCAAGCTGATTTCCAATGCGGAACCAGACGGCGTCCTGATCCGGAATCTCGGGGCCATCTCTCATTTTGCAGGGAGCGGTCTCATCACCGTGGGTGACTTTTCCCTCAATGTCGCCAATCCTCTCACGGCACAATTCTTCATGGCGCAGGGATTGCAGCGGGTGACTGTCAGCTATGACCTGAATGTCGCCCAGGTGCTCGATCTTTTGGAGTCCGCTCCTCCGGAGTGGTTCGAGCTGACCCTTCACCAGCACATGCCGATGTTTCACATGGAGCACTGCGTCTTTGCGGCCTTCCTCTCCGAGGGGAAGGATCATACCGACTGCGGCCGTCCCTGCGAGGCCCATCGGGTCCATCTCCGCGACCGCGTCGGGATGAAGCATCCGCTTCGCGCCGATGTCGGTTGCCGTAACACCCTCTTCAATGCCGTGGCACAGACCGGAGCCGGATACTTCAACGAACTCCGTGATGCAGGCCTCCGCAACTTCCGCGTCGAATTGCTCGAGGAGGATGCCGCCCAGACAGGGAATATTCTCCGTGCCTATCAGGCCCTCCTAAGTGGAGAGACCGAAGGGGCGGATCTATGGCGTTCACTTCGAGCCCAAGCGCAGTTGGGTGTTACAAAAGGAACGCTCGAAGCTAGGGGATGAACGGTTTGGGATTTTGGCGCCACGGGGTGTTCACCTGCAGTCTAAACCGCTAATAGACTCCCTTCTTACATCAACTGTGCCCCCATTTCTGCCAGAGCGCTTCGTTCCCCCTTGGTGAGTGAGATGTGGGCGGTCAGTTTCTGCCCCCGCATTTTATTTCGGGTGTGGACGAGTCCGTTGGAGCGCTTGTCGACGTAGGGGTTGTCAATCTGGGCGGGGTCGCCGACCATCACCAGCTTGGATCCTTTCGACATGCGGGTGACGACCGTTTTGGCTTCAAGCGGGGTCAGTTGCTGCGCCTCGTCCAGAACGAAGAACCTGTTCGGGATCGAACGTCCCCGGATGTAGCAAAGGGCCTCGATTTCCAGGAGTCCACGCTGCATGAGCTGTTCATAGGGTTTGAGTGGTTTCTGCCCGGGGGCTGCCGACTCCTGCTGTTGGGTTGCCTGTTTCTTCTGCTTCTTCCTCTCCGAGGCATGCTGGCCACTCGGATGGTCGCCCCGGTGGGGATGAAGGGGCAGCAGCACCTCAAAGGCGTCGTAGATCGATTGGAGCCAGGGGTGGAGTTTTTCGTTGAGGGTTCCCGGCAGGAATCCCAGCGTGTCACCCATCGCCACCACCGGGCGGCTGACGGTCATCCCATTGTATTCCTTCTGCGCCGTTAGGAAGAGTCCCGCGGCAACCGCGGTGAGTGTCTTGCCCGTGCCGGCCTGACCGTAGCAGGTGATCAGGGAAATGGAGGGGTCAAGCAGCGCGTCGAGGAAGCAGAGTTGGCCGAGATTGGCCGGTCGGAGTTCGATGCCCCTGGGCATCTGGAGCGTCGCGGGCACCTTGAGCCTTTGGAAGTGTCCTTCCCCGGTGTGTCGGGCTGGCATCAGCTTCTGATCGGAGGCCGAAAGAAGGACATACTCGTTGATTTCGAGCGGACCCGTTCTGGAGGGATCGAGGTCGATGCTCTGGGAGCTGCCGAAGCGCTGGAGCTCGTGGGGTTCGACGACGATCTTCCGGATCTCATCTTCCTGGGCATCCGCCTCCGCGACCTTGTCATTGAGATAATCCTGGCAGGTGATCCCGAGGGCCATCGCCTTGAGCTGCATGTTGAGGTCCTTCGTGACGAGGATCACGGGGTTTTCCTCCTTTTCCAGAAGCGTCAGGCAGGAAGCCATGATCTTGTGATCCATCGCCTCCTTGTCGGGGAAAATCTTCCCGAAGCGCCTCATCGCGGGGGAGGGGCGGTCCCGGCGCAGGGCTTCGTTGATGAAGATCCTGACGCTTCCGCCCCCTGCGGTCTTCACCCCCCTGGTGACTTTGCGGGTTTCGTGGTCGAAAATCTGAGTCAGGAAGCGGTGAATGGTCCGTGCATTGGCTCCCCGTTCGGTCTGTTCATTCTTGAAACGATCCAGTTCGCTTAGAACCTCGACGGGAATGTAGAGATGGTTGTTCTCGAAGCGGTTCAGGCAGTGGGGATCGTGGAGCAGGACATTGGTGTCCAGGACGAAGTTCTTCACCTGCCCGCCGGCGTTACCCCGCCCCTGTCTTGCCGGAGTCGAAAAGAAAAGGCTCTGTTCCTCGGAGGTTTCCAGCGGGGCGGTTCGGTGCATGTGGGGTCAGGTGTTGGGGTGAAGGGGTTCATTCCGGGATCCGGAAAAATCGGTCGCCGGAGGATCGGCTCATCAGCGAATGAAGCGGGGGGGCGGAAACCCTGGGAATCTCCGCCGGGAGATTCCCGAAGCACACCGTGAAAAAATGGTGGCGGGAGTCAGTCAACTCGACCCCTGTATTGCAGTGGCGAAAGGGTATGACAACCCAAAAATTGTGTCTTTTCGGTCATATTGATCAGGAGGACACAAGGGGTGGGGGTCTCCGATGGCAAACGATGACAAGAAAACGAAAAAATGCCTCCGCGCTTTTGATTTCTTCATTTGCCGTTTTTCCACTAACTTTTGCCGCTTATGCATTCTTTCCGTTATGTCGATGGCTCGCTGAAGTGCGAGGGAGTGGATCTTGGGGTCGTGGCCGATCAGGTGGGAACCCCCGCCTATGTCTATTCGGCGGAGACGATACGGAGCAATTTCCGCCGCCTTGATGCGGCTCTCGCCCCGCTTGGCGACCGGATGATCTGCTATGCGATGAAGGCAAACAGCAATCTCTCCGTGCTGAACCTTCTTGCCAAGGAAGGCGCCGGATTCGACATCGTCTCGGGGGGGGAACTCTTCCGTGTCCTGAAAGCGGGAGGACGGGCCGACCGTTGCACCTTCGCGGGTGTCGGAAAAACGGCCGGAGACATTGACTTTGCGCTGCGCCAGGGGATCTACAGCTTCAACGTCGAGTCGGAAGAGGAGTTGGAGAGGATCAACGAGGTGGCCGGGAAAGCCGGGCTCGTCGCCCCCATCGCCGTGAGGGTGAATCCGGATGTCGATGCCCCGACCCACAAGTACATCTCCACCGGCAAGAGCAAGAACAAGTTTGGCATCGGGCTCGACCGTGCCGCGGCCGTCTACGAGCGGGCGGCCTCACTTCCCCACATCAGGATTCGCGGACTGCAGACCCATATCGGCTCCCAGATTCTTAAGGCTCCCCCCTTCGCCGAGGCGGTCCGCAAGCTCACCCCGCTGGTTCTCGAGCTCAAGGAGAAGCACGGTCTCGAATTCTTCAGTGCCGGCGGGGGTGTCGGAATTGTCTACCGCGGGGCCCTCGCCAGCGGTGATGCCGCCTGGTGGAAGGGAAGCGGCGAGGAGGGGGCGGAGCGCCTGGCACCCGAAGTCTATGCGGCCGAGGTGATCGAGCCGCTCAAGGCCCTTGGGCTGCGCATCCTTTTCGAGCCCGGTCGTTTCATTGTCGGCAACGCCGGTGTGTTGCTCACCTCGGTGCTCTACCGCAAGTCCACCCCCACGAAGAACTTCGTCGTCGTCGATGCCGGCATGAACGACCTCATCCGTCCGGCCCTCTACGAGGGACACCATGAGATCGAGCCCCTGCGCCAACCCAAGGATGCGACCTTGGAGAAAGTCGACGTGGTGGGACCGGTCTGCGAGAGCGGCGATTTCTTCGCCCAGGACCGCGAAATTCCCGTGCTGACTCCCGGCGACCGCATTGCGCTGATGAGTTCCGGAGCCTACGGCTTCGTCATGTCCTCGACCTACAATGCCCGCCCGCTTCTGCCCGAGGTGCTGGTCGATGGTGACAAATCAACGGTCGTGCGCGAACGCCAGACCTTGGACGACCTTATCCGCGGGGAAAGGCTTCCCTGATCGCCTCCATCCATCCCTCCGCAATCGCCTCGTAACCGGCCTGGTTGGGATGGACTCCATCCTTGGTGAGGAGCGTCGCGGCCCGTGACGCGGGAAACCTTGTGCGCATGTCGCACAGGAAGATCCTGCGTCCCGCCGCCTTTTGGCGGGCCACAAGATCCGCAAGGCCGGCATTGAATTCCAGCTGCATCGCCTCCCTTTGCGAATAATCGCGTCCGTGTACCGTAGCCGCCCCGTTGTAAGGGACTAGCGTCGCGCAGATGACGGTCGCCTTGGGACGAAGGGCGAAAATCTTGTCAAGAAGCTGGCCGTAGGTGGCGAGCGTTTCAGCGGGGGATCGGCCGAACATCCCGAGGTCGTTCGTCCCGGCCATCAGGAGGACAAGATCCGGATCAAGCGCTGCGCGTGAAGCGTTGCCCGTCAGCCAGAAACCACCGTTGCTCGTGTCGGGTGCCGGCGCCACGGCAACAAGACCATCGAGATTGCCGAGCAGGAACATCGTGGGATAGCTACCGTGCCCGTCATGGAAGGCATTTCCCGATGCGGTCAGTTCCGTAGAGGCATTATTGTCATAACTCCCGACAAAGCGCGTGTCATAGCCGGCCTTGGTGAGATGCCTGAGGAGAGGGCCCCTGTACCCTGCGGGGGCTCCGGCCCCCTGGGTGATGGAATCGCCCAAGGGCCAGATCACAATAGTCTTTTCCTGTTGTGAAGGGGATGCGGACAGGGATGGCGTCGGTTGAGGGAAGAGTGAACCGCCGGTGGCGAGCAGCAGGATTGGCAGAAGAATGGAACGGAGTTGGGATGATGAGGGTATCATGACCGGACGCTGCGGAGGATGTGGATGGTGATCTCGGGAGGACAATGGAAGCGAGCAGCAACACCAGCGGATCCAGTGCCCCGGGAGGTATAGCCTTTCATTTTCACTTCGCACCATGATCCCGCAAGATGTTCACGACGGCATCCGGGAGCGTTGCGATAGACCGGGATGCCTCCCGGAAGACAGATCTGTCCCCCGTGGGTATGGCCACTGAGCATCAGGTCGAAGCCGAGTCCCGCCGCCTCGCGGAAGGTCTCCGGGGAGTGGGAGAGCAGGATTGAGGGGGCGTCTTCCGGAATTCCCGAACGAACCTTTTCCAAATCATGGGTGCGAAAAAAATGCGGGTCGTCGATGCCGCAGAGAGCGATCCGCGATCCGCCCCGCTCGATGAAAGAGGTCTCGTTGAGTAGGAAGGGGAGCCCTGCTTCCTCGAGGGGAGCCACCTTCCCCAGGTAATCGTGGTTGCCGAGGATCGCGAAGCGCACCGGATGCAGCAGCGGGACGAAGCGCCGCATGGCCTCGAGCGATGAGGCGAAAGGGGCGTGGACATCGTTATGGTAATCGCCTGTCAGCACGACGGCGTCGTGGGGAACGGAAGTCATCATCTCCCCGATCCGCTCCATCATCCGTGAATCGAGATCACAGTGCAGGTCGGAGAGCTGCATCAAACGGAATCCCTTGAAGGCTTCGGGAAGGCCAGGAATCGCGACCTCATGCTCCTCAATGCGGAGATCGAAGATGTTCCTCAATCCCCGCTCACCCAACCCGCAGGCCCGGATAACGGCGCCGATGCATGCATTCACCGAAAAATAGCGCTCCAGGGCAAAGGCTCCCAGTCCTTGGACGACCTTTCTGCCACGGAGTTTTTCCTCAAGCACGAGGCGGCGGCGTACCCGTTCCTCACCGAGGCGATCCCGGATGGATTGAGGAATGGAGCTCATGCAGTCCGGAATCTACCCCATCTTCCGGTTAATGATGTCAAAAAAGAGCAGCCCGGCCGCCTGCTTAGGGATCCCCCCCGAGTTCCCAAAATCCGACGGTCGGGCTGCAACCACAAACCGACTTGAGGTAAAGCACCCCCCGTGCCAACTCCCCGAAGGTGCGCCAAGGGGGTTGTGTCTTCGATACCACAGGAGTGTTGCTCAAAGATCGCCAAGGGAGCCACTGAAGGGTACAAAAACGACCAGTCACAATGAGCCAAGACGATCTTTTCTCCTTCGCTGCCGATCAGGGTGCGGCTTCCGGCTCCACCGGTGGTCGAATCACCGAGTTAAGGAAGCAGATCGCCCATCATGACCGCCTTTACTACGAGCAAGCGAAGCCCGAGATCAGTGATCGGGAATACGACACCCTCTACCGGGAACTGGTCGATCTGGAGCGGGCTCATCCGGAGCTGCTGACATCCGATTCCCCGACCCAGAAGGTGGGGGGCAGGCCGCAGGGGGCCTTCGAGCAGGTGCGGCATCTGGTGCCGATGCAGAGCCTCGACAACACCTACTCGGCGGAGGAGATCGGGGATTTCGTTGAGCGTCTCCAGCGGCTCCTGCCCGGTGAGGAGATCCCCTTCACGATTGAACCGAAAGTGGACGGGGTGGCGATCTGCCTTCTTTACGAAAACGGCCGCTTGGTGCGCGCCGCCACCCGGGGTGACGGAACGAGCGGCGACGAGGTGACCCGCAACATCCGCACGATCGGGGTGATCCCCGCGAAGCTCCATGGCAAGGTGCCCGAAGTGCTGGAGGTGCGCGGCGAGGTCTACCTTCCCAAGGAGACCTTCGCCCGGATCAATGCCGAGCGGGACGAGCAGGGGTTACCTACCTTTGCCAATCCCCGCAATGCCGCCGCCGGGACGCTCAAGCAACTCGACCCCAACATCGTGGCCGAGCGGAAACTCTCCGCGGTCTTCTATGGCTACGGAGCGGTGGAGCCCGCCTCCGCTCTCCCGGAGCGGATGGAGGAGTTCTTCGCTCAACTGAAGGGATGGGGTCTTCCGGTCAATCCGC
>JACCDY011096101.1_pt1 | contig 17181 bp, 15 predicted proteins | sample 7446391 | NCBI WGS metagenome assembly JACCDY01 (sample SAMN15323451, study PRJNA562643) | freshwater metagenome | isolation source: river surface water | place: USA:Blue River Watershed | collected 2017-08-18
GGCCGCATTCGAAGAGAATGTTAACGAAACCGAGGCTTTTAATTGCTCCGCGGTTACTTCTTGCGTGCGGTCAAAACCGCTATTTAATTCCGCGATGCGGCTGGTATCGATATCAAAACCGAGCGTGGGGATGTTTTTTCCAAACTCCACCGCTAACGGAAAACCCACATATCCTAAGCCAATAATGGCGATCCGTGTACTCATCTTATTTGTTCGAGAAAAGTTTTACGTCCGCCTGTACCATGTCTTTTACTAGCGCGGCTAAGTCGTATTTTAGGGTCCAGCCTAGTTTTTCTTTGGCCTTCGTCGGATCCCCAATTAACAATTCTACTTCCGTAGGGCGGAAATAGCGTGGGTCGATGGCAATCACTTCTTGTCCTACCGGCACTTGGTAAACTGGGTTCGAGCAAGAAACCACGGTTCCTTTTTCGTTCACGCCTTCGCCAGTGAAAGCAACTTCGATGCCTAGTTCTGCAAAAGACATGCGGATAAATTCACGCACGGTCGTCGTAATGCCGGTGGCGATGACGTAATCTTCAGGGGTATCTTGTTGCAAAATCAACCACATCGCCTCGATGTAATCTTTCGCGTGGCCCCAGTCACGTTTCGCGTCTAGGTTACCTAAATGGATCTTTTTCTCTTGTCCTAAAGCGATTTGGGCTACACCGCGTGTGATTTTACGCGTCACAAAGGTCTCGCCGCGCAGCGGGGATTCGTGGTTAAATAAAATCCCGTTTACCGCAAACATGCCGTAGGCTTCACGGTAATTTACCGTGATCCAATAGCCGTATAATTTAGCTACAGCATAGGGAGAACGAGGATAGAATGGGGTAGTTTCTGATTGCGGAACTTCCTGTACAAGGCCATAAAGCTCTGAGGTGGACGCTTGGTACACTTTGGTCTTTTTAACCAAACCAAGCAAGCGTATGGCCTCTAAAATACGCAGGGTTCCGATGCCGTCTACCTGCGCCGTATATTCTGGTTCGTCGAAAGAAACTTTCACATGGGACATCGCCCCTAAATTGTAAATTTCATCCGGCTGAACTTCTTGAATGATGCGAATAATATTCGTGGAATCACTTAAATCTCCGTAATGCAAGATAAATGAGGCCGAATCTACGTGCGGATCCTGGTACAAATGATCGATGCGATCGGTATTGATCAAGGAGCTTCTGCGCTTGATACCGTGCACGATATAACCCTTATTTAAAAGAAATTCCGCTAAATAAGCGCCATCTTGTCCTGTTACACCCGTAATTAGGGCTACCTTTTTTCCTGTCGACATACGATTCATTAAGAAACCAAAATTAGGCAAAAAAGAGTCCTAACGCAATTTATTCGTAAAGCGCCAAAATCGCTTTTTCGTGTTTCGCGTAAATTGCCTTGCGTTTTAATTTCAATGTAGGGGTGATTTCTCCGTCTGCTACCGTGAACAAACGCGGCAATAGAACGAATTTTTTCACTTGTTCGTATTTAGCCACAGAAGCCATCGTGTCTTGCACTTCTTGATCCAATTTTTGAATGACGTCCTTGTCTTTGATCAGCGCTTCTGGTCCTTTGGCCTGAATCCCTTGCTGATCTGCCCACACTTGCAAGGCATTAAACTCCGGAAAGATCAGTGCGGATGGGAATTTTTGGCTTTCGCCCACCACCATACATTGCTCGATGAAAGCTGATTCCTTTAGCTTGTTCTCCACTAATTGTGGCGCCACATATTTACCTCCAGACGTTTTGAAAATCTCTTTCTTGCGATCGGTAATCTTCAAATACTTGCCGTCTACCATCGTTCCAATGTCACCTGTGTGGAACCAGCCATCTTTATCAATCGCCTCCGCTGTTGCCTCCGGATTCTTATAATAACCAACCATTACAGAATCTCCTTTTACGCAAATCTCGCCATCTTCTGCAATCTTTAATTCAATACAGTCGATCAAAGATCCTACACAGCCTACTTTAAAATCAACTGGCTTTACGCGTGAAACCGAAATAACAGGTGAAGTCTCTGTTAATCCATACCCTTCTGAAACCGGGATCCCGGCTGCCCAGAAAACGCGTGATAACCGTGGTTGCAATGCAGCAGAACCGGAGGCGATTAAACGCACATTTCCGCCTAATGCTTCACGCCACTTGCTAAAAATCACTTTGCGATAGAAAGCTAATTTCAACGAGTCTAAGAATCCTAATTTTTCCATCGGATCGTATTGTAAACCGAATTCCAATGCGCCGAAGAATAGCGTCCGCTTGATGCCGGTAAGCTCATTTCCTTTGGCCAAAATCTTATCATATACCTTCTCTAATAAACGCGGAACCGAAGCAAACATCGCTGGCTTCACCTCTCTAATATTATCCGCAATGGTCTCCATGCTCTCCGCATAATAGACCGAAACACCATAATACATGTACATATAAATGTCCGTACGCTCATAAATGTGGCACAAAGGCAAGAAGCTCAAAGCACGATCATCAGGTAATAAATCAAAGAAGTTACCGCGAACTAAAGACTTTACATTACTCACAATATTGTGGTGCGTTAACATCACCCCCTTAGGGCGACCCGTCGTACCAGAGGTATAAATCAATGTCAATAAATCGTTCGGCTGAACTGCGTCCATTAGAGGTTTCAAAACCGACACATCTTTTCCTTCTCCTAATTCCTTCACTGCCGTCCAACGCTCCACATCAGCGACTGGATCAAAGGTATAAACACCCTTAATCGTCTTATTTCCCTTCGAAGCCGCTTTTACCTTCAAATACAATTCCTCGTTTTCACAGAACACAAACTTTACTTCTGCATCTCTGAAGATATAATCATAATCCTCAATGGTAATGGTAGGGTACATGGGAACAGTCACACCACCAATGATCTGGACTGCGAAATCCACAAAATTCCAGCCTGGTCTATTTCCTGAAATGATGGCTACTTTATCACCTGGCTTTATTTTTAATTCCAATAAACCCAAGGCAAGCGTTTGAATCGTTTCCAAAGTTTCGTCTACCGAATACTTCTTCCATTCGTCGTTTCTTTTTAAACAGAACAGATCTTCTTTTTTAAAAGTCTTGTAAGCGTCTAATAAATCAAATACGCGGGTGAATTGTTGATGAACCATGTTGTTTTAGGGTTTAGAGCTAGCAATTTAGTGAATTGTATTAAAAATAGTTCTTTTTGCATCTAAATTACTTATCCACAAGTTATCCACAAGCGAATAGATGATTTAATCTTTTTTTATCCCATATAATCTTTTTTAATATACGAAATATCAAAAAAGCATTAAATACACTTTTTCCTTCTCAGAAACTTATCCACATACATAAATTAAAAAAAGAAAAATATTTTTAAATCTCTTTTTTGTTTCTTCTTGTTGTTCTCTGTGGATAAGTGGATAAGTCTAATTCGTGTTTGTAAGTGCTTGATATGAGCAAGTTTTATACTTTTAAGACCCACTATCGCTATGTGGATAAAAGCCTAACAACTTGTGGATAACTCTGAGTTTATCCACAATGCGCGGTGAGGACTAAAAGTTATGCACACTCTTGTGTCATTTATGTGGATAGAATGTGGATAAATAAGGAACTTATCCACAGTGTTAAGGGGTGGTTATCCACAAGTCGGTTAATTGGAAATTAGCCTTTAATTTTATCTTCGTATCGAAGTAGTAAATGTCCTCAGCCTTCGTTTTTGTTTTAAAATTACCGATGTCCCATTGCCCGTTTTCGTTGCTATCCACAATAGCTCGTAGTGTGTAAGTACCTGGTTCCACGTTTTGGAAGGAACAAGGGCCTTTTGATTTCTGCTCGTAGGCTTTTTCTAGCTTATCGCCCCTTAAAAGTTGGTATATGTACTTTCCGGGTTGTCTTATTCCCCCTTCTATCGATCCGGTCTCTTCAGGGTCGATGCGTTTAATTACCTGCTTGTATTCATTCGTAGAATCTGTCTCTGGGCCTACAAAAGCTATTTTATCTAAGGACAAAGTGAAGGTGGGCAACTTAGGTAAGAATGTACTTTTTAAGGTTAAAACATTTTGGAACTTATTCCAACCAAACGCTTCATCCGGGAAGGTTAAATCGTCTTCGTTTTCTGTCAAAATGTGTACTTTCTTAGAATCCCATTGCAAAACAGGCTTAGGGAAAATAAGTAGTATAGAGTCTGTGGCAACAATTTGTGCTCCTATTTTAGGGAAAACATCAAAGCCGAGTGGAACATTTACCGCCCTTTCTTTTTTTGCTAACTCTCTAAACTTTCCCTTTAATTTAAAGTCCACTTTTCGCCCGATTGAGTCTTCGAGCGTTGCCTCGATTTTTAAGGTATCTGCTTTGTTCAAACCACCTACATAAATGCGTAGGTTTCGATCCGCTTCGATTTGATACAAGGGTTTTTCTGTGGAGGAAAAACGCACATCAGCGGACTTAATGCCCCGCGAGAATTCATATAAAATGGTTTTAGCGGTGGTGGTGGTTTTGCTTAATTTAATCGGGTCTTGGTTTTGGAGGGCGATCTTGAAGTCGCGGGTCTCATTTTTTTGTAGATCAATAAACGACTCTGTGATGAAGTCCACCGATTCTTTAGCCGAATTGTACAACAAGTTGTTGTTTACGTCCTCAAAGGCCGCCATATAATATCTGCCTGCTGCTAAATTCTCTAAGACATAAGTTCCCGAGGTGTCGGTTCTAACAAAATAATAGGGCTTAGCTTTATCTATCGATAAGGTATCCGTGTATGGATAGAGCCCCACGGTAATATTGTCAGCTTTTTTATTCGTTAATAAGTGTTTTACTCGACCTTCTATCTTTAATGAATCAATGGTTTCCGAGGTACTAAAAACGAGTTTGATGTTTTTGCCTTTATTGCGTTCCGCCACATCTTCGATGGCATTTCTAAAATTAAAGGTATAGGTCGTTTTGTCTTTTAAAGCGCTATCTAATAGGAGTGTTAGTCCAGTAGGCCGAATGCGGGTTTCGTAATTTCCGATCGTTGGGGTAATTAATAATTCCTGATTTAAGCTTTTAACGGTGATGTATTCGTTGAAGTTTAATTCGATTTTTTGCCCCTTGAAATTCTTGCTTTTGTTTAGCGGGATCGAGCTAGTTACTACAGGCGCTAACGTATCTTTTTTCCCACCGGGAGGCGAGGCCATTTGGGCACAACTTTGTAGTAACACTAAGCTAATGCCAAGGCCAAAAAATATAATTAATAAGCTGTTTTTCAGGAATTTATGCATGTTCGAAACAATATAAATTACTCGAATAATTCGGTTTTCCCAGCATCGCCCGCAGGTTTGAAAGCAAACCGATACAGAACGAATGAAGTAGTCGCTTATTTCCTGTTTTGTATTCGTTGCTTAACAAAGAAATATAAAAGCTGTCAAAGATTAACCCGCGGCTACTTTTTAATTTAAACCCGTATTTCTGCGCTAGCGCAGCTATTGTCGCCGGTGTAAAATGGTAGATGTGACGTGGAACATCATACGCTGCCCAATATTGCTTGAAATAAGTGGCATCAAACGAGGCTGGATTAGGGAGAGCTAAAAGCAATTTTCCATCTTGTGCTAAGCGACTTTTAAAGAATTGAAAGTACTCGTCCAGCTCGTAGACGTGTTCTAATACATGCCAAAGAGTTATCACCTGAAATTTCTTTTCTGGGTCGATTTCTTTCAATGACGGCGCAATGGATAAGCCCGTTAAGTTAGCCGCTCTAGCCGCGGTTTCTGGGTCTAATTCGACCCCATTTATGTTCCAACCTTTTTGCTTAGCAGCCGCTAAAAAGTGGCCGTTTCCACATCCGACATCTAACAGTTCTCTATTTCCTTTTTTCTCTGATTCGATCCAATTAGTCTTCGACTGTAAAGTGAATTTACGCACCGCGTGATACAACTTGTTTACAATCCCTTCGTTCGTATCGCTATGTGAAATGTAAGCACTAGCGTGGTAATAAGGCCCCGCTTCGTGTGCCGCCGGCCTTGGGTTTGTGTAGATCAAACGGCAAGAGTCGCAAGAAACGATGTGGAACATTTCGTTCGATACCGTATAGTCCTTAGCCTTGAATTTTAGGCTGGAATGTGGTGATCCGCAAACGGGGCAGTTTTGTATATTTTCCATTAGCGTCCCATGAATAAAAGTAAGATTGAAACGTCAGACGCCGAAACCCCAGAAATGCGGCTCGCCTGTCCGATGGTTTGTGGCAAAATCGATTTCAATTTAATGCGCGATTCAGTCGAAAGCGTTTTAATTTTATCATAGTCGAAATTTGCTGGAATGGATAAGTCTTCCATCGATTTCATTTTATCTACCATCAAGCGCTCCTTCTCAATATAGCTTTCGTATTTCACTAAAATTTCCACTTGTTCGCGAACCTCTTGCGAATAGTTTCTCACGATAGGCTCCACACTTGGGTGTGTCGCGATTCGATCGAAAGATAAATCTGATCGTCGTAATAAATTCACGATAGGTGCACCTTCTTTCAAGGTCGCGCTTCCCTCCTGCTCTAACCAGTCGTTAACCTCCGTTGGTTTTACTTTCGTGTTTTTTATTTCTTCTGTCAAAGCCGCAACTTGCGCCTTCTTCTGTTGAAATTTATTCCAGCGTTGTTCTGTCGCTAAACCTAATTGGTATCCTTTTGCGGTTAATCGTTCATCCGCATTATCTTGTCTGAGTAGTGTTCTAAACTCAGCACGGGATGTGAACATGCGGTAAGGTTCGTCCGTGCCTTTGTTAATCAAATCATCGATCAATACACCGATGTAGGCATCCGAACGAGATAGGGTAAATGGATCTAATTCGTGTGTTTTTAAGTGAGCGTTTATTCCAGCCATCAAACCTTGACATGCCGCCTCTTCGTATCCCGTGGTGCCGTTGATTTGTCCGGCAAAGAACAACCCTTTTACGCGCTTCGTTTCTAGCGTAGGTGTTAATTGGGTAGGCGGGAAATAATCATATTCAATCGCGTAACCTGGGCGGAACATCTTGGCTTTTTCAAATCCAGGGATTAAACGAATCGCTTCGAATTGAATGTCTTCTGGTAAAGAAGTTGAGAATCCATTAACATAAATTTCGACGGTGCTCCAACCTTCTGGCTCCACGAAAATTTGGTGGGAATCCTTATCCGCAAAGCGGTTGATTTTATCTTCTACTGATGGACAGTAACGTGGACCTAAACCTTTGATTCTTCCGGCGAACATGGGCGAACGGTCGAAGCCTTTTCTCAAAACCTCGTGGACTTTCGTATTCGTATGCGTGATCCAGCAAGAACGTTGTTCGGTTAATGGGGACTCGGTTAGGTAGGAAAACGAACTTGGATTCTCATCCCCTTTTTGCTCTTCCATTGCAGCGAAGTCTAAACTTCTTCCATCAACGCGCGGCGGTGTTCCGGTCTTCATTCGCCCAGATTCGAATCCTAGGTTAATGAGTTGTTCCGTTAGTCCGATAGCCATCGGTTCTGCCATTCGTCCTCCCCCAAAATTCTTTTCCCCTATGTGGATTAACCCATTTAAAAACGTACCATTTGTTAACACGACCGTGCGAGCGGTGTAGCTCATTCCCATGCGCGTGATAACGCCTTTAACCTCTCCTTTTTCTACGATTAATTGCTGAACAGAATCTTGCCAAAAATCTACATTCAAATTTCCTTCTAATGCATTTCTCCACTCTTCGGCAAAACGCATACGATCTGACTGACAACGGGGAGACCACATCGCGGGACCTTTGGAACGATTCAACATTCTAAATTGAATCATGGTCTTATCTGAAATGATTCCGGACATGCCGCCTAGTGCATCAATTTCTCTAACGATTTGACCTTTCGCAACACCCCCCATTGCCGGGTTGCATGACATCTGGGCAATGGTCTGCATATTCATCGTGATCAACAAAACACGTGACCCCATTTGCGCCGCCGCATAAGCTGCTTCGCATCCGGCGTGTCCCGCTCCCACCACAATTACATCATATGAATTTAGCATAGCTATGAATGTTTCACGTGAAACATTTTAGTATTGTTTAATGTAAAAATCTTCCTTCTCGGTCATTAATGCTTTGTCCTCTTTCTTCTTATCCTTATAACCTAGAAGATGTAATAAACCGTGCACCATGACGCGCTCTAATTCTGTTGCTGATGTCCCTAATTTCTCTCCATTTTCTTTTACACGATCGATCGAAATAAAGATATCCCCTTCGATTTTTTTCGGGTCTTCCGAGTTATCAAAAGTCACAATATCTGTTAGTGTATCGTGATTCAAATACTCTTTGTTTATCTCAAGCAGATAATCATCTGAGCAAAAGACATAGCTTAATTCCAGGATTTTCTTCCCTTCTTGCTTCGCCACCTCGTTTAACCAGGCTTTGTGTTTTAACTTCTCTTTCAGGGAGAATGTTATGTCTTCTGAGCAAAATTTAATCATGTGCGCGGTATTAAACCGCGAATTTACGAAAAAGCATCCTCGAAATGCTCTATTTTGAACGCTTGTGGATAAAAATTCACGGAAATGCTATCAAAACGGACTTCTTGGCGCCATTTGTGTTGGTATTGGTAGGCACAGGCGGCCCGATTGATCAGTCTAATTTTATTCTGGGTGATTTTTTGTTCTGGGTGCCCATGGGTGTTTCGTCGTAGTGACTTGACCTCAATGAATATTAAGAGATCCCCTTTTCTGGCGACGATGTCAATCTCGGCGCGCTTGTACCGATAGTTTCTTGCTTCGATGGTGTAGGCGTTTTTTAGTAGGTAGTCTACGCTAATTTGTTCGCCTAATTTTCCTTGTGTTATATGTTTTGCCATTATTGTATCTTTGTTTTTGATAAAGGTAGTTCCTCTCAAATCGTGGCGCTATCAGGCTCTTGGTAAAGAATGAAGCAGAATAAAGAAGTCCAATTTGTTGATTTAAATCTGATTGAATACAAGGAAGCTTGGGATCTCCAAGAGACTTTGTTAAATCGCATAGCGTCGGTTAAATTAGCAAATCGTGGACTTAAGGAAGAGTGCAAGGTGAGCACGGAAAACTACCTCCTATTTTGTCAGCACCCCCACGTTTATACGCTAGGAAAGAGTGGAGACGAATCGCATTTGTTGCTGCAAGAACCTTTTTTATCTGACATAGGTGCGACGTATTTCAAGACAAATCGTGGCGGAGATATTACTTACCACGGCCCCGGCCAATTAGTTGGTTATCCTATTCTAGATTTAGAGAATTTCTATACAGATATTCATTTATATCTACGAATGCTGGAGGAAGCAATTATTAAGACCTGTGAGGGTTTTGGGTTGGTTGCCGGGCGGATTGATGGTTTAACAGGGGTGTGGATTGATCCTTTAGACGCGAGTGCACGAAAGATTTGTGCGATGGGTGTTAAGGCCTCTCGTTGGATTAGTATGCACGGATTCGCATTGAATGTTAATACAGACCTACGTTATTTTACACACATTGTTCCTTGCGGAATTGCGACTCGTGGTGTTACTTCGTTGCAGCAAGAATTAGGCAAAGAAATGGATATTCAAGCCGTTTCTAACATTGTCAAAGGGCACTTGAATGAGCTATTTAAAATGGAATTAATACATGTTTCACGTGAAACATTGAAAGCATAAGGTTTACGCGTTCCACGTGGAACACTAGTTATGGATACTTTAAAGAATTTTAAGAATACGTTATTTATAGACATCGAAACTTCGTCTGGAGTATCCGATTTTGCCTTACTTTCCGATAAGATGAAAGAGTTTTGGCTAAAAAAGGCGAAGAATTTAGTAAATCCAGCCAATATCAGCTTAGAAGAAATGTATTTCGAAAAGGCTCCCTTGTATGCGGAGTTTGGCAAGATAATCGTCGTAGGTATGGGCTTTTTGTTCGTAAACAAGGCGAGTGAGATGGCGTTAAAAGTGAAGACCATTGCTCATGCTGACGAAAAAACGCTTCTCACGGAGTTCATCGCCTTCGTAAATAAGACGTATAAGTCGAGAGAATTGACCTTGGTGGCGCACAATGGCAAAGAATTTGACTTCCCCTATCTGTGTAGACGCATGCTCATAAATGGATTGGAGATTCCAAAATCACTGCAATTACAAGGCAAAAAGCCATGGGAAATTATCCACCAGGATACGATGGAGATGTGGAAGTTTGGTGATAGAAGATCCTATACTTCGCTCGAATTATTAGCGGAATTGATGGGGATTTCAGGTGCTAAAGCAGACCTTTCTGGAGACCAGGTGAACCGCGTATTTTACAAGGAAAATGGATTAGCTAGGATCAATGAGTATTGCCTAGAAGATGTAATCGTAGTGGCGCAACTCTATCTACGTTTTCATTTTTTAGATCTAGTTGCGCCTGAAAATATTGTCAAATTATAGGGCTTTTGCCGGGTTTCCGAATACGCGTTTACTCGCAGCCACATTCTCAATGACCACACTCCCCGCTCCTACCGTAGCGCCCTTTCCTACCTTCACACTTCCTACAATTGTCGAGTGAATTCCTACGTATGCGTTGTTCTCGATGATGGCTTCTTTGCCTATGACAGAACCCGCTCCGATGGAGGCAAAATCTGCAATCTGTGCACCCGTTTCAACGATAGCGCCAGAGCCGATGATAACGTGATCCCCTAGTTTTGTTTCGGGTAAAATTTGTGCGCCGCTACCTATAAAAACACCGTAAGCTAGACTCTTTACGTCAGCGATATTCGCCGAAGGGTGAATGGCGTTTACGGGTTTTACTTCGCGTTCTTCTAAGATCAATTCGATCATTTTCTTCCGCTCGATGGGGTTTTCTAAGGCTACAAAAACACCGCAGTTTTTGCCAATCAGTTTGAAATAAGACTCATCGTCTGCCGTTCCTAAAACGGGAATTTCCCCTATGCTCGTATCTTTCTTTTTAGGATCATCATCTAAGAAGCCGTAAATAACGACGTCGTTTTTTTGGAAAATATGTGCAGCTTCTAAGCCAAAAGGATTTACTCCAATGATAATTACAGGTAATGCTGTCATTTAGGATTGTATTTTATGCGTGTAATCTGATAATTTAAAGCTAGGTTTTCCGTCTTTTAATAAGACTAATTCGGTGTAATTTTCACCTAAAGAAATGCTATGATCAGGGGACAAATGTAAGTCTTTCCCGTCGATTTCTGTTAAACCATAGAACGGAGACATATCTCCGATGTTTTCTACTTCCCAGGAGTAATGGATGTTTCCATTGGTCATCGGGGTTTCTACTAGGTTAAACAAGACGTCAGCGCGTACGCTTGAGCTCAATGGGGCATCGGTTATTTTGATGTCAACGATCGCTCTTTCGTTTGTAGGAAGTGCTTCATAGTTTGCGATGGATTCTGACGCATAGCTTCCATCTGCAATCGCGCAGAAGGCATCGAGCAAAAGACATGCGTTTAATTTACGCAATGAATGTTTTTCTAGGTCCCATCCTGCTCCACCTGATTCTAGTAATACTAAACCGTATCCGCGGGAAGAAAACGTATCACCAAAAGCGCGGGACTCGTATTCGTCTGTCCATTTCGCTATTTTACCTGGAATAATAGGTTGGATTTGCGATAACATTCGCTGGCAAATTTGGCCTGCACGTAGACGAGATGGCGTCCAAGTTCCTGCATCGTCTCCAGTAGTAGCTAGGAAAGCGATGTGGGTTTGCTCCGGGCTATTTCCTACTGAATACAACCGGTTTTGATCATGTAAATTGAAGGCGAAGGCTGGCTTTATTTCGTCCGCCCAAGCAGATAATATACGCGCTTCTACGGAGTTCTGTTTGGTAGCGTCTCGGTTCATATCGATGCCGAGAGCGGTTTCGCGTTGCCATCTTTCTGCACCGTCTGCGTTTAGCCGTGGAATGATGCGCAGAGTGATTTTCTGATGCAATTTTTGCTTAAACTCGGCACTTAGTTCGCCTGAAATAGATAATAAACGAAAAATATCGGCTAAAGCCATGGTGGCTGTGGCTTCGTCTCCATGCATTTGAGACCAAGCAATGACTTGGATAGGTCCTTCACCCCATTTTACCTCGTGGATGGGTCTACCCTCTTCTGTTTTCCCCAGCTCTCTTACGGCGAAATGTGTCGACCATTCGGCGATTAATTCTTGCCATACAGCGGTTGAAAATCGGCGTTTTGTTAGGCGATTTTCGCGGAAGGAGTCGTAGTGTTCGAAAGCTTTTGTAAACATTAGTAAAGTGGTTTTGGCAAATAATCTGCCCAGGTTTGAGACGCAAAGATTCCTTTTTTTCCCGAACCGTACAAGACGATCAGGGTAATGATGAGAAAGATGAACCAGGCGGATGGACCGAAAAGTTCCATGCCTAGAAAGGTGGCGGCTAGTGGAGTTTTGGCAAGACCCCCATACAAACTAACGAATCCGATGGCCGCCGATAAACCCAAAGGTAATGAGAGCCAAGAGGCAAATCCGGACGCCGCATGGGAACCGATTAAAAATAAAGGTGTCGCTTCTCCCCCTTTAAACCCAAGTCCTAAACTTAGGTTAGTCGCGAGCAATTTCCAAAGTGCAAAGTCTGGAGCGACCGCCGTGAATGGTCGTAATAAAAATTCTGCACCGAGACCAGGAGTTTCGTGAAACACTGGGATGCTTAGGACTCCGAATAAAATCAAGCCCGCGAGAATCCCTTTTAGCGGACCTTGTACGGGTGATTTGTCGAACGCAGAAATTATAATCGATTCTGAGCGCTTATACACTAGGGCAATTAGGGCTAAAAATAGGCCTAGGAGCGCTAATTTCGCACATAATGATGCCGAAAATGAGGGCAAAAAAATCGATGGGTAAGAAAGATGTTTTGTGTCGTACACGTGGAGACTCACATAATTAGCGAAAAAGGCGGCTAAAAGGCAGGCTGGGATGTGGCGAAAATTAATTTTGCCTACTACTCCTACTTCGAGTGCAAAAAAAGCTCCGGCCAGCGGCGTTCCAAAAACAGAAGCGAAACCAGCGGCCATGCCGGCTTTGGAAAAAAGGTCTTTCGAGAAATCTGGGGATTCAGGAATTTTCTCTCCGAGCACCCGACCCATAGCCACCGCAACTCCTTCTCTTCCCACGGATGCTCCCGCAAGATGACTGAGCCAAGAGGCGGGTATGATGAGGTAGGCGGGAAAGGGGACGCTAGCGAAGACTAAACCTAGAATAGGTAAGGCGTATACATAGGATCCGTTGTGTTGAATCCAGTCGAGGCCGGCTAAAAATAGCGAGGATAGGCTCCCTGTGGCAAAGGAGAGTGCGACCAACAGGCCTAAATTCAATAGAAATGCCTTAATGCGAGCCAAAACAATCGTATTTTTGTTTCAAAGGTAAGAATTATATTTTCCCTACCTTTGCAAATCAATCACAATGCCGAATCCAATGGATGAATTTTTAAGTTTGGGATTAAATCCACAGCTACAACGCGCTTGCACAGCGGTGGGTTACACGAAACCCACGCCCATCCAAGAGAAGGCGATTCCGTTATTATTGCAAGGCCACGATTTGCTAGGTATTGCGCAGACGGGTACGGGTAAAACCGCGGCCTACGCACTTCCGATTCTGATGCGTTGTAAGTATGCGCAGGGAAAGAATCCGCGTGCCTTGATTCTTGCGCCTACGCGTGAGCTAGTCATGCAGATTCATACCGTGATGATCGGTTTAGCGCAATTTACTGACTTGCGAATTCTTGCATTATACGGCGGATTAGGGCCAAAGCCGCAGATCCAAGCTCTCGAAGAAGGCGTCGACATCCTCGTTTCTACGCCGGGTCGATTCTTAGAATTGTACCGCAAGGATGTGATCGTGGTGAAGGAATTGAAATTCTTGATTTTAGACGAAGCAGATAAGATGATGGATATGGGCTTTATGCCGCAGATTCGTCAGATTTTGGAGAAAATACCTTACAAAAAACGAATGAATGGGCTGTTTTCCGCGACCTTCCCAGAGAAGGTGGAGAACTTGTCCCACGAGTTTTTGGAGTTTCCGATGAAGATCGAAATCACTCCGCAGGCTACGCCAGCGAGTCAGGTGACGCAATCGGTTTACGAGGCGCCTAACTTATTAACTAAGTTACATGCACTTGCCTACTTCATGCAAAACCCTGATTTTCATAGGGTTATGGTTTTTTGTCGCTCGAAAGATGCGGCGAATGATGTGGAGAAATGGCTGTTAAAATCTTTGCCGAAAGACCAGGTTCGCGTGATTCACTCGAACAAGGGCCAAAACACGCGTATCAACGCCATGGCGCAATTCCGAGAGGGAAATGTGCGTGTTTTAGTGACGACGGACGTGGCAGCACGCGGGATCGATATCCCGAAAGTGTCACACGTGATTAACTTCGATGTTCCCTTGATTTATGAGGATTATGTCCATCGAATAGGACGTACGGGTCGCGCGGAAGAGATAGGTGAGTCGATTACCTTTATTACGTTAGCGGAAAGTTACCACTGGGCGAAGATTGAAGATATCATTCAGCAGAAAATCGAAATCGAGCAATTGCCAGAAGGAATCAAGATCGAAGAAACGCCGTTTTTAGAGCAACAAGATATGTTACGCGCGGTTGATGACCAGCGCAAACGCGAGGATCCAGACTTTAAGGGTGCGTTCCACGATAAGAAATGGGTTATTAAAGCCAAAGCTTCGGGCAAGAAAGTGCCTCAGAAAAAGGCCGTTACTAAGGCTGGACCTAAAGGCGGCGCCGTTCAAGGGCCTAAACCGATTGTCCGCAATAATCGCCCGGGAAAGAATGCAAAATTTCGTCCCGGCGCAGCGTCAAATAAAAAGAAACGTTAGTTTTGTGTCTATGAAAAGAGTTCTCTTAGTATGTTTGATTTCGTTCGCTACTTTAACAGCGTTTTCCCAAACTAGAAAGGCGGAAGGAGCAAGTGAGGCTGCTGCGGCGCCGCAGGCGCCGGCTACGCCGATTATAAAAACTGGCCCCCGCGCGGCAAAGTATGAAGTATTGTATGGCTCTAAGCCCCTTTCGAAAGCCGATCAAAAAGAATTAAACGAATTCGTAGCGAGTTGTGACGCATCGTTTCCTTCAAGAGCCGAAGCCGTGACGTTTTTTGCGGAGCGCGCTTGGGAATACATCGCCTCTGCGCGCTTGGACACGGCAGCCCATCGATTTAATTTAATTAGCGCACTAGACGCAAACAGCGTAGATGTTTACTGGGGATTAGGTGTTATTTCCTTTCAAAGGGGTGATAATGATCTTGCTATTCGCCTATTAAATAAAGGGTTGGAATTAGACTCCACTCAATCTATGTTGCGTGTGGATTACGCCATAGTGAAGTTAAGTTGCTTTGAGAAAGGCCAAGATTGTGGCACTTTAGATGAGGTGGAAGCCGAGTTAAAGCACGCTTTGCAGCAGGATCCTACGAACGCGAATGCGCTGATGAAACGGAGTCAGGTCGCTTATTACAAAGAAAATTACGAACTAGCGTGGACCTATTTCCACGAGGCTCGCATGGCTGATATTTTGCAGTTGGACTTGAATTTTGGGTCGCTTTTAGCTGCAAAAATGCCCGATCCAAAAGGCATATTTAAATAGTGTAGCACGATGGGTATTCGTTCCTTTTTTGCCAAACCCCTAGCGGCCCGTGTCGTTAAAAAGTACCGCTTAAGCCAACAGCAGGCTTTTGAGCGCCAAGACTTTTGGTTAAAGCAAATGGTAGCAAAAGCGGAGAAAACCCTTTTTGGACGAGGTCACTCCTTCTCTAAAATAAAGAACTACCTCGATTACCGCTCTAACGTACCCATCTTCGAATACGAAGACATTAAACCCTATATTGATGAAGTGGTGGCAGGCAAAGAAGACATTCTTTGGCCTGGAAAACCAGCCTATTTTGCTAAAACCTCCGGCACCACCTCCGGCGTCAAATACATCCCGATTTCATCGGAATCCATGCCTTTTCACATTACCGCCGCCCGCGATGCCCTCTTGCATTACGTACACTACAGCGGTAATGCCTCATTTTTAGATCGAAAATTGATTTTTCTCAGCGGCTCACCTGAGATGACCGAAACTAACGGCGTGCCCACAGGACGCCTATCTGGCATCGTGAATCACCACGTTCCAGGTTATTTACGCGGCAATCAAATGCCCACATATAAGACAAATTGCATCGAAGACTGGGAGCAAAAGTTAGAATCCATTGTCCAAGAAACCATTTCAAAGCGAATGGGCTTAATATCTGGTATTCCGCCTTGGGTACAGATGTATTTTGACCGTCTAGAGGAGTTATCAGGCCAAAAAATAGGCGATCTCTTCCCCGATTTCCAGGTCTTCGTCACCGGCGGTGTGAACTTCGAACCTTATCGCGAGAAATTAATTGCCTCGATAGGCCGAGAAATCGACGTAGTGGAGACTTATCCGGCGTCGGAAGGGTTCATTGCATTTCAAGACTCTTCGGGCGAACCAGGGCTATTATTGAACGTAGATGGCGGCATTTTCTTCGAGTTTGTCCCTACCGATACCTATTTCGGTGCAAATCCAGTGCGCCTAAGCCTCACCGAGGTATCCTTAGGCGTGAATTATGCGCTGTTATTGACCACAAACGCGGGCCTTTGGTCTTATTCCATTGGTGATACCGTGAAGTTCGTTTCCTTAAATCCTTACCGCATTGTGGTGACGGGTCGAATTAAGCACTTTATTTCGGCTTTTGGCGAGCATGTCATTGCCGAAGAAGTCGAGAAAGCATTGGCTGCCGGTCTAGCTGCGTGTCCAGAAGCAAGAGTCGTTGAATTTACCGTGGCCCCACAGGTTTCCCCTGCATCTGGTTTGCCTTACCATGAGTGGTTAGTGGAGTTTTCTTCGCCTCCTACATCATTAGAGGCTTTTCAACAAGCAGTGGACGCATCCATGTGCGCGCAGAATATCTATTACCGAGATCTGATTACGGGTTCGATCTTGCGTCCTTTAGTCCTTACCTCCTTACCTACTGGGGCATTTATCTCGTATATGAAGTCTCAGGGTAAATTAGGTGGCCAAAACAAAGTTCCCCGCCTCTCGAATGATCGGGTGCTGGCAGAGGGCGTCCTTCGGGCTTAGTCTGCGCTGCGCGGGCCGACTTCGTCTTAGTCGCCACTTTGTGTCTTAGTCTTCGCTTCGCGATTTAGTCATATATGTCGATTAGAGCACCTTTACGCATTATTGTGTGAAATAAACGTCGAGCTACTCAGGGAGCTTTTTAGGTATTGACACATTTAGTCAATACCTGAAAATCGACTTTAGGACA
>JACCDY010311846.1_pt1 | contig 17179 bp, 19 predicted proteins | sample 7446391 | NCBI WGS metagenome assembly JACCDY01 (sample SAMN15323451, study PRJNA562643) | freshwater metagenome | isolation source: river surface water | place: USA:Blue River Watershed | collected 2017-08-18
ATGCTGAATGCTGGGTCTCAGGTAAGGTGATAATGATGCCATTCTGGATGTTCGCCGAAATGGTGATTAAACTAAAACCTGAAGGTATCAAGATTCACAAGTCGTATAAGCAGCATTTGCAAGAATATGAGGAATAACAATGATTTCGTTCAAGCAGTATCTTGAAGAAGCCGTCGTCAAAAAATGGCAGTCCAAGCAGCTTAGCGTTAAGAAGGCTATTGAGCTGTTGAATGCTAATCATCGAGCTGGTCTTCAAGCCATCTCGGACGGTGGCTTGCTGTTTCGCGGCGACAAGACAATTCCAAATGACAGCATCGTTGTTGTTGATTCTACTGGAAGCAAAAGAACATCTCGTGATTCAAACAGCGCGTATCAGATGATGATGGACATTTCCACGGAGCTGAAAGATGTTCCAAGTCGTTCCGAATCGTTAATCTGCACTTCTAATTACGCTTATGCTCGAACGTATAGCGGCAAAGGCTCGATGTTGGTTGTTGTGCCTGTTGATGGCACAACCATCGCGGTAGCCAGCGAAGAAGATTTTTTGGTTAACACCACGTTGTTTTGCGATAACTCGCTATTCACTTTTAGCGATCCACTTGAAGTCGTAAATCATGGATTGTCGATGTTGTTCATTAGTCTTGGTGCAGATACTGGCAAAGACGGCAAATGGACGGATTGGGGCAAAATCAATCGTCTAATGGATTCAATGGAGGTTGATGTCCTTTGCAACATCATGTGGACAACATACCTTGGTAGGCGATCAACACCTGAAAAGCTGAAGAAGTTCTTTACAAAGCACAAGAAAAACAGATTGATTGCATTGGCATCATCGTTGATGACACGCGACCATCTCGGCATCAAGACAGCGAAATTTGGAGATGGTCTCATTGACAAAAGAGAATGTTGGTTTTCTGGCAAGGCTGTTCTCATTTCAGCCGACATCTTCGAGCAGATTTTGAATGAGCTAAATAAGACTGGTTTTCCAATCCACCAACGATACGAGAAGCTATATGGACCAGAACCGTAATCTATCATTCAGACAATTTCTGGATGAGTCAATCAATGATGCTGGCATTCTCAAGGCTGTGTTTATCGTTGGCTTGCCTGGCGCCGGCAAAAGCTACACGCTGAAAAAGCTTGTTGGCAAAATCTCGCCGGTGGTTGTGAATACTGACAGAGCAGCTGAGCACATCGGGCGCAAAAAGCAAATCGTCATCACATCGAAGAACTGGGCAGAGCACATTGAGGATGACGCTCTTCGAATCACATCGACGATGCTGACGAACTACTTGAATGGCTTGTTGCCATTGTTCGTCGATGGCACCTCTAACAACGTTGCTCGTATCATGCACCGATACGGTATTCTTGAGTCGCTTGGATACGATGTCGGTATCGTGTTTGTGGATACGCCGATTGAAACAGCTATTCAACGAGCTAAAGAACGTTCGAAAAACATTGGACGCGAAGTCGATGAGGACTTCATTCGCGAGGTGTATTCAACGAATGAGGACAACGTTGCTTACTTGAAGTCGAAGACTTCGTTCTTCAAGAAGATTACGAATGACCATACGCTTGATGACGAAACGCTTCAACAAGCTTTCAAGTCAGTTCAAGGCTTCTTTTCTAGCAACGTGATGAACCCAGTTGGTAAGCGCACCATTGAAAAGCTTCGAGCATCAAAGCAGAAGTATTTGACGCCGACCATTATGGACGAGCAGCATCTGAAAAATCTAGTGATTGGATGGTATAAATGAAACTCACAGAGCTCTTCGAAGATGCTGTTGGTGCCCCGCTATCACCAAAGCAAACTGACATTAAGACTGCGGTTTCTATTCTGAACAAGCATTGCAAGGACGCCCTTTGGATGCTTGAAAAGGGTCGACCAATCTGGCGCGGCGATGACAACATGCGAGTTGAAGGTTTTGCCCTTCTTGATGCGTCTAAGAGCGTTCGTAAAAGTAAAAACACTTCAAATTACTATACAGTCTTGTTGGACAACAATCCATACAATCAACCACTCGGTTTTCCAAAGCGAAGTAAGTCGCTTATTTGTTCCACTTCTTATAGTTATGCTTCCGACTATTCAGGTGATGTTTACGCCATTATTCCATTTGATGGAGTACCGATTGGATGCGTCAATGAACAGGACATGTGGGATACGATGGTGAGACTTTTCAAAACCACATTGAAAATCTCAAATTGGAATGATGTGTTCAAGAGAGCAGGTATCAACGAGTCGATTGGTGGTTTTAATCAGTTTGCAAAAGCACTTGCGGATGACGCCGACATGGTATTAAAGGTGCAACACGCTCTTGCATATTGGGATGTAAATCCAAATGTAAAAGACATCGAAGCCGTTCGGAAGAATTTCATGGACTATCTCTTCAAGGCATACTCGAGCAAACAGACTGGGCACACCGTTGCAACTACGAAAACTTTACCTAAAGGCAAAAATCAAGAAGTTTGGGTAGGTGGTAAATGCGTAGTGATTTCTGAATCAATGTGGCAACGGATCCTCATGGCGCATCGTTCAGCGCCTAAATAAGAAATTGACGAAGTCGGACTGTATAAATGAAACTCGCAGAACTCCTCGAAGCAGCAGTAAAACCTATCAAGATCAAGTCTGTTAGTGTTGATAAAGCTATTTCTGTCTTGAATGAGCATTGTAAGGATGCACTTTGGATGCTTGAAAAGAATCGCCCAATTTGGCGTGGATTCATACCTGCTGCTAGACCAAGTAGTTCTTTCTCAATTGTCGATTTGTCTAAATCTGAACGAAAAAGCCAGAACACCTCTAATTACTACACGATTCTGTTGGACGAGAATCCATACAATCGTGCTGAAGGACTTCCAAAGCGAAGTAAATCGCTTATTTGCTCAACCGACAAAAAATACGCAGCCCGTTATGGGCCGCTCTACGCCGCCATCCCATTTGACGGTGTGAAGATTGGTTGTGTTAATAAAAAGGACATGTGGGATACGAAAGTCAGACTATTCCGTATTCAGGATACTATTGATCAATACAATCATTTCTTCAAAATGCTTCGTATTGAGCAATCGATTGAATCATTTGAAAACTTTGCAAAACAGGTATCTAAATCTTCTGGGACGCTGGAAAAATGCATAGGGAAATATTGGTATTCAGCAAAGCTTGCTAAAGAAGAAAAGGCTTTGATTCAAGCTGACTTTATGGATTATCTTTTCAAGGCGTATTCAACTAAGAAGACTAAGCATACAATTGCGACTACTGCAACCCTGAATCAAGAGCAGAATCAAGAAGTTTGGTTCAGCGATAAATGCGTTCTGGTGGAAGAAGATACCTGGGAAAGAATCGTTGATGCATACAAGGTAATCAACGCGCCAGGTTACAAATCAGAATTTAAGGATTAAGAATGAAACTCGCAGAACTCTTCGAAGCAGCAGTCAAGCCAATTGTCATTCAACAACGAATTGACGTTGAACATACATTGGCATTCATTGAAAAGCATTGTAAAGATGCATTGTGGATGCTTGAACATGACAAACCAATCTGGCGCGGTGATTCTGGATTCAAAGCCGAAAAGATTCCGTTTGTAGTTGACCCAGAACAGTCAGAGCGAGCTAGCGAAAATACATCGAACTATTACACTCTGCTCATTGACAACAATCCATACAATGAGCAGATTGGCATGCCAAAGAGAAGTAAGTCGTTGATTTGCAGCACTGTGTCTAGCACTTCTAGAGGTTATGGGGCCTTTTTTGCAGTCATCCCATTTGACGGCGTGAAGATTGGATGCGTCAATAAGCGCGACATGTGGTTTACAAAGTTTGTCGTATTTGAGAAAGAGCGCGGTATCGAAAGCCTAAATTACAGGTTCATCAACTTTATGGATGATGACTTTGAAAGCATCAAGCGAACATCAAAGAAGCTTGCAAGCGGCGATGAAGAACTTCTTAGAACCGTCATCGACGAATTTGGACTTGAAGACGAAAAGCTCATTAAGGAAATCAAGACTGACTTTCTTGGGTATTTGCAGCGAGCTTATTCATACAAGAACACTGGACACACAGTTGCGACCAGCGCTACGCTTGACAAAGAAAAGGAACAAGAAGTTTGGATTGGCGGCAAGTGTCTTCTAATCCCAGTAGACGCTTGGGGACCGCTTTATCGAGCAGCAGCACGAGCACGATCACTTGACAACAGTAGAGTGTAAATAGCATTTCTACTACCAAAGGTCATCATGAAGGTGCAAGAGCTATTTGAAACGGCTGTTACAGACAAGCCGCTCAAGTTGAATGAAATCGAAACAGCTGATGCGATTGCAATGCTAAACAAGCACTGCAAGGATGCCCTTTGGATGCTTAAAAAGGACCGCCCGATTTGGCGCGGCTTCAAGAGCAGCGCAAGACCAAATACTAGCTTCACTATTATCGACCCGTCTGAATCTGAACGAGTTAGTTCTAACACCTCAAATCACTACACGGTCCTGCTGGACAACGCTCCATACAACAAGAAAATCGGCTTGCCACCAAGAAGTAAATCGCTCATCGCATCAACTGATTCAGGTTATGCTGGAGGATATGGGTCGATTTACGCGATTGTCCCATTTGATGGCGTGAAGATTGGGTGTGTCAACAATGAGGACATGTGGGATACTCAAATCACTCTGTTCGAACAAGAACAAAAAATTGAAAACTTCAATTCGCTCTTCTCGTATCTAGGCATCAACGGAAACATCGAATCATTCCAACATGTTGCTTCACGGATTGAAAGCGATGATGGATACTTCAAGGAAGTTGTCAATAAGATGCAGAAGTTTTATGTTGACACCCTATCATCAGAAACAAAAGTCGAAATGAAAAAAGACTTCATGGGGTATCTGTTCAGAGCTTATTCGGCTAATGCGACCGGACACACCGTAGCTACAACGGCAACCTTAAAACGAAATGAAGACCAAGAGGTTTGGGTTGGCGGCAAGTGCATGGCGATTGCAAAGAAGACTTGGGACAACATGAGAGCCCAACTAAAAGGTAAGAAATGATTACATTCAAGCAGTTCCTAACTGAAGCCTCTGGTGGTGCAGCCAAGTGGGAGAAGTACTTCGCTGATGCAGATACCGAGACCATTGTGAAGACTGACGGTGCTCAGCTCTTTGACACGTTCGGCAACAAGGTTGATAAGACGGTTGCGCGCGGCGACAAGATCACGGTTCTCGCCGGCGAGTATGACTCGAAGCCACGAGTTCGCATCGGCAAGGGTGAGTATCGAATGAAGCTGGCTGACATCGACAAGCCGTTCAAGATGGAGCACACCGTCAAGTCGGACCTGAAGCCTGATGTTCTTGGTCTCGTTGGTGAGTTCAAGATTTCCACGATGGCGAAGAAAATCAAGAGCCTCATCGACGACCACTCTGAAATCCCAGAGCACACGGCCGAGTTCTTGAAGGCGCTCGTTGATCATGCCGAGAAGCCTGACGACACCAAGAAGGCTGACAAGGTCAAGGACCTCTTTGTGGCCAATGAAATCAAGACTGACACGGCCCTGAAGAACTCGATTCAACGCGACTTCATGGAGCTACTTGGACCGTTCTTCGTCGTGAATGAGAAGGCTGAGTTCAAGTCCGGCAAGGCCAACTTCCCGGAACTTGGCAATGCGCCGCTGTTCGACTTTGAAATCACCGTTGATGGTGAAACAACGCAGTTCTCGTCGAAGAAGTCTGGCGGCAACAGCAACACGCTGAAGGTGAATGAGGTGGTGAAGGCCGCTCAAGGCGATGCAGCACTTCGGAAGAAGTACAAGCGAGAAATCGAGCTGATGACCATCATTCAAGACAATCCAGTCAAGACGACACCGAACCTCATCAATGACTGGCTTGCCAAAACATTCCCAGCAAAGTACAAGCCAGCTGAGATGGCAACCGACAATACAACAATCGCTCGTCTCGAGGCAGCCGTCGTCAAGTGGATCAACGAGCAGTCAGGCCTCGATTTCCTGCCGTTAGTCAAGCTGGCAATCCCAGACCTCTGGTATGTGAAGTCAAAGCTGAACAGCGACGGCACCATCAAGGTTGAACCACTCAAGTCAGGACGCGATGTTCCGGTTGCGAAGCTGCGAAGCAAGTCATCACCAGGTCATCTTTCTGATAAGATTGGCTTCGCGATGTAAATAGACAACGAATCAAACTCTGGACAATCATGAAGCAACTATCACAACTTGAATCGCTCGTTCGTCGCATCGCTGAAGCAAAGGACGAACAGGGCAACACCATCTACACCACCTATGCCGCTTGGAAAAGAGCCGCTGCGAAGTGTGGCGCTTGGATTGATGGCGATGAGGACATCGCTCAAGCGATGAAGGGTGAGAAGCCGTACAAGAAGGGCAAGACCATGTCCATCGGCGAGTGGGATGGTTCTGAAGGGTTCATCGAAAAGGGTTGCCTGAAGGAAGACAGCTTGACTGAAGAGCTCAAGGATTCTAAGGGTCAAGTCATCAAAAAGGGTGATACGCTCATTTGGTACGATGTCAATGGCAAGCACGTTTCGACGGTTGAAGCTGACCCGAAGTACAACGGTGGCCTGCGAGTTGGTGGTCGTTCGGTGAAGAACGTCATTGACGATGCTGACAAGGTAACCGTCGTCAAGGAAGACACAGAACTTGAAGAATCGGCAGACTATGCCAAGCAGCTGGTTCGCGGTGAAAAGGCAGGTCCAGGCATTCTCAACAAGCTCGACCGTTGGCTGACCAACATGATGATCGAGAAGGACAAGAATCGTTTCATCCCAGCAGAGCATGCTCTGAAACAGCTTCGCAAGGCAGGCTTCAGCGAAGCTCAAATCACGATGATTCGTGATGCCGCTACTTCTGCTGCTAATACGGCCGTCGAAACAATGCATCGCAAGCATGGTGCCGAAGCTGTGCCACGCAAGTACATTGCGGCTCTGCCGACAAGCTTCGGTGTGTTCGATTTGTATCTGAATGTAAGCCCAGACATCCACGAAGAGTTTGCCGCGCTGATGCGCAAGCTGTTTGATGCCAAGATCGACAAGATCAAGGACAAGCTGAACATCGTCAAGGAAGACAAGGACCTCCAATCACTTGGCAAAGGTCTGAAGAAGGGCAAGGAAGAGTCAGCTGCTGAAGAACCAGCCGCTGACGCTGCTGAAGAGCCTGAAGTCGAAGAGCCAGAAACAACAAAGCCGTTCGACAAGGAAGCAGCAGAGAAGCCAGAAATCAAGGTTGGCGATGTTGTCAAGCCATTGAAGGGACCACACAAGGACGAGCCACACCTCGTCATTGGCATCTCATCTGATGGTCAGCTCGAAATCAAGCCAAAGGACATCGACGATACCGCAAACAAGTATTCCAAGAAGAAGGCTCGCATCAAGCCTGAGAACGTTGTGCTGGGTGAAGCCATTGCTGCACCATTCAAGAAGTTCAAGAAGGGTCAAGTCGTCACCGTCAAGAAGACTGGCGAGAAGGTCGAAGTTCTGTCGCAGAGCGACATCGGTCTCGTTCAGACCGTGAAGGTTGGTGATGGTGTGCCAGCATTCCCGAAGGGCAAGGGCTCAGCTGTTCAAGCCAAGGGCCACAAGGAATACATGCCAAGCGAGCTGAGCGAAGGTCTGATTGCTCAGGTCACAGAAGCAAGCAAGCCAAACATGAAGAAGGTTGAAGACCAGCTGAAAGCACACGCTCAATCGAAAATTGATTACGAAAAGAAGTATGGCCCGATGTCGGCTGGTGACCTCGTGTCGCACGAGAATGTTCGTACGCGTTTGCTGAAGGCTCTTTCTCGTGAGCGCTCAAAAGCTAATGTCTCCGAAGAAATCAAGGGCTGGAAGCATGCTCAAAGCGACCTGATGAAGGCTCGTTCAAAAGCTTCCGATGCTGCGAAGGGTGTGAAGCTTGTTGCACTCAAGAAGGATGGCAATGAATCGAAGATGAACGATGCTACGAAGGCATTCAAGGACCGTGCTGAAGCAATCAAGCATCACAACAACATGGTCAAGTTCAATCCGACAAAGAACATCTGCCACAACCTCTACTGCGACGGCAAGGTTGAAAAGCTCGAAGGGGAGCAGAAATGAAGGTATCAGAGCTGCTGACTGACAGCCTTGAAGAAGGTGTTCTGAACGACATCGTCAAGGGTGTGAAGCGACAAATGGCTGGCAAGCCATCACGCGACGACTTGGCTAACAAGCATCTTCGCAAGGCTGGCGACATGTTCAAGCAGGCTTCGAACGCTGGCGACCACGAGAAGCTGTTCAAGCTCGCTCGCGTCGGCGACAAGGAGCTGTCGCGCTACAACAAGGTTCTCGGTCGCAAGGCAGCTCAACCAGCTTTCGAAGAACGAGTTGATGAGCTGAGCCTCGACACGCTCAACTCATACACCTCAAAGAAAATCAAGCGACGCGATGCTGACATCAAGGCTGGCAATGTTCCAAGCCATGATGATGCTGTGAAGATTGCACAGAACATTCAGCGAGCTTACAGAAAGCGTCTGTGGGCGCAGTCCAAAGAAGACCAGAAGCGCAAGCGCAAGGATCCATACGCTGCCTACAGCGATGACTACTCTGTCTGGTCTCGCCGCGACGAATCGATTGAAGAAGGATTGTTCGACAAGAAGAGCAAGCCAAAGCTGCACACTCGCGAGCTGACAGACGATGAGCGCAAGCTGATTAAGAAGTATGTTCCAAACTCAAACATTGAGATGAAGAACAGCAGCGGCCACTTGTTCCCAAAGAATGCGCATGGCTATCGTGGAATTGGACGCATCACATTCTACACCGAGGACGATGTTCTGATGGCTTCAGTCGGCTTGCATTCATCCGAAGATGATGCTTCAAACCCACGCAAGAGCCCGTTGAAGACAGTTGAAGTTTCGTTGAAATCTGAAGACGACTTCAAGAAGCTCGCAAAGATGGTTGATGCATAATGCTAGTTTCTGACCTTCTCACCGAAGCTCCAAGAAAGAAAGCTTCTGAGCCGTCTTGGGCTGATGATTACGAGTCTGGCTATAGAGAGCTAAAGGACTTTCAATCGGTGCGATGGAACAACTACAACAGCAAGTTTCCGCTTCAGCTGTTTGTGCCGAAGCGACGCGACCCAAAGGTGATGGCTGAGCTAGCGACTCGTCGCCGAGTGTGGCAAGTCGCTCAAGAGCTGAGCGATGCAAGCAAAAGCAAGCTGAAAGAAGAAGCTCCGCCAGTGCTGACGAGCTTTTCTGAAGCTCCACCAGGACAGTCGAAGCCACAAGATGGCTTCTGGACATCATCAGCCATCGAAAAATCGAAGGGCTGGACATCTGACTGGTATCGACTTGTTGAGCAGACTTTTCCGACATGGCAGACTGACTATGGCTATCTGTTCGAAGTCAAATCAAATGCCGTTGTCTTTGACCTGTCGTATGCTGATGACTTCTTCATGTGGGCGGTCAAGGTAGGACATGTCAAGCTGACTCAAGATGAAGAACAGGAAGCATTTCGACGAGATAGCTGGGTCATTCGAGCAAAGTTTCCGTGGGACTTGCTGTCACGCCACTTTGATGGTGCTCATCACTCCGGGCATTCCGATCATGGCTTTACTTACGGCTGGGATGTTGAATCGACCGTCTGGTTCAACACGAAATGCCTCAACTACAAGGGTGCTGTGAAGCTCGCCTCAACCAACGAAGACGAAGAATGATTACCTTCAAGCAGTTCCTTCAAGAAGACAGCGTCCAATCCAAGATTGAAGATGCCGCAAAGAAGCTTCTTGGCTCACAGAACGTTGCCAAGCTGAAGTCGATTCCTGAACCAGTGCTTGATGCTGCTAGGGAAGAGCAGCACTCGTTCGTCAAGAGCGCCGTTGGTCAATGGGTCATCTCGGTCTTCAAGCACAAGTCGCTCCGCTTTGCCGCCATCGATGCACCAGCCGGTCATGAGCAGCCACGCTTCTTCATGGTCTCGCGCGACATCAAGGAAGGCAAGGAAGAACTTCACTCTGGCACGAAGAATGGCAAGCGCGCCTACAAGGACTACACCAACTTCAAGGGCGTGAGCGCTGAAGAGAAGCGAGAGCTGAAGAAGACGATGGACCGTGAGCTGAGAAAGTTCAAGGACAGCGATCATCGCGACCCAGATTCGTATCCAAAAATCAACGGCAAGACCGACTGGCCAGCTGACAGGAAGTATCGTGAGAAGCTGAAGAAGCGCGGCAAGTCCATTCCAAAGTCGGACAGCACAACAGCGTACCATCGCATGTATGGTGAAGAGCTGTTCGTTGAGGGTCTGATTGTTGAGGGCAATGTTGAGAAGACCCTTCGAAAGAAGGCAGAAGCCACTGGCATCGCTTACGGCATCCTCAAGCAGGTGTTCAACCGTGGCGCAGCAGCATGGCGTCAGCATCATCGACCAGGCATCAACCAAGTCCAATGGGCGCTTGGTCGTGTAAATAGCTTCATCACCGGCAAGGGTCAGGCTCGCAAAGCTGACAAGGACCTCTGGGCTAAGGCCTAACGAAAGAACAAAATGGAAAACATCCTTCGCAACCTAATGATGGCTCAACGCAATGCACAGATGTGGCATTGGAAGGTCAAGTCATTCTCGCAGCACATGGCTTTCGGTGAGCTGTACGACAAGCTTGGCGACCTCGCTGACGAGCTGGCGGAGATGTACATGGGCACCTACGGCACTGATGGCCACATTGAGCTGAGCGACCCGAACCACTTCAGCGAGCAGGACCCAATCGAGTTCATTCGACAGCTGCACACCGTTCTGAAGGAGCTGGAGACATCCTTCCCGCAAGACGGCTTCCTGGTGAATAAGTATCAAGAGCTGCAAGGTGTTGTCGCTCAAATCAAGTACAAGCTAGAGAACCTCCGCTAATGTCTGCATTTCCAACAACCGGCACAAACGCGCTGCGCGACAATCGCAACAACCTTCGTCTTGAGATTGCGCGGCTTCAGGCTATCGTAGCTCTAGCTGACGACTGGGTTGAGGCGCTTGAACGCGACCGAATCGCTTTGGTCGGTGCCGGCAAGCCGTATGCTGATGATGCGGCGTTCGATGCAGCGTTCAACACCATCGCATCAAATCTGCTAACCAATCTTCGTGCCGAGACAAGCACTACCTCAACGGCTGGCTTGAACCTGCGCATCAAGAACACCCTGACCATTCTAGGATAATCGTGAAGAAGCTCGACATCTCTCCAGAGAAGCCACACACCGCCGAAGATGTGATGAAGGCTATGACCATTCTTCACAAGCTCATTTTGAAGCAGGCTGCCGCATACGGTGGCAAGAACTCGAAGTACATCCCAGCTCACGTTGTTGAGGGTTCGCTACTTCAGTCGATTGCATCCATCGATGAAGCGAAGGATGATGACTGCGATGAGGTTGGTCGTCTGCTCGACTTGGCGCAGCAGCGCGCCGAGGATTTGGCTGACCATCTTGGCAAGAGCGGCGACAAGAAAGCGCTCGCTCTTCTTGGGCAGGTTCTGCGCTACGTTGGCGCCGCCATTCACAACGTAGAAAAACCATAAGTTAGAACCAATAAATAGCTCATCACAGACACGAGATGAGCTATGAAAACTGTCGTCTATCTTCACGGATTGAACGCTACGCATCTGTCCTTTGGCTATGTCCTAAAGGGCTTACCAGAGCACAACGCTGTTCGCATCAACTACGACAGCCATCAACGCTTGGATGCGTCAATCGAGGATGTTCTTCGACAGCTGCCTAAAGGCGAGTTCTCCATCGTTGGGCACTCTCTTGGTGGTTTGATTGCTGCAGTCCTTGCCAGCAAGTCAGCTAAAGTGAAGTCGTTAGCAGCCATCTCATCGCCGTTTGCTGGTTCGAAGATTGCCAACATCGCTCGCTGGTTGCCGGGTCATCCAGATGTGATGGCTGACATCACGCCATCAAGCACGCACGTTCAAGCGATGCGAACTCTTGACCTTCCGATTCCAACGCTTAGCATCATCACGACTGCCGGTCATCTCCGCAGCGTCACTGAACCGAACGACGGTGTGGTCGCCGTCGCAAGTCAGAAGGCGTTGCCATTCGGCAACAAGGTCGAGATTGACGCCAACCACTTCGAAGTTCTGACGCACGACAAGACCGTCGATCTTCTGAGCCAACATCTATTTGGAGCATAACTTGATTTACTCAAAGTCTCATACCGGCCTAGCCAAAAAGCCGGTCGATGTTCATCCAATCACCTTCATCGAAAACTTGATGACGATTTATGACAATCCAATCAAGTTGTTCGAGTGCCAAAAAACCTACATCAAGGCAATGCACGAATCCAGCGTCATTGCGCTTCAGCAACGACAGCAGGGCGTCACAACAGCCTCGATGATGTATCTCCTTCAAGAGATGCTGCGAAAGCCGACTTCGATTGCCGTGATGGTGCCGTCATCACAGATGATCGACTATGTTCGAAACATCGTAAACGTTTTGCTTGAGCCATTCAAAGAATACGTTGTCAGTCGAAACCGTTACATCATTTCGCTATCAAACGGCTCTAACATCTCATTCGCAGTGATTGATGAACGCAACGTTATTGGTCGTCGTTGTGACATTCTGTATCTTGCCGATATGGGATTCTCGCAGAAGAGCGAAGACACTCTTTACAGAGTACGACCTACGCAATGCGGTGGCACTATTGGCAAGGTCATCACGCATCTTGATTCATCATCCCCATCGCTCAATCTGTGGCTATCGTCGCAGTTTGATTGGCTTCTTCACATCGATCTGCGACCATGAAGAATCCGCAGCTAAAGCGAGCGTTTGCCACGGACGAGTATACGCCAGAGATGGTGAAGGAGCTGGCGCGCTGCCGCGTTGACCCAGTGTACTTCATGAAGAAGTACATCAAGATTCAGCACCCGAAGCGTGGCACCATCAAGTTCAACATGTTCGAATACCAAGAACGGTTCGTTCGATGCATGCACGAGAATCGATACGTCATCACGCTTCAGCCACGCCAGTGTGGTAAGACGCTGACCGCTGCCATGTATCTGCTTTGGTTTGCAATGTTCTATGAGCCGGAGAAGATTGACAACGACGTGGCTGATGATGAAGAAGCCGACGTCTCATCGGACGCTACGATTCTCATTGCGTCGAAGAATCAATCTCACGCGCTTGAGATTGCTGCGCGCGTCCGATTTGCCTATGAAGAACTTCCGAACTGGATTAAGCCTGGACTGAAGTACTACAACATGCACAAGGTCGAGTTCGACAACGGCTCGCGTATCATCTCTGAAGCGACGACTGAAAAGACTGGTCGTGGTCTGTCAATCACGAAGCTGTATCTTGACGAGTTGGCGTTTATCAACCCGCGCATTCAAGAAGCTCTTTGGGCTTCACTTGCACCAACGCTGTCGAGTGGTGGTTCAGCCATCATCTCATCGACGCCGAACGGTGATACTGAGCTGTATGCGCAGCTCTGGCGCCGGGCAATGGCATCCAATGGGGCAAACTCTGGCGATGGCACCATCGGCTTCGTGCCGTTCCAAGTTCACTGGCGAGAGCACCCAGAGCGTGGAGATGCCTACTGGGCTGAGATGGTGAACATGCTTGGCGAGCTCAAGACAAGGCAGGAAGTGGGGTGCGAGTTCCTGTCATCTGATGCGCTGCTCATCAGCTCGATGAAGCTGCAGCAGATTTCTGGTTCGATTCCAGATCACACCAACATGGGCTTCAAGTTCTGGCGATCGCCAGATCAGATTGGGGGTTCCGGTAAGACGTATCTCGTGTCTCTCGACCCAGCAACTGGCAATGGTTCTGACTTCAGCGTCATTGAGGTGTTCGAGTTTCCAAGCTTGTTTCAAGTGGCCGAATGGCGCAGCAACGAAATCAACATTCCGCTGCTGTACTCGAAGTTGAAATGGGTTCTCAACTACCTGTCAACGCCAAAGGGGCGAGGTCGAGCAGAAGTTATGTGGACCTTCGAGCGCAATGGCATCGGCGAAGCCGTTGGTGCCTTGTACTTCAGCGACGAGAAACAGCCAGACCACGCGGAGCTGGTGTCGGACCAGCAAGGCAAGCTTGGCGTCTACACCACCGGCAAGACCAAGATTCTGTCGTGCCTGCAGTTGAAGCAGCTTGTTGAGCGCGTCACGGGATTCAAAATCAATTCCGAAACGCTCATCTTCGAGCTGAAGAACTTCGTCGCTAAGGGTGGTTCGTATGAAGCCAAGTCTGGCGCAACCGATGACTGCGTGATGGCGTGCATCGGCATCGTTCGCCTCATCAAGCGCTTGGCTGACTACAACGATGACGCATTCAAGAAAATCAACGAGTATGTTGAGCCAGACCTTGATGCGCCGAAAGATGACTTCGGAGATGACCCAGTTCCGTTCTTGGTTGTGTAAATAGTTGTTTAGCTGAAATCTTGTATGGTCACCTTCAAACAGTTCATTGCTGAAGCTAGCAGCTCGCCGGAAACATTTCGTCTGACAAGTCTTAGTCAAGATGCCATTCAAGCTTGGGTGGAGAAGAATGCTCCAAAGTATTTTCAGCGTCTGATGAATGACCCAGAGCATCTTGCTATTTGGCGCGGAATGCCATCGTCGGTGAACATTGGCACGATTGATACTCGCAAGTTTACACGAACAGCAGCAAACACTTCAAACATCGGTAATCTTTGGTTTTCAAATCATCCATCTTGGAAGGATTATCCGCCGCGAAGCTCATCGTACATCTGCACAGTTGATCGACATTACGCGAGCAGCTATGAAGACGTTTTTCTGATTATTCCGGCAGACGACGCTAAGATTGGTATTTGCTCTGGGCATGACCTTTGGTATTCGTTCAACCAGTTCATTGAGAATGTTTCTGATGACTTCGGCGATTTCATTAGCGATGTTCATAAGCTCATGAAAATGCTTGGGCATACAGCAACGAGCTATTCTGAGCTTGTTGATTCTCTGAAGAAGATGACGATTCAAGATCTTGATAAGCTAGTTGATAGCAGTCCAGAAGTTAAGTACTCGTGCGTAAAGAATCTCGTGCAGTACATGGACGTTGCCCAATACGATAACTTGTATCAACTGTTTGTTGTAGAGTTTGATCCAAGTCATAATGGATTCTCGCATTGCACTGGCGCAACTTTCACGCCACACTCCGATAATGAAGTATGGGTTTGCGGCGATGTACTGGCAATCAATCGTGACGTAATGGCGAATCTTTTCAAACCGACATCAAAGACCAGTAATAGCTTCTTGGCTGATCTTCGACAAAAGATGGCGGTTGATCAATGATTTCATTCAAGCAGTTCATTTCAGAATCGTTCGATGTTGTCGAGACTGATGACGTTGACGGCTGGTGCGAGAAGTATGCGCCAATCTATTCAGAGAAGCTGATAAAAGATCCGAGCCTTCAAATCTATCGTGGATTTAGCATAGAACCAGTTGTCAATTCTGGGAGAATTGACACGAACAATTTCAATCGCATGGCATCGGCAACGTCAAACTATTTGAACTTGTGGATGTCGACTACCCCGATTTGGAACGACTTTCCACGCCGCGATAAGGCGTACATTTGCACGACGGCACATAATACTGCCGACGGATACGGCAAGGTTCACGTTATCATTCCTGCAGATGATGCAAAAATCGGCATTTGTCCGTCGGATGACATTTGGGATAGCTTTACTCGCTTCACCGAAAAATACCTGTCGTTCCCGAACTTGAACTATCAGATTTCATTGGGCGCACCGCTCATCAAGCCTGGGCTCGCTAGATTAGCTCAAACTGACCCTGAAGCGCTTACAAGCCTTCTTCAACAGCTAACCGTCGAAGTCTTTGAAACGGTTTTGAAGCGTGGTGATGTAACAAAAAACGAATCGCTCGACGTTATCAAAGCGATGAACGACTATCGAGTTAAAACGATTGCTGACTTGCTTGACGTCGCATTCGACCCAATTAAGAACGGGTTCACCGTCGCAACGGGTGCAACATACAACGGTGGAAAAAATCGTGAGATTTGGATTCAGGGCAAGGTTCTTGTTCTAACGCTTCCAAGATTTTATCGATTTCAAGCTTCTAAAACGATTGGCTGAGATTTCGGCTTTTGCCGTCTAAATGAGGTCGAACCGACGACTGTTGAATAAATAGGCAGATTCATTCCACTTAGGAGACTCCTATGCTTCAAGACGGCCTCATTCTCGCCGACTCATCAGTTGCTGAAAATCTACAGATTCAAAATGGCACAACGCTGCCATCATCTGGCACCAACGTTGGTGAGCTATTCTTCAACACCAGCAACAACACGCTTTACATCCACACTGGCTCAGCTTGGGCTGGCGTTTCAGGTGGCGGCGGTTCAGTTAGCGCTGGCGACCTGACTGGCACAACGCTCGCTGCGAACGTTGTTTCATCGTCGCTGACCTCAGTCGGCACCATCACCTCTGGCACTTGGTCTGGTTCATTCGGTGCAGTGTCTGGCGCAAACCTCACGACGCTGAACGCTTCGAACCTGTCATCAGGCACCGTCGCTACTGCTCGTCTCGGTTCAGGCACCGCCGACAACACGACCTTCCTGCGTGGCGATAACACTTGGGCAACGCCAACGGCGACCGTCACATCGCTGACCGGCACCTCCACCATCGCTTCACCAGTGTCAGGCACCAAGGCGGTGTATGTTGGTCTCGCACCAACGTCGGCGTATCCATCAATCTACTTCGTCAACTCGTCGGCACCGACCGATGAGAAGCGCTCTGGCTTCTACATCGACAACGGTGGCACATTCAACCTGGCGCTGTATGGTGACTCCACTGGCACCGTTACGACATTCACCAGCGCTCGCACCGGCACAGCGGCAACGAACATCACGCTGTCTGGCACAGCTATCACCCTGTCTGGCGCCGTCACTGGTACCTCGTTCGCTGGTGATGGTTCAAGCCTGACCGCACTGAACGCTTCCAACCTGTCGACCGGCACCGTTGGCACAGCACGTCTTGGTTCTGGCACCGCCAACTCGACAACGTATCTTCGCGGTGATGGTACATGGGCTACGCCTGCTGCTGGTGGCACGCCAGGTGGCAGCACTACACAGGTCCAGTACAACATCGCCGGCGCCTTCGCTGGCTCATCTGCTTTCACTTGGGAAAACGGCACTTCCACGCTGACGGCGACCAACATCGCCGGCGCTGGTGCAGGTCTCACTGCGCTGAGCGCTTCAACCCTGTCAACTGGCACTGTTGGCACAGCACG
>JACCDY010284814.1_pt1 | contig 17171 bp, 5 predicted proteins | sample 7446391 | NCBI WGS metagenome assembly JACCDY01 (sample SAMN15323451, study PRJNA562643) | freshwater metagenome | isolation source: river surface water | place: USA:Blue River Watershed | collected 2017-08-18
CCGGACGTTCCGTAGGCGGTACCGTTGTCGGAATAACTGAGTCCGCCCGAAAGATCTTTGCCCAACACTCGTTCGACATCAAAGATATTGAGGCTGGCCGTACCGTTCCCACCAACTGCCGCGAGAAACAACCACAAATCCGCTTCGAAATCGTATTTGAACGTCCCGTCCGCCTGATAGACAAACGTGAAGGCTTTCTCGAAAGGTCCTGATCCGCTATAGGGGGTGACGATTTCTCGAACGACAATAGTGTCGCCAACAGAGAAGTTCATCTCCCCATAATAGCTGCCCGACACATCGAGAATCAACCGTTCCGGTGAGGTGTTGGTTTTGCTCTTATGTCGAATGAACAGTTCGTTATCGTGGACGGTCGTCAAGGGGTCGCGGCCAAAGGCCGTGGGGAACCGGGACGAAATTGCCAACTGCGATAAGGTCGTCAGTCCCCGCAGAGGAACGGGAAGAGAGTCGGGATCGGCTTCTGAGTTTTTGAACACCAACAGAGCCGTTGAATTGTTGTCAAAAAAGTCCTGATAGAATTCAGGTTTGTTGGTGGTTGAATTAACAACAAATTCGCTGGTCACTTCATTGACTTGAAGTTCAATCGGTACGCTGGGACTCGGGATTGCATCCAGACCCCAGGGATAACGGGCATGGGCGAGTGTCTGTACGTCGATCGAATCCGTTTCTCTCTGCAGATCCGCCGATGAACCGTTGAACGTGGGGAGCAATTTGGTGATAAAGCTGTCGGGAGATGAGGGGACGACACGGAGCTTCATCGTGCTCGACAACGTGTCTTGTCCGCCACTCAGACTCAACCGAACACCAAAGAACAATTTGAGATTCTTGCCTAGACGATCTTCCGCCCAATCCGTCCACGCATACGAGAATTGATAGACTCGTTGCCCCAGAATATGAGAGATGCCTGGAGGAGCGTTAACTCGAACCGAACCGCCCACGCCAATACCGTCGAGGATTTTCTGAGGAACATTGGCGGCCTGCAGGGGAGCTACTCGGCTAACAAAATTAGTCGGGGCGTCGAAAACCAACGAGTCATTTTCGTAGACGGTGAAGTCGTTCAGATACAAATAAGTGGCCGAGCAATCGCCCGCAGTGGTTTCTGGTTCAGAGCAAATAGCACTGCTGCGGGAGCGGTCTAATAGAATCTGATCAAATTCAATGGTGGGAATGACCACGTTGCCGGAGTCAAGTTCTTTTTCGACCAACCAATGCACGAAGACTTTATTGTAGTAGGACTCAATATTGGCCAACTGCAGGTTGGGCATATTGTTGTTCCACGTCGACCCCGTTTTGAAGAAAACATTATCTCCGGGGGTGGTGTCGAGTTCGCGGAAGAAGAATTCGCCCGTCAGTTCTGCATAATCGGTAGTCTCGGGAACGGTCAGGAGGAAATCCGCCCCCTGAATGGACCCTGGAGGCTCTTGGACAAATCCTGTATCCCATGCGGGGAAGAGATCAAAAGCGATGGCGTAGGATAAGGTACCGGGAGCATACATGACTCCCACGAAGGACCGTCCGTCTGTACCTCGAAGAATCGTGTAACCCATCAACTTTGTATTTGGAGCGAACGCCCGGGCACGGACTTTGACGTAAAGATTTTCCCCGGGCTGGAAATACGCGGAGAACAGGTCGGCCTGCATGCCCCCATAAGGTGCGTCTTTACCGGCCACGTGAGTCGCGAGATTCCACATCTCTGTTTGGGAGAGATTCTCACCATACAGAAGTGAAAGAGGTACTTGCGACAGATAAGGGCTCCAAAGGTGCCCCAGGGGGATGTTGCTCGCGTTATAGGTGCCGTCTGCCGAAAGATAGACTCGTTCTTCCTGCACCCCCGCCAGAGCCATTACGGCGGAAGTCTCGTCGTGCAGTGTGGTGTGGTCACTTTCCAGCACATCCCCCAGGCCCGCACGCGGAGAGGAGGTCGTGGTGTAAACTCCGTCGGGCAGGAAGGTCCGACGAGTCTCACAAAAGGTCTCGGTCGGTGAACTGCCGTTGGGACAGAAACCTTCCAGAGGCATACAGTCGATCGGAGGCTGAAAATAAGGGTTGGTCGAAGGTGCGCCGAGCTCGCACGTTTGACAGATGTCTTCCCAAGATGTGCCCGCACCCGCACCTGCTCCCGTGGAGGTGTTGAGAGCGCTCGGGAGTTCCACGGTTTCGATCAACGCTTTGGCGTTCAGGGTTTCCAGTAAAGGAACTTGATCCCATTCTGGTAAATCGACAACCTCTCCGTTGGCGTTCACTGCAGAAAAGTTGATTTTGACAAAGTAGGCATCACCGGTCACGGTGTTTTCGATGCCGGAAACTTCTTCCCAACCACTGAGGATAAACGACGAGAGGGAAACACTCCCGGTGATGCTCCCCACGACCGCCCTGGAGGGTGTGATCGTCACGGTGAAGTCCGACGGACCCCCGTCATATTCAAGGGCCTTCAAGATGGCGTTGCGGTAACTCCCTGCAGGACTTCGCAGGTTGTTCTGCTGAATGTTCTCGACAGATTCTCCAAAGGTTCCTTGGAAGCTAATGTTGACATTCAAATTGCCCGAGGTGTCGCGGAGATCACTCTGGAACCGATAGTTGATTGCCAGGGCTCGGTAACGGGCAATCGTGGTCGGGAAGTTGTCAAAGCCCAACAACATCGTTCCAGCGGAACTGCTGTTGAAATCAAAGCTCCCCGAGTTATTAGTGATGTTGACCAGATTGGAGACACCCGTATAGCCGTGGATGACCTCAGCGGGTTCTTTCGTCGTGGGGGCGCTCCACACGATGTTGGGGCGATACCAGGACACGCCGGGACTTACGGGAAGAGTGATCCGGTTTGGTCCACCATTCAAATTCGCCTTAGTCCGCAGTGTTCTTTCACTGGTAGGCAGAGGAGCGGTAAGGGTCGGAAGCTCTTGGGTCAACTCATAATTGATGTAGAGTCGCTTTTGCAAATCCTGTAGGAACTGACCGCCGTTATTGACATACAGGTTCGCATGATTGGTGGCGTTGTCGGCAAATTGGAACGTCACCATCGTGTGCGGGAGTAGTGAGCGGAACGGGAACGCATAAAAATACGTGCCCTTCAAATACAATTTGGTGCTTGAGTTGGCGTTGTTGTCCGCAGCATCATCCAGGTAGTTGATCGCGTAATAAAGCGTGTTGGAACTGTTGGCCGGAGGTCCGTCATCGGCATTGAGCAGACTACCTCGGGTGGCGAGGAGAATTTCTTCAATGACTTCAGGGACGGCGGCATTATGATCGGTTCGACCCAACAGATAGACATCCACGGGAGTACCCGAGGAGGCAAAGTCTTCCAGTACACTGTTGGAAGCCAAGGAACCGGAACCGTCGGTCAACAAAACCACACGAGTATGTCCGGCGAAGGGCGTACTGTTGACCGGATAACTGGTAAGCGAGTATCGCACGGGATGAGGTGCAATCCCCCCGGTCGAGAAATTGTATCTGTTGGGCTGACCGGAGGCCGATTCGGCGGCAATATTCCAGTGTTCGTACGGATCATAGATGGACCGCAGGGCATCCTCGTAAGAACTGCCGCTGGCATCCACGGTGAGCGTGACGTTATTGGAATAGCCGCCAGAAGTATTGCCCGCACGCGGAGCGGTGATCTGTCCAACGGCGATGCTCGCCAGAGAGGTATAAAAATCTTGCTGCCCCGAGGATTCATAGTCGGCCAAATCACCGATAAATCCTCCAATGTTGAAAAGCGATCCCTGACCGGGCGAATATCCCCAACCAAACACATACGAGGGACCGTCGACTGTGCTGTAAGCGCCGCCCGTGCCCGGGGAGACCAGCGGAAACGCCACCGGTTGGGTGTCGTTACCAAAAATCAATAGAGAGAACGTGAAGGGTTTGACGGTCGGGCTGGTGTCATTGGCCGCGTACTCTCGCATGCGATCGTAATCACGTCGAAGGAGAGTCTTGATTTCGGCAATGTGCTCGGCTTTTGAAACATCGACCAAATAAGTGACGTTTGGAAGTTGTTCATTACGGAGCAGGCGAGTGGTCGGACCTTTTGGAACAACCATACCGTCCGTGACGACGTTTAATGTTCCCTGAACTTGCTCGACCTGCTTGAAACCTGCCACTATACATCCACCCTAATTGTGATCATTCTGGCCGCGTATTGCCGCCGTCCAGGACCCTCTTCTGTGGTCGCCACCACCATGACATTCGCCATGCTGACTGGACCCAAGACTTCGTCAGAACTTAACCAGCCAGAAGGACTTAGGTTCAGATTATGATCGACCAGGAAGGTCGGATCGTTAATCCGCCAGCGTTCTGTGCCAGGAGGCCCGTTCAATGTACTCAACTGTAAATTCACAGGTGATCCAATCGTCAGGGCATATTCGGTAGCGCCCGTCACGTAATACTCTTCCGGTAATGCCGTGTCGGGATGGTGCGCTAAAGTCAGATCCTGTTGAGCCAACACGGCTCCAAAATTCCCCTCCACGGTCAGTCTGAAAACTTCCGTCTCGAATGTTGTGGAATTACAGGTCAGGGCATACAAAAGAGTGGTTCGTTCGCCAATTCCCAAGGTTAAATGAGAAGATTCAACATTGATGGTTGATTGTGAACCCTGTCCGGGAATAGCTGACGAACCTTGAAACCGCAGCAACACCGTTTGCGGCCTGTTCGTGTAATTCTCCAGAATAACTTTACCCGTTTTGCGATGCACGTACCCGGTTTTGATTGGCCAGAAATTGGGTGTCAGCGTACAGGAGACTCCCGAGGTCTCCCCGGGGTCGAAAGTCTTGCTGGTTTTGACCACCTTGGACACCAGAGCATCTTCAACCACACTTAATGAAATTTGATCCGTGACTCGATAGGTTCGCCCTTGGGTGCCCCCGGGACGAACGTGCAGGCTGACTTCGAATTCCCCGCTGTAATAGCCTGAGCGGTCCACTCTCGCGGTTAGAGTTGTGGGCTGGACGGACAGACGGAACGGTACGGACGCGGCCAAACGACCATCCACGGCTCGTGGGGGCGAAGGAGCGGCGATGTCCGGGGGTGGAGGTGACGGCGGAGCCGGTGGGGGAGGCGATACCGGGGAAGCCAACGCCGGAAGAGCCGGAACATAATCATCCGCAAAGAAATCCAGACTGGACGGGGAGGATACCACATCCAACAAAGGAGGAATGGATGATCCCTGATGGGCTCCCGTGAGAGTCACAAAGGTTGAATAATCCAGGGGATAGAACGGTTGAATGGTTCCGATGTCCGGGACGGTGATGTTGGCTCGCGTGCCATAGTAGGCTCGCGCGTACGAGACATCCACGGTGTTGCCCACCCAGAGATTCCCGGCCTTCCGGCCCACCACGATGTAGCCGTAAAGGGCAAATCGAACAAACGTATCCTGGGGGAGGGGCAACTCCCAATAGTGATCCCAATACTCGAAATCACTGCCTAATTTGGGGGTAATGGAGATGGCCTTAGCAAACCGATAGTCCGTCTCCCCCACATAGAGACGGGCGTCGAGCCCGGTGCGGATTTGATTGGTGTCCTCCCAGGCGGTATGGTTGCGACGGACGACCAGTCGGAGGACCACTACTTCGGTTTCGGCATTGATCGTCCCAGGGAATTTGACTGAACCCACACATTTGACAACAGCAATTCCCGAGCCCTGGGGCATACTGGCGGAAAAGCCCGTGGGTGGGACGACGGTACTGACATAATTGTCTTCGTCGTCAAGAATCAAATGATCAACCAACCCCGTCCAATAAGGGTAGCGGGTGGTGGGTTCGAGATCGGACCCGAAAATCAGAGGTTGAACTTCAATTCCATTAAACGCCATCAATCAACCCCTCGATAATACCATCGAACGATGCGGCTCTCATCTTCTTGACCTGGGCAACTGACGACAATTCGCACCAAACCCGTTTCCGGTTCACGAGGATAGGCATCATGCACCGATCCGACGGCCAAATAGACTGCAAAGGTTTCTATCTCCCCTGCGCTAACGACTTCTACCACGGAAGGCGTGATCCAGTAGGCGATATTTCCAAAAACGTCAATCTGGACCAAACCGTCACTGGTCGAGGTATTGGTGACAGAAAACGAGAAGGCCGGGGTCTCGGGCTGACTGCCGCAGTTGCCGTTGGAGCCACAACTGAAAACCTCCACGGTCGAGGGCACGGCGGTCAACGTGCAGACGTTACTCAAGGCTGGTAAAGGACCTGTGGGGCTATTGGTGGTGATTGGAATACCGCCGCCCGAGTCGGGGTTGAGCGCCAGGACCGAAGACGCGACTTCATCGGTGTCGGCACAGCGGACAAAAGCACGGATGGCCGCCACCTGGACGCGGGCCGCAACATTCAACGACCCAATACTCAGGGCCTGCATGGACACACGGAGCTTCTTGTTGGTAAACAAATCGTAGGCTTGTGCGGGATCAAAAGTCCAAACCAGTTCATAAACCTGCCACGAATTAGAAGTCGTGATTCGCTGAGCCGCCGAATAGTTGGTTTGTACCTCCAACTCTGTACTCAAACTTTGGTACGAGTCATACGCTCGGGCCGTCACTTGAATGACCAGTTCATCAAAACTGCGAGCAGACAAATCAGTCGAGGGCGTATCTTCAAAATCCATGGCCACGGTGAAAGAGTTCGTCGTCAACGTGTTGGTTTCTACATAAATGGAACGCTCCGCTTTCACGGGGAGACTGACCAGCTTGGGACTCAACGGGGAGGAAGTCCAACCGGTGTTCGCGACATCCTCGGAGGGAATTAGCGTCAATTCACACGCGGACTCGTCCTCCTCGGGGAGATCCACAAAGTTTGCACAATAAGGCGTGGCGGTTAGGCTGATGACATCCACATCCACGACCGTCTTCTCATCCGCCTGATAGAGAACTTCAGTTTCGAGGAGCACTTTCAAGTCATGGATGGAGTGAATCGCGTACGGTCGTCCCACAAAGGAGAACGTGTAGTCGATCCAGTTCTTACGCAATAAGTTGCTTCGCTGCCAACGCTCTCCAAAGAATTGTTCACCATCAAGATTGGCTTTAAGTCTGACCACCGAGAGCGCAGATTCCGCCGCCAGTGCCTGACTGGTGACATCAAAGACAATACCGTCTAGGAACAACGTGTCGGCAGTCACGTAGGAGGCCCCGTCGAGAGCCATCGCCAACCCGATACCGTACTGGCCTACAGGCGTGTTACCGTTTTGGTTGATTTCAATCGAATAGTAGACCATCTTCTGCACAAGAGATTGGAGTGAAATTCGATGCTCCACCCCGTAAGAGATTCCGTCGAGACTCAACAGAGGGACCACCGTATGATGTGGAGTCATCAACTTGAGTGTCACCTCCGTGTCGATGTTAGAGCGGAAAACCGCCATACCTTCAATACGAGTCGGTGAGGTCAGGAAGGCCGTGACCTTACCTTCACAGTTCAAGGGCTCGAACCGAACATGGAACCCCGTCATACCCGTGAAAGAAAGGGTATTTCCTCCGATTTTGCTCACAATTCTGGCTGTTTTGGCAAAGCCGAGAGCCCGGATACGAGCCCGGACGGTAACTTGGAATTCCGTCCACCCGTCAATGGCCGTCAGATCAATGTCCGGGGTGGAGAACCCGAGGCTTAACGTCGAAGGTTCGGCGATGGGGTGGACGACAAAACAACCATCAGGTGAATACGGTGATTCATCGAGCGTCCAATGAGCCGGGCCGGGCAACCAAGAATGTCCAGAGAACGTCCGGTTGGGAATCAACCGTTGAGGCGGAGGACATGTACCGGTCACGACCTCTTCGCAGGAGTCAATGGTGACAAAGTTCTCATTGACAGGGGGACGAGAGCGGGCGGCTTGGAATCGAAGCTGCAGCGACTGCCACGGACCCTCCTGTTGGGGCTGAGTGAAACCAATTTCAAATTGGGCTCGATACGAGCGGAGGCGGTCTCCGGTCTCTTCGTCGTAAACGTCCACCTCGGCAGGGGCCGTCACATACGAACAGGATTCACCCACAGGATCGTTCAGTTGGAGCCACAGCGGTCGAGGGTTGAACAACATATTGCGAATGTCGCGATTGGGTCGGAGGAGTTCCGATCCAGGAGGCAGCGGCGACTCGTACACACCCCCGGGGGGTGGGGGCGATAGAAAACATTCACCCCCGGAGTAGGTTGGGACAAACGCTGTGGGCGGGGAGACAATCGGGGGTGTCCCGGGGAGTTCAAACAACTCCGACGTGCCCGGGGGCAATGGCGGACTGGAGAATTCGCTCGGAGGCAACAGCGGCGCTGGCGGGGAGATGAAATTAGGGGCAAATCCCGCCATGGCATAAACGACACTGCTGACCCCGACCAACAACAAATCGCCGGGCTGTACATCATAAGCGCTGATTTCGACTTCTAAGCCCGTGATGGTGTCAATGGGCAGCGGAATCGCGATACTGGTGGAATAGAAGGGTCGGTCGGCGGTAAAATCCAAGGTTTCTAGTGACGTACCCAGCCATAGTTTGTCGCCGTTTTCCGCATAGGCGTACAAGGTGACGGCAAATTGGGCGGGAGCGGCTTCACCGTTCCAACGGATGTTGAGGAAACCATCGGCGTCATACGGGAGTTGGGGTACCGGTAGATTGAGCACCAACACGGGCGTGATGGACGAGCCCGAGTAATAGGCGCGGACGGCCCCGATGTTTGAAGTATTGGTCACTGGAGGGGCTAACGATAGACTGTCCGATCCCGCCGTGGGATGATAATCGAAGAACCCCGGGGAGTCCTGCAGGGATCGGATCGTTCCCGTGAAACCTTGTGTTCTCGGTGAAAAACTCTGAGGAAGAATGATTTCTTTCGCGTTGTCCGAGGACATCATAAATGACGGACTGACATCCCATCGGAAATAATTGTTCAGATTCACCGGAGGCGACGGAGGACTGGTGTAGGTGAAACTGTCGGCCTCTAGCGCGACGCTGATGAGCTTCAACGTGGCTTGATCGGCGGACATGACCGTCGCTTCGGCCTCACCCGTCACGGAATCATAAATACCCGAGGGGCTGAGACGATACTCGACTTTCACATCGTTGATGGACTGATAGAGCGAGGTGTCAACAGTGAAGACATCCACGACTTCATGTGAGGTCGTGGTGCTGGCTGGAATGGTCCGAGTGATGGCCAGTGTTTTGTATTCGGTGACCGTCACGCCATTGAGAGGCAGAACTTCAAGGATAATTCTCGCCTGATAGGTGAGATCTCCGACGATGCCTGTGCGTTGAATGACCGTGCGGATTCGCAAAACGTCGACGATCGTTTCAGCCGGGACGGGAAAGGTAAAAATAACCGGAGCGAAATAGTCGAGGTCTTCCAGCACAAACGTGGGTGACTGAATGAAGTCTGCCGTATTGGGAACGCCAATGGTGTCCAGGACATACGACAGTTGCCCGGTCCATCCGTTAAGGGTGACAGCCGATGGTCTTAGCAACTCAGTTGACATATTTTACCCAAATACCAAAGTGCCCAGCGAATACTCGCCGTATTCCAAATTCGTCTGTTGTGCTCGTACGCTGTATCTTCGGCGGAGAAACAATCCGTCGCCCACCTGCACCCGATATTGGACCTTGACGGGCAGACCGTCGGGACGTAACTGGAACGCCTCCGCCAGTCCTCCGGACGGGAGAGCGGACCAAATCGGTTCGGTCAATTCCGGTACTTCGAAAAATGGCAAAGGACTGTGTGGAGATCGCGGTGGTGGCGGCGGAGCGGGTGGAGGACTTGGGGTGGTGGAAATATGCTTCTCGTAGTACCAATTGGCGGGATCATCCGATGAGTCTTTTTCTACCACAATCACTGAAAATGTGTCGTCTTCGGAGATCTGGATTTTGAAGTGCAACGAGGCCCCGACCTCATCGGGGCTGATTTCCATCACCACCGGACTGATGGCCGCCAACGTCTGTCCATTGAGATCATTGATTTCTGCCGTCAGGGCGACAATCAAGGCCAGCAGTTCATTCAACGCCCCAATCAACGAGGTCGCCTCACCCGCGTACTCGCACTGCCCCTCCTCGGTCAGGGTGATGGAACCGCAACTATCTCCAAATTTGAGTCGACCATCACTATGAATTTCAAATTCCTGCAGTGTGACCGGAGGACCGGGTGGACCCGGGGGCGGAGGACTGCCGGGAGGTGATTCCGGAGGTCCGGTCGGCGGTCGCAACTCCAATCGAGGTAATTGCAGGTAATTGCTGATCACCAAATTGGTCTGATTGAGGGTTTCACCGTGTGGATCGGTGCTGTCATTCAGGTGGCTGAGCAGGGTGCTCAAGAGTTCGTTTAGCGCCCCAATGATCGAAACCGCCGCCCCGAGGAATGCCGGATTGGCCGAATCCGTCAGGGCGAAACCATCCACCAACCTGGAATCCGCAAACCTAAGCTCTTGGCCAGAGCGGAGTTCCGGCTGGTCAGAGAAATTTTCGATCGAAATGACCGGCAGGGTGGCGTCAGCGTTCAGTTGGCTGAACAGGGCGGTCTTGTCGTCTCCCAGGTAGACCGTGAATTGGCTGAGAATGGTCAGCGCTGATTGGGACAATACGGGACCGAACGGGTCTTGACTGGTGTTGATCAACTCAAACAGGTTGAACGCCGAGGCTTTCTCGGCGGGATTGGTGTCGACCGTCGGGGGCGTGCTCGGGGTAGCTCCGGTGGTGTTGATTTTGGCCAGCAAGAGATGATCGTCCGAAACGATTAAACTCGTGGACGCGACCGCATCAAACACCTCGGGGTAGCGGTACGTTTCCGCTGAGGCCCGAATGTACAGGTAGTAGGTGGTGGCGGGATTGAGGTTTTCCCACACTACGGCGTCAAAACTCTCCACCAGACCTTCGTTGCACAAACCCTGGACGGCGGGGTTGCCCATCAGGACGACGGTGGTGACGTTGGCTGTACTGACTCGAACCGCGTACGATCCCTCGCGATAAACACGGTTACCGCCTGCTCCCAGGACTCCCGCACGAATTTGGTTCTCAATTATGGTCGCGGCGGCGCGTTCATCTTCATTGGTGATTGGCTCACCATCTTCAGGGATCGGAATTTGGTATTGGTTTGTGCGATCGCCGTATGCCATTACCTGCCCACCACGTCTTTCCCGCCGACTATGCTGTCACCACAAATAAAAAGTTGCTTTCCAGTTCTGTGAGTCAACGAAACCTGCACGACTCGTCCCCCTGATTGATCCAATACCCCCATCTGGGAAAGCTGGCCCGGATGGGCCGTGGAATGCCCTCGGAGCAACTTATCCAGCATGGATTGACGAAAATACTCACGAGCGGTACCGCCGCCCAATAGACCGTGTGGCATTCAGCCTCCTCCCCACCCCCAGGGGGTGGTTGTTCTCAAGTGACTACAGGTAAGGGCAGATACGCCGCCTGTCCGGTGACATCTCCCTGCAGTAAATATTCAAGTGACAGACTGGTCCGATATGTTTTTCCCTGGGTGTCGACCGAATGGGAGATGTTGACGACCAACCAATTGGTGTTGAACGTGTCGAGCAACTCAATTTTAGAATTCCCCGGGATCGTCACCGCACCCGTAGCGCGGGGACGGCTGACTTGTCGGGCAATTCTGATGGCCGCCCGGTTGAATTCCGCCTTTGAGGTAAAAATGGCGTTGATGGCATAGTGCATCATTTTATCAAATTCAAATTCCGGGTATGTGTTGAGCCGAAAGCCCAGCATCAACGTCCTGGCCTGCGTGTAATCCCCCTGGGGGTGATAGAGCCCGGTGATGACCAGGGAGTTGCGAATTTGGCTCAAATCTGGATCATCGTCATAACTTTCCACCTGGGTTTCCGGATACTCCCAATTGACCCCGGTATGACGATTTTGCTCCAAATACACGAACCGACCGAAACGATCAAAATACCCCTGAGTCCCGGACAATTTACAGATTTCAGTGATAGCATCTATGACCGGGGTACCGCTGCCAAAATCCACAATATAGCTGCGGCTGTTCACCACCCCGGACGCGGGAAGCGTGTAGGGAGCGGCGAGGTTGCGGATCGGAAAGCCCGCATAACCGCCCAACCACTCCAAAACCTCCACATGATCCCAACCGTCAAAATAGGGGGCGTTGATGATGTGGATACCGCCGTCGGCAAGTTTAGTCTCACGGCCAAATAAGGTCGTCCGGACTTCGTTGGCGTTTTCGTTGTTGACCACGGCATTGCCCATGGCGATACCGGTCCAGAACACTCCAGGAACGATGTCGTTGCCGCCTTGGACGGCTAATGACACGGAGCCGACAAACTGATTGGGTCTGGGGTAGAGACCCGTCAGGGGGTCGTAGCGGTCCCATACGATCGAGCCCGAACTACCATCGAGATTTCGACTGACTTGAATGCTTCGGATGCGGTTCTCGGGAATGTCGTTCAAGCTCAGCACTCGTTCGCCATTACGGAGTGTGAACAGTCGACCTTTTTGATTCTTGGCTTTTTCTTTATTGGGGTCCTCGGCCACGGGCGTGTACTTGTACAGCATGTAGCCAAAGATTTCCACCGGGAGACGTACGAAGACGGGTTTAATGACCCGGTCCTCGACCTCATCTTCAGGGTCGTCCTCGGTGGGTTCGGGTTCGGCAGGATCGGGAGGGTTCTGCTCGTGCTGCAGTCCCACCCAGCCCTTTCGGCGAATATCCAACACGACATCATTGATGGCTTCGGAAGAACCCGGTAAAGCGTAGGCACGACTTTTTTGGATAATACCGTTTCGGGTCGGCCAATGGGTGATGGCCAACACCCGACACGATTGCGCTATCGGCATTTCGTCGACGGCTTTTTTCCCGGCGTCTCGCATGGCTTCTGCCCACGAGGTCGACGTATAGGTACCATCGTCGCAATCGTCATCCGAAGTCCCCACAACTCCCGTAGGCGCAGTCCTGTCAGGGCGGCCCTGGGCACTTTCCACGGCAGCGTCAAAAGCTGCTTTAGAGATAATCTCTCCCGCCTCATATCCTGATGTCCCGGGGTCGACGATTCTGACCTTCCCGCTGCATGGGGGCAGTTCGAGTTGGTGTATGTCTTTGATTTGATCTTGTGGTTCTCCATATTCAAATCGGTGAAGCCTTACATTGGGGGCAAAATACACTGGCACAAATTGGAGTTGACCACCGCAATTATGGTAGGTGACTTCTAAGGGGCTTTTGGTGTCCAACTCTGGGTAGTCTTTTTCATAGTCCACCCTATACCCAAAGAAATCTCTAGAGACGGGATCTTTCGATCCTTCAGGGTCAGTCACGGAAAAGAAGCGTAACCTATTACCTTTACGATTTAATGCGGGTAACTTTATGGGGTATTTGGGGTCTTTCTTCTTTTTGTTTGTTCTCCGAAAACGCTCGGGGTCATTGTTGATCCCCCCGACATAGTCCTCCACGGTATTGCCAAAATTTGAAACAAATTTCACCCGATCGGACGACTCAGAAATATCCGATGGTGGCAAATCGCTGATGAGCAATCCACCCCACACGGGGATGAACGTCAGCGCCATCGACCGATCTCCAAAATCTTCCATCAATCGAGTCCCCAAGTCCGGGAACTCCACCGTCCGCGTACTCCCTCGACCAATGGACGAGGAAACATAGCGGACCTTCCAGACCGAGGTATCCTCTTGAAGCGTGATGTTGACTTCGCCAAATTTAATCGCGATCGTCCATGGACGACCTCGCTTGGGTCCCACACCCTTTTGAACACTCATACGGAGCATAAAGGCTCCGATAGAATTTGGACCCTTGGCGTTCTTCGGGACGTTAGGGTCAAAAGATTCTGGGTACAACTGCAGAGGCTTGTACGGAACCTTGGCCATCACGTCTTGTGGGGCAACTCTCAAAGTAATGTCGTTAGAAGACATACCGAGATTCACCACCGGAGTTTCGCCTTCAGCGTTTTCTCTTACTCGCCACAAATACAGGACCGAGTCTTTGAACAAGTTGCCGTACCCTTCAAGACCGTTCTGGTACTTGCGAGGGTCTTTGGCGATGTACGGTGTGGAGATGAACCTTCTCGCGGACTCAATATAGATCGCCGAGGGAATCTCAGCGTATTTGTCGTTAAAAGACTCTTTGTAGTTCCCGGTTTCATCCCGATCTAAATTTCTAGCCCACACTTGACCATACAGCGTCGATTCTTGAAGGGCTCGAAAGTATGCCCCGTGGTTGCTGTTGACCTGGACGGTGACCTCACCGGGACCATCGGGATCGTCAACGGTAACCTCGTCAACACTGTTTTTCTGATAGGTGGCCGCCCAGACGCCGTCGACATCCTCCACGGCAGCCGTCAACATGGTGCTGACGGCATCCACGTGGGGGAGACTGTGGGGCTGATGTTTGACCTTTTTAGAGGCGTCTTGTTCGATAAATGGCTTGAACCAGCGGTAATTGGTGTCTTCCGCTGGAGGCACGGCGGGGATTTTGTAGTCGGGCGGGCGCACCAGTCGCGCAACGATATTCCTCTCCAAGAAATTGGAGGAATCAACCACTCCTCGATTGATCTGCGGAACATCAGACGACATCTAGTCCTCACGCGGGCTTGGTGGCAAAATTATTGATTTCTTGACGGATCAGAACAGGCAGTCTGGACTCCAGAGCGGTGATTTTCATGCCCACCATATCGTCCAAGCCGGTGACCGCGACATTCAACGCAATACCCTGTTCAGAAAAATTCTTCAAAGCGGCAAAAGCATCTTTTGATTGATTGGCGACTTCTTTGGCCTCGACAAACGCATCCCGAGTCGCGGAAGCGGGATCGTCCGCAGGTGTCGCGGCAAACCGCCGTCGATCTTCAGCACGTGGGATTTTCTTACCCTCCGTCGCGATAACCTCACCTCGGGCTCCCACGACATAGGACCGACCTCCCGCGAGATCGCGGTTGCTGGTCATCAACGGTTGGGCCTTACTGCCGCTTCCCACACCGAACATCGCTCCCAAGGCTTTGTCGAGGAAGTTTCTCTGTGTACCTACCTCAGTCTTCTTGATTTCGTTACGCAGTTGAGCCTGCTGTTGAATCGCCTGTTGATACTCCGAGTTGTTGGCCTTCTCCTCGTCCGACAAATTAGCCCCAATACCGGAAACCAGTTCATCGACTTCCTTCAATCGACTTCGCATGTTGCCGATACTCTGCTGTTCCAACTTCAAGATTTCCGGGTAGGAGGCCCCCAGGAATTCCGCCATGTCCTTGTTCTGTTCGATCATGAACTTCTCAGTGTCAAGTTGCATGGTTCTCTTGGAGAAGATCTCTTTGGCCTTCTTGAGTTCCAGGTCTTTTCGCTCAGTTTCCTGGGAGATAATCTGAGACTCCAAACTCTCAACCTTGTTCAACAAACCAATTTTCTTTCCCAACTGGTCGACATACGAGGCTTCCGCTTTATCGGCCTCCGCTTGATCTCTAGAATCCCCCGTGGCCTTAGCTCTCGCCTGTAAAGCCCGAACATTGGCCTCTTCAGCCGCAAGGGTATCCTGAACGGCTGTGGCCTGTTGTTGGGCGATTGATAGTTGTTCTTTACTACTGGCCAGAATTTTATCCGTGATCGCTCCCAACTCCGTGTACTGCGTTTTAACTTGATCGGCAGAGCCGAATTGTGTTGTCTGAGAAATCCGTGAAGACACAACACCCTTCCTGGCCTCTGAACGACTTTGTTCTAGGCTCTCACGTTCCAATTCGAAGCTGCCTTGTCGGAAGGACCGCGTGTTCAACACTTTGTTCAACGAAGAGGCGGCATCCAACGCCTGTTGCTGAAACGTCAAGTTGTCTTTCTCGGCCTGGACGATCTCTGAAGCTTTATCGGCTCGCTGCCGGACCAGTTTTGCCTCAGCTTCGGCAACCGCTAAGCCTCCAGACTCGATAGCGCTTTGACGCGACCGAATTTCCAGGTCGTTCTTCCCCGCGACATTGGTTTTTTCGAGGGTGGCGACGGTTTGCTTTTCGATTTCGAGTTGTTTCTTCATGTTGTCGATGTTTTTCTCGGCCCCCGAGATACTCGACGCTGCCGCCTCTTTCTGCTGTTCCAACAGTTCCGCGTTTTTCTTTGCCGCATCAGTAATCTTCGAGTAATCTCCGGACAGCACGTCAAAGGTCGCCGCTTCATCCATGGCGATCTGCATACGCTGTTTGGTGTAGCCCAGAGTCTCTTGCGCTTGTTGGTCTAGTTTTTCTAGCTCACCTGAAGCATTGGTGGCTTGGACGAATACGTCTTTGTATGTGTCGGCGATGTTGGCTTGCTTTTGCTTCGCCGTCTGTAAAGCATCTTCTGTGGCCTTGAGTTCTTTTTCCGCATTGGCGACTTCTTCGCCGGATGCCCCGCTAGACCTCAACTCGTCCAATTTGGAAACATTGCTTCCTCGAATTGTTTCCAGCTTTTGAATACCTTCCGCGCCCTCCGCCAGGGTACCGCCAAGATCCAACTCTCGGAAAGTCTTGACCTTAGCGTCTTGCTTTTCCATGATGCCCGAGGAGTCCACACCCTTACCTGCAAACGCGGCGGCCACGGCTCTCTTGGTGGCGATTTCAACCGCTTTGGCTTCAATCCCGTCACCGAGATTTGTCAAAGCAGTGTTGAGTCGCTTTTCCGCGTCCTCAATTCCATTGACCACCTGCACGAGCGCCGCAGCGGGGTCGGATTTTGTCAATTCTTCAAATTGCTTTTTGGTATCGTCGAGAGCATTAGACATGCTAAGGCTTTTGAACTTGACATTCACACCCGTCAAGTATTCGGAAGCGCCCCCCAGGGCATCATTCATGGAATTGAGCCCCGAGGCAATACCATCATAAATCTTCGGGTCCTTAAGAGCCGCCATACCTGCACCAGCAGCCGCTCCGAGCCCTCCACCAATGGCCGTTCCCATTGGACCGAAGAACGAACCAAAGGCCGCCCCCTGGGCTCCTCCCGACAAAGCCCCGCCAGCGATACCCCCGGCAGTTTTGCCCAAGAGGCTCGACACTCCTGCCGACACATAAGGCGAGGCCAGTTGTCCCGCAGCCGCCAGTGCTCCACCCTTTAATAATCCTCCTGCAAGGCGTCCAGCACCTCCGAGGAGGCTGCGTCCTCTAGACAACGTGCCCGACACAACGGAACGGAAACGCCCCCCACGTGAAGTTGTTTTGGTCTTTGATTTTTTCTTTGAGCCTGATGAGGAACTCATCATGTCATCAAGAAGATCTGTGCGAGTTCCACC
>JACCDY010781855.1_pt1 | contig 17144 bp, 21 predicted proteins | sample 7446391 | NCBI WGS metagenome assembly JACCDY01 (sample SAMN15323451, study PRJNA562643) | freshwater metagenome | isolation source: river surface water | place: USA:Blue River Watershed | collected 2017-08-18
CCCCGCTGGTCCGGACTCCGAATATGGTTGGGAAAAGTTATTTAGTGAACGACTCTATATGGCATTCAAGAGAAACTATGGTATTGAATGTCGTATTGCACGTTTTCACAATATCTACGGACCAGAAGGAACGTGGCAAGGTGGTCGTGAAAAGGCACCAGCTGCACTCTGTCGTAAGGTATTGTTTACTCCAAGTGGTCGGTCATTTGAAATCTTCGGTGATGGTAAGCAAACCCGTTCATTCTTGTATGTAGACGAATGTGTTGAAGGTATTCTTCGATTGATGCGGTCAGACTACTGGCAACCAGTTAATATTGGTTCGGAAGAAATGATTTCCATCAATGACTTTGCAAAAATGATTATGGAAGTTGCGGGTAAGGAATTGGGAATAGAACATATTCCAGGTCCTCTCGGTGTTCGTGGTCGCTCGTCGGATAACAGACTCATCCGTGAAGTGTTGGGATGGGAACCGAACGCACCACTCCGCGATGGTATTACTAAGACGTACAATTGGATTAGACAAGTTGTAGAGAGTCAAAAGACATGATTACGCATGTCGGGATAGGAAACTCTGGACGATTTGGCCATCAAATATTCCAACTCGCTGCTCTGATTGGTATTGCGGATAAGAATGGGTATGATATTAAGATTCCTGTAGAGAATACAGATAATCCATTCACCTTCTTTGATTTAGCAAAGCAACAAGCAGAACCTACAGGTATGGAACTTCGCAGACCATTCCTCATTCCAGATGAATATTTTGTACCATTCACAGAAATCGGGTCTGTAGTCAAACAAAGATATCAAGAACCATTTTTTCATTTTAACGGAGCAGCATTGGATATCCCCGACGATACAGACATCGCTGGATTCTTTCAAAGTGAAAAGTACTTCAAACATGCAGAAGAAAAGGTTCGTAAAGTTCTCACATTCCGTCCAGAAATCAGACAACAAGCAGAAGTTGAATTAGCAAAGGTCAAGGACGATGCCCCACGAGTATCTATTCACGTTCGTCGTGGTGATTATGTAGCAAACTCGGGAAACCACACAGTTACGGGAATGGAGTACTATGCAGAAGCTATTAATAAGTTCTTCTCAAAGGAACCATATAGATTCGTAGTATTTTCCGATGATCCAGAATGGTGTAAACAAATGTTTGAAGGTGGTCATATTGTAGATATTAATAATTCATATGTGGAAATGTGTATGATGAGTATGTGTGACCATCATATTATAGCAAATAGTTCATTTAGTTGGTGGGGAGCGTGGTTAAATCCAAATCCAAAGAAGATTGTCACAGCACCTTCACTATGGTTTGGCCCCAATCTTCGTCATAATAGTACTGTAGATTTATTACCTGAAACCTGGTTCTGGATATGAGATTAAAAGACTTTTATTATACAATGGAAGAAATCGAAAATATTGGTTTTTCCGATAAGGGTGATAGACACCCAACACATAAGCATTTTTATATTGACGTATACGATGCAATGCTTTCTGCATGGAAAGATGAACCAATAAAGTTAATGGAACTTGGTATCGCATCTGGTGCAAGTCTAATGATGTGGGCACAATACTTTACAAACGGACAAATTCTTGGTTTAGATATAGTAGAACCAGTACGTAAAGACTATTTGGAAAAGTTACCAAATGTTGGAATGATTTTTGGTGATGCATACAATGATGATAATGCAAAGTATATTTTAGAAAATTTACCACAACAAGATGTGTTTATCGAAGATGGTGCACATGACATAGACAATCAAATAAAAGCACTACTCAAATATAACAAACTGGTCAGGCCTGGCGGATATTATATTTGTGAAGATTTGTTTATAGCAAACCTTGCGAAATATCTTATGGATGGTGTATATCAGATAACCGATAGAAACTTTACGACCACGATTTTTGACCAACATTGTCGTATTAATGGTTTGGCTGATGACGTAATGGTTGTAATCCAATTCTTAAATTAATATGAAAATAGCTTTGTGTCTATCAGGACAACCTCGTGGACTACCGTTGTCACTTAAAATGTTAAAAGCAAATCTTGTTGGTATAGAGAATATGGATATATTCTTACACGCATGGTTCGACCCAAATACTATTGGTCAACCATATGACAGTGCGCAATCACATCAGCAAGGTCGTGTGGGATTGGTACACCCACAGACAGAAGAAATGTTATTGGGATTAAATCCAAAAGATTATCTATTTGAACCACAGAAGGAATTTCCGTTCACTAGAATATTTGCTTCACCACCGGAAGCAAATCAAGAACGTATGGCTAGTATCTTCTATTCAATCTACACGGCTAATATGTTGAAGAAACGATACGAGTTATTAAATGGATTTGAGTATGATTTGGTGATTCGAGCACGATACGATTTGTGGTACGAGAATCCTATTGATGTTAAGGAATACTGGGAACAGTCACGAACCCATATCGTCACCGCAGACAAGTTTCAGGGTATCCGTAATGACCCAAACTTTCATCAAGGTGGATATACGATGACAGACATATTCGCGTTCTCTACATCGAAGAATATGGATGTATTCTGTGATACCTACCCACACTTTTCGTTTATTCATTCACAGATTCATATTCCATATGGTGAGAACTATATCGGGTATCGTGTACGGGTGATGGGTGGTATCGAAGCACATTGCGCTCCATTTAATTATGAAATTATGCATCGTGTTGTTAATATAAACAATTTAGAGGAACTAGAAAAACAATATGCCTCATACTGATTTTACACCAGATAATGTAGAACTCTGGGTTTCTAATTGGCGACGAAAAGAGTTGATGGATGGATTCGCACGTCAGTGGTTAAATACATTTGATTTTGAACGAGTTAATATTATCACGAACCATTCATCGGTCACAATTGATGACTTTGCAGACGATATAAAACCTCGTGTCAAGATATGGAATAACGTAATGAGACACGATTATGCAATCGGTCCTATGGTGGAAAACTATAACCAGGCGTATGTACATACATTCTTAGCAGGAAAGAAATATTGTATAACAGCACACGACAATATGATTATTAAGGATGGCTGGGTTGACATTATCAAACAAACTGATTATGATTTATATATGGCCCCACAAGGTGACCAAGTAACTTTGATGACATTGGAAGGTTTACGTTTCTTTGGTTGGTGGGATGAACGATACGCAACGAATGGTAATCACGAACTAGATTTCAGTACACGTGCATTACGTAGAGATTTGGGACACAATAGAGCGTCACTTGTAGACTACCACGCATGGCACAACTGGCCGGCACAAATTAATGTAGAAGGTCACGTAGTCAGTCCTGTGTGTAGAAAGGGACATCCTGAATATGGTGATGGGTTTCCATATCTTCGATGGAATGATATAGGATTGGATAAATACTGGACAAGAGCCAGTAAGCACGAAGTTCCACAATGTGGACCAAAAACACAAAAGTTTGAGAAGTTAACTTGGAATGACAGAAAGTGGAGAGGTCAATCACCCAACACATTTGAAAACTTCGCACAAGGACCAGCAGAACCAGAACTTGATTGGTATCCGTGGTTAGATATAAATTCACTAGACTTTGACATTTGCAAAATAGTATAAGGGGAAACTAATGTTATCACAAAAGATTCAGGCAGCACTCGAAGATATTCGTAACGGTAAACCAATCATCGTCGTAGATAGTTACGATAGAGAAAACGAAGGTGATTTAATGATTGCCGCAGAGAAGGCAACTCCACAGACCTTAGCGTTCATCGCAAAGGAAGCACGTGGAATTATGTGTATTCCTACACCAAAGTTTATGTTGGACCGTTTGGGTATCCCGATGAGCCCATCCAACAATAACGATAAGTTTTCTACTCCATTCACAGTCAGTATTGACGCACGTGATGGTGTCACTACTGGTGTAAGTGTTGAGGATCGTATGGTCACGATTGGATTGGTATTGGATGAAAACACCGCACCGGACCAATTGGCATATCCAGGTCACTTATTCCCACTTCGCCCTCGTTCTGGTTTACTGAAAGAACGTCAGGGTCATACCGAAGCATCGGTTCAACTCGCGATGATGGCCGGGACGAAACCAGTTGCAATCATTTGTGAGATTATGAATGATGACGGCAGTATGGCTCGCATTCCAGACCTTGAACCCTACGCAGAAAAGTGGGGACTCAACATGATTTCTATTGATGAAGTCATTGAGTACTGCAACGAAACTGGATGGGAACCACCATTCCAAGTGGGATAATATATGGAAAAGTTGGTTACTAGAGCATATAATAGATTCGAAGTAGACGAAACCAGAGGTGTAATTCGTAAGTTGAGTGCTACCCCTCGGCTTCGTGATGAGATACAATATTACGTAAAATTAGTTAATGCACACCCACAAGAAGCTGCATTCTTTCCGAAGTTATTCCAATGGTCAGCAGAGGGTGAAAACTATTGGATGGATTTGGAAATGTATGATTATCCAAATCTTGGTAAGTATCTGTTAGCCGAGGATATTATTTCTGGATGGGATACCGTTTTTAGTAAATTAAAAAACGTACTAACTATTTGGTCAGAAACATATCCATATACTTCGTGGACACAAGAAGAAATCAGACAAGCTTCGTTTGATATGTACATCACTAAAACAGAAAGAGAGCAAAAGGCATTTTATGATGGATGGAAAGATAAGATAGATTGTATATTTCTTGACCAAATACGCAATCATATCATTTATATTAATAAAAAAGAATATAAACCATTCGAGATTATCTGGTTACAAGTAAGAAAGTATATCGAAGAAAATATGTTGAATTTCACCCCATCACTCATCCATGGTGACTGCTGCTTCAGCAACATATTGTACGGGAAGGACAAACGAATTGTTCGTTTTATAGATCCTCGTGGTTCGTTTGGTAAAGAGGGTATCTACGGTGATATTAGATATGACGTAGCAAAGTTATATCATTCGGTTGATGGAACTTACGAAGCTTTTATCAATGACAGGTTTGCTGTGGAGAGTCATGGTAACCTGCATGACATACACATTACAGGCCACATGGCTCGTGTTGAAATGAGTCACGCACTTGATTCATTTGAAAAAACATTCTTCCCAACATTCAATAAAAAAGAAATTAAAATACTACAAGGGTGTATTTTTATTGGAATGTGTGCTCGTCACTATGATAGTTTGGAAAGACAACACGCAATGTATTTAACTGGAATCCGTTTACTCAACGAGGCTATGGACCTATGAACATATTAGTCTTGATGGCAGGTCGGGGACAACGATTCCGTGATAAAGGGTACGATAAACCAAAACCACTGATTGAAGTGAATGGTAAGACAATTCTACAATGGACAACAGAATCTTGTCCATATATCAGTCACGATGGGAAAGGACAAACTGATTATGTTAAACTACACTTTGCGGTTCTTCAAGAACATCTTGATGAAGGATTAGATAAATTTTTGTATTCTATCTATGGTCGTAATATTGAAATCATCCCATTCAAAGAAATCACCAGAGGTAGTTTGGACACAGCGATGCAAGCAGCATCTCGTATGTGGCACAAAGAGTATCCATTATTGGTATTGGACTCCGACAACAAATATAATGACAACGGATTCAAAGACTTTGTTCGTGAGTTGACATTTAAAAAGAACGGGATGGCTGTGGCATGTTTCGATAACCCAGACCAATCACTTCCGAACAAATGGTCGAATGTAGATGTTCGTGATGGAGTAGCAAAAGGAATCCGTGAGAAAGATGATACGTGGGTTCATCTTCCAACGATGATTGGAATATTTTATTTCGGGCAAACACAATTCTTTACAAACTACGCAAAGTTTATTATGGAGTTTCATAAGCCAGTTGAGTTTAACGGAAATGCAGAATACTACATGAGCATGGTTCCATCGTATAATATTAGCATAAACACTCCTGTATATGTACATAAAGTTACGGATGTAGTTCCGTTGGGCACTCCAGAGGACGTTAAAAAGTTTGAGGAATCGGTATGATATTTTGTTTTGATATTGACGCAACCATCTGTGAAAATAAAACTGGGGATATGACCTATGCAGATGTTAGACCATTTCCAGAAGCACTTGCAACATTGAAATGGTTAAAAGAAGAAGGACATACCATTATTCTTCATACAGCACGACATATGAAAACAGGTGGTGGGAATCAGGGAAAAGTATTAAAGCTACAAGGTAAAGTATTATTTGATTGGCTAGAAAAGTGGGACATTCCATATGATGAACTCTGGTGGAGTAAACCGCACGCAGATTTAATAATAGATGATGCAGTACATAGACACACAGACTGGAATAGTTCAGTCGAAGCAATTAAAGATAGAATACGTAAAGGACCAAGAACCGTGGAGAATCCATAATGTCACAACCAACATTCTTTTTTGATACAGCAGATACCGATTATATCCGTAAGATTTGGGATAAGTTGGGTAAGTATATTGACGGTAGTTCCGTAATTGGAATCACTACCAATCCAAACGCATTGGCAAAAGTCAATTGCGACACATTGGAGAAGTTCGAAACCCTTGTCCCACAGATGACTTCACTTGTTGGTGAACTTCGGGGAGAAGGACCAGCTGGACTAGTGTATGTACAGGTTCCAAATTCTACGATGAAGGATGAAGATATTCTTCGTTGGGCAACCTATGTAAATGAATTTAATGGAAACGGTGCGGCAATCGCATTAAAGATTCCGCATTTCAGCTATGTTCTTCGTTTGTCAGGTGAACCAGAATTACGAAACTTATTCCTAAACGTAACAGGTGTATCTGATGCAAATACTATTATCAAGGCATTGAGTTATCAGAATGTATATTTTGCAAGTATTATCCCAGGTCGTATGGAAGAAGTTGGTATCGATGCAAACGCACATTTGAAGTACTTGGCTGACCAACAACTCCAACGTCATCAAAATATCATCGCTGGTAGTATGAGAACGATTGAGGGGTTAAAGAACTCAATCTTCTACCACACGGTTCCAACTATCGGTAGTCGCGTGTGGGATTTAATTGATAAGGAAAATCGTTGGGAAGAGTTTGTGTCATATTGGGAAACCACATATGAAGTATCGGACGAACCGAGTGCAGACTACACCCCATCGGTCACGGACACTAATCTTGATTTAAGTAAGCAGTTCTTTGAACAGATGGACAAGTTGGGTGAATCACTTCATAAGGAGTTTATGTCCAGATGAACATAATCATCCCGATGGCAGGTGAGGGGACTCGTGTGAAAAGCACGGTTCCCAAACCACTTGTCGAAGTTGTTAATGGAAAACCAATGATTGAAATGGCATTGGAATCATTAAACATCGATGGACATTATTGTTTTATTGTTCGTCGTTACAACAACCAAGATTGGAACGTGGCACTTCGTGAAGCCATCCACAAAACTGTTGGCAACGCGGTGATTGTAGAAATCGACTATCTAACAAAAGGACCAGCCATTTCTGCATTACATGCACCAACTCTGTTCTTTAATGAAGAGGATTTGTTGATAACTAATTGTGATCAGATAATGCATTGGAACGCCGATAAATTTATTGATTTCACAAAAACAACAGATGCAAACGGTGCGGTAGTCACATATGAAACACAGACACCAAAGAATAGTTACGCATTTGTTGAGAACGACGAAGGAGAGTATCCTGAGTTTAGATACGTTCGAGAAAAACAAGTAATCAGTAAATATTCATTAAATGGTATTCATTGGTGGAAACGTGGTAAAGACTTTGCAAAGTCAGTACAAGATATGGTTGAAGTTAACTCCACTGTTAATGGTGAATATTATGTAGGCCCATCTTACAACTATTTGGATGGGATTAAAAGAGTGTACGACATAAATCCATCAGAACATTTTGCGGTAGGAACATTGGAAGATATCGAAAGATATAGGATGATTTATGGACGTTAAACGTATTGAAGATATGAAGGGTGGATGGTTCGTTGGAGATTTTGATCCAGCGGTTTTACGAACCCACGACTTCGAAGTGGGGTATAAGTTTCATCCAAAAGGTGAGAAGTGGGACAAACACTATCACAGAAGAGCGATAGAAATTACTTATTTAATTCGTGGTAAAATGCAAATCCAAGATAGGATATTGACTTCTGGTGATATATTCACTATATTTCCATATGAAATAGCGGACCCAGTTTTCTTAGAAGATTGTGAAGTTGTAATAATAAAAAGCCCATCTGTAGTGGGTGACAAATATATTGTAGAGGAATAAGTTATGAGTGTTAATATTTTTACACGAGATGTAGATTTATCAAAATACTTTGTTGTCAAGTATTTCCTAGTAGGTAAAACTTCACTTCGCGATGCTGCATGGAATTTGGCAATAGGTCAGAGTATCGGTAATCCTAACAACAGAAGTGTGTGGGAAACCGACCAGATGTTCCTAGATCATAGTTGTTTTATTCTTGCAGATGAAGGTGAGTTAAAGTCAAAGAAATCCGGTGAAGTAGAGATTGCGTTCCCACTTGCTAACATCAATCTTGAAGAAGATGGTGTCTCGCAAATCCTTTGTCATATCGCAGGTGGTCAAGTAGATATTCTTGAAGTGGAACAATGTCATGTACTAGACATTACACTACCAGAGGAAATTGACCAGATGTTTACTCTCAAGCCCGCATATGGTATTACGGGTTTCCGTGAATTCAACTGGGTAGAAAACAAACCATTCTTCGGTGGTATCATCAAACCCAAGGTTGGTATGAGTCCAAAGGTACTGTTAGAAGCAGTGAAGGAAATGGTTGACGGTGGTGTAAACTTCATCAAGGAGGATGAACTACTTGGTGACCCATCACACTGCTCCCTAAAGGAACGAGTTCCACTTATCTCCAACTGGTTGAGAAAGAATTGCCCAGAGGTAATGTATACCTTCTGTATCAATGGTGATAGTCCTTACGCACTCCAACGAGCACAGTTTGTTGAAGATGAAGGTGGACTTGGTGTTCACATCAACGTGTGGAGTGGGTTGGGTGTGTATCGTGCAATTCGTAAGCAGAATCCTAGACTTTGGATTCATTTCCAGAAGTCGGGTGATAAGTTCTTCACCGACCGTAGAGCACCAAACCATATTTACTGGCCTGTCATCTGTAAGATTGCAGGATGGTCTGGAGCAGATTCTATCCACGCAGGTATGATTGGTGGTTATATGAATCAAGATGATACTGAGTTAAAGGAAGCATTAAAAGTATTGTGGAAGTATAATGTTATCCCCGCACTCAGCTGTGGGATGCATCCTGGATTAGTTCAACACATCAACGGACTACTTGGTAGTAATGATTGGATGGCAAACGTTGGTGGCGCAATGCACGGACATCCGATGGGAACAAAGGCTGGTGGATTGGCAATGCGTCAGGCCATTAGTGGATTCCACGGACCTGAGTACGAAGCTGCAATCAAGAAATGGGGAATACAAGAAGTAAATCCCGACTTACAATATAGAATTTTTTAATAGGAATAGAAAATGGTCACCCAAGACATCCTCAATGCAATATCACGAACCCCAACAGATATCTACGGATTGAAATGGGTACCTTCAGTAGAACCTACTATTGGTAATGATGTGGATTGGATTAATCCAACTCGTGGAAATTGGTCAATCCACTGGAGTCCATCAAACGATATAGCACTTCGTGAAGCGTGGTCACGTTGTGAAAGTTCTCCAAAACTTATTGTCGAAATAGGTGTACATCGTCCAGAAAGAAATGATGAGGGACGTTCTTCCACAAACACATTATTAAGTTTGAAGGATGATGATTGTATGTACATCGGCATAGATTTAGCAGATAGAACTTTTCTAAATGATATTGGTAAGAATATATTCACTATTAAAGGTGACTCATCAAATAAGAATGAATTGTATAAACTAATGGAATGGTATGGTAAAGAAACTATTGATTTTATGTTTGTAGACGGATGGCATTCTGTTAATCAATGTCTACGGGACTGGCAGTATTGGGAAAAGATTTCCGCTACGGGTGTTATGGCATTCCACGACACAAACTATCATCCAGGCCCAGTTGCACTTCTTGATGCTGTAGACGAATCAATATTTGATATACAGATATTCAATCGTGACGAAGATGATGCTGGTGTTGCTTACGTGAAACGTAGAGGGTAATATGGTAAAGGGTTTAATTTCAATATTCGCATTACCGTATGAGATTGATAATCTCCAAACAACATTATACAATCTCCGTAGAAATTATGCGATGACATCAGGACGGCATGAGTTTGGATTTGACATCACATTGTGTTTAAGTGATGAACTTACAGACTGGGAGTTTTCATTACCAAAGAGTTATTTCGAAGATAAGTTTAGTCAAATTACGGAAAAGTTGTGTGATTGGGCAACACCACAAAGTATCAAGATTGAATATGGAAATTCTATCCTCGGATGTGTTTCGCAACGTAGACACTCATTAAAGTTTTTAGACAAGTATGATTTTACGATGTGGTTGGATAATGATATGTTCTTTAATGATTATCTGTTATCATACATTGGTACATCGGTAAATATGTTATTGGAAAATGATACGGAATACTTTGTACTTACACCACAGATTACACGGCAGTGGGATGAAAGTTGGGATGTTGTTGTCAATAAAGATTTATTGAATAGGCCATTAAATGACAACTTGACTGCTGACGTATTTGATTTGGGATTGACACCTGTTGGTAATGTTGGATTACGACCCATAGAAAACTTCAAGGCTGCGGGTGGGTGGTGTACAACGATTAGTAATGATTTGTTAGAACTTACGGGTATTCCAGAGTCATTTGGTCACTACGGACTAGAAGATACATACGTATTGGTGTGCGCAGACTTACTCCGTAGAATGGGAAGAAAAGAAAATCCACAACAATTCGTGATGGAAAATCTTATAGTCGGTGAAAATCATAGATATCAAACGTCAGAATACTTGAAAAATCAAATCAAGAGTATTGATAAGAAAGATGAATTTAGACAAATCGCAACACGGAATTTCAATATTGAGGTTGAGAAGTTTATTCAACGGATGCTTCAACGATGAAAATCTTTTACAGAATATCAGAATCTACTAACTCACAACACGCCGCGGCAAGAACGTGGCAGGTGAAACTTCCAAACGCAACTAAACGAAATTGTTTACTCAACACTATGGAATGTTTTCCTACGGCTGAGATAAAAGTGTTCGTAGATTCCATCACAGACGAAACATGGAACTGGTTGCACACTCTTCCACGAATCACTATCCAAAAGATTAATGAAGGGTCGGATGCAAAGTCTATGCGAGTGTTGTTGAAGGAAGCAGTCTTGTTAGAAGATGATAGTCAAATTGTGTTGTTCCAAGAAGATGATTATCTATATCTACCTGGGTCAGAAAAGAAGATAATAGAGGCGTTAAACTATTCTCATTACGCAACGGGATATCTACACCCAGATAAATTTTGGCATCCAAGTCGTGGTGGTAATCCATACACTCCTATGGATAATGTATCCGAACCAACCCAAATCATAAAGACATCCGACCACTTTTGGATGGTTACGAATTCTACAACAAATACATTCGCAACTACGGTCGGCGTATTGAAGGAAGATATTGATGTGTGGATGTGGGGAACGGAGGATTTAATTAATACGAAAGACTTCGCAATCTTTCTTAAACTTCGTGAGAAGGGTAGAGCATTGGTCCAACCGTTACCATCATTAGCAACACATTGCCTCAAAGGATACGAAGCACCCACGGTTGGATTGGATATTGATTCTTGGGAAAGCATACAACCCTTGACACCAACCACAGAGTAGTTTATATTTATATTGTAGAACCCTTAACATAATATATTATAATGATTAATAAAGTATTAATTACAGGCGTAGGCGGACTATTAGGTTCACGACTCGCAGACTGGATTTTAGCAAACAAACCAGGTGTAGAAGTTATCGGCATTGATGACTTTAGTGGCGGATATAGAGAGAACGTTGACCCGCGGGTAAAGTTGTATGTGATGGATTTGGGGAAGCAATCCGCAGAAAGTATCTTCGATGAACACAGACCCGACCTAGTATATCACTTTGCAGCATACGCAGCGGAAGCATTATCTCCATTCATCCGTCAGTATAATTATGTAAACAATCTTCTTGCAACTGCAGGGATTGTTAATAACTGTATCAAGTATGATGTAAAGCGTATTGTCTTTACTTCGTCTATGGGCGTCTATGGGTTCGGTGCAAACCAACCTCCGTTCCACGAAGATATGGTACGAGCACCAATTGACCCATATGGTATTGCAAAGGCATCGTGTGAACAAGATATTGAAATCGCTGGAGTACAACATGGCTTGGATTGGTGTATCATCCGTCCTCACAACGTATTCGGTGCTAAGCAGAACATCTGGGATAGTTACCGAAACGTTCTTGGTATCTGGATGTACAAGCACCTTACTGGTCAACCATTAACTATCTTTGGTGATGGAGAACAAAAACGTGCATTTAGTTGTATTGATGATTCACTAGAACCACTCTGGAACGCCGGAACCTATGAGAAGGCATCCAAGCAAATTATTAATCTTGGTGGTATCCACGAATATAGTATCAACATAGCAGCACAAACATTGATTGATGTAATGGGTGGTGGTAAAGTCAAGTATCTTCCACCTCGCCACGAAGTCAAGTACGCATATCCAACGTGGCAGAAGTCGGTAGACATTCTTGGATTTGAACACAAAACAGATTTACGTGAAGGACTGCAACTGATGTGGGATTGGGCACGAGTCCAACCAGAACGTCCTCGTCAGATTTGGGGAACTTATGAAGTTGAAAAGAATATCTATCCGTTCTGGAAAACGGATGTGTTGGTCACCGAGGCTAAGACGGCAAAACTGATATGATTTCCGTAATCATTCCATCATATCGTAATCCAAAATATTTGGATTTGTGTTTACACTCTCTGACGAGAGGGCAATATAACAATAATCAAATCGTTGTGGTGTTGGATGGATACGTAGAAGAAAGTGAGGCGGTAGTAAAGTCACATAAAGGTGTTGACCTCATCCCGCTTCCAGAGAACAAAGGGATGCAACACGCAATCAACATTGGTGTCTGGAATTCTACCAGCGATAAAATATTTGTCATTAATGATGACAACGTATTTGCACCGATGTGGGATAAGAAGTTAGAGACACAATACAGTCCAGATGAAATCTTGACCGTTAATCAAATCGAACCAACTGGTCCTGGGATGTTTAATTTCCCTGTAATGGATTGTGGGCAGACGGTTGAAACATTCGATATCGAAAAGTTTATTGATGAAGAAAGAAGAATATCAAGAAATATTAAAACACCAGATGGAAATATTTTTCCATTCTTGATGAATAAGAAGTGGTTTATGGCTGTAGGTGGATTTGATACATTCTATAATTCACCGAATCTCTGTGATTGGGATTTCTTTGCAAAGTTGGAACTCATTCCAGGATTGACCAGAGCACGAACGCATTTCCTACACTCGTACCACTTTGGTTCAGTATCAACAAAGAAGAACTCTGAAGCACAAAAGTTTAGAGAGCGAGAACAATTCGCATTACAACAATACTATTACAAGTGGAGATTTCCTCCACAGAATGGTGAAAACAACTTAAAGGTTCCGAAGGGGTTTTATGAAAATAGAACATCAGTTTAAAAATCCAGATATCGTTGCTCAAATCGAACGAGATTATCCAGTGATGATGGCGGAGTATCAGAAGATTATGATGGAACAATACGAAACCTTCTGTCTCAAACAATCCAATTATGGTCCTGGAAACATTTCCGTTGGTACTTCATTAGCAACTCCTGAGGACATCAAGTTATCCTTGACTGGGCTCTGGTTCCGTATGAACGATAAGATACAGCGATTGAAGCAGTTGGTTGTATTGGGTAAGCAGGACAATGTAGGAGAAGCGGTCGAAGATACCTTCCAAGACCTATCGGTGTATGGGGTAATCTGTCAGTTAGTTAATCGCGGTAAGTGGGCAAAATAACTTTATAATAGGAGCTAGGACAAGTATGCCAAAGTGGCAAGGTGATGTAGTGTTTGATGACGATGATGATTACTTTGATGACGAACTCGACTATTACGAGGACGAATTTGGCTTGGAGGATGACTATGAAGGATTTGAAAAGATTCGTCACCCCCGCAAGTCAGAAGAAGAATTCAAGGGTGGAAAGAAAAAGTCCAGCATCAAGCACCAAAAGCGTCCAGATAAGGAATAACTCCATACTTATCAACTATTTATAGTAGTCCCTCAATTGGATTGGTATGAACGAATTAGCTAATGAACTTATAAAAGAAATAGTATTACTTGGTGAAGCAGAGAAAAAACCCCCCAAGAAAAATCCTACTGCCAAAAAAGAAAAAGATAAAAAACCATCTAACGCAAAATATCAATCCGGTGGTAAGTGGTATAGCGACTCTGCGTTTACTAATTATGTTGGCCGTATGGAAAGGGGTAAGTGGGTTCCAGCAACACCAGAAGAAAAGGCAAAAGAAGGTGGGCAACGGTCTACACGTGTTGCCGGACAAGGGGTACAGCAGTCAGTTGTAGCTCCAAAAAAACCAAAGGGATTTGGTGACCAAAAACTTTATGATGAGTTCGTTCGATTAATTAATAGTGGTGATACAGCTACATTACAGGCATTTGTAGACAAATATAAGATTCAATACAATCCAGATAAAAATACATTTTATGTAAATGTGGACAGTAAAAATAATACATTAACTGGTGATGACAGAAAAATCTTTGGAGATGGTAAGTCTACTCGAACTATACAAAAAGCTATATTCGATAAACTCGAACAAGCGGGTGTCAAGTTTACATCGGCTACCAGTAGCAGTCCGTTCTCTCCCGACAGAATAGCTCCCCCTTCAACTCGTAGAAGGTTTGATGGAGCCGTGGAAGGTACCACCATTACATTTAATGGTGTTCAATACGAAGCATTGCCAGAAGCTGATATTGATACATTTGTAAAGACGCAATACGATTCTTGGTTAAAAAGAGAAGGTAAAAATTCTACACCAGCACAGCAAAGAGAATTTAAAGAAAAATTGGCTGTAGCAGCATTTGGTATAAGTCAACGACACAGAATATTGTCGGTACTGGCTGAGGGTCAAGACGGAAAAGGTCCTGAGGAAGTCGCAGTATATGATACAGATGAAAGTAAAGGTGAATTTATCGGTTCGTTACAAACTGCTGTTGTTAGTGCATTGAGTTCAGAAAGACGAAAAACAGTTAGTAAACTGTTTGATGATTTAAAACAAACAACAGATACAAAAGAAGCAGAACGTATAATGACAGATATACTTTCTGAAATCAGTAAGGATGAAAGTACTGTTTTCAGACAGTCTGGTGTCATCCCATCAATAGCAGAAAATTTTACAACGATTGTTGAAATGAAACGCGGTAGAACTGTTATAGTTCCACTTCGTTCAAATTTTAAAGCATCGGATGTTATTTCGTTGTCGGGTGAACAAACATCTGGAATGTCTGCCTCCGAACTCGTAGCTCAAGTTAAATCAATTTATGTAGGAATTTCAGTAAAGTATCTTGAAGGTGGTGCAAGTTCGATGGGAGAGAAAACAAGACAATCTGTTTTCAAGGCCCCATTCAAAAAAACAAAAGACGCGTTGACAGCATTATCGAAAGCTGCATCTGAAACTGGAAGTTTGTTCGACGCAGACCCCAAGAAAAAGAAAGCCAGACAAGATGAAGTAAAATCTGTAATGTCGGAAAGAATGGAAGAAATATGTAAATATTATGGTATAACTCCTATACCGAAGAGTGTAGATAAGTTGATTGATTTTTTGAAACACGGACCACCAGAATGCGTAGATGGTAAGGTTGTTCCAAGAAGAAATGCTCCGTCACCATTGAGTAGAGGTACGGACAAACAAGGTCAACAAATAGATACGCAGGCTTGGGGTATGACATTCGCAATGCAAGCATCGTGGGATGCGATATACAATTCAAACGTTATAGGACAAGCATTTGCAAGTCAAACTTGGACAAGACAAGGACTTGTTGAAGTAGATGGTCTAACTAGTCAAGCAAAACAAATCATGCAACCATTTAAAGAAGCTCGTGGAAAAGGTATGCAATACCAACCAGATAATCTCGTATCAAAGAACAAACCAGTTCAAAACAGAGAACAATTAAGAGATGGCAACCCTTGTGGTAAAAAAGGTAAAGAATAATCATGGAAATCAGAGAACCAGTTTTGAAACGATTACCCCCTGGAGATAGGTGGGTAGAAATTAAAGGTGACCAGCAACGAGTATATCCGTCACTCACCGCGGCATTGGAATATATGTTCCAAAAGACTCGTTCTAAACAATATTTCTTCGACGCTGGTGAAGGTCGGGTTTATATTGTGAAGCAGGAAGCAGATCCAGAACCAGAAATTCCAACATTTAGTATATACGGTGATATGTAATTATGAAAGTAAAATTGGTTTCGTACACAACCCCTTGTATTGACGAACTTGGTACCGACAGCGACATCCTCGACCTGATTGCCTATTGTGCAAGAGTCAGCAATCCAAGTAATCAAACAAATACCGACACATCTGAAAAGTTAATCAATTATCTTATCAAGTGGAAGCATTGGAGTCCATTTGAGATGGCTAACGCTACACTTGAAATTGAAACGACCCGTGATATCGCAAGACAGATATTACGTCATCGCTCATTTACTTTCCAAGAATTTAGCCAACGATATGCTGACCCTGTAAAGGAATTGACCTTTGAGACACGGGAAGCACGACTCCAAGACCAAAAGAATCGTCAGAATTCTATACAAACTGATGATGAACTTTTACAAGATGTTTGGACCTTTATGCAAAAGAAGGTGATTGAGGAAGCCAAACACGCGTATAATTGGGCGATTGAGAATGGAATCGCTAAGGAAGTCGCACGAGCAGTCTTACCAGAAGGATTGACTACCTCCCGTATGTATGTGAACGGGACGATTCGTAGTTGGATTCATTACATCGAAATCCGTAGTCACGAAGCTACGCAGAAGGAACACCGTGAAATCGCGGTAGCATGTGCAGAGGTAATTGGTAAACTTTTCCCATTGATTC
>JACCDY010146411.1_pt1 | contig 17127 bp, 18 predicted proteins | sample 7446391 | NCBI WGS metagenome assembly JACCDY01 (sample SAMN15323451, study PRJNA562643) | freshwater metagenome | isolation source: river surface water | place: USA:Blue River Watershed | collected 2017-08-18
GCATGCTGACGGTTGTATGTGTCAAAGACACTCACCCGATTGAGATTGCAACTCCCTTGACCCAGAATCGCGGATAGCAACAAGCTTGCGGCTTGCTTCCCGCTGCTGCTTGTCGGATGCGCTTGTGCCATTTCAACAAATGCTTCGACTGAGCGAACTCCGTCGCCCCAAATTTTTGTACTCATCTGAATTACCTACTTTTTCCATCCAAAGCTGCGGACGGTGTGGCAGAGATGAAGTGAGCTTCATCTACGACGCAGATTCAGTACGCGTGAGGTACCTGTTTTCAGTGCTGATTTGATGTTCATGTGTGCATCCAAGGATGATTGAGTTGAGCAAAGCATACCCCAAAAAGCACAAACACACAGAAATATAAAGTAATTGTTGTAAATAAATAACAGATTGATCTTCGGTGGATTTTTTATGAATATTTAAGTGCTTTAAATATTTTTTAAAATAATTTAAAAATATTATTTTTAAATTTGACAGAATTTCCATGGATTGTTGCAGCAGGGGGCTGAAGATTAGCTTAGTAATCTCAAGGACCTTCTTGCAACCTCTTGATTCGGCATTGCGTTGTAAGTTGTTGGCTTGTGTGTATGTGACCCGCAGCAAAGGGTGCGCACCAGTCCATGCGTAATCACGAAGGGATCGTTTAAGCTTGTCTGATCTCGCAGACAGGCACAACCAGTCTGCAGCCAGCCCCAAAGTTACGCGAAGGTGCTGCCATTTGGACGGAGGAGTCGAAATTCCCGTAGGTCCTCCTCAAAAGCATTCGTCTTCTTCATTTCGATGATTACGGCATAGACGTCGGTGTAATCAAACAGTGTTGCCCATTCGGCAATCCTGCTCAACGCGCGAATGAGCGGTTCGGGGTCGTTTCGACGAGATAGTGCTCGCTGTGCGTCGACGTACTGCTCGTGATACAGCGTTGGAATAATGATCCTTGCACGCCCCAACCGTGACAGTTCAGCATTCATCAACAATCGAGACAGTCGACCATTGCCATCATTGAATGGGTGTATCTCCGACACAAGAAAAGTATAAAAAATTGCTCGTGCCAAGCCCTCGGGCACACTGGATGCCATCTTCACCGCTTCAAGTAGTGTTCCTCTCACATAAGCGGGTTCGACGAACTTTGTTTGACCTGCGAAATTCGTATCTTCTTTAAACTCACCTGGGTTTGCTTCGGGCCTACGCTCAAGCATTAGCCGGTGACGCTCTTTTATGCCGTCAAGAATGTCAACAGGCGCTGGCAAGCTGCTTCGAAAATGTGGGTGCAGGATTAGCTTAAAGACGCCAAGAATGTCGTGTGAATCTTTCGGACGATTAGGAACTATCGCGTTATGCAACGCAATCCCTTGCGCTTCTTCGATAGAAAATCGTGTGCCTTCTACATAGTTAGAAAAATAGCTCTCTAAGAACGCCGCATGCGTTCGGGCAGGCTCCTCGGTGGCCTGATCTTGGTAATCTGGAACAGCAGTCCTTCGCAGTGCATCTGCGAGTATCCCGAATCGGCTCAGTCGCTCAGCATCCGCAGGCGTACCGCTGGCCATGAGTACCCCAGCTCGGGTCGTTAGCGTACCCTTAGCATAAGTGCCGAGGAGTGCCCCAATTAGTTTGCTAAGAGTATCGAAGTCGGCCTCTCGCTGTGACGCTATTCCGCGCGCGTCGTCACGAATCCGGTTGAGCGAGTCTTCACCGGACGCATTCAAAATCTCGACCAGTTTTTCTTCGACACCAGTTTTGCCGACGGTACGCTTACCACCTCGTGATTTGCCAAGGTTCTCTAGCAGCATGCGTGGACGTGAAGCCCAGTACAAGCCGCTATCTCCCAATGCCATGTCTCCAGGCAGGCGTTCCGGGCCTTTTAGGAGAACAACCGATACCCCTGGTAGTTGATGGGTACGGTTGAAGCGGGTAGGGGAGCTTAGGATCAGCTCGTTATCCGGTGTAACTCCCCCGACTAAAGCGCTGCGGTGCGATACAACGGCATTAGGGAACATGTGACCCGCAATTTGCTGCCAGTTCCGTCGAACCAAGAGGGCAACTGGGCCAGGAGTGTCTGTTGCAAGGTCCTGTGGGTCGACTGCATTGACATAAAGACCTTTTGCAATTCGAGTGAGTTGGCGATCTTTCGCAGCTCGTTGCAATCGACGTTCTTCTGCCGTGTCCAAGGGGATCAGGACGTCTCCTTGCAAAGTGCGTTGTTGTCGTTTTCCTGCTTGTTTGTTCATGTCATTCCTGCTGAATGTCGTTCTGTCGCTTATTTTGAACCTTATTTGTCGGCTTGTGACTATTTCTTATCGAAAATTAGTTGTCGGATTCGTGCTTTTTTGTCATCTTCTTTTGGTGGTTTTGTCGGATAGGAGCTTGATATCTTCTTGTATTGTCGTCCATACGCTATTTCTCTTGTCCAAGGTAACACTCCCGGTAACTCGTGTTGAGTCGATCAATGGTTCTGTTCCAAATCTATGAGTGAAACATGTCCCTCATTTTGAGAGCCAACTGACGTAGCACCGAGCATTTAAGGAGTTCGATGTCGGTTACGGTCAGTAATTTGTGAAGGCGTCAAGTGCTGAGTACTGACAAGCCTAAAGCGGTCATCAGTTGTTGCTCTCGTTGTAGTACCTCATTCCAACGAACTTTGTGTAGTGCAGTCATATAAAGATGAAGACAGGCTCGACCATCAAGTTTTGTTGCTTTGGTGATAGGAGTTGCTATTGACAGCAGAAGGGGGTATTCGTCCAAGACGTGGAGAGAATGCAGTGCCGAGGCGTTATGCGGTCCAAACTGCAACTCATTCAGTCGCATTTCAGCCAGCATTTCACTTGCTGATTCATGTGCGCGTACTTGCGATGCTGGCGTCATCTTGGTTCGCAATGAAGCAAATTTCTTAGTCATTGATCAGCCTGTTTTTCTGGGTTGCTCAAAGTGTTCGTCATAAAGTTGTCAGCAATGGGAAAACGCATGCAGTCGTATACAGATTCGAGGCCTCGTGCATGCCTATGAACTGTTTGTAGCACGGAGTCTCCAACTAAAGCTACTCCCTTTTTAATAGAAATCCCTTGTGACTAAGACGCCGGTAGCTGACTGATTGACATTGGTAGCACCCGGTGCTAGACTAAGCCATGCCTCAGAAGACAAAACCAAGAGCGTTTAAAACGAAGAAATTCAGTAAAAACGCCAAAAACGCTCACATTTCAGATGTTGATCTTTGTGAAGCTATCAAAGAGGTAATGGCTGGGCAGGCCGTTGATTTAGGTGGTGGTGTTTACAAAAAGAAACTTAACAAGAACCAATACCGATCGATTATTTTGGCCAAGGGCGGAGAGTATTGGATTTATGAGTATTTGTTTGCAAAGAATGATCGAGACAACATTGATGACGCAGAGTTAGAGATGTTTCGATTGCTTGCAAAGGGATATGAAGGCTTGAAAAAAGTGCAATTGGCGCAATTGATTGAAGAGAAACATCTCTTGGAGATTTGTCATGACGACGAAAAAGAAATTTAAGAGTGATGCCTTTGAGGCAATTCATGAGTCTGCTACTGCCTTGCTTAGTGTTGGCGCAATAGACAAGGCAACGATGCGTAAATTTGATGAGTCATGTATAGCTAAAACGCCTGCATACAAGGCTGTACAAATCAAAAAAATCAGAGAAAGCGCAAAGGTCAGTCAGCCAATTTTTGCGATGTATCTCAATACAAGCGAATCGACTGTCCAAAAGTGGGAGGCGGGTACCAAAAAGCCCAGCGGTATGGCTCTCAAACTTCTTGATATTGTTCACAAGCATGGCTTAGGCGTACTGGCGTAAATCGTCTTCTAGTCTCCTAACAAACCCAGCCAGATTCAGATCTGACTGGGTTCCTTTTTGGAGGGCTACCAACGTCCTGAATGCCGATCTTGTCGAGCCGCCGTGGCGTAGATCCTCAGCGACGTTACGAAGTGATTCCACGACAAAAATTAGTCTTAGAAAGCTTTATCGCTTCCCTGTTAAGCAACAGAACGACAACACATGGAAGTTTTACGGTAACCAAGCACCAACAGATGCATCAGTTAATCCTGTAACTTGGCGTACCAAAACCGGTAGTTCTAACCCAACTACAGTTGCTGGTTTTAATGTGAGCGTTCAGCCAACTGGCAATGGGTACTTCGTTGGCGCACAACAAATCACCAGTGCTAAGGTCTATTTTGGCTCAACGGTCTCTGGTACCGCTTTTGCCACCTTAGTCGCGCCACAGTCCGGCACCTCTTGTCAAAATACGACTTATATGGTCATCAATACAAACAATGACTGCGGAAATTTTATTAGCTTGACTGATGCTCAGATTGATGCATTGCGCGGCGAGGCTCGTCCACAAGTGACCATCGAATTCTTGAATGGCAACACTCAAGTCGCGACTTACTCAACGTACCTCGAAGCTGTCCCGCTTAAGCCTAGCGAGGTGACTGATGACAAATTTGCAACATTTAGCGATGCTTCATGGTCTGCGTTTGCTGCGTCTGTTTCTGCTAACGACAGTGCGACTTTTACTTTATCGCTTAACAAATCGGCAAGCGTTGCACTTGAATCTTTGCCCGGTGTTTACCCATCCACAGGCAGTCTTGCTGCTATCCCGTTCGATATCGTTCGAGCCAGTACATCATTTAGTGTCAAGCGAACAGCCAGCAGGGTTGGTCTTACTGCTGTGACAAAAGATTCTGCCGGACGTGTTTTCTGGTATCAGCGAAATCGTTAATTAGCCACTAGCCAAAAAGCTAAAGCCTCTGGTCTGCAAAGCCAGAGGCGTTTTAAATCATTCAATGCTAACGCCGCCTCTTTACCGGCTTGGTTGTAAGGCACATTTGCCAGTGATGACCTTTAGTTGTCTTCAAGCAATCTCAACACTATAGAGTATGCCTGTGACAGTGGAATGGCTCAGCGTTCTACTGCCTCAATAAGTTCAAACTGTCCAAGCTAAATCCCAAGTTGATCATGCTGCGTATTTCTGGCTATGGCCAAACGGGGCCATTGCGTGACTTGGCTGGTTTCGGTGTGATTGCTGAGGCAATGGGAGGCTTTCGTTACATCACAGGTATCCAATTGTTCAGAAGGTGAACGAAGCAGATCTCTTAATTGCTGCTGCTCGCAAGCGTGATCGTTGGGCGCCTGATACCAATTTTCAAAATGAACAATGGAAGCAGCATTTGCGGCTCCTAGACACTTTCATTCGTTGCTTTGAATTTTTAGGTTTTGATGTGACCATTAGGGGGCGAAAGAACTTTCCTGTCATGTTGACGTACAGAGCGGGGGTCTTAAAAGTATCCAGTAAAACGGTGGCGTGAGGCTGGGTGCCACATTACAGCTACTGAAGCAACTTGTCCCATCGATTGGGTTTGCCTGTGCAATACCAAACAAGGTTCAGCGGCAGGAATATTCAACATCTCTCTAATATGAGATGGCGGCAGGCAGGCCTCAATTTCAAAATGTACTCCCTGTAATGGCGCCATACGCATCAAGTAAGCATTAGGAGTCAAGCTATTGAAATCTTGCGCTATATAGTCCGGTGCGACCATCGGGTTAACGTAGCGATCTTCAACTTGGATAGGCTGTTCGTTCTCAAAGTGCACCACTACAGAATGGAAAACTACCCGATCGGACTTCAGGCCAAGTTGAGGCCCCAGCACGTCGCCCGCTTTTACGCGTTCTAGACAATGAAGTTCACTTCGGTGCTTATGACCTCGTCCAGCAATCTCATCAGCGATGTTACGGATTTCAACCAGGGTTGATTGATATTTTTGCTGGGCTACATAAGTGCCCGAACCCTGAATTCTCTTAACGATCTGCTCGTCTGAAAGTTCGCGGACTGCGCGATTCACTGTCATGCGTGACACTCCAAACTCACGAGCCAATGTCTCTTCACTCGGAATGAGTTCGCCATCCGTCCATTCACCGTCATGGATCTTGGAAAGGATATGAGCCTTGATGACCTGAAAGGCTGGCTGGCGTTTAGTTTTCAAAGTAAGTTTTGGCATTTTTAGGTGTTTTCCCGCGGTTGCTAGAAACATCATTGACAGCGATCTTAGCTGTGATTACATTACGTTTCACGTAGTTGTATAGACAACATGGTTGTTTTTCAAATATTTGTCTATACAAATTTCGTTCGTAAATATCTCCTGTTAACTCTGATTAAACGACCGCCACCGAAAGGAACCGCTCATGAAATCCCGCACTCCCCATTTTTCATTACTAACGGCCGCTGCTGCAGCTGTGGCCTTCTCCGCGTTCCCAGCTTGGGCCCAGCTAAAGCTAGGCTTTAACGTTCCCTTGACAGGTTTTGCGGCTGCTGATGGCAAGTCATCACTGGAGGGGGCAAAGCTAGCTGTTGAACAAGCTAATGCTAAGGGTGGGGTCGCTGGTCAAAAAATTGAGCTGGTGGTCTATGACGATCAAGCCATACCAAAAGAAGCCGTCCCTTCAGCCACAAAGATGGTTGAAAAAGATCAGGTGATTGCAGCTGTCTCTGGCTCATATTCAGGATCTACTCGCGCTGCCGCAGTGATATTCCAGCGCGCACAAATACCGTATGTCGTAGCTTATGCCATCCACCCTGAGATCACTCTGGCTGGGGACTACATGTTTCGCGTCTCAGCAATGGGAGAAGTCCAAGGACGTGGGGGTGCCAAGCTAGTGCAAAACCTGGGCAAAAAGAATGTTGTCCTTGTAACCCTCAAGAACGACTTCGGTCAGGCCTTAGCTGCTGGTTTTAAAGAAGCCGCTCCCAAGCTAGGCATCAACATCATCAACGAGTACGAATATGGCATGCCTGACCGTCAGTTTGGGCCACTGGTGAGCAAGATTAAATCCGACAACCCAGACGTGATCTACGCCTCTGGCTACTTCTTTACGGCTGGACCACTCGTGAGTCAACTTCGTGCAGCTGGTGTTACAGCTCCCATCATCGGCCAGGAAGGTTACGACTCAGATAAGTTCATCGAAATTGCCGGCCCTGCATCTGAGGGAACGTATGTAACCACATCACTTGACCGAGACTCTGATGCACCTGCAACCAAGGCCTTTCTAGCCGACTATCGCAAGGCTACAAACTCTGGTGCCGACATGGTGGCTGCAGCATCCTTTACTGCTACGGCTGTAGCGATTGAGGGTCTGAGAAAAACCGGCGGTAAAGGTGGAGCAGCACTGCGCGATGCGATTGCAGCAGGCAGCTACAACATGCCTATCGGCAAGCTTGAGTTCAATGATCTACACGAAGTGAAAAAAGACATTCAAGTGCAGATCGTGAAGGACAAGGCCTTCCGCCGACATTCAGTCATTTCTGACCCCGTCCTTTTGGCTCCGCCTACTAAAGCTAAATAAGCATAGAACACAAGTATGCTCGCGATTGAACTCATCGCGCAGGGTCTGATCCAGGGCAGCATCTACGCACTCGTGGCGTTAGGGCTGACCCTGGTTTACGGGCTGTTGCGCATCCTTCATGTGGCGCACGCGGCGCTGTTTACCTTGGGTGGATACGTCGGCGTCATGGTGTGCAACGCCAGTGGTAACTTAGCACTGGGTTTTCTATGTGCTGCGTTAGTTTCAGGCTTAGGCGGCGTAGTCATGTTCCGACTCGCATATCAGCCGTTATTGAGCCAGCCACCATATGTGGCACTGATCGCATCCATCGGACTATTCATTGCCTCCGAAGAAGCATTTCGCATCATTTTTGGTGCGCAAGGAATGTCGTTTAGCAACCCCATACTGCAACAACAATTGGTCTTAGGTGGTGGACTTCAGTTTAAGCTGGCTGAATTACTGGTGATGTTCAGCACTGCGTCGATCATCACTGTGCTTGCTTGGTTGCAGTCGCGAACAAGAATCGGCATTGCCTGCCAAGCCACGGTTTCAGATCCGCAAATGGCTCAGTCCTTTGGCATTTCACTACGCCAAGTACGCGATATCAACTTCTTCGTCGGTTCGGCACTCGCTGGCTTTGCTGGTGTCTGGGTGGCCTTATTGAACAACTTAGTCGAGCCCACCATGGGCAGCGTACCGTCCTACAAGGCACTGGCGATCATCGTACTTGGTGGCCTCGGTTCGGTCCCAGGCACTCTTGCCGCAGCACTGTTACTTGGTGTTATTGAGGCCTTTGGCACGATTTATCTTGGCGACATCCTAGATCGCAACGCGATCGCGTTTGCGTTCTTGATTGCGGTGCTGATGGTGCGCCCACAGGGCCTGTTTGCCCGCAGCTGAACCATAAGCACAGATCATGAACTACGAAATTTCATTGCTAACTACCATGGCAATTGCCGTGATGTTTGCGCTCTCCCTCAATCTGATCACTGGCTTTTGCGGCCAGATCAGCTTAGGGCATGCGACCTTTCAAGGTATCGGAGCTTATACAGCAGCGATGCTAGGTAAAGCTGGTTTACCGTTCCTTGCCACTTTGCCCGTTGCCATGGTCATAGCAGGCCTGCTAGGCGTACTCGTTGGACTGGCTTCGCTAAGAGTGCGGGCTGACTTCTTGGCAATCACCACCATGGGTGTCGGCTTCCTTTTTGTCGGTATCGTTCGCCAACAAGAATTTCTAGGTGGTGAGCTGGGGATATCTTCAATTCCAGATCATGGGCTAGGCCGCGTCGGCTTCATGGCCCTTGCACTGTTGATGTGCATCGGCGTTGCCGTATTGAGCGTGTATGTCAAGCGCAGCTGGATGGGCCGTGTATTCAACGGAATCGCGGAAGACGAAGACACCATGCGAGTACTGGGTATCGATGTGCCGCGCTACAAATTAGCTGCCTTTGCCATGGGAACCGCGCTAGCGGGTATGTCGGGTGCTTTCTACACCTATCACCTGAACTTCATCGGTGCGGAGAGTTTTGGTTTTGTGGAGTCCATCACAGTTTTGTCCATGGTTGTATTTGGTGGCATCGGTTCCGTACCTGGCGTGATCATCGCTGCCGCTCTTTTATCTGTGTTGCCAGCTTGGTTCCAGGTAATCGGTGACTATAAATTATTAGTTTATGGAGGTTTGTTGTTCTTGATGATGCGCTTTTCCCCGAATGGTATGGCTGGACTAGCCAAGCGTTTCACTCATAGCAAGGTGTTCACGACAGGAGGTAAGTCATGAGTAGACAGCCATCCGGTGCACCGTTGTTAAAAGTCGATCACGTAACAGTTCGTTTTGGTGGATTAACCGCAGTCGATGATGTCACCTTCGAAGTGCACGAGGGCGATCTGCTCGGCCTAATCGGCCCCAACGGTGCAGGTAAAACGACCCTGATGCGCTCCATCATCGGAGTAGTCCAACCCACAGAGGGAAGCGTCTCACTGGGAGGCGAAGCCCTCAACGGACTTCCCATACACAAACGTATCCAACGTGGCATGTCTTTGTCTCAGCAATTGGTCAAACCGTTGCGCGACATAAGTATGGGCGACAACGTCGCTCTGGCTGCGGCCAGTGCAAAGACTGTCAGCCCGTTACGTGCTTTGCTTAACGTATCTAACGAGCAAGAACTGGCTGTGGCTCAGCATGAATTGCAGCGAGTAGGCATTGCGAGCATGGCGTCGCAAAGTCCAAGCATCCAGCCGCTTGGTGTGCTCAAACGTTTGGAACTGGCGCGAGCTCTGGCACTCAAGCCACGCTTGCTGCTGCTCGACGAGCCTCTGGCGGGTTTGAATTCTCAAGAAGCTCATGCCTTGGCAGCAACGATCGCCGAGATCAATCAACAAGGCCTAACCATTGTGCTGATCGAACACAACTTAGGTGAGGTCATGCGCATATGCCGACGCTTAGTCGTGCTGGACAACGGAAAAAAAATTGGCGATGGCGACCCGCGCACAGTCATGGCAGACCCCGTCGTGCGGGCTGCATACCTAGGCGGAGATGAATTGGGTGCAGCTGCCGCAGAAGGACAACCCAACTTGGAGACGCAACATGCTTGAGCTCACATCCGTTTCCTGCGGCTACGGCGCTTTTCAGGCAGTTCACAACCTATCGCTTTCACTACGACCAGGCACTATCACTGGACTTTTGGGGGCAAACGGCGCAGGGAAGTCTTCGACCCTAATGTGCATTGCAGGTCACGTACAGCAACAAGGTGGTGCCATTCAATTAGACGGGATCGACATCTCTAACCTTGACCCGACCGAACGCGTGCGTAAGGGCATTGCCATTTCACCAGAGGGCCGCCGCCTATTCAAAGACCTGACTGTGCAAGACAACCTGCGTGTTGGAGGCATGGTGCAATCTGTGAAAGTTTTTGCGCACGACCGTGATCGAGTGATAGCTTTGTTTCCTCGCTTGGGCGAGCGTCTGAATTCACTGGCCGGTAACCTTTCTGGAGGCGAGCAGCAAATGCTGGCTATTGGCCGAGCCTTGATGACGCGACCACGACTCATCATGATTGACGAGTTATCTCTTGGGCTCATGCCCAAAGTAATCGACTTGTGTTACCAAGCGCTCATCCAATTGCGCCGCGAAGGCATGACCGTTTTACTTGTTGAACAAAACACCGAGCGAGTGCTAAAGATTGCTGACGATATCTGCGTCTTGGAATCTGGAAGCACTGTATGGCAAGGGAGTGCCGAAGCTGCTCGCCACGATCCACAGCTTACCGAGGCTTACCTCGGTATCCACTGACCCAATCTTTTTTTCCATTTTTAAGGCAAACAACATGACTACTTACATCGATCACCGTTTGGACCTCAGCCGCGTCATTCGAGCACCTCGTGGTAACACTCTGAGTTGTAAAAACTGGATCACTGAAGCCGCTTTTCGAATGATCCAAAATAACCTCGACCCTGAAGTTGCCGAGAACCCGCAAAGCCTCGTAGTGTATGGAGGCATTGGCCGTGCTGCTCGCGATTGGAATTGTTTTGACCAGATTTTGGCCTCGCTTAAAAATTTAAACGAAGATGAGTCTTTGCTGATTCAATCTGGCAAACCAGTGGGTGTATTCAAGACGCACGCTAACGCTCCGCGCGTACTGATCGCCAATTCAAACCTCGTGCCTAAGTGGGCGAATTGGGAGCACTTCAACGAACTCGATCGCAAGGGCTTGTTTATGTATGGCCAGATGACAGCGGGTTCGTGGATTTACATTGGTAGCCAAGGCATTGTTCAAGGTACCTTTGAGACCTTTGTTGAAGCTGGGCGTCAGCACTACAACAACGATTGGACAGGTCGATGGATTTTGACAGCAGGCCTTGGCGGCATGGGCGGAGCTCAGCCTTTGGCGGCCACATTGGCTGGCGCTTGCTCGCTGAATATCGAATGCCAGCAAAGCAGCATCGACTTTCGTTTGCGCACCCGTTATGTTGACAAGCAGGCCAAAGACATCGACGAGGCATTTGCGATGATCGCTCACCACACGGCAGCCAAAGATGCCGTGTCAATCGCCCTGTTAGGCAACGCCGCTGAAGTGTTGCCTGAGCTGGTACGTCGAGCCCAAGCTGGAGGTCTTCGACCTGATTTGGTAACTGATCAAACCTCTGCGCACGATCTGATTAACGGCTATTTGCCGCCGGGCTGGACCGTGGCGCAATGGAAAGCCGCCCAGCATGACCCATCGCAGCACGCCCGCCTCACGGCTGACGCAGCGCAAGGATGTGCAACCCAAGTACAAGCCATGCTGGACTTCCAATCCATGGGCATCCCCACGGTGGATTACGGCAACAACATTCGTCAGGTAGCTTTCGACCATGGTGTGAAAAACGCCTTTGATTTCCCTGGTTTTGTCCCAGCCTACATTCGACCCATGTTCTGCGAGGGTAAAGGTCCATTCCGCTGGGTAGCCCTCTCAGGAGATCCCGAAGACATTTACAAAACCGATGCCAAGATTAAGGAACTGTTCCCAAACAACAAACACACGCATCGCTGGCTCGATATGGCGCGTGAACGTATCAGCTTCCAAGGTTTGCCTGCTCGCATTTGCTGGTTGGGCCTGGGCGAGCGACATATTGCCGGTCTGGCGTTCAATGAGATGGTACGCACTGGTGAGTTGAAAGCCCCAATCGTGATCGGACGTGACCACTTGGACACCGGCTCAGTTTCTAGTCCCAACAGAGAGACCGAAGCGATGAAAGATGGCACCGATGCCGTGAGCGACTGGCCACTGCTGAACGCTCTGCTCAATACCGCAGGCGGCGCAAGCTGGGTCAGCTTGCACCATGGTGGCGGCGTAGGCATGGGCTATTCACAACATTCGGGCATGGTCATCGTGGCTGATGGCACTGACGCTGCGGCCGAGCGCTTGGCTCGTGTTCTAGTCAACGACTGCGGCTCTGGCGTGATGCGCCACGCCGACGCTGGTTATGAATTAGCGATCGCCACAGCCAAAAAGCAAGGTCTGAATCTACCTATGGTCAAGTAACCTCATACGAACTTAATCAAAGGAAATACACGCGCTGACTCATTCAAATCTATGACATTGCACCGATTCCATGTAAATGATTTACAAGCCACGCAATGGAAAAATGGCGGTGGTGTGACGCGTGAAATCGTCTGTCAACCCACGGGATCTGGCATTAGTGATTTTGACTGGCGAGTCAGCATCGCGCATATTGCCAGTGATGGACCGTTCTCGGCATTTCCTGGGGTAGACAGGATCATCACTTTGCTCAGCGGAGGTGGTGTGCATTTGAAAAGCAGCGATGGTGGTATAGATCACTTGCTGAATGAGCCCATGTTACCGTTTGCGTTTAAAGGCGAAACCAACATCAATGCCAGTTTGTTAGATCAGGACTGTCACGATTTCAACGTCATGACACGCCGCTCAACGTGCAGCAATGTTTCTCTTCAGATCTTCCGCAATGCATGCGATTGTCCGACTTCATCGCATGGTTTGTTTTTGGCAGTGCATGGCCATTGGCAGCTTAATGGGAATCATGAGGAGCACCTTGCACCGCAGGAAGGCTTTTGGTGGAGCGATTGGTATTTGGGTTGGCAGCTATCGTCTAAAAGCCCCGATGCAACGCTAATCGCTCTCAACCTTGACGTACAAAAGCTATGAGTAATTTGCTTCCTCCCCTTGCCCTGCCAAGCGCCGATGGCGTATGGCAACACCTGCACTTCGCACCAGAGGCACTGGGAGCTGGCGCATCCGCCTTGAACGATGCGGCAATAGTGGTCCATCAAGGATCAATTGTTTGGGCTGGTCCGCATAGCGCACTGCCCGAAATCTATAGTTCTTGGTCCAAGCACGATGGTCTGGGTGCAATGGTCACTCCGGGGCTAATCGACTGCCACACGCATCTGGTTTACGGGGGGCAACGTTCTAATGAGTTTGCCATGCGACTCGCTGGTGCCAGCTACGAAGAGGTAGCTCGCGCTGGGGGAGGAATAGTCTCTAGTGTTAAGGCCACTCGTGAATGCAGTGAAGACGAATTGTTTGCGGCGGCAGTGCCTCGTCTGAAAGCTTTGCTACATGAGGGTGTTTGCGCAATCGAGATCAAATCGGGTTATGGCTTGAGCTTGGAACATGAGCGAAAACAACTGAGAGTTGCGCGGCGTTTAGGTGAGTCGTTTCACGTCACAGTTCGAACTACGTTTTTGGGAGCGCATGCGCTTCCGCCTGAATACACAGGACGCAGCGACGATTACATCCAACTGGTCTGCCAAGAGATGATGCCTTCTCTAGCGGCCGAGGGCTTGGTCGATGCTGTGGATGTGTTTTGCGAAACCATTGGTTTCTCGCTTGCTCAGACCGAGCGCGTATTCCAGTCCGCGCAAACATTAGGTCTGCCAGTCAAACTGCATGCAGAGCAACTGACGGATATGGGCGGTTCGGCGCTAGCGGCGCGCTACGGTGCGCTTTCGTGTGACCATATCGAACACCTAAGCGCCGCAGGTATTGCCGCAATGAGTGAGGCAGGAACCGTAGCGGTGTTGTTGCCCGGTGCTTATTACACCCTTCGCGATACCCACTTACCACCGATTGATGCACTGAGGTCGGCTGGCGTTTCCATGGCTGTGTCGACTGACCACAATCCTGGAACATCACCATCCCTGAGTTTGCTATTGATGATCAATATGGCATGCACATTGTTTCGATTGACCGTGCCTGAAGCCCTAGCGGGCGTGACCCGTCATGCTGCGAAGGCCTTGGGACTGCAGACCACTCATGGGCAAATCGCTGTGGGCTCTCCCGCTAATTTTGTACTTTGGCCTTTGAGCGATGTCTCTGAGCTGGCCTATTGGTTGGGTCAACGCCCTGCGTGCACCGTAGTGCGCCAAGGCTATTTGGCTGTTGATGGCATGAACTTGCATCGGAGCGCTGCATGAACCCACGTAGCCTCTTTGCAGAGCACGCCTTGTTGCCTGACGGCTGGGCACGCGATGTTCTATTGACATGGAACGATCAGGGACTGCTCACAGATGTCAATGTCCAGACAAGTTGTCCAGTGGGTACCCCTCGCGCTGCGGGCCCCTTATTACCAGGCATGCCCAACTTGCACTCGCATGCTTTTCAACGGGCGTTTGGAGGCCTGACCGAGTACCGTGGCGCCACACAAGACAGCTTTTGGAGTTGGCGCAGCCTGATGTATCGATTTGCAGCGGCCATCACACCAGAGCAACTTGAAGCCATTGCTACAGGTCTGTATGTGGAGATGCTGAAAGCTGGATACACCAGCGTATGTGAATTTCATTACGTACATCATGATCGAGATGGTCGCCCCTATGCAGATGACGCCACTCTTTCGATGTGCTTACTACGTGCCGCAGCGCGTGCAGGTATCGGCATGACTCTGCTGCCAGTGCTTTACCAAACCAGTGGCTTTGGAGCAACTCCGCCAAACGAAGGTCAGCGGCGCTTTGTCCGATCGACCGACAACATGTTGGACTTACTGCAAAGGCTAAGGCCACTGTGCGAAGCGCAAGGCGCCCGCCTTGGACTTGCACCTCATTCCTTGCGCGCCGTGCCGCCCGACAGTTTGCACGAAGCTTTGATGGGTTTGCATTCAATAGACGCTGACGCTCCCGTTCATATTCATATTGCAGAGCAAACCGCTGAGGTCGATGCCTGCATTGCTTGGAGCGGCCAGCGACCCGTGGAATGGTTGCTCAACCACACCCACGTTGATGCACGCTGGTGCCTAGTTCACGCTACTCACATGAGTGCTACGGAAAGCGCCCGCGCTGCTCAGACTGGTGCTGTGGCAGGTCTTTGCCCTAGCACAGAAGCCAATTTGGGCGACGGTATTTTTGATGCACACACTTGGTTAGAAGTCGGTGGGCGTTGGGGTTTAGGATCAGACAGCCACGCCAGCGTCAACGCAGCTGAAGAAATGATGTTGTTGGAATACAGCCAACGTTTAGCCACGCGCCAACGCAATGTACTGGCAACGGTAGAACAGCCCTCAGTTGCTACAGCTATGACACTTGCTGCGGTTACCGGCGGCGCCCAGGCATGTGGCCGCGAGGTTGCAGGTCTAGTGGTAGGCCAACAAGCAGATGCGATCGTGCTCGATGCCCAACACACGCTGTTGAGGGATTTACCCTCACCCGAAGCCATGCTATCGACCCATGTGTTTGCTAGCCACCGCCAATCTGCGCTATCTGAGGTATGGGTAGCTGGCCAACTGCAAGTCCAATCGGGCCGCCATGTCTTGCACGATAGCGCGATGAGCGGCTTGATATCCGCACGTAATCAATTACTAGAAAACACACGATGACTTTTGAAACTACTGAACCTCCTTTTCGCTTTCGAAAGGGAACACGCCCATTGCTGATCTCGATGCCGCATGTGGGCACCTACGTGCCGCCTGCCTTGGCCTCGCGCCTAACCGTCGAAGCACAACGCGTACCGGATACCGATTGGCATCTCGAGCGTCTTTACGACTTTGCAGATGAGCTTGGAGCCTCTGTACTTGTGGCTACCCATTCACGCTTTGTGATTGATCTGAACCGTCCACCCGACGGGGCGAGTCTGTACCCAGGCCAAAGCGTCACTGGGCTGTGTCCAGTTGATTTGTTCGATGATCAGTCGCTTTATCGCGACCCAGCCGATGAGCCGGATGAAGCAGAGATTGCCCAACGCCGTGAAGCAATCTGGAAGCCTTATCACGCGCAATTGGCGAATGAACTTGCCCGCATGAAAGACGAGCATGGCATTGCTGCGTTGTGGGATGCACATTCCATACGCTCTGTGCTCCCTCGATTTTTTGAAGGTCGCTTGCCAGATCTGAATCTGGGTACTGCAGAAGGAGCAAGCTGTAGTCCTCTATTGGCAGAACAACTTCTGGCAATTGGACAGAAAGCTTCAGGTTATACCGCCGTTCTCAATGGTCGTTTTAAGGGGGGACACATCACACGCCAACACGGTAACCCAGCTCAAGGTGTGCATGCTGTCCAGTTAGAAATGACGCAATGCAGTTACATGCAGGAAAGCTGGCCTTTTGAGTATTTACCAAATGTTGCAGCTGGCGTGCAGCCCCATGTACGGCGCATGCTTGAAGCCGTTTTAGAGTTTGTGGAGGGGGCTGCAATCAAGGTTTGATGTGAAACGCAGAAATACGCATGTGTATGAAACGAGCGCCACAGTGGGCGCAGCAAAGTTTGGTCATGGATGTTCTCCAGTCAGTTTTGGGACTAGAAACATCGCTCTAGCCGGATGGCTATCGAGCAGATTTGAATAGAGTTTTTATTTCCTCAATGCATATCTGGAGGAGCATTCATAATTTGCAAAACCACTCTCAAGTTTCCGAGCCACCAGCTTGGTGAGTCCTTAACTTGCCCAAATACTTGTAGACTGTGTCTCTTAACCAGAACAAAGATTTGCTTAAAAATTAAGCAAAAATCGGAATTTGTAAGTTACGGACTGCATACGCAACTAACGGTAACCAGATAGCAGGTGCCGTTGGTGTGGAATTGAACCAGAGTCCACAATGCTCCACCATATGCAAAGTGAGAAAACACTCTCTCACTTTTTGAAGAACCCCGCTGAGGCCCAGTCTCTGCGGGGTTTCGCCGTTTTTAGATGTTGTCTTCGTTCCAAAATGGCCCCGTGAAAAACAGTTTATTGGCCAGTTTTTACTCTCCATTCTCCAAAAGTTGTGGACTTGATAGAGGCCAGTCTACAAGTCTGAATCCATATAAATCAACAACTTACGGGCTCTCCAAATGTGCCATTCTTTTTGATA
>JACCDY010044447.1_pt1 | contig 17112 bp, 19 predicted proteins | sample 7446391 | NCBI WGS metagenome assembly JACCDY01 (sample SAMN15323451, study PRJNA562643) | freshwater metagenome | isolation source: river surface water | place: USA:Blue River Watershed | collected 2017-08-18
CCCGAAATTCAGTTGGCCGCCTTGGTCGCCCCAAATTTGCATGCGGTGCACCGGCGTCACATCGGGGCTGTCGGGCCAGCAGCGCAGGTCTTGCAGCAAGGCCATGGCGGCACCGTTTAGCGAATAAGCCCGCACATCGGCCACGCTGGGCTGAACTGGGGCCTCCACCAGCGCGACATTGAGTTTTTCGCGGGCCAACAACAGGGCCAAGGTGCGGCCCACAATGCCAGAGCCACGAATGCAAATATCAGGGTGTAAAGCCATCCGCTGATTGTAGGCCGATGGCTTTTGGCAAGTCCGCCGCAGGGGCCGATAACCGTTCGGGTCACCCGTTAAAATCACGGGTTATCTTCAGAATCATCGAAAGCCTTCCATGAGCCTCAAATGCGGCATCGTGGGTTTGCCCAACGTGGGCAAATCTACCCTTTTTAACGCGCTGACCAAAGCCGGCATTGCCGCAGAAAATTACCCGTTTTGCACCATCGAGCCCAACACCGGGGTGGTCGAGGTGCCCGACCCCCGTTTGCAGCAGTTGGCCGACATCATCACGCCTGAGCGCATCGTGCCCGCCATCGTTGAGTTTGTGGACATTGCCGGCTTGGTGGCCGGGGCCAGCACGGGTGAGGGTTTGGGCAATAAATTCTTGGCCCACATTCGAGAAACCGATGCGATCGTGAACGTGGTGCGCTGCTTTGAGGACGACAACGTCATCCACGTCGCCAACAAGGTTGACCCGATCGCCGACATTGAGGTGATTCAGACCGAATTGTGTTTGGCCGATTTGGCCGCTGCCGAGAAAGCCATCCACCGCGTGAGCAAGATTGCACGCTCGGGCGACAAAGACGCCGTGAAGCAATTGGCGATTTTGGAGAAGTGCCAAGCCGCTCTGAACGACACGCAACCCGTGCGCACCATCGACTTCAGCAAAGAAGAACGCGCCGAACTCAAGCAGTTCTTTTTCATCACCGCCAAGCCGGCGATGTTTGTGGCCAACGTGTCGGAGGACGGCTTTGAGAACAACCCGTTCTTGGACCGTTTGAAAGCTTTTGCTGCCAAGCAAAATGCACCGGTGGTGGCCATTTGCGCCAAGATTGAAGCCGAATTGTCCGAAATGGACGATGCAGACCGCTTGGAGTTTTTGAAAGAACTGGGTCAAGACGAGCCCGGTCTGAACCGCCTGATTCGCTCGGCCTACAACTTGCTCGGCTTGCAAACTTACTTCACCGCCGGCGTGAAAGAAGTGCGCGCTTGGACCATCCATGTGGGCGACACCGGCCCACAAGCAGCCGGCGTGATTCACACCGACTTTGAAAAGGGATACATCCGGGCGCAGACCATCGCGTTTGACGACTTCATTGCTTTCAAGGGCGAGCAGGGGGCCAAAGACGCGGGCAAGATGCGCGCAGAAGGCAAGGAGTACATCGTCAAAGATGGCGATGTGATGAACTTCTTGTTCAGTTCTTGATCATCGCGCTGGCCTCTCCAAAAAACCGCTCACATGAGCGGTTTTTTTTTGGGGTCAGTGCGTGGGAAACAGCCACAGCAGGGCGCCCGTCATGAAGAGGTATCGGAGAAATTTGCCCACCGCCATGTAAAGCGTGCAGGGCCAAAAAGGCATTTTGAGCCAGCCAGCCACGGCGCAAATAGGGTCGCCCACAATCGGCAGCCAAGAGAAAAAGCAGGCTTTAGGGCCAAATTTTTCCAACCACTTCAAGGCCTGTTTATCCGTGCTGGTTTGTTTGAAGCGGTGCACGGCCTTGTGTGTACCCCAGCCCATCCACCAGCTGACCATGCCCCCCAAAGTGTTGCCCACCGTGGCGACCCCGATGGCGGGCCAAAACAATTCGGGGCTGAGTTTGACCAAGCCAAACACGGCGGGTTCAGAGCCCATGGGCAACAACGTGGCCGAAACAAAAGCCACCACAAAGACGGTGCTGAGCCCGAACTGCGGCAGGGCCAGCCATTGCAACAACTGATTGAGCCAAATTTCCATCGGGGCAGTGTAACGAGGTCACCAAAGCCGTTTTGAATGCGGCCTTTAAATGGTTTTTTTTCGCGCCGGACGGCTGGCGTGTGCTGCTGTGGTGCCTAGCACATCTGCATGTCAGCTGCTGAAATATTAAGCAACTACAATCGTGCCTCCTCTCAAGGCCCCCCACATTCCCGCACCTCCCAGTCATGCAGATTGGCCCTTATCTATTGCCGAACAACTTGTTTGTTGCCCCCATGGCGGGGGTGACCGACCGGCCTTTCCGTCAGTTGTGCAGGCAGTTTGGTGCGGGTTATGCCGTTAGCGAAATGGTCACCTCGCGCCCCGATTTGTGGGCCTCGCTCAAGACTTCGCGGCGTGCCAACCACGAGGGCGAACCGGGACCGATTGCGGTGCAGATTGCCGGCACCGAGGCGCAAATGATGGCCGATGCTGCGCGCTACAACATCGACCGAGGCGCACAAATCATTGACATCAACATGGGTTGCCCGGCCAAGAAGGTGTGCAACAAATGGGCTGGCTCGGCCTTGATGCAAAACGAACCTTTGGCGCTGGAGATCGTGTCGGCCGTGGTGGAAGCCGCCCAGCCTCATGGCGTGCCGGTGACTTTGAAGATGCGCACCGGTTGGTGCGACACCGAAAAAAATGCCTTGGTATTGGCTCGCGCCGCTGAAAGTGCCGGGGTGCAAATGGTCACGGTGCATGGCCGCACCCGCGAGCAAGGCTACAAAGGCTGGGCCGAATACGACACGGTGGCTGCGGTCAAAGCCGCTCTCAAAATTCCGGTGGTTGCCAATGGCGACATCGACTCGCCAGAAAAAGCACAAGCCGTGTTGAAAGCCACCGGCGCAGATGCCCTGATGGTGGGGCGCGCGGCGCAGGGCAGCCCTTGGATATTCCGAGAAATCGCACACTTTTTGGCGACCGGTGAACACCTGGCGCCGCCCTTGGTGGCCGAAGTCCGCCGAGCCTTGCTCGAACACTTGCAAGACCATTACGGTTTGTATGGTGAATTCACAGGCGTGCGCTCGGCACGCAAACACATTGGTTGGTATGTGCGCAATCTGCCGGGTGGCGACACTTTCAGAGAGCACATGAACACCTTGGACACCGCCCCGCAGCAGTGGGCCGCGGTAGCTGAATTTTTCGATGGCCTGGCCAGCCAAATGGACCGCTTGCCCATGACTCAAGCACAGCCGGTTTTGGAGACATTGCAATGAGTGAAACCCAATCCATAGAAGCCTGCATTCGCGACAACTTGGAAACCTACTTCCGTGACCTCGATGGCACAGACCCTGCAGGTCTGTACGACATGTTGGTCAAGTTGGTCGAGAAGCCCTTGTTGGATGTGGTGATGAGCCAGTCGGGCCAAAACCAATCAAGGGCCGCCGAATGGTTGGGGCTGAATCGCAACACCTTGCGCAAGAAATTGCTCGAACACGATTTGTTGAAATAATTTTTTCTAGAAAGTTTTCCTCCATGAGAGCCCTCATCTCTGTCTCTGACAAAACCGGCATCGTCGATCTGGCCCATGCATTGCACGCTTTGGGCGTGGGCCTGATCTCCACCGGTGGCACGGCCAAACTGCTGGCCGAGCAAGGTTTGCCCGTGACCGAGGTGGCCGAAGTCACCGGCTTTCCTGAGATGCTGGATGGCCGCGTGAAAACCTTGCACCCCAAAGTGCACGGTGGTTTGCTGGCGCGCCGCGACACGCCAGAGCACATGGCGGCCTTGCAAGCACACCAGATCGAGACCATCGATTTGCTGATCGTGAATCTGTATCCCTTTGAAGCCACGGTGGCCAAGCCCGGGTGCACCTTGGCCGATGCGATTGAAAACATCGACATCGGAGGCCCGGCCATGGTGCGCAGCGCCGCCAAGAACTGGAAAGACGTGGGCATCGTGACCGACGCCAGCCAATACGCTGAGGTGTTGGCCGAATTGAAAGCTTCCAAGGCGCAAGGCCAATGCCAACTCAGCGACAAGTTGCGTTTTGCTTTGTCGGTGGCGGCGTTCAACCGCATCAGCCAATACGACGGCGCGATCAGCAACTACCTCTCGAGCGTCAACTTTGAAGCCGAAAAACTGAGCGAAAGCTATGTGCCTGCGCGTGCCCAGTTCAGTGGCCAGTTCAACGAGCAATACGTCAAAGTGCAAGACCTGCGCTACGGTGAAAACAGCCACCAGCAAGCGGCTTGGTACCGCGACCTCGCACCTGCTGCGGGTTCGCTGGCCACGGGCGTGCAATTGCAAGGCAAAGAACTCAGCTACAACAACATCGCCGATGCCGATGCGGCTTGGGAATGTGTGAAGAGTTTTGAATCAACAGCGTGTGTCATCGTGAAACACGCCAACCCCTGCGGCGTGGCGGTGGGTGCCCACCCGCTTGAGGCCTACAGCAAGGCATTTCAAACCGACCCGACCAGCGCGTTCGGCGGCATCATCGCTTTCAACCGGCCGGTCGACAAAGCTGCCGCCGAGGCCGTGAGCAAGCAATTTGTCGAAGTGCTGATGGCACCCGATTTCAGCGCTGAAGCGCTCGAGGTGTTCAAGAGCAAAGTGAATGTGCGTTTGATGAAAATTGCGTTGCCTGCCGCCTACGGCCAAGTGCGCAATGCCCTCGAGACCAAGCGCGTTGGCTCAGGCTTGTTGCTGCAAAGCGCCGACAACCACGAGTTGGCTTTGGCCGACTTGAAGATCGTCACCGTGAAGCAGCCCACCCCTGAAGAGTTGAAGGACTTGTTGTTTGCCTGGAAGGTCGCCAAGTTCGTCAAATCCAACGCCATCGTGTTCTGCAAAAACGGCATGACCATGGGCGTGGGTGCTGGCCAGATGAGCCGCCTCGACTCTGCGCGCATTGCCAGCATCAAGGCCGAAGCCGCGAAATTGAGCTTGCAACACACCGTGGTAGCCAGCGACGCCTTCTTCCCGTTCCGTGATGGCCTTGACGTGGTGGTCGATGCGGGGGCCACCTGCGTGGCGCAACCCGGCGGCTCGATGCGTGACCAAGAAGTGATCGATGCGGCCAACGAGCGTGGCGTGGCGATGGTGTTCACCGGCGTACGTCATTTCCGCCATTGATCGGATTGTTTTGAACTTCAACCAGCTCGGTCTTTCCCCATCACTCTTGCATGCAGTGGGGGACATGGGCTTGTTTGCCCCGACGCCCATTCAGGCAGAGGCCATTCCTGCTGCCTTGAGCGCGGCCGATGTGTGGGCCACGGCGCCCACGGGCTCAGGCAAAACATTGGCGTTTGCTTTGCCTTTGTTGCAGCAGTTGTTGGCGGTGCCTCGGCAGACCAATTTTCGTCGCCCGATTCGTCTGTTGGTGTTGGTGCCTACACGCGAGTTGGCGGTGCAGGTGGGTGAAGTGTTGGCCCATTTGGCCTACAAATTGCCACAGTCGCTCAAAGTGAACACCGTGTTTGGGGGCGTCTCGGTCAATCCGCAAATGATGGCATTGCGGGGTGGAGCCGACATCGTGGTGGCCACGCCAGGGCGCTTGCTCGATTTGGTCGACCAAAATGCTTTGCGTTTGAGTGATGTGCAGCACTTGGTGTTAGACGAAGCCGACCGCTTGCTCGACTTGGGTTTTGCCGATGAGTTGCACCGCGTGTTGGCCTTGTTGCCCGCCCAGCGTCAGACCTTGTTGTTTTCGGCCACCTTTGCCCCTGAAGTCGAGGTCTTGGCGGCGCAGTTGCTGCGTGAGCCTGTGCGCATCACGGTCGATGCGTGGGAGGGCCAAAAGCCCGACATCACGCAACGCGCCATCGCGGTTGACGAAAAAAGCCGCACCGCCTTGCTGCGCCATCTGATTGCTCAAAACAGCTGGAAGCAGGTGTTGGTCTTTGTTGCCACACGCTACGCCTGCGAGCATGTGGCGGCCAAGCTGTACAAGGCGGGTATTTTTGCCACCCCTTTTCATGGCGAAATGAGCCAAGGGGCGCGGCAAGAGGTATTGAGCGAATTCAAAGCGGGGCGTTGGGACGTGGTGGTAACCACCGACTTGGCCTCTCGCGGCATTGACATTGCCATGTTGCCGGTGGTCGTGAACTATGACCTGCCGCGTTCGGCCACCGACTACACCCACCGCATCGGCCGTACGGGCCGCGCCGGAGCCCATGGCGATGCGGTGAGTTTTGTCACGGCGGCAGCCCTGACACACTGGAAACTGATCCAAAAACGCGAAAGCCTAGAACTCGCGTTAGAGCAAATTCCAGGCTTTGAGCCTACCGAAACACCCCCAGCGCCCGCGCCTGGCAATGGCGGCGTCAAGGGCACCCGCATGAGCAAAAAAGACAAATTGCGCGCTGCGGGTTTGCGCTAAAAATTCTCAATAGCGGCTGTCGTCGCTCGCGCCTTCTGAATCACTGGAAGCTGCGCTTTTGAGCACACGCATGCCGTGCTTGCTCAAGATTTCGACGTACACCGAAGCCGCTCCAGACTTTGCCGCCGCGTCAACCGCTTCGATCACCGCGCTCACGCGCACCACTTCGGCGGTGTCGGCGTTCAACCCCACTTTGCAATCAAAGTCCCAAAAGTCCACACCCTTGGGCACATCGCGGCCGCGTTCGCGTTTGAAGTATTTGCGGATGTCGTGCTTCACGGCATCCAGCACGCGGTCAGGGTTTTTGCCTTCAACGTGCAGTGGAAAATTCTTTTTCATTTTGGGGTCCTAGGAATGGGCAAGCGCCCGGTCAGGACGTGAATGCAGGGGCGCATTATCGCTGGTTTAACGCAGCGATCGCAGGCCGTGACGGGCCACTCAAAGTGTTTTGAACACCCGTGCGGCCACGCTCACGGTTTCGGCAATGTCGGCTTCGCTGTGGGCGGCGCTGACAAATCCGGCTTCGTACAGGGCCGGCGCAATGTACACACCACCATCCAACAAACCATGAAAGAGTTTGTTGAATTTGGGGCTGTCGCTGGTCATCACCTTGGCATAGTTTTGCGGCAATTCGGGCAACAAGAAAAAGCCGAACATGCCGCCCTGACAATCGGCGCTGAAGGGCACACCCGCCGCTGCAGCAGCCCCTTTCAGGCCGTCCACCAAACTTTGGGTGCGGGCACTGAGCGCATCCCAAAAGCCGGGCTTGGCGATCTCGCGCAATGTGGTCAGGCCGCAAGCCGTGGCTACTGGGTTGCCACTGAGCGTGCCCGCTTGGTACACCGGGCCAGTGGGCGCGAGTTGGCGCATGATTTCGCGCGGGCCACCAAAAGCGGCCAAGGGCATGCCGCCGCCAATCACTTTGCCCAGCACCGTCATGTCGGGTTTGAAGCCTGGAATCAGGCCGGCATAAACACTTTGCGCGCTGCCCAAGGCCACACGGAAGCCGGACATGACTTCGTCAAACACCAGCAAAGCGCCATGGGCGGTGCACAACTCGCGGCAACGTTTCATGAAGGGCACGCTGGCGCGCACAAAATTCATGTTGCCGGCAATCGGCTCGATCATCACGCACGCCAACTCTTTGCCATGCAGCGCAAAAGCTTCTTCGAGTGCCTGAATGTTGTTGTACTCCAGCACCAAGGTGTCGCGCACCACTTCAGGCGGTACGCCGGCACTGGTGGGGTTGCCAAATGTGGCCAAGCCCGAGCCGGCTTTCACCAGCAATGCATCGGCATGGCCGTGGTAGCAGCCTTCAAACTTGATGAACTTGCTGCGGCCTGTGGCGCCGCGTGCCAAGCGCAAGGCGCTCATGCCGGCTTCGGTGCCTGAGCTGACCAAACGCACCATCTCCATGGAGGGGACGTGCTTCAAAATTTCTTCGGCCAACTCGATTTCACGTTCGGTGGGGGCACCAAACGAGAAGCCATCGAGCGCGGCTTTTTGCACTGCTTCGAGCACGGCGGGGTGGCCGTGGCCCAAGATCATGGGGCCCCAAGAGCCGATGTAGTCGATGTATTTTTGGCCGTTCGCATCCCAAAAATAAGCCCCTTGTGCGCGCTGCACAAAACGCGGGGTGCCGCCTACGGCGCGAAAAGCGCGTACGGGCGAGTTCACGCCCCCAGGAATCACATGGGCTGCGCGGTCAAAAAGTGTTTGGTTGAGGTCGGTCATGGCAGTGGGCCTGTTCAGTGTTTGGTTTCGTTGAAAGGGACTTCAAAGTAATCTGCGCCGGGGTGCATTTCGGGGCCTGTTTCGTCTTCGGCGCCTTCGTCTTCGGGCAAGGCCCAGAACAAACGATCTGGAATCACTTGGCCCATGCCGGGTCTGAAGCCCTCGTCCAAGCAGCGGTCCAAATAATGCAAGGCTTCGCTGGTGGCTTCGGGCAAGTCCATGCCCGTGGCCAGCAAGGCGGCTAAGGCGGCCGTCAAGGTGTCGCCCGCACCCACAAAAACGGCTTCAATGCGCTCAAATTTTTCGTGGTTCAACACCGTCTCGGGCGAGGCGAGTGCGTTGTCAATGTGCTGCTCTGGCAGCGGCAAGCCGGTCACCAAGGTGTAGGGCACGCCCAACTCGGCTGCGGCTTTGGCCAAGTCGCGCGGGCCGGGGTTGCGCTCGCCCGACCACTCGGGCAACAACCAACGGCGCAGGGTGCTGTGGTGGCCCACCAAAACGCTGGTCTGTGGCAACAACAATTCGCGAAACGCGTCCAGATAGGCGTCGATTTTGTCGTCTTCCCACCAAGACAAATTGGGCATGTACGCCACCACCGGCACGCCGTCATAGTCGTCTGCCAAAGCGGCCACGATGGCCAAACTTTCGGGCGTGCCGACAAAGCCAACCTTGATGACTTGCACAGGCACGTCTTCGGCCACCGCGCGGGCTTGGTCGTTCACGGCTTCTTCGTCCAGGGGGTAAAAGTCGGTGATGCTGCTGGTGTCGCGCACATAAGTGCCGGTGCAAACAGGCAAGCAATGTGCACCCACCGAAGCCATGGCGGTTGCGTCACAGGTCAGGCCGCCTGCGCCACTGGGGTCGTTGGCGTTGAACGACAGCACGCAGGCCAGACCGCTGGACTCTTCGTCTTCGTTGACGATCGCGTCTTCAGGGCTTATTTCGGTGTTGTGATCGGTCATGACAGGCGAATTTCAGGGGGCTTCAGAGGCTCTTCAGCCGGGCACTTGACGGAGCCCGATACAATCAAAACATTCTATTCGACTCTTTGATTGCGACCTTCTGATGGAACACAAAACTTGGATGTGCCTGATTTGCGGCTGGATTTATGACGAAGCCGAGGGCGACCCTGAGCATGGCATTGCACCGGGCACCAAATGGGAAGATGTGCCAATGAACTGGACTTGCCCAGAGTGCGCGGCACGCAAAGAAGATTTCGAGATGGTGGCCATCTGATCCTCCCTCAAGCCGTCTGATCAAGACGGCTTTTTCTTGACCACCGCGTACCTCTCCAGCGTTTTTTCTCGGGCTTCGGCGTGGTCCACGATGGGCGCCGGGTAGGTCTTGCCAATGACCACTTCGGCGGCTTGCAAATCGAGCGGCTTGGCCAGCCAAGGCGCATGCAGGTCTTTGGTGCCCAAGGCGGCCAACTCGGGCACATATCGCCGAATGAACTTGCCCTCGGGGTCAAACTTTTCGCTTTGGCTGATCGGGTTGAAGATGCGGAAATAGGGCTGCGCGTCGCAACCGCTTGAGCTGGCCCACTGCCAGCCGCCGTTGTTGGCCGATAAGTCAAAGTCGTTCAGGTGGGTGGCAAAGTATTTTTCGCCCCAGCGCCAGTCGATGCCCAAATCTTTCACCAGAAAACTGGCGACCACCATGCGCAAACGGTTGTGCATGTAGCCAGTTTGGTTGAGCTGGCGCATGGCCGCGTCGACCAAGGGATAGCCGGTTCGCGCTTGGCACCAAGCATCAAACAGTTTGTGCGCATGGGGGCCGTGCTCCCACTGAATGGCGTCGTATTCGGGCTTGAAGCTTTGCCCCTGTCCGACATGGGCAAAGTTGTGCAGCACCTGCACATAAAAGTCCCGCCAAATCAATTCTGACAACCAAACACTGGCCCCCACACTGCCCGCCAACATGCGCGGGTGGGCCTCGCGGGCGAGTTGCCGTATCGACACTGTGCCAAAGCGCAAATGCACACTCAGGTAGCTGGGCCCTTTGACGGCCGGGAAGTTGCGGGTGTCTTCGTAGTGGTCGATGCGGCCCAAAAAATCTTGCAGCAAGGCTTGCGCACCCGATTCACCCGTGGGAATTTTCAAGGCTTGCAAGTTGGTGGGCTCAAACCCCAGCTCTTGCAGGCTGGGCACGGGGTGCGCCAGCTCGTCAGGGCGAGGCGCCAGCCGGTGGGCCAGCGGGGCCACATCGAAAGCCTGCAGATCTTCAGGCGTGATTTTTTTCAACCAAGCATTTTTGTAGGGTGTGAACACACTGAAGGGCTTGGCCATTTGCGTCAGCACTTCGTTGCGCTCAAACACCACATGGTCTTTGAAGGTGTGCAGCACGATGCCGTGGTTGGCCAAATGGCCGCGCACCTGAATGTCTCGGGCCAGCGCCAGGGGCTCGTCGTCGTGGTTGGCAAAGACCGCTTGCACTTGCAAATGCTGGGCCAGTTTGACGATTTTGTCTTTGGCCACGCCATGGCGAACGATCAATCCCGCTTGGGTTTGGCCCGCCATCTCGCGCAGTCGGGCATCCACTTCGACCAAGGATTCCCGAATGAACTCGACCCGCCGGTCGGCACGCGGCAAGGCGTCCAAAATTTCGGTGTCAAACACAAAGGCCACATGCACGCGTTGGCAGTGTTTGAGGGCTTGTTGCAGTGCGGCATGGTCGGTCACGCGCAAATCGCGACGCAGCCAAACCAGGCCACAAGAAAAAGGGGTTTCCATCAGGGTTTGCCGGGTTGGGTCGAGGAATGCACCTGAGCCTGAACCCAGAGGGGCCAGGCCGCTAAAATCGGCGCATGACAGATTGTGCCTCTATCGACCTCAAGCATCACTTCCTGATCGCCATGCCCGGGTTGGAGGACGAGACATTTGCCCGCAGTGTCATTTACCTGTGTGAACACAGTACCCGAGGCGCCATGGGCCTCATCATCAACAAACCGGCCGACATCAGCATGCGCCACCTGTTTGACAAGGTGGATTTGCCCTTGCGCCGAGAAGATTTGTTTCAAATCCCGGTTTCCCAAGGCGGGCCCATGCAAACCGAGCGCGGCTTTGTGTTGCACGACCCGGTGGTGATGGCGCCATCGGAAGGTTCGGAAGGCGCGGACGCCTCGGTTTATGCCTCGACCTTGGTGGTGCCGGGGGGGCTGGAGATGACCACCTCGCGCGATGTGCTGGAAGCCTTGTCCTCGGGGGCGGGTCCGCGCCGTGTGTTGATTACTTTGGGTTATGCCTCTTGGGGTGAGGGACAGTTGGAGTCTGAGCTGAGTGAAAACACGTGGCTCACGGTGCCCGCTTCGGTGGATGTGATTTTTGACGTGCCCATGGCCGAGCGCTACGACCGTGCGCTGGATTTGCTGGGGCTCAAGAGTTGGATGTTGTCGCCAGAAGCGGGGCATGCATGAGCCACCCACCTGACATGGCGGTTCCAGCAAACCAACAAATTTTTTTGGCCTTCGACTATGGCCTCAAGCGCACCGGCGTGGCGGTGGGCAACCGCATCATGAAATCGGCCACACCGCAGGGCACCATCGCGGCAGAAGGCGACGCCCGCTTTGAGCACATCGCCAAGCGCATCAAAGAGTGGCAGCCCGATGCGCTGGTGATTGGTGTGCCCACCCACCCCGATGGCGGTGAGCATGAAAACACCGTTCGCGCGCGCAAGTTTGGCCGACAGTTGCGGGGCCGTTTTGGTTTAGTGGTGTATGAGGTGGACGAGCGCTACAGCACCACCGAAGCCCATTCACAAGGGGCCAAAGACGCCGATGCGGCCGCAGCGGCCATCATCTTGGAACAGTTTTTAAGGAATATCCCATGAGTGCTTTGGCTCTCGACGCGGAGGCGTTGTATCTGGAGTTGTTGCGCGGTGTGCGCAGCCTGTGCAAGGCCGATACGCGGCTGGTGGGCATCACCTCGGGTGGCGCTTGGTTGGCCGAACGCCTGCAGCGCGATTTGGGCTTGGCCGGCGAAGCGGGCCGCGTGTCATCGGTCATGCACCGAGACGACTTTGCCCAGCGAGGCCTGTCGGCTGGAGGCCAAACGCACTTGCCATTTTCAGCTGACGGTGCCGATATTTTGGTGTTGGACGACGTGCTGTACACCGGTCGCACCATTCGGGCCGTGCTGAACGAGATTTTTGATTACGGTCGCCCCGCTCGGGTGCAGTTGGCCGTGTTGGTCGACCGCGGCGGGCGTCAGTTGCCCATTCAGGCCGACTTTGCGGCCGCCCGTGTGGCGCTGCCCGAAACGCAATCGCTGGCGCTGGCCCGTGACGCATCGGGCGCCTTTAGTTTTGAAGTGGAGAACAAGGCCTGAACCGGGAAACAACATGCTCTACAAACGCAACAACCCCCAACTCAATAAAAACGGCGAGCTGATTCACCTGCTCTCTACCGAAGGCCTGTCCAAGGACATCCTGACCCACATTCTGGACACCGCGGCGAGCTTTGTCAGCGTGAGCGATCGGGAAGTCAAGAAAGTCCCGTTGCTGCGGGGCAAAAGCGTGTTCAATTTGTTCTTTGAAAACAGCACCCGCACCCGCACCACCTTTGACATCGCAGCCACCCGCCTGTCGGCCGATGTGTACACGCTCGACATCGCGCGCTCCTCGGCCAGCAAGGGCGAGTCGTTGTTGGACACCATTGCCAACCTGAGCGCCATGGCCGCCGACATCTTTGTGGTGCGCCACAGCGAGTCGGGTGCGCCCTATTTGATTGCCCAACATGTGGCCCCGCATGTGCATGTGGTGAATGCGCGCGACGGCCGGCATGCCCACCCCACACAGGGCTTGCTGGACATGTACACCATCCGGCACTACAAAAAAGATTTCTCCAACCTCACAGTGGCCATCGTGGGCGATGTGTTGCATTCGCGGGTGGCGCGTTCTGACATCCATGCCTTGACCACGCTGGGCTGTGCCGAGGTGCGGGTGGTCGGCCCCAAAACGTTGGTGCCTGCCGATATGGCGCAAATGGGGGTGCGGGTTTTCAACAATCTGGAAGAAGGCATCAAGGGTTGCGATGTGGTCATCATGTTGCGTCTGCAAAACGAACGCATGAGCGGTGCGCTGCTGCCCTCGAGCCAAGAATACTTCGAGAGCTTTGGCCTGACCCCTGAAAAACTGCAACTGGCCAAACCTGATGCCATCGTCATGCACCCGGGGCCGATCAACCGCGGCGTGGAAATCGACTCGGCGGTGGTGGACGGCCAGCAAAGCGTGATCTTGCCGCAGGTGACCTTTGGCATCGCCGTGCGCATGGCGGTGATGAGCATCGTGGCCGGCAATGAGGCGTAAGGAACAACCATGAACATCTTGATTCAAAACGGCCGCGTCATCGACCCCGCCAGCGGTTTTGACCAAAAGGCCGACGTGGCCATCGCTGAGGGCCGGGTGCTGGCCGTGGGTGCAGTGCCCGCAGGCTTCAAGCCCCAGCGCGTGATCGAAGCCCAAGGCCACATCGTGGCCCCGGGCTTGGTGGATTTGGCGGCCCGTCTGCGTGAGCCCGGCCAGGAGCATGCGGGCATGCTTGAAAGCGAAATGGCTGCCGCGGTGGCCGGTGGCATCACCAGCTTGGTCTGCTCTCCCGACACCGAGCCGGTGTTGGACGAGCCCGGCCTGGTCGAAATGCTCCGCTTCAGGGCCGAAAAACGCCAGCAATCGCGTGTGTTGCCTTTGGGGGCACTCACGCAAGGGTTGAATGGCGAAATCTTGACCGAAATGGGCCAGCTCACCGCGGCCGGTTGCGTGGGCTTTAGCCAAGCCGAAGTGCCGATTCCCAGCACCCAAGTGTTGCAGCGTGCTTTGCAATATGCCAGCACCTTTGGCTACGCCGTTTGGCTGCGCCCACAAGAATTGCATTTGGGCAAAGGGGTCGCTGCGAGCGGTCCGCTGGCCACACGCATGGGCTTGTCGGGCGTCTCGGTGGCGGCCGAAACCATTGCCTTGCACACCATTTTTGAGTTGGTCCGCAGCACCCGCGCCCGGGTGCATTTGTGCCGCATCAGCAGCGCCCAAGGGGTGGAGCTGGTTCGGCTGGCCAAGGCCGAGGGCTTGCCCATCACGGCCGATGTGAGCATCAACTCACTGCATTTGACCGATGCCGACATGGGCTATTTCGACAGCCGTGCCCGGCTCACGCCCGTGTTGCGCCAGCAGCGCGACCGTGAAGCTTTGCGCGCAGGCTTGGCCGATGGCACGCTCGACGCGCTGGTCTCTGACCACACGCCGGTGGATGCCGATGCCAAAGCCTTGCCCTTTGCAGAAGCCGAACCCGGTGCCACCGGCATGGAACTGCTCTGGAGTTTGGCCCTCAAATGGGGTCAAGACGCTCAGGTGCCCTTGCCCCAAGTCATCTCGCGCATCACCGCCGACCCGGCTCGGGTGTTGGGCGCATCCCTTGGCAATTTGCATGGCTCGGTGGGGAGCTTGTCGGTTGGGGCGGCGGCCGATCTCTGTGTGTTGTCCGACCAAGGGCATTTGCCCGTGACCGCCGAGGGCTTGCGCAGCCAAGGCAAGAGCACGCCCTTCTTGGGCTACGAATTGCCGGGCCGGGTGTTGTTCACCTTGGTCAATGGGCAAGTGGCTTTTGAGGCTTGAGCGCGAGATGGCGACTTTCGGAGTGACATGCGCGCTTTGAAAGCCCTTTGGAAACTGTGCCGCGGGCTTTGGCATGTGTTGCTGGGCATGTGGACGATTTATGTCCGGTTTCCGCAACTCAGCCCTGAGCAACGGGACATGCGGGTGCAAGCCTGGTCGCTGCAATTTTTGGCGTTGTGGGACATCCATCTGCAGGTGAAAGGCCAGCCTGTCAACCATGGCCCAGCCTTGCTGGTGTCGAACCATATTTCTTGGTTGGATATTTCGGTCATTCATGCGGCCCGGTATTGCCGATTTGTCTCTAAATCAGACGTCCGTGATTGGCCCTTGGTGGGTATGTTGGCGACGGGGGCGGGCACGCTCTACATCGAGCGCACCAACCGCAAAGATGCACTGCGCATGGTCAAAGACATGGCCGATGCGATGAAAAATGGTGATGTGGTTGCGGTGTTTCCAGAAGGCACGACCAGCGATGGAAGGCAATTGTTGCCCTTCCATGCCAACCTGATTCAATCTGCTCTGCAAGCCGAAGCCCCGGTGCAGCCGTTGTCGCTTCGCTTCATCGATGCGCAAACGGGCGAGACCACCTTTGCACCTTGCTACATCGGCGATGACACCTTGCTGGGCTCGATCTGGCGCACATTGACGGCCCCTGCCATCACAGCAGTGGTTCATTTTGGGGAGTTGCAGTGGGCCCAAGGTCGTGATCGACGCACCTGGGCACACGATTTGCAAACCGAGGTGGCCCGCCTGCGTGACGCCTGACGGCGTTATTGCGCCGACCTCGCGCCGACCTCGCGCTGTCCACGTGCCGATCTTTAGGTCCGTCGGTTCAGCAATTGAGACGCCAGCACCACCATGGCTTGGCGGTGGCGATTGTCGGGCAGCAACATGGCCGCATCGATCGCGCGCTGGGCTTCGGCGGCAGCGGCATCGCGCGTGGCATCTAAGGCGCCGGTTTCGCGCACGATGGCCACAATCTCAGACAACCGAGCCACGCTGCCGGTTTCAATGGCTTCGCGCACGGTTTGGCTTTGCGCGCTGTTGCCGCGCTGCATGGCCAAAATCAAAGGCAAGGTGGCTTTGCCTTCGCGCAAATCATCGCCCAAGTTTTTGCCCATTTCAGCAGCGTTGCCGTCGTAGTCCAGCACGTCGTCGATCACCTGAAAGGCCGTGCCCAAGGCTTGGCCATAGTCTGCACAGGCCGCCTCAATTGGGGCTGGACTGCCGGCCAAGATGGCGCCTAAGCGGGCGCTGGCTTCAAACAACTTGGCGGTCTTGGACCGGATGACCCGCAAATAACCCTCTTCGTCGAGCGAGGCGTCGTGCATGTTCATCAGCTGCAGCACCTCGCCCTCGGCGATCACGTTGGTGGCATCTGCCAAGATTTGCATGACCCGCATGTCCTCAGCGTCCACCATCATTTGGAAAGCGCGGGAATACAAAAAGTCACCGACCAAAACACTGGCCGGATTGCCAAAGCTTTCGTTGGCAGTGGGGCGGCCGCGTCGCAAAGTCGACTCGTCCACCACATCGTCGTGCAGCAAGGTGGCGGTGTGGATGAACTCGACCACGGCCGCCAAGTTGTGGCGTTGGCTGCCGGTGTAGCCCAGTGCGCCGCAAGTCAGCAGCAGCAGGACAGGGCGCAGGCGCTTTCCACCTGCTGAAATGATGTAACGCGCCACCTCGCCGACCAAGGGCACACCCGAATCCAGCCGCCTGGCGATCAGCCGGTCAACTTCGGCCATGTCGGGCGCGACCAGAGCGAGGACGGCGGCGGTGCTGTTTTCTGAGTCAGACAAGTGGAATATCCGGCAGAGTCACTCGGCAAGGCCGAGCAGGGGAGGGCAGCGGGTGCCCGGGTTCAAATGCACACACATTATAAGGAGTACCCCTTAGATCAAGGCCCCGTTCCGAGGGCTTGGGCTGCGTGGGCGTCTTTGGGGCTTGTTGGGTGGGCCGGTCCGTGCTAGAATCTTGGGTTCCTTGGGGATGGGCCCTCGGAAACTTCCATTCAAAGAGGTCATTTATGTACGCGGTCATAAAAACCGGTGGCAAACAGTATCGTGTTGTCGCTGGCGAAAAAATTAAAGTAGAACAGATTGCTGCGGACGTTGGCCAGGAAATCGTGATCGATCAAGTTCTCGCAGTCGGCAACGGCGCAGACTTGAAAATCGGCACGCCCCTGGTGTCCGGCGCCACAGTCAAAGCCACTGTGGTGGCTCATGGCAAGCACGACAAAGTGCACATCTTCAAGATGCGCCGTCGCAAGCACTATCAGAAACGTCAGGGTCACCGTCAGCAGTTCACCGAACTGCAAATCGGTGCAATCGCTGCCTGAGGAGAATAGGTCATGGCACAGAAAAAAGGCGGCGGCTCTACGCGCAACGGTCGTGATTCCAAGCCAAAAATGCTCGGCGTCAAGGCTTTCGGTGGTGAACTGATCAGCGCTGGC
>JACCDY011183151.1_pt1 | contig 17106 bp, 4 predicted proteins | sample 7446391 | NCBI WGS metagenome assembly JACCDY01 (sample SAMN15323451, study PRJNA562643) | freshwater metagenome | isolation source: river surface water | place: USA:Blue River Watershed | collected 2017-08-18
TTTGATCGTGAAGCCAAAGAGGAAGCAGAAAAAAACTAATAAACTACCTCCGAGCTGAATTAAGTGGCGGAGGTATGACCCCCGATCAATACTTAATGATGTGCGAACAGATGGGATGGGAGCCAAATGAGGATGAAATGCCAAAAGATCCTGGCTTCCTCCCACTCGAAATTCAGACCGCACTAGTAGTATTCAACGTGCTGCCAGACAGATTTGAAGGTATGAGTGGCACGTGGATGGGTAAAGACTTCTCAGCGTTAGATGTTATATTTAATATTTACGATGTAGAAGATAAAAAAACAGTATTTGAATACATACTTCTTATACAGCGCGAATACAGTGATTACTACTCCAAACAGCAAAAAATGAGAGAAAGCGCTAGCAAAGGTAAAGGCAGACGATAGTTGGCTACAATTAAGAATATAATCCAGACCGTATTTAGCTCACAAGGTGCTGGCGGTACTATAACAGACCTAAATAATCTCGGAAGAGCTCAAACCCGCCTAGGCCAATCATCGGCTAGTGCGGGTCGTTCTTTTGCGAGCCAGTCTCAAGGATTAGGTGGTTTAGTAGCTGCATATGCAGGCGCTGCTGCCACTACCTTTGCCTTACAACAAGCATATGATAAGCTTGCCAAGAGTGCACGTGCAACTCAAACTCTAGAAGGTCTTAATACGCTCGCGGCCAACGCAGGTGCCAATGCAAATAAACTACTAGGATCTGTAAGAGAATTAACAAATAATCAGCTTACTATAGTGGAAGCAGCCCAGCAAACAAACTTAGCCTTAAGTGCTGGTTTTAATTCAAAACAAATAGAAGGGTTATCTAGTGTAGCTTTAAAAGCCTCAAGAGCCCTTGGCCGTGACCTGACAGACGCTATGACCCGTGTAACTAGAGGTTCTGCAAAGATGGAAACAGAACTTCTAGACGAATTAGGTATATATACAAAAATTGAACCTGCAACACGTGCTTACGCTGCTGCTATAGGAAAAAATGTAACTCAACTTTCTGAGTTTGAAAGAAGACAAGCTTTTGTTAATTCTGTAATTGCAGAAGGCGAAAAGAAGTTTAAGGCTATAAATACTGCTATACCTACAAGCGCCGAAAGAATAGAAGCATTTGGAGTTAAGATAATAGATCTTTCTACTAAAGTAGGTAGTTTCTTGGCTGATGTTTTAGCTCCTTTAGCGTCTTTCCTAACTAATAACGTTGTAGCCTCCTTTTCTATAGTTGGTGCGACTATGGCACTAGTAGCCTCAAAAGGTATCTCTATACTTAGAGGTGGTATAGAATCTCTTACAGTAAAGATGATAAACGTTGCTGTATCTGCCGAAAATACGGCCAGAGGGATGCTAGGGCTAGAGACTAAGGTGTTAGCTGCTAATAATGCTATCATAGCCTTAGATGCTAGTACTTTAAGACTCACACAAGCAGAAAAACAAGAGTTAATTACATTACAACAGACAGCGGGTGTACGAGCGTTATCTACAGCGGAAATGCAAAGAGCTCTAGCTATAACTAATGCTAATGCTGCAGCGCTACAAGCAGAGAGAGCCGCAGCACAAGCTAACCTAATTCAGGCCCAGGCAAATGTAGATGCTGCTAGGGCAGAAAGTACTGCTAAGTGGGCAGTGTATAACGCTAATAAAGCTAATACTGCAGCACTACACGAAGCTAGGGTAGCTAGCGGAGCTTATGGAGCCGCTGTTAGAGCTAATAATGCTGCTATAGCATTAAATACTCCTATCGTAGTAGCTAATACAGCAGCCCTTGCTGGACAAGCAGCAGCTCAGAACGCTGTTACAGCGGCAACTACTGGTACTGCTGCCAAAATAGGTTCAGGACTGGCATCTGCTATAAGAGGGGTAGCCGGATTTGGCGCAGCATTATCTTCTATTGCTTTAACTGTTTTTGGTTTTGCTACTACATTATTTCTTATAGTCACTGTAGTAGGCTTAGTAGCTTCTGCTCTATTAAAAATGTTTGGACTAGAAAAGCAGTTTACTGCTTGGGTAGGTAAACTAACTTCAGGCATAGTAGGCTTTTTCAACGATGTTGAAAAGAGAGCTAAGACTAAAGCTATAAATGATTTTGTAAATAGTACTCTTAACTCTATAGCAAATGCTGACGATAAACTAAGAGATTTAAACAGTTTTACTTTCAGAGATAAGTTCTTAGGAGTAACTATAGAAGTAACTAAGACAAAAGAAGATTTAATCAATGAAGTTCAGCAGGCTATAGCTGATGCAGGTAAGGTAGGTTTTGGCGAAGCCTTTATGAATGCAGGAGTACTAGATTCTCTTGACAGTAATAGCCCTGCCGGTAGACAGATCTCTACAGCTATAGGCGGTACATTAGGGGCTGGTATAGGAGCTGCAATAGCTGTAGCACTAGCGCCTGGATCCGGAGGTTTAAGTTTAGCTATATATGGAGCTGCAGTATTAGCAGGCACGGCATTAGGTATAAAATCAGGTGCCGCTTTTGCTGATAGTTTTGCTTCTGAAACTGAAGCACTAGACTATAAACTACAAAATATTAATACTGGTGCATATATTACAAAATATAGCACAGAGTTAAAAGGGCTTACACAAGATCAACAGAAATACGCATTAGTGGCTATCGACAGCCTTACAAAAAGCTACAATGGCGCAGAGCTATTTAATGGTGAAGCTAAAAAAGCACTTGACCTACAAGTTAGAACTGCTATAGCTACTCTAAAAGTAAGTGATAGCATAGGTGTCGCCGATAAAGCGGCTACCGCTATGGGCAAAAGTGTAGAGGATGTATATAAAAACTTCGACATAGCATATGACGCAGTAACCGGCATAGGAAATGTTATTAGCGGACTCCCAGATAGTAAAACTGTTACAATAAGTGTTATATCTGATAAGGATACTCAAAATACTTTAGATAAGCTAGAACAAGAAAATAAGCCTACTACTATAGCAAGAAAAATATTCCCCAATGCGCAAAATGCAATAATATCTGCTGGTGCAGGGGCCGGAACCATTGGCGGGGCTGGTGCTGCTATAGGCCAAGTAGAAGCTAAAATATCAAGTGTTGCTAGTATTCTAAGCGGAGATTATTTTACTTCTTTCTTTAAAAGCGCTCAAGATGCGGCCCAGGAGTATAAAGATTTTCAGTCTATAATACTAAACAGTGCTAATGGTTATGACGTACTAAACAGTGCAACCGTTCAACTAACGGATAATCAAAGAAATGCTATAATCGCTCTTAAATCCTATGGAGTATCGTTTGAAGACCTTAAGGACGGTATAGCGTCTACTACTGAGGGTACTGATACTTTTGTTAAAAAATATATAGGATTAGATGCAACATTATCTCAAGCAGTACTAAGATCACAAAGTAACTATAAAACACTATTTGATAGACTACGCAGTGGTAATATAACTCAGGAAGAGTTTGCACAGCTAAATGCTGCAGTAGCATCTTCTATAACAGAATCTAATACTACTATAGAAGAATATAATAAAACAAATGCAGAAAGACTGACTCTAGATAGTGCAGTTAGTGCAGCTATACTATTTCTTTCTGGAAAGCAGCAAGACTCGATAAGAGTTAATATGGAAGCAGTTGCTGCTCAAGAAGCTAATCTTGCGTCTTTACAAAAATTAAAACAAGGCTTTCTAGATACTGCAGCTCAAATAGCTTTTGCTAGTAAGTACGCAAAAGATGCTATGTCTACTTTAGACTTCTCAGTAGCGCTAGGTAGTGCCAGTAGCGGCGTAAATGCAGGCAATTTTGTGCTAGAACAATTAGTAGCACAAACATCAGCTGCTAAAGATTACAGCACTCAGCTAGAAACACTTAAAACGCAACTTGATAAGACTACTCTATCTGATAGCTTAAAACAAGAAATAGCAAGCGCTGCTGATGAAGATCTGGCGGCATTACAAGCTATTGCAGATAAGTCAGATAAACTTCAGGTTTCTAATGGCAAATTACAAGTGTCAATTAACAATGTTTGGACCGATATAGATACTCTATCTGCTAAGGCTCTGTTAGGGAGTGAAAAATATTCTAAGTCTTTGGCCGCTTCTGTGGAGCAGGCTAAGCAATTACTTATAGAATCAGCTAAAACTGTATACTCATTAGGAGAAGAAAGAAAGCAACTAGATATTAAAATATCTAATCAGAGAGATTCACTAGAGTTGTCAAAAGCAGAGAATGCTAAGAAAGCTTCTGAACTAGAGATATCTAAGCAGTTGGCCGTTATAGAAAATGATACAAAAGCTAAAGAGCGTCAGATAGAATTTATAAATCAAACTCTAGGAATACAAAAACAATTAACAGACAACTCCATTAAACAACGAGATATAGAGATATCAGCAATTGAGTCTAAGGCTGCGCTTGAAGAAGCTGCGGCCCAATCGTCATTAGCTAGACTAAAGGCTCAGAGACAAGAACAGCAAGCCTTATTAGACCTTCAGTCTAAGGCCTATGAGTTAAGAATAGCAAGCCTAGAGGCACAAACAGACCCTGCAATAGCAGAGGCTTCTGTACGCGCTAGTGATTTTACAAATATAGCAAGTGTGCTATCTGATTCTTATAATAAGCAGCAAGAGTTAGTAGCACTGCAGACAGCTCAGTTTGAACTACAGATTAGAGGTTATAGAGAAAATTACGAATCTCAGCTAGCAGTAATAGAAGCTGAAAGAAAGATAGCGGAAGATAAGGTAAATAGTGAAATAAAAGTATTACAGCTTCAGAAAAAGAATGCACTAGATGAGGCATATCAAATAGCAAGAGAGATTGCCGCGCAAGATAAGATAAGTAAACTAAGATCAGATGTACTAGAGAATGAAGCGTCTCTAGAGGCTAAAAAAGCTCAGGGCGATATTGAAGCTATCAACGCTCAGGCTAGAATCACTGTTCAAAAAGCAGAAATAGATAAAAAACAGTTAGCCCAAAATGTGGCTTTAGAATCAGAAAAAGCAACTCGCGCAGCTCGCCAACTACAAGATCAGTATACTCTATTAGAAAAAGATTCTGACGTAAAAGCTGCCTTCTTAAAAGATTATCAAGCCTTGCTTGATGAGCAAGCCAGACTTACTTCCAAGCCTGGAACTACTGTTGCACGTGTGTCCGCTGCTCAAGATTTTTCCGCTAGAAAAACAGAGCTAGCTAATTCAATAGAAGCAATTCAAACTGCCTATGAGTCGATAAGAAAAGACGGTATCGCCGCTATTAACGCTCAAAGAGACGCCGCACTAGCATCTTTATTAGCGGAACGTACTAATTTACAAGATCGTCAAAAAGCGACTGAAGAATATTATCGCACAAAGATAGAATTAGAAAAACAAAGTGCTGCAGCCTCTAGAGCTGCCCTACAAGTAGAGCTAAATGCTCAACTTCAACAATATCAAAGTTTGGCAGACGATTTAAAAGCTAAGCAGGGTGAGATAGTTAATATAAATGCTGCTGCTACAGAGCAACAGAAGCAAGCCTACACAGATTATATAAATACTATAGTAGCTGAATTTGGTAAACTACAGGCTAAAATAAATGATGTTGCCGCAGCCGCAGCTGCACAAGCAAATTCTTTACGCTCATTAGCAACCACTATTGCTGGGGACGCTAATGCTCGTGTATTTAAGGCACAAGATGTTGAATTTGCTAAGCAGATAGGTACTATACAAAACGACATATCAGTTAAGCAGTCTGAATTAAACTTATTAAAAGCTCAAGAAGCTTCAGCAGGTTCTAGTGGCCTTTCAACTCAAGAGCGTATGCTAACCTTAAAAAAACAAGAAATAGAGTTTCAAGCTTCTCTAAATAAGATAGAGGCTGAAGGACAAGAAAGAAAACTTCAATATTTAGTAGAACAGGGAAAGAAGGCTGCAACACTTTTTGAAAACTCAGACTCAGCAGTTGGCCTAGCTGGCTCTATTGCAGCACTAGCAGGAGTGTTTGTAAATCAAAAACAAATAATAGACCTACAAAAGACTCAAGCTGAAAAAGCGTATAAAGATGAACTAGCACTAATAGAGATAGATAGACAGCTTCTTGAAGAAGATAAAAAAGCTAAAGGAGCTGCTGCATCGGCGTCTGCCGCTGTAATAGCCAAAGAAAGAGAAATACTAGTAGAGCAACAAAAGCAGGCTCAACTAGAGCTCGACCGCGATATAAATAGACAAAATGCAGCTATTAAGCAATTAGAAACAGAAAAAGAACTTCAAATTAATCAAGCTCAGATAGATGGTATACGCGCCAAGAGTGAGGTAGAAGCTAATAGAACTAGACTCGATACCATAGAGAAAGAAGCCTCTATATTTTCTCAATTTATAAACGAACTTAGACCCGCTATAGTAGAATCTTTTAGAGAAGTGCTTAAATCTATGGGTGTTACTCTTGAAGCTGCGGTAGGCAAATTTGAAGATGTAGATATAGGCGCTACTCTTGATTTTTCTTCTGCTAGAGCTGCCATAGAAGAAACAAGCAGTCTTGCTAATAGCATATATGGAGATGTAGCTACTAAACAAGGAGAGATATTCAATAATATCAATGCCAACTCAGATCTAGCAATATCGGCAGCACAGACTGAATTAGACTTATTGACTAAGAGAAGATCAGATCTAGAAATAATACAAAAAAATGAGCTGGCTGCTTTCGATGCCAATGCTAAAGCAAAAGCTGCTGGTGCAGCGATGGAAATTGCTGAGATAGATAAAAGAGAGAAAGAGCTGAGACTAAGATTAGCTAATGCAAACGCGGCATATGCAGATGCAATGGATAAGGCTACTCAAGACGCAGCGGCAGCCATGCAGGAGTTCGCAACAGCTGTTGTGGAAAAAATAGGTAAATACCTAGTAAATCAACAAACTAAAAAGATAGAGCAAGCAAAAGTTAATGAGAGCATTATAAATGAATCTCTAACTGCTACTTCAGAAAAACTACAAGAAGCACAGTCTAAGGCTGGAGAGGCGCTATCAAAAGAAATAGGTTTACGCGAGGAGTTAAAGAGCGCCACTGAAAATCTAATAGAAAATCAGAAAGCCTACATAAAATCAGTTTCAGGTAGAGAAGATAGTATCCTAGAATCCTCTAAGATATACATAGAAAGTATATTAGAACAAAAGAGAAAAGCTCTAGATCTATCTAAGACTATTAGTCAGAGATTAAGACTAGATGACCAGGTTAAGAGCTTAGAAGATAGAAAGATTAGTTTAGAAGCTGCACTAACAGACGCTACTGAGATCAGATTAAAAGAAGAAAATAAACTTGCAGAAATGCAAAAGATAATAAGCGTTGTTACTGATATAGCTAGCGGTAAACTAGCTTCTTTTGCTCAACAAATTCAGACTGTTGCAGCCAGCGCTAGTGCTATGTTCTCTGGCGGTGGTAACTTAGGTCAGGCGTTTATGTCTGCTTTTGGATTTGATAAAATAGTGTCGGGTTTCCAGGCTGTTACTTCAAGCCTAATGGGTGCCGGAGCTACGCTAAATACAGCAAGTACTAATCTAGCAGCGGCCTCTCAATCTTTAGCAGTTACAACCAGTAAAGTACCGCCAGCAAACCCATTCTATGGGGCTGCTGCTGGTAAAGCTACTGCCGGAGCCGGTGCTGCAACTACTGCCGCAAGTGGTTTCTGGGGTAGTATAGGCGGTGCTATAAGCGGAGGAATGACAGGGTTTGGTATAGGCAGCATAATAGGTGCTCTTACAAATGATCCTGGGATGGGTAGTACTATAGGAGGTGCTATAGGCGGAGCCTTAGCAGCTGGTCTTTCTGTAGCTATACCATCATTATTTGCTAGCGGCACTTTCTTAGGTGGTCTAACTACTGCTATGAGTGGAGTATTAGGTACTCTAGGTTTTGCAGCGAGTATGGCTATACCAGTACTAGGAGCTATAGCAGGGGCTATAATAGGAAGATTCTTTAGTAAGACGCCGAAAGCGTCTGCTTCAGGTAAGCTGACCGAAGACGGTGCTATAATAACAAGCACTTCTCAAACTAAAGTTCCAGGTGGAACTGCTAAATCGCTTGGAGAAATAGGTGCTACAGCACTGGAAAACTTTATAGACGGTCTTAAGGCTGCTGGAATTGCTTTTAAAGATGTTGTATATTGGAGTATATCATTAAAGAAAAACTCTATAACAGGGGCTTCACTATCTTTTGCTGGTGGTGATAGCTTTAGTATGGGTTCTAGAGGTACTAGCTCTTCCGATATACAAGCTACTGCACAATTCTATGTAGATAGTTTTGTACAGGGACTAAGAAAAGGAAGCTTAGTAGTAGATCAAACTATTCTTAATGCCCGCGACCTGCAAACCGCTATTGACAAATTTGTAACTGAAGATAAGTCTATAAAAACTGTAGAAAGACTACAGTATGTACTAGAGTATGCTTCTAAATTTAGTACACTGCTTAATGATATTGGACAAGCTGTGCCAACTACTATGAATGAAGCCCTAACTCAGATAACTGACGGTTCTCAGGCTGCTGGTGCTGCTCTGGCCGCACAGTATACTAGTCTATTAAAAGAAGCGTCTTCTGTATTTGGTAGTAACTCTGATCAGTACAAACAGTTAAATACAAGAATACAAGGTAACGTACTAGCACAGCTAGGACTTGTTCAAGCCTCTGATAAGACTATAATGAGTATATCAGAAGCTACAGAAAATTTAAATACCGGAGCAATAAGCGTTGCTAATATTATAGAAACAGTAAATGGGTATACAAAAGCTGTTATTGCTTCTGGTAAGAGCGTAGAGGAAACAGCTAACATAATATCTATAGCTACTAGTGTACAACTATCTGACTTTGTCACCTCTATAGCAGAAGGACTAACTGAATCTATAGAAGTCCTAAAAAACCCAGCTAAGGCAGCAGTAGGTGAACTACTAGACATTATAGAATCTTCAGCAAAGCGTACTGATGATCTTAGAGGAGCTGCTGATGAGCTAATAAAGAGAGGAAAGTTTGAATTTGTAGATCAGGCTGTTAAAAACTATACAGACTCTATAGAGTTAGCCTCTCTAGAGATAGCATCTTACTTATCTACTTTAGACATAGCTCAGCTACAAGCTGTCATAGCTGACGAAAGAGTTACAGATGCTAGAACTAAATCTGCGGCTGCAACTAGACTTGCAGAACTAGAAGAAGTAGATAGAACTACAGCTATTAAAAACTTTGTAAAAATAAGCAAAGATTTCAATAAAACTATAGCGGAAATAACCGACTCATTCAGCATACCACAGTTTATGCAATCTGCTACCAGTGTAGTTGAGGTTATGCAGATGCTAGGAAGATCTACAGTAGATTCGTTCTCTAAAGACTTTAGTTCATTAGTTAATTCAATAGCTCGTGGCGAAGACTTAGTTGGTAATTTTGAAAGAGGAATCAGCGACCTAAATAGTGCATATAGCTCAGGCACTATAACTGCAACACAGTACAGTGAGGCATTAGACCTTCTTCAGAGCACTACTCTAGACAGCCTACAAGTATACAACGAACTAAAGAATGCTATTAAAGATGCCGCCCAAGAAATAGCAGATACTTATACTAGCTTATTAGATAGTTTAGTATCTACTGCTGATGATATAGGCAGTACGCTAATGGATCTATTAGATACTTTTCAATCTAAGAGTACTGACGTTCTTAAAATATACGACAATACCTTAAAAGGTGTTGCTGAAAGCGGCAACGAAATTCTTGACCTTAAAGATACTGCTGCTAGTGCTTATGCCTCTGCTACTGCTGCAGTCCAAGAATTTGATAAGGCTAATAAACTAAGCGGGCGTTCTTCTAGTGAAGTAAGAAATCAAATAAACGACATACAGACTCAGCTAAACACTCTTTCTGCTCAGCCTTTTGACTTCTCTTCTTTCTTAAACTTTGGAAAGCTAACTTCTCAGCAAAGAGCACTACAAGTAGAACTAAATACGCTAAGTGCTAAAGAGGCTGAACGAAATAAGCTATTAGAAGCGCAGACGCTGGCTAGGAATGATCTAGCAGTGGCTGAGGCCACAGTACTTCAATTGGGTGATAAACTAATTGATACTAGACTCAAAGAGAGTGAACTAGTACAGAAAATAGAAGCTGCTACAGTGGACTTCGCTAAGTCTCAAAAAGATTTAGCTGACATCACTGAACTACTAGCAACTGCAAACTTTGACTTAAACCAAGCTAGATTTGATGAGCAAGATAGCGTTAAAGAAACCTCAAGACTATTACTTGAGCTTTCTGGTGTCGCTAAGCAGTTAAACTTTGAGGTGTCAGGATTAACAAGCTCTTTCTTAGATACTATTACTAGTGCTGCCGAAAATAACGCAAAAATTAAATATCAAGCACCAGAGTACGACTCAACTAGAGAAGAGCTTATAAAGAAAGCTATAGACGATACTACTGCTTACTACAATAGTTTAGTGGCAGTAGGGGCTCAAATAACAGACCTAACTGATCCGTTTATGAATATAGCCGAGCCCGTACAGTTACTTGCGTCTGAGTTGGATATATACTCTTTAATGTTAACAGACAGATTCAAAGGGTTCTCTACAGAGTTAATAAAGTACTTAGATACTGACGGCTTAAGCGTATTCTACGGAGAAAATGGTAAATTCGCTCAATTTAGGGATTCACTATTGCGCACTTTAGTAGTACAAGGTTTTGAGGTACTAACTGCTACAGGCGGTGTGCTTGATGGTTTTAACGCTAAGCTAGGAGCCATAACTTTAGCTTATACAGAATTAGAGACTAGTGGTACTACTCTAAATACAACTGTATCTAGTCTTAAAGATTCTTTTGGAGAGCTAATAACTGTTATGGGAGAAAGCTCGTCTGGGGTTATTGGGGCAGTACAAGTATTAATTACTGACCTAGAAGATGCCAGCAATTACCCATCTATAGCTTTAACCACAGATAGCGGTATTGGATATATAATAAATGAATTTATAAAATCGGTAAATGATTCAAACAAATATACAGCTATAACTATACGTAAAGACCAAGCCAATACTGTAGGGTATCTTGTAGATTCTTATATAAAGAGTATAAATGAATCTAAGAATTATACCAATCTATTGTTAAGTAAGACTGCTGGTGTAGGATTACTTATAGATAGTTTTATATCTGGTCTTAATAATAGCGGAAACTTTACTGCACCTACGGTAAGTAAGACGGCAGGTACTGGTAGTGTAGTACAATCTTTCATAACCGGTCTTAATAGTTCTACAGTATTTACAGCTCCTACCTTAACTACTACTACTGCAGGCTCTCCCGGTGCTAGTATAAAAGGATTTATATCTGGATTAGATACAGCTACGGTATTTAGCGCGCCTAGCCTAACTACTAAAACACTAGGTACGGTAGGTGCTAGTATGGCCGCGTTCCTATTGGCGTTAGATTCTACTACTGGGTTCTCTGCTCCTACAATCAGTACAACTACTGCTGGTACAATAGGTGCAAGTATGGCCGAGTTCCTGTCGAGCCTAGATTTAGCTACTGGGTTCTCTGCTCCTGCTCTAACTACGGAGACTGTAGGTACTATAGGATCTGAGATGGCTAAATTCCTGTTATCATTAGATGATTCTACAGGCTTTACAGCACCATCTTTAACTACGACCACAGCAGGTACTCTAGGCGCTAGCATGGCCTCGTTCTTATCAGCACTAGACACAGCTACAGGGTTTAGGGTACCTTCACTAACTACTGGTACTGCGGGTACTATAGGAGCAGGACTTGCCGGGTTCTTATCGTCACTTAATACTACCACCGGATTTACTAGCCCAACCCTCACAACAAGTACCTCAGGTACTGTTGGGGCTAGTATGTCTGGGTTCCTATCTGCTCTTAACACTGCTACAGGCTTTACAGTACCTACACTAACTCTTACAGGTGCAGTCGGCACTCTAGGCAAATCTCTTGCTAGTTTTATAAGTGGAATTCCTAGTACAACTGGATTTACAGTACCAACCCTTACCACAGACACTACAGGTACTCTAGGTGCAGGTATGGCTGGATTCTTATCCTCCCTAAACACTAGAACAGGGTTCGCTGCTCCAACTCTTACAACTTCTACTGCCGGTACTATAGGAGCAGGGTTAGCAGGCTTCTTAACTGCCCTTAATACTACTACAGGATTCACAGTACCTACATTAACTCTTACAGGGGCTGTAGGTACATTAGGTAAGAGTTTATCGAGCTATCTAGCATCTATAGATACTAATACAGGGTTCACCGCACCAACCTTAACTCTTACTGGGGCAGTAGGTACTCTTGGTAAGACCTTAGCTTCATTCCTTAGTGGTATACCAGCAGTTACTGGATTTACTGTACCTACTCTAACTACTGGAACAACAGGAACAGTTGGTGCAGGATTACTAGGCTATCTAAATTCTTTAGATACCAAAACAGGATTCGCCGTACCTACTTTAACCTTAACAGGTGCAGTAGGTACACTAGGTAAAACCTTGGCCTCATTCCTTAGTGGCCTACCAGCCCTTACAGGATTTACAGTACCTACACTAACTACTAGTACTACAGGTACCGTAGGTGCTGGACTACTAGGCTATTTAAATTCTTTAAATACTTCAACAGGTTTTACAGTACCTACTCTAACACTTACTGGGGCTGTAGGCACCTTTGGTAAGACTGTTGCTACTTTCTTAAGTAATATACCTGGAACTACAGGATTTACTGTTCCAGCACTAAACACTACTACTACCGGCACAGTTGGTAAGAGTATGTCAGATTTCTTAGCTGGACTAAATAATTCTGCAAACTTCACTGTACCTACTCTAAGTACTACTGCTGGAGTTGGTAAGAGCATACAAGACTATGTAACGTCAATTAAAGATACCCTAGTTCCTGCTATAGGCGGCATTGCAGATGTATTCACTGACGCTAGAGTAGCTAAAATAACATCGTTTAAGAATGCTGTTACAGCTTTAGACACTGCTGGGGCTAGTATAACTAATAGCGAAGCTATACTTACGGCAGTGAGCGGTATAATTACTAATAGTGCTACTGCCTCTACTAGTATTACCAACGTCTCTGCAAAGTTTACAGCACTTAATACGGCTATCAAACCACTACTAGACACTTTAAGCTCTACAGGTGCAGTTACTGCTAAAGGTACTTTTACTGCCATCCAAGAGAAGATAACTGGAATGGCTACTGCCATACAAACTGCATGGGATAGCGTAGTGTTCAAGGTACCTACTGAACTTACCGACGGTATAACTCTAAAAACAACTATAAGTGCGGAAACTGCCCTTTCTAAAGCTGATAGTGATAGACTCGCAACTATAGCAACTAATTCTAGCAAATACCCTAAAATAAAGAATGTGACATATGATACTCCGGGGGCTTTTGCTAGCGGTGGTTTCGTAGAAGGTCCAGGATCTAATACTAGTGATAGTATCCCGGCTAGACTATCTAATGGAGAGTATGTAATACGCGCATCCTCTGTTAGATCTATAGGTAAAGACGTACTAGATGGTCTAAATAACACTGGTAACTTAACTGCTGCTATGGCTAAGCAAGGTAGAAAAGGAGACTCTCTACTAGCGCATATTAATCCTGCTGAGGCTAACATGCTAATGCGTGCTGGAGGAAGCGGAACAATAAATCCAAAAACCGGACTTCTAGAATTTTTCAACGCAGACGCCGGGGCCGTTGGTAAGGTTTTCAGAGATCAAGAAGTAGATTTGCTATCTTCTATGTTTGCTAACAACTATACTATACCCGGCAATACTCCTAGTGTGGGTGTAGGCTTAGTAAGCTCTCGTCGTAACGAAGACTCTTTAAATACAAATAGTAACAGCGTTCCTGGACAAGTGGTAAGCTGGAATGAGCCATCTGGGTACGATCCTAGATGGGGCTGGTCTTACACCCCTAGATATTTACAAACTAGTGGCGGACCTATACAGACTATGGACCAGTATAGAGATCATAACCTAATGTTAAGAGACTCTATGGACCTAGTAAACTACTCAGGTAAGGCAAGAGGCTTAAATGAAGCTTGGTTGGCAAATTCTACTGTAGGTTCTTCGGGGTCAACAGCTGTTCCTTACAATACAAGTGGCGGGGCTTGGTATAGACCTCCTTCTTATTTAGAGACTTACTATGAGACTGTATATGAATATAAACAAGTAAAGTCGCCATTCTACCCATATAATACTAGCTACCAAATGGTCTCTACACAAGTACCAAGAACAAGATGGGTAACCCCTATGGCTCAGTACTACTCGCAGCCGTATACCGCATACACTGCTAGCCCAGTGGATAATACTTCTAAAAACGCATTAGACGTAGCATATGGTCCTTCAGGAATGAGTTTTAATAGCTCACAACTAGGCAGAAACAACTTAGCAGACAGAGGTACTAAACTACTAAGCGGATACAGTAAGGCCATGTCTGGAGTAGATAGCGGATCTTATACAGACAGAGGAATAGATAAAACTCTTGTAGGAAAGTACGTAGATGCTATGAATACTGGCGATTTAGGTAACTTTACAGACTTCTACATGCTTAACAATTCTCTATCTAAGTATGCTGGTAAGTTTCCTAACAGCGATCCATATGCTGGAGGAGTAGGAACTCAAATTCCTGTACCTAGAAGCAGCGGAGGGCTAATGAGAGGCAGAGACAGCATACCTGCAATGCTAGAGCCAGGTGAGTTTGTTCTTCGCAAACAAGCAGTGGATATGATGGGGCTAGATAAAGCTATACGTCTAAACTCTACTGGAAGTATTGATGGCGGAGATGTAGAAGTTGAAGTGAACATAAACAACAACGGCACTGCACAGACCACAGTAGGTACCCCAGAAGTCCGCAGAGTTAATGGAAAGATAATAGTAGATATTATTCTGGAAGACCTTAGAAACAACGGACCAATAAATAGACAGATTAGGAGTATTAGATAATGGCTAGTTACCCAAGTAATGCAACATATAGCGTAGGTGGAAACACCTACGCTATGACCTCAAGAAAGCCAGACAGAGGGTTTAGCATAGGTGAACAATTCAACAATGCTATATTTACTAGTCAAGTAGGCTATGAGCGAAGAAGAGCTATTAGCAGGCGTTCAAAACGACAGTTTCAACTTCAGTATACTAATATTAATGGGGGCTATAAGCAGGCTATTGAAGATTTTTACAGAGCTAGAAGCGGAGACCTAGAATCTTTTGAATTTGATTTGTCTTACATAGGACTTTCTGGTACAATTCAAGTAAGATTTGATGGAGCACTTTCCACTACTGAAGTACAAACTACTACTAGTGCTGTAACAAATATTTATAATGTCTCGTTTAATTTAGTAGAGAGCTATACATAATGTCAACACGTGCATACGATTATATAATTACAGTAGCTAATGCTACTGCTTTTAAACCGGGTAACTCTGTTATAGGAGTATCTACAGGTACAGTCGGAGAAATAATATCTAAGTCTAGTAATAACCTTAGAATAAAATTATCTAATGTTTATCAGACTTTTTCTGTAGGGGAGACACTCCGTAGCAATACTATAACACTGACAAGCTACAATGTGTTGTCTAACGTAACAACTCAAATAAATGGTACTACTAACACCTTTAATATCCCAAGAGCGTCAGTCCCTGACGATGCTATTAACGTATATGTTAATGGGGAGTATCTAAGTAAAGAGTATTATGTTAGAGCGTCTAGTACTCAAATACAGTTTGCAAACAGAACAAGGCTTAACTCTACTACCGGTGCTATAGAGACCTACGTATTTCCAGATACTAGCGTTAAGAGCTTAGTAATACAAACGGTATCCTCTAATACAGAGGCCAGATCATTCATCGCATCTAACTACGCGTCTCAAATAACAACAGCTACATCAACTATATCTGCTGTTACAGAAAGCCCGTATATAGCAGAGAAAAATTCAATTGTTCAAACCCCCTTAGTAAAGTTATTTACAATCTATTACCCAGGAGAGTGGTATCCTGAAAACGCTAACAGTAATCCTAGCCTTAGTGGGTCAGGATTTCCTTGGCCTTATGGGTTTCCTATGAGATTCGCTCAGATATTAGGAGAATCCTATAGCGATTTTAACTACTCGGTCTCTTTTAACAACGTAGCATACAAAGTAATAGGTATTGATAGTGGCGATATAAGTGTAGATAGCTCTGGTAAAATTGGTGAAATGTCTATGAGCATTTCTAACTTTGACGGGGTAATTGCATCTATAGTAGAGAATAAGAATATACTAGGATACAACTCTAGTAATAACTACACAGCGTTAGTTAACGGGGAAATAGTTCAAAATATTGATCCTAGAACTATACCAGGGAATGCTTATTATAATTCGGCTGTCGCGCTATCAAGAGGTCAAAATGCTGCCTGGACATACGAAACTACAAAGAGTTTTAATGATACTTGGACTAGATTAAAAGAGGATACTAGAGACCTGCTAGGAGCTGTAGTAGAAGTTAAATTTACTTATGCTAAGTTCTTAGACAACTGGCCTGAATATTCCATAGTAAGGTCTTCTTCTTCCAACTCTGCTACTACTTATTCATCTTTGCCATATAGAGTTGGCGACACTGTCACCTCAAATACTACGTCAAATAGAAGTACGGTTTCTGCTATAAGTGGTAACACTGTCTACTTTAACAATACGAATTTATCTAGCCTACCTGCTGGAGCTAAGTTATTGATTGTAAACCCGGATGCAGACCCTACTTCTTTTGTAGAGTATGTATTTACCATAAACAGACTAGATGAACTAGATGAGTTTGTAGCAAAATTTAGTTTGACTAACTGGTTACAATATTATAAAATGAAGCTACCAAAAAGAAAATTTACTAACACTACATGCCCTTGGGTTTATAAAGGTGCTGAATGTAAATACCCCTCTAGTGGAGCAGGTACTATTGTTGGGTCTAATCCTCCTATTAGTGCAAATGGGTACTTTACGTATTCTAACGAAACTGCAGCAAGTGCTAGCTTGGATATATGCTCAAAGACTTTGACTGCTTGTTCTCTTAGAAAGAACTTAGTAAACTTTGGCGGATTTCCTGGTATAAAAAATGACTAATTTTAATGTACTAATAGAGGCTATGGGTAATAATTCTATATCTCAGTTTCCACTAGAAGCGTGCGGTATAATAACAAA
>JACCDY010590918.1_pt1 | contig 17102 bp, 51 predicted proteins | sample 7446391 | NCBI WGS metagenome assembly JACCDY01 (sample SAMN15323451, study PRJNA562643) | freshwater metagenome | isolation source: river surface water | place: USA:Blue River Watershed | collected 2017-08-18
AAACCACTTCCTATTACTACTAGACGAACTGGGCTACTACGAAGATGTTAGATACGATACCCCCACAGCTTATCTTAAACAGGAACACGGGATTACACTAGATTACCACAATAGAGGTTATATACTACTCTCAGATACTGATCACAGAGAAACTGTCTTTAGACTCAAATACTCAACACTAATAACTTAAGGCCCCGCTGTTAACATATACATATATACATGTATGTGCTACCAAATCCCCGCAAACCCAAGACTAATCTCTATACTACTAAGAGACTCAAGACAATCGACATTTACTTCGATTAATCAATATCTGGTAACACACTATAACGCAATACTATATATAGACGAAAACAACGATGACCCTGTAGACTATATAGAGTTTAAAGAAGAAAAATATAAAACTCTTTTCTTATTATACTATAGTAACTATATAACTGTATAAGGCCCCGCTGTTAACATACACATATATACAGGCCCCGCTGTAGCACTTTGCATATACACACATATACACGTATATACACACGTACTACTAGATAAGGCCCCGCTGTTAGATCTGTACATATACAGTATATAACGCTATACACATGCGTATGCTACTGTATATACACGCACGTACATATACACATATAGTAGCAGAGAAGAAGAGAACTGTAGAGAGGACGAGAACGAGAGTATTTCGTATCACTATGCCGAGACGCACCTCACGACCAGTCCCAAAATGTTACATTATAACATAACGATAAACCACCGTTCTAATGATTCGGCAGAGCGATTATAGCAGAATTAGAGCATAGTGTCAACCTCCTTAGTTAAATATTATAGCATAGGAGAGTTATGATGTCAATAGTAAACTGTGAGATGGATCCCGTAGCGCATATACATATAGAGGACCGTGAGTTCAATGTGTATATATGTATATGTTATAATACAATGACTCTACATGCATATAAGTATGATGATGAGACGATCAACTACGAGTGGTTCAATGATCTCAATGACTTTATGTTATGGATTCAGGAGCCCGTTAACCCAATATTATAGCACTTTGGCAAAGAGTTGTCAAGTCCAAAAGTCAAAATGATTCTTAGATGCGAATAGTTCTTATTTGCAGATAAGAATCATTCTTATATATAGTAATCCTAAACCGACAGGCACTCTCGCCGTCCATCCCCAGTATAGCTGATCGAACCTATCTTGCCTTGTATGGGCCTTTCTTCTTATTATGTGTATAGTATAGTCTCGTTCTAGTGTTCTGTCAACCACTTTTTTCTCTTGACTTATGATTAGTTTGATAGTATTCGCGCGCTCGTATATATACCTAGTTCAAAATATTAGTTGACTTGTGTGTTGTAGAGTGTACAATAGTGGCTTACTTAGACAGGAGCGTGTTATGTCAGTTCAAGCCCTAAAGCAATTTGCATTCGAGCATTATGAAGATGGTGCGCATTGGGTAGTAGAGACCTTTAGCGAAGCGGATTGGGAGTGGTGGTTGTCCAATTCAAATGATTTAGAATCTGCTAAAGCTGACCTGCAGGATCATTGGGAGTTTATGGTAGAGCGCGAGTTGGATTGTCAGTTCTAATATTTTGGTTGACAAGTGTGTGTATGGTGTTATACTGTACACACACTAACACAACGGAGCGCACAATGAATGTACATAACTTCCCCCGTGGAACGATCTGTGTATTACGGCAATCTAACGATCAATGGGAGATGTTAGCTCTTGATCAGCCGTGGACCTACAAAGAATGGTCTGGTTGTTTTAGCATCATTTAGTCGTTGACATTGCACTTGATTGATAGTACTATATACACACTAACACAACGGAGCGACAAATGGAACGTAAAGACTATACCTTGCTTGTGTATCGTATGGACAAGCGCACTAAGACTGGTGAACGACTTCGCGGCAGATATGAGTATTGCGACAAGACTCGTGCGGAAATGGAAGCGGAAGTACTAGATCTATGCCGTTTGTATCCTGCAAAACAGTTCCGTATTGACCTGCATGAGACTTATGTGACTCGCGTGAATATGATGACTGGTAAGGAGTACACGGAGCGTTATGATACGCCCAACTACTGCTCACCAAGTTCTGAAGCATATTGGAGTATGTAATGATTGACAAAGTGATCAATGTTGCTGTATACTCGTTCCTGTTGTTTATGTTTATCTATCTATTTGGTTTAGTCCATCAACTGTATCTACTCTTGTAGGGGAGGTAGTTATGCAATCGTTGGACCCGTCAATTAAAGGTTGACGACCGCGCAAGGATGCGTGTATACTTCTATTTTCAATCAACTCTTAGGTTATATATGTCAAAGATTAGCTTTATTCATCGTCGTCTTATTGTCAACGGTTCAATTCACAATAGTGGTGGTTCGACCATTGCGTTCCGTGAATTGGGTAACGGGCAGATTGAGTTTGCTGAAGCTAAGTGTAGTCCCCGTGACAATTTTAGTCGTGCGGCAGGTCGTGTAAAGGCATCTGGTCGTTTGTCAAGTGATCGTTACCGTAAGGTCACCGAAAGCTCTTGGGATGACTTTATTGCTGAGAATTCATATCACGACTACGCATAATGGTTGACAAGTGCATAGTATGATCGTATACTATGCACTTACTTAGAAAGGAGCGAAGACAATGCGTTATTGGTATAAGATGAGTGAAACCACTGAAGGTCCATTCACTATCATTGTAGACAAGAGCTGGGAAGACTTGTCAATCCGCGATCACTTTGATGAGTCCTGCTACGACATCGAAGAGCTTGAGCATAAGGTTAATGACGGTACTTACGACTGGTTTATGCTTCGTGCGCGTGTCCTGCTTAAAGGCGCTGAGATCGGTGAACATATTGTAGGCGGCTTCTTGTACGAGAATGCTGATGAAGTGTTTGAAGATGGTATGGCAGAAGATGTTATTTACGGCGCAAAGTGTGAAGCACGTGAATGGATTCTTCGTTCAAAAGAGCTTGACTTAGAAGCTCTTATCTAGTATACTACGCTTGAACTTAAACAAACGGAGCGAACAATGGCACACATGAATCAGGAAAAGAAAGCGCGTCTTGCACCTGGTATCAAAGCAATCTGCAAGAAGTATGGAGTAAAGGCGTCTATCGCTGTACAGCATCACTCTACGCTTGTGCTAAACATTAAGAGCAGTCCTATTGACTTCATTGGTAACTTCAACGCTAAGACAGAAGAGCGTTGGCGCGAACCGTGGGCTTTTATTCCGGCAACACATTCCATTGATGTCAACTCCTATTGGTATCAGGACCATTTTACTGGTACGGCACTTGACTTTTTATCAGAAGTCATTCCCGCAATGAATGTTGGTAATCACGATCGTAGCGACATTCAGAGTGACTACTTCGATGTGGGTTGGTACATTGATGTCAACATTGGCAAGTGGAACAAGCCCTACGAGTTTGTAGCATAAATTGGTTGACAAGTGCATAGTGTCGCTGTATACTATGCACTTACTTAAACACAACAGGAGAGCGAAATGTCCAATATGTCATACTGCCGATTCCAGAACACTTACCAGGATCTGCGTGATTGCGTTAACGAAATGGAAGATGCATACAACTTAGAGGATATGGAACTTAGCGAAGACGAGGCACGTGCTCAGAAGCAGATGTATCAGCTCTGCGAACGTTTCATTGAGAGCTTTGATCGCTTGCACTATGCTGACCATTTTGAAGACGAAGAGGTTGACGAAGACGAAGTTTGAGCATATAATATACACTTACTTAAACACAAAAGGAGCGACAAAGATGAATGCACTTGCAACACTTCACACTTCCGGCGACGGCTACTGGTCCAGCAAGTCTCGCGCTGTACGCATTGTTAAGCTGAAGCTGGCTTATGTAAGTGACGACATGGAGTTTGGGGAACTGCGTGTATACTTCGACAAGAACGATTGGGATGTTGACAACGACGGACTTATCTACACTGACAAGCAATTTGTTAAAGAGCTACGCGAGTGGTTGACAAGCATTGACTATTGTGCTAACAAGGATACTGTGTTCTACTCAGAGCAGGGTATGCAGGGCGACTACTATGTAAGCCTGGACGTTGAAGGCCCGTTTATTGCGAGCTGGGCCATGCTGAACGGGACTAACGAGTACGCATAAATTGGTTGACAGGTGAGTGCATAGGTATTATACTATGCACTTACTTAAACACAAACGGAGAGCGAAATGAACTACACTAAAGAGCAAGTTGAGCAGATCGTAGCAGAAGCACAAGCCGCCGCATATGATGCCGCATCGAAGTATTTCCAGGACAAGTTGAACGGCGTTGATCAGTATGCGTGTGGCTTTGCGTGGGTAGAAGTCTACGGCATTAAGGGTAGCACTAAGTTGGGTAAAATCCTTAAGCAGGTTGACTTTAGTCGTCAAATGTGGAACCCCGCTAAGTTCCCCGCACAGAATATTGACACGCTGTACGAAGGCGCACGTGCCGCGGCTAGTGTGTTAAAGGGCTATGGCTTTGACGCTTATCCTTGCTCACGTTTAGACTAGGAGATGACATGAAGATCACGCAGGACCTCGTAGACCGCACACAAGCTCTTTTAAACGACTTTAATAACTTGCTGGACCATAACCCAGAGGTCGACGGGGAACTGCGTGTAAAGCTCGCTAAGGCGGAACTGTGTTTGTTTAAGATCGCAAACCTTATGCAAGAACAGGTTGACAAGTCCGAATAAGTCCTTTATACTGTACGCACTTAAACAGGAGAGCGACATGAACCTTAAAGTACAAGTTATTGACGAACTGGACAAGTTGTATACTGCACTGGAGAACAGTGAGAACTTGGAACTATCCCAGATTGAAGAACTGCTGTACGAAATCAACATCCTTGAACAAGCTCTGGAGAACTAATATGCGTGAGATTAAGATTTACTTCAAAGGCGATCCTAACGAGTTCACTACTGTATACTGGCAGGGTAAACACTCAATCGAAGACATTAAGGAAGTTCTGGTTAAAGAAGACGAGTATCCAGACGACATTGAACTAAAAGAAGTGGTTGACGACTTCGTAGATTGGTAGTATAATTTGTTTGTTGGTTAGGTAAACTGTTTTAACTTTTATTAGGAGCAATTAAAATGAAATACGCAATCAACCAGCTCGACGCAGTACGTGGATATTATGATGCAATGGGTGCAAAGCCACGCATTCGTTACTATGCAGAAGGCAAGGAAACGTCTAAGGCACTTGCTACTGAATTCACTGTAACCGGTACTGATATTGAGTATGTAGCGCCTACAGCTAAGAAAGAGCGTAAGGTTTCCGGTAATACTAAGTCGGCACAGCTACGCGCACAGATCAAAGAAGCAGTAGCACAAGGACAGTTCGACTTCGAAGAGTTTGTAAGCTGGACGCAGGAAGAGTTTGGTTTTAGTCGTCCGCTCGCTCGTCAATACGTTAAGAACAATCTGTCTAAGGCATAAGTTGGTTGACAAGTGCATAGTATCGCTGTATACTATGCACTTACTTAAACAGGAGCGTACAATGAAGTTTACTAAGAAGCAAGTTGATCTTATGGAAGTCCTGGGTTATAAGACCGACATGCAGATGATTATGTGCCACGAGTCCTACGAGGAAGCATACTGGGAGCAACGTGCTAACGGTATTGACGCAGAGAAGAACTTTACTAAGTGGCTTGAACGCTGTGCGGCTTGGCGCCAACAAGTAGATCGGTTAAAAATGGCAAAAACCATTTGACAATACTGTAAGTTGATAATATAATACACGCTTACTTAAACACAACGGAGCAATACAATGCCAAACCACTGCCAAAACTTCCTTGTCCTTTCCCATCCTGATGTACGCCAGATTAGTCGTGCAAAGTTTGCTATCCTTGAAGAGAAACTGTTCTCCGAGTTTGTTCCTTGTCCACAGGAACTGCTCGATACTTCCGCTGGGTTCTTTGGTAATGATGAGAAACAGCGCAAGCTCGAAGAGCAGACTCAGGCTAACATTGAGAAGTACGGTTACGCCAGCTGGTATCAATGGGCTATTGCCACTTGGGGCACTAAGTGGGATGCATACGACTTGGAGATTGTGTCCGAGACCTATGACAGCGAAGGTGGACATCTTACTGTTACGTTTGACACAGCGTGGGCACCGCCTTGTAACTTCTACAACGAGCTTGTTGAGCAGGGCTTTGGTGTAGATGCTATGTACCACGAGTTTGGGTGTGCATTCGGTGGACAGTACGTCGACGGTACCGATATGTATTTTGAATATGACAGCGATACGCTCGATACCATTCCAAAAGAGGTTGACGAGCAGTTCGGTATTCGTGATACGCTTGCTGAGTGGGCCGCATACGACGAAGAGGAAGAAGAAGCGTAAATTGGTTGACAGGTAAGTGCATAGGTATTATACTATGCACTTACTTAAACACAAACGGAGAGCGAAATGGTTGCTATCACTAACACTTACTGGAACAGCAACGGCAAGTACAATTCATATGCAGAGCAGTTGCAAGAGCTTATTCCGATTGAAGGTGCAGTTGCTAACCCGCGTAAGAACAAGAAGCTGGAGAAGTTCCGCAAGGCTGTGAACTGCTACTACGACCTGTATAATAACGGCTTGTGCAATCGTGCTAGCTCATTTGCTAAAGTGTTTGGCATTGCATCACGTGACTACAAGTACATCAACAGCTGGCGCTTTATGGACTGCTTGTATGTAGAGACTGAGCAGGTAATGGACAAGATTGTGCTAGAAGCTGCTATTGAGCAGGGCATTGCATCCGGACTTTAATGGTTGACAAGTGCATAGTATCACTGTATACTATGCACTTACTTAAACACAACAGGAGCGCACAAAATGGCTACACGTTCTACTATTGCAATTGAGCTTGCAGACGGCACTATTAAGAAAGTTTACTGCCACTGGGACGGCTACTTGTCCTACAACGGCAAAATCCTGCTGGAACACTACAGCGATGCAGACAAACTGCTGAAGCTGATTAACAAGGGCGCTATTAGCTCGCTGGGCTCGGAGATTGGACGCAAGCATCCTTTTAGCACGTACGAGCTTAACCAGGACGCTCCGGACTATGCAAAGAAGCTGAAAGCGCACGAAAGCGCACAGGAAAAGGGCTGGACTAAGTTCTACGCACGAGACAGAGGCGAGAAGAAGGTTGTAGACACTTACAAAGACTTAGGCGAGTACTGCGCTTCAGAGATGCAGGAATATAACTACTTGTTCTCTAAGACAGGACATTGGATTGTTTCCTTTGACGAGGAAGGGCCCTGGTCGCTGTGTAAGGCAATAGAAGCACAAGCAGACGAACAAGCGGCATAAAACGGTTGACAACAAGTGCATAGTAGCGTATACTATGCACTTACTTAAACAGGAGCAGACAATGATCAAGTCTTTAGGTCAGTTAGCTGAGATGTTCCCTAAGAACCCAGTGAGCCCAGGTCGGTATCCACACCGTGCTATCACAGGTTGGATCCCAATGGACTTCTTTAACGAGAACGAGCCTGCTATCCGTTCTGTAATGCGCGAGAACAAGATGCGCGTGTTCTATCGAGGCCCACGTGCTAACAAAGACTCTACTATGACTGAACGCTTTAGAGCAACTCACGCTGTCCTGTATAAGCGCACGTAGGGGTTGACAAGTGCATAGTGTTTGTATATACTATGCACTTACTTAAACACAAACGGAGCGAACAATGGAACAAATGATAGCACAGTTCAAAGGCAAAGAAGTGCAAGTGTATCCCAACGATACTCACAAAAAGTTTGCAACAGTTGTTGACATCAACCCTGCGGGAGTTACGTTTATAGTTACTAAGTCTGAGGGATACGGCTGGAAAGCTGGGGATATTAAGTTTATTGCTTTTAGCGCAAATTTAAGTTTCACCTTAGTACAATAAGGGGTTGACAAGTGCATAGTAAGACAGTATACTATGCACTTACTTAAACACAACAGGAGCGTAAAATGGACATTAGCAACATTGCAAAAGTTTACAATGGCAAGTGCGGCTGTATGTGTGGCTGCTTGGGCAAGTATAGTTACAACGAAGGCGTAGCACACGAGAGCTGGCAGGGCGAGACAAGTGTGCGCAGTGTTAAGATTATGGCAAAAAAGATCTTGACAAATCCAAATGTTAAGTTTGAAGATGACTACGCTTACATTGAAGATAGAGAACGTAACAAAATGCAAGTAATTTATTTTAAGGAGGCTGCGTGAGCAAGACAAAAGTTTTAAAGTGGTACGGAGCAATGCTAGCACGTTTTGCGCTTGTTACTGTACTAGTGGCGTTCTACTCCGCTGAGTTCTTCACTAGCGTAGTATAGGCCCCGCTGTTACGTGTGCGCGTGTTCCGTGTTGTTTAAGTAAAAAAGGTTGACACGCGCACACACTTATTATATAATGTACACTTACTTAGATAGGAGCGTACAATGTCAAAGCGTAAAACAATCAATGTTGCTGAAGTGCGTTATACTGTAAACAACATCCTGAAAGATAGCGCATATGACGACGATAGACATCAGCAGTATAGAATGGGTATGTGTATATTGCTTGAAGACATCTTGCACAAGACAGGCAATTATAAGGGCTACAGCTATTTGACGCAAGACGAGATTATGCCAGACTGTAGGCCCGGAGTTAGATACGAGAATGGTAAAGCGGAATTTGTTGACACAGACGACACAAGACGCTATTATCACTCATAACAAGTTTACGCGGGTATGATGAAATTGGTAAACGTAGTGGACTTAAAATCCACCGCCGCAAGGCTTGTCGGTTCAAGTCCGACTACCCGCACCAGTTTAGCGCACAATCAGTAGTTCTTTTTCGCTTCCTTCCTAAAAAAAAAAGATTGTGCGCTACTTTACTTTATTACTAAGGAGATATTATGTCAGCATTAGATACTATTAAGGAAAAGATTGCGAAGCGTGATGAAGACTTCCGCATCTACACCTACGATAACGGTTACCTTATTGAAGTAGGAGGCCGTGATGACGAAGGTGAATGGGTTACTGCCAAGGTGTTCGCAACCAACATCCAGGAAGTCAAGGACGCAGTAGAAGGTATCCTTACAGGCATCCCAGTTAACTCGTAAGTATAACGCAAGTTCGCTCCAAAAGTCAAGTCCATTATTTTACATTTTGGGCTTGACTTTCTCTTGAGTGATGTTATACTATGCACTTACTTAAACACAAACGGAGCGAGCGATGCGTAAAGTAACACAGACGATGAAAGTTGCAACTGCTGTATGCGAACTGACCGGACGCGGCTGGATGAAGTTTAACGATAAGCTGAAGGACGGACGACGCAGTTTAAAGGTGTTTGGCTGGGATTATAACGACTACAAGTCCGCTGAAATGGTACTTAAGGTTATGGGCTGTGAAGTTGAATTTGTTGCGTTTAGAGGCTATACCACGCGCGGCGGCAGCAACTATACACAATACCGCTTGCACGTTAAAGAAGCATAAATTGGTTGACAAGTGCATAGTGTAAGCGTATACTATGCACTTACTTAAACAACATTGGAGCGAAGACAATGGGTTACTACGTAGAAATCGAAAAGAGCACCGCGGTTATTCCGGCAGCTAACCTGGAACGTGCATACCAGAAGATGTGCGCCCTTAATACTACACACGATCACATAAAGCGCGGTGGATGCTTTGGCGGAGGAGTACAGAAGGCAAAGTGGTTTAGCTGGATGGATGCAAACTACCCGGACACTTGCAAAGACGCGCAGGCTGTGCTAGAGGCACTGGGCTTTTATACTCATTACGAGAACGGCGACTTGCATATTGACGGATACGACAATAAGACAGGACAGGAAGATTTGTTCTTGCATTCTATCCAAGATGATGCTAGTGGCAAGATTGAGTGGCGCGGTGAGGACGGGGAACGCTGGACTACGCTGTTTTCCGGGGACTCTGTAATTGAGGGCACTTGCACTAAGACAGCTGGACTATTAGCATAAATTGGTTGACAAGTGCATAGTATACGCTTACACTATGCACTTACTTAAACACAAACGGAGCGCAATTATGTTAACACTAGCTAACAGTTACGACAAAGACGACTACGAAGTGCTGTATATGTTTGACGGCGAAATGCACAACGGCTACAGCACTTACAGCTACGTTATACGCGAGAGACACACTAATAGACTTGCATTGCTGGAGAACTGCATTAGTTTGGACTGCGAGTTTTTTACAAAGGAAGACTTTGACTTGTGCGCACAGTTAGCGGCAGATTACACGCAATAATGGTTGACCAGTGTGTGTAGTGATCATATACTACACACACTTAAACAACACAGCGGAGCAACTACAATGAAAGCACAGAACCTAAACACTGAAGAAGCACCTGTTAAATGGTGGGCCGCACAGGACGCGCATATGCGTAGTCTTGCTAATGCAACGCACTACAGCGCCGAGGACAAACTACGCGCAGAACGTATGAAGTATGTACTCGAAGTTGCATACAACGCAGACGACATTTACATTGCATATGGCAAGAAAGGTATTAGCATAAAGGTAAACAAGGCTCAGGTAAAGAATGTAGAAGTACTTTCCGAAATGGAGAAATTTTGGGAAGAAGAGGGCGTAACCAAGAAAGTTAGCCCGCAAGGTGTAATTTATAGGTTTACAGCATAACTTGATTGACAAGTAAGTGCATAGACATTATACTATGCACTTACTAAACAAACTTGGGTGCCCTAGAGGTTAAATGGCCAAGCCAGCCCTACCTAACAAGAGTATGAAATACGTAGTACACTACATTGGAGAGTGGAAGTCAACCGAACAGGGTGATCCCATTTTCCAACAAGGATGGACTCGTGAGGTAAACGATCTTGATGATCTAGAAATCTTTCATCGTCATTACTTTGCTCAAATGCTTAATGACAATGAAAGCGTTCTACACATCGGAGTTTTCGTTTATTCGATCCAAAAGTGATAATTACACTGGAGGATCAATCACATGCCACAATATCTATTCAAGGTCGAAGTGGGCAACTTCTTCGGACCATCTTCTGATGACCCTTGGTCATCAACTACACCCCAGAACTTCGAACTATTCGTAGAAGCTGATAACCTAAGCCAAGCCAACCACGAAATCGAACGAAGGTTTGGTAATTACACCCGATGTCGTTACACATACACAGGAAAAGAACTTATCTAATGTTTACTACTATCATCAAATGGATCGCGCTTGTAGTGACGGTTGCAGGCGCTGTCTGCAACGCCTTCCTTATCGTTCCCTATAACATTTGGTTAGGTAACATTGGCGCCACACTCTACTTGACCTGGGCACTTCGATCTCGCGACTGGAACATAGCTCTAGTGAACTTTGTTCTGCTGATGATCTATGGTGCCGGGTTGTTTACTATTAGTTAACGATGTGTGCAATTTAAACGCCATTATTGCTGTTGACAGTACTACTAAATACCTATACAATAGACTTATCAAATAAGCAACAAAAGAGGTAAAACACAATGGAACTTTTCATTCTAGCATTTGTATTAATCAGTAGTATCGCAACAGTAGATCTTTGCCAAAAGAAGAGCAAGAAAGAATCCGAAGAATAATGGCAAAAACGGTTGACACTGGGCTGCAACTGCTATATACTATACACTTAAAGTTAGATAACAGGAGCGCAACAATGTACAATCCAGTAGCAAAACACGCACACGCTTACAATAAAGCAACTGTGCAACGCGACAGAAAGAACAACTACACGCGCAAGCAGAAACATAAAGGTAAGCATGACTGATAAAACCGATGTAGAGAATCTGGTTGTCCTTATTACAAGGTCAGCAGATGGTACACTAACCGATTGGTTGGACACTTTAGAAGAAGAAGAACTCGAGTACGCATTAAACCTTCTTAAGGAATATAATGCTGCAAGAGAACGTTTTGTTAATTTACTTTAATATAGGCACAACAATGGCAACTGATAAGGTATTTGCAGTAGCAGGTATTTCTAAGCATAAGGGCGAGTATAAGGTTCGATTTGCAAATGACTTCGCAAGTCGTGTTAAGGCACTTATGAAGAACGGACACGAGGACATTCGACTGGCACAGTTGGATGAACCTAAGACTAAGATCGAAGCAGTCAAGGAACTGTTGACCAGTGAAGGCTTTGAGGATACGATTGCACAGGATACACTCCGTTGGTATCTTGATGAGAACTCACCAAAGACCACTAAGGCAGGCCCCGCTGTTACGCGCACAAGCAAGGTCACAGCACCTATTCTAGAAGACGAGGATGTACCATTTTGAGGTACGGCGTTTCCCTTAGCAATGATTATGGTGTAAACCCTGTAGTCATTCGCGATTTCGAAAGTACACCAAAAGGTCGTGTGCTTTTGGTAATTACAAGAGAAAATCAATTCGAAGCAGAGCAGATCGCACAGAACATTTGTGATCTGCTCAACGAACAAGAGAACAAGGGCCTCTAGCTCAATTGGTTAGAGCAGCGGACTCATAATCCGTTGGTTCACGGTTCAAGTCCGTGGGGGCCCACCATATATAGGAGATAATAATGAAGATTAATTTTATGATGACACTGATCGCAATCTCGTTCTTTACGGTTGTTGGTCTAATGGGAGCAGGATACTACACCACTCACGAAGCGGTTACTGCTGGTCTTCAGCAATGCCGAGTTGGTAACGAATTGGTTTGGCAAAAGGAGTGTCTCTAGGATGGCTCTCAAGGAGTCCAATAAGGACCGAAAGAAGCGACTAGCGAATGAAACCAACCAGGCATCAGAAGTAAAGAACTTTATCTCAATCGATAAGGTTCCCTACTTCCAACCAACCGTAACCCATACTAAGTGGATTATCGGTGGAGTGATCGCTGTTATTGTAGCACTCCTAATCATCTAAGTCAATGTGCCCGTAGCTCAACCGGATCGAGCAACGGCCTTCTAAGCCGTAGGTTGGGGGTTCGATTCCCTCCGGGCATGCCAATTCAAAAGCAACCAAATAAAACGGTTGCTTTTTTTATGTGCGATGCTATACTGTACACACTTAAACAAGCAACGTAACAAAGGAGCAGACAATGGACAAAGCAGCACAGCGTAAAGAACTCGAAGCACAGCTTGCAGCATTCTTGGCTAAGGGCGGTAAGGTACAGAAAGTAGCGTACAAGGATAACGCAAAAGAAAAGGCGGCGCAACGTAAAGTAACTGCATAAAGAGGTTGACAAGTGTGTGTAGTTACAGTATACTACACACACTTAAACAAACAACGTAACAAAGGAGCGCAAAATGAACAACTTTGAAAACGAACACGAACTGTTTGAAGACGATAGCAACGGCGAACAGATCCTGGACGATACGATGTTTGAAGAAGTAGAGAACGAAGAAGATTACTTCGATGCATTCGACGATGCTAACGCACTTGCTAGCGCAGGTTGGGGCACGGACGAAGACTACGGATACTACGGCAGCGACGATTACTAATTGACAGGAGTGCGTAGTTGTAATATACTACGCACTCATTTAAACACAATAGGAGTGAACAATGTTATTTGAAGTAAAGTATACTGTATATCAGGACCAGAACAAGATCAACTGGATCCCGGAACTGTGGAATTGCGCACAGACCATCCAGGCCATTTCGCCCTACCAGGCACAGGCCATTATCGAAGCTCAGTTTGGCGGACGAGCTGTGGTAGATAGCGTAAGACAGGTAGGTTAAGATGGCAAAACTCTTAACCATTGAGATGGCAAAGCAATCCGTTGAGCCGAGACAAGCATCATTCGATGTTGCTCCGGTACTAGATGACTTAACCGAAACTGATGCTGAGATCATCGAAAGAATGCGGTCTAGGTTTCAAATCCTAGACGATATGACCCGCGCAGTCAAGGGAGGCCACGTTCGCGCAATGATCGTTAGTGGTCCTCCGGGCGTTGGTAAGAGCTTTGGTGTAGAACAGGTTCTATCCAAACACGATGTATTCGCAGGCGTGGCACAGGACAGCAGCCTTAAGAAGTACGAAATCGTTAAGGGCGCAATGAGTCCAATCGGTCTGTACAAGAAGTTGTACCAATATGCCGATCGTAAGTCGATCGTGGTGTTTGATGACTGTGATAGTGTATTGCTGGACAACGATTGTTTGAATATGTTCAAGGCTGCACTTGACTCTGGTAGCAAGCGTGTGATCAATTGGAACAAGGAGTCTAGGTACTTGCGAGATGAAGGTGTACCGCAGTCATTTGAGTTTAAAGGCGGTTGCATATTCATTACTAACATCAAGTTCGAAAACGTGCGTAGCAAGACTCTAAGAGGGCATCTCGAAGCATTAGAGTCGCGGTGCCACTACTTGGATCTAACCATCGACACCGAACGGGAGAAGATGCTTCGTATTAAACAGATCGTTAACGATGGTATGTTGAACTCATATGAGTTTGCCGATTTCGAAAGAGATGCCATTGTTGACTTTATTGATGTAAATAGAAAGAAGATGCGTGAACTGAGTTTGCGTATGGTTTTAAAAGTTGCAGACCTGAAGAAGTCAATGCCACATAACTGGCAGCAGGTCGCAGAGATCACGTGTATGCGAAGTAAACGATAAAAAATTACAGCATACAAGTGTTAGCCGTTCGTTGATTCGCTCCCAATAGAACGGCGCATAAGATCATAATACCGATTCGCTCCCGGCTATTATGATCAACCTTCAAAGCCCTTGATCAAACCGATTCGCTCCCGGAATGATACAAGGGCTTTTTCTTTTCCAAAATAGGTTGACATAACCAACCGAACCTAGTACAATAAGCCTGTACTGAACGATTAGATCATTTTTTTAACTTAACCCAAGAGGTAAACTATGAAGCAGTATCTTAATATGAAGAACTACACGATCGCAATGGCTGTGATTTTTGTATCAATGGTTTCGGTCCATTACGTTACCAATCTACCAAAGTCTGTACAGATCACTGCCGATAAGTGGAAGTGCAACGATACCGTTCCGATTGGTATTGAAGCACATTGTACTTCATACGTAGAACTTCCGATTGTCACCAACGAAAAACTATCAATGAGAACTCCATGAGCGATTTAGATCCAAACCAATTTCAACCAACACAAGCTGCTAAGGATAAGGAACGCGAACAGATCGCAAAGGATGTGGAAGCATTCCTGCTAGCAGGTGGAGAGATTCAACACCTACCACCTGCTAAGATCACGAAGCTTAATACCGTTAACGTAAAGAAGTCAACAGAATGAACGAGCTGATTATTAAAATCCTAGCAGGTACAGGGGCAGTGGTTCTAGTTATTGCGATTAGCGCACTAGTATCATATCCCTATATGCTACTTTGGAATACATTCTTGATCAAGGCAGTTCCTGCACTACAACCAGTAGAATGGATGCAGATGTGGGGCATTACTATTTTAGCACACGGATTGACTAGATCTAAGATAGCATAACCATAAAAAGCAACTGATAAAACGGTTGCTTTTTTTATGTGCGATGCTATACTATGCACTACTTAGTTAGGAGCGCACAATGTTTGACAAAGAAGCATACCTTAAAGAACTTAGACTCCAACTCGCATACGTAGACAACGTGCGCGATTACGAGGACATTATGGAAACTATCCGCTATCTCGAAGACGGCGATTTGGAAGAAGGTTTCGAAATGGAGGGCTGGGAATGAAGAACAAATATATCATAATTAAGGAAGGCAACATCGAAATGCCAATCCTCTTCCCTGAACTACTAAACCATATCGATGTGGCACGAGGTACAGGCAAAGAGGCAGTTGGTGCTGGCTTTTGGTACATAGATACTAATAATCCAGACAAGAGCGAATACTTCGCATACGGCGAGTCCATTACCTTAGGCATCAAGTCCAGGGAACAAGACTCACAGATCCTTAACCGATTCTTCAATAGTTACTTATGAAGCACAAGATCAAAGCAGTCCCTGCCCTCAAAGTCACAGCAATCGGACACGATCCTGTGAAGAACAAGGACTATCCATGTAGCAAGATCTGCCATAAGGCCACAGTCGCCGCTGATCATTATGCACTGGTTAGAAACTATCATTGGCACTACACCAGTCCTCTGAGTCGTGCTAAGAAGAAACAGCTTGACGATTGCAATCAGCGGCTGTTCAAGTTAGAGCGCCGTGTACTCAAAGTCTTTAAACAATACCTACCATAGGAACGAATAATGATAGTACGCAAGTATCACATCGTGTACCAGGAAGGACCTGAATACTTCCTGAACGAACCTTTCGATTGGTTGGATGGTCCTGTGCCATATACCGAAGGCTTTGATCAAATAAAGGACCTTAACCGCATATGGGATGGTAAACGAACACACATCCTCGTCGTTGAAAATGTAGATATGGGAGTGGCATAATGGATTCGAATACCGGAGTAGCAATAGTCTTTTTTTGCATCGCTATTGTAGTTAGCGTAGGGATATATAACACCGCTAAAACAGAACAAACGGCGATGCAGAACGGCTTACAAGAATGTGTCGTAACCTTTGACTACGGCGTTAAAACAGTTTGGCAGAAGGAGTGCCCCAAATGAAAATCTATTACGTTGAATATAGATACAGCCCAACCGAATGGGTAGTGGACGCACCATTTGATGATTATAAGTCCGCTGAGTATTATATGAAGAACCAAATCACTTATGCAAAGGCTCATGTCGCCGGAAGTCTAAACGGTTATACCGAAGAGGACTTCCGCATCACCGAACGGGAATACTAATGACAGAAACCATTACATACCTCCTACTCGGCATCTTGTTCCTCGGTATAGCTTTGGGGCTGAACAAATGCTCTAACCAAATCCAAATGGAGAACTGCGAGAAGAAAGGCGGAACGTTCTTCTACAGCGCCGATTCTAAGAATAGCTTGTGCCAGTTACCTAAATGATTAAAGGATCTGATTTCTCTACCCAAACACTCGACCGCTGGCGTAACGCAGGACACAAGGCTAAACAGAAGGCATTCCTTTGGTCTTTGACTCCCAGGTTCTGGCGCAACAAACAACCATCTCAATCTAAGGTACGGCGCAAATGATCGATTATATCATACTCCTAACCGCAATCGCAATCGGTATCGCTATACGATGCAGGTACAACGACTTCCCATAC
>JACCDY011462079.1_pt1 | contig 17096 bp, 12 predicted proteins | sample 7446391 | NCBI WGS metagenome assembly JACCDY01 (sample SAMN15323451, study PRJNA562643) | freshwater metagenome | isolation source: river surface water | place: USA:Blue River Watershed | collected 2017-08-18
AGGTAGTACTGCAGCATCCAGTTGTAGCGGCTGGGTTGTGTGTAGAACAGCGTCCACACACTCGACATATTGGCGGCTTGCAATGGAATGTCGTTGGACTTCATGGCATCGTTGAACAACTTGCAACGTGTGTTCCAGCGTTCGTCCAAGCCGTTGTAAATGGCTTGAATTTCTGGCGTTTCGATCTCGTCCAAGAAGGCCGACATTGCGCCCATCACCACGGGGTGCTCTTTAAATGTCCCGCGTGCAAAGCAAATGTCTGCAGGGCGATCGGGGTGGAAGCGGTGCATCCACTCTTTTTTGCCACACACCACGCCCACGGGGAAACCGCCGCCCAGTGTTTTGCCGTACGTCACCAAGTCGGCTTGCACACCGAAATATTCTTGTGCGCCACCTAGGGCCAAACGGAAACCTAAAAACACTTCGTCAAAAATCAACACCACACCGTTGTCGGTGCAGGCTTGACGCAGCTTGTGCAGCCACTCGGTGTAAGCCGCACGGTCATAGGCTGCTTTACGGCTGCTGTCAACCAGAGTGGTGTCGCCGGGCGCGTTGATGTTGGGGTGCAAGGCTTGCAGTGGGTTCACCAAAACGCAGGCGATGTCTTGGCGTGTGCGAATCACCTCTAGGCTGCGTTCGCTCATGTCGCTCAGTGTGTAGGTCTCGCGTGGGGGCATGGGGTTGCCAGGGCCAGGTTGCACGTCTTCCCACCAGCCGTGGTAAGCGCCACAAAAGCGCACCAAGTTTTTGCGTTTGGTGTGGTAGCGGGCTAAGCGCACAGCTTGCATCACGGCCTCGGTGCCCGACATGTGGAACGACACCTCGTCCATGCCCGATATCTTTTTCAAGCGTGCGGCATTGCTGGCCACGCAGGGGTGATACACGCCGAGTGTGCCGCCCAAGCTTTGCGTTTTGGCTAGGCCTTCGGCCATGGTTTTTTTGTAAAAGTCTGCGCCAAACACATTGACGCCATACGAGCCTGTCAGGTCATAAAACGATTGGCCATCCAAGTCGGTCACATACACACCACTGGCCGATTGCAGGAATGAACCGACTTTCAAGTGCTCTTGCACCAAAGGGCTGAACTGAAAGGGCACACGGTAAGCCGCAATGAACTGCATGTCCGTGATGTCTTCACGGGCCGCTGCGCTGGCTTGAATGCTCAAGGGGTGACGTGCTTTGAGTACCTCGGAAATTCTGAAAAATGCTTGACGCCGAAGATTTTGAATCTCGAAGGGCGCGTTGTCACATTTAAAGAACATTTGCTCGTCAAAATGGTAGCCGGGCAACAAACGAGCCAGTCGTTTCGCCATACGCGAATGACCGGCAAGTGAGCGGTGCTTGGCCCTTGAGAGCTGAAGGCGTCGATAGACAGACGGTGCCAATGCGGCCAATGCACCCAAACTCATCCATGTTGTATCCACAGTCGATTTCCTTGTGTCAGTGATATGCCTTTGTATTTAAATTAAGTGACAAGATGATGAAGATTCGAAATAAATTTCAAAATTTACTGCTCCAAGAAGACCTGAATTTTTTGCTTACCAACCGCATTCCCCGTATCACACTCACGCGCTTCATGGGTTGGTGGAGTCAGCTAAGAAACCCGTTAATCGTCAATGCATCGATCGCCGTGTGGCGTTGGTTCACCGACTTGGATTTGACTGAAGCCAAACAACAGAAATTTGCCAGCTTGCACGAATGTTTCACCCGTGAACTGCGGCCGGGTCTGCGCCCAATTGATCCTCGCCCAGAAATCTTGAGCTCGCCATGTGATTGCATCGTAGGTGCGTGCGGCGAGATTCGCGATGGCATGGTGTTTCAAGCCAAAGGCTTTCCGTACACCCTAGCCAGTTTGCTTAGTTCGCCCGATTTGGTTCAGCATTGGCCCAGCGTGCTGGAGGGCGGTACCTTTGTCACCATGCGCTTAACCAGCAGCATGTACCACCGCTTTCATGCGCCATGCGATGCACACCTCAGCCATGTGACCTATATCTCGGGCGACACCTGGAACGTCAACCCCATTGCCTTGACCCGTGTAAAAGAGTTGTTTTGCAAAAACGAGCGTGCGGTGTTGCAAATGACAACGGCAGAAGGCACACCATTTTTGATCGTGCCCGTGGCCGCTGTGTTGGTGGCCAGCATGCGTTTTCATGCGGTGGATGTGCTGCTGAACCTACGCTACAAAGGCTCGAATGACATTCCTTGCGATGCTGATTACAGCAAGGGGCAAGAGATGGGTTGGTTCGAACACGGTTCTACGATTTTGGTGTTTGTGCCGCCGGGTTATGCCTTGGCTGAGGGTGTTGAAAACGGCAAGCGCATGCGCATGGGCGAGGCGCTGTTGAAAAAGTGCTGATGCAGTGCTTAGTGCGTCAGCACCATGACGGTCACTGCTGCCGTCAAGCAGAGCACCAAGCCCGTGGCTACTTTTGTTCCGTAGGCTCTGCCGCCACTCAGGTAAGCAAGCAAAACCTTTGAGCAAACGCTGGCAGCCAAAATGCCCAATACGCCCCAGCGTGCAGTGGCTGAAGGCTCGGTGTGCGCTGGGCTGAGTTGTGCAATGCCAACTGCAGCCGCTTGTATTTCCACCAGGCCCACCACCACGGCAGTAGCCAAGGTGCCCGAGTCACCAAACACGGTGCGCAGCCAAGCAGAACACAGGGTCACAGCACTGATGATGGCGGCAATCATCAGTGCGTGTGAAATTTGAAAAGCACCCTCTGTGGAAGGCAGTTCAAATGAGTGTCCTTTGCTAGCGCCGTGGATGACGTAAGTAGCCACCATTGCCAAAGCAAGCCCTGCAGCAGCAAGTGGCCATGCCAACGACGCGGTCAACTCTGGTGCCACCGCGACCAGCACCAAGACGAACAGCATCAGTGACGACAACGATGCCAATAAAGCAGCTGCACTGGCAATGGTGCTGAGCTCGGAGTTTATTTTTGCTTTGCGACCAAACTCAGCCACTGCCGCCGTGGAAGAGATGAAGCCCGAAAAAAAGCCTGCCAGCGGCAACCCCCAGGTGACGCCAGATGCGCGCATAGCAACGTGGCCCAGCATGCCCACGCCCATGATGAGTACAACAATCTTCCACATCACATATGGTTTGAGTGCATTCCACGGATCAATGGCTTCTGTGGGTAAAAGGGGCAGGGCAACCAAGGCGGCCGCACACAGCATCAAGGCATCTTTGAGTTCTTGTTCAGTCAAAATTTCTTGACTGAAATGACGCAATGGTTTTTTTACGAACAACAATCCAGCGACGACCACGCCAATGGCAGCTGCAAGCGACGGGTCATGCATGGCCAAACCCGAGACCACGATGTTCAGCATGAGTGTGAATTCACCCGTCATGCCCGGGTCATTTTGGGCGGTTTGGTGGTAGCCCACGGCAATCATGAAGCCTGCAACCAACAAGGTGGCGATGAATATCTGCGGCCCCATGCCAAACGTGATGGCTCCTAACAATGCCACGATGCCGTGTGTGCGCACACCTGCTTTCATTGGCCCCGGCTTGTGGAGCCGTTCACGCACGGTGCCTATGAGTAAACCGATGCTGAGTGCCGTGATGAGGCCAAGATAAGATTCATTCCAATTCATGGATGTATCTTAGTGACTCAAGTGTTCAAGGCGTCTGCGAAAAAGGGCGAACACGGCGGTGTTTGTTGTTATGCATTTGTCACAAATGTCACACATTTGTCACGTTAAGTCGTCACACTTGAGCTCTAGATAGATAGGTACAAAATGGCAACAGCATCAATAACTAAAGAGACGCCCGCGCCCAAGGGTGTCAAGGCGCAATGGTTAGACCGCGACCAAAGCCTATTGGCTTTCAACGCCCGCGTGCTTGATTGGGCCAAGCGCCCCGAGGTGCCGCTGTTAGAGCGTTTGCGCTATTTGTGTATCGTGTCATCTAACCTTGATGAGTTTTTTGAAGTGCGTGCTGCGCTCTATGCCAGCCTCGACCGCCCGCTTGCACCGCTGGATGCCGCAGGCATTCAGGCTCAAAACTCGCTGAGCAAAGTTGCACATGATTTGGTGGACGAGCAATACGCGCTGTACAACGATGTGTTGTTGCCTGCTTTTGCCAAAGAAGGTGTGCGCATCCTGTCATACAACGAGCGCACCCTAGCACAGCACCAGTGGGTCAAATCATTCTTTGAGCGCGAAGTGCGCCCGCTGCTGTTGCCTGTGGGCTTAGACCCTGCGCATCCGTTTCCGCAGGTGGCCAACAAGTCGCTCAACTTCATCGTCCGTTTGTCTGGCAAAGATGCGTTTGGCCGTGACAACGAAATTGCCATTGTCAAAGTGCCGCGTAGCTTGCCGCGCTTGATTGCGTTGCCCGAGAAGCTGTGTGGCAAACGTCAGTTGTTTGTGTCCATTTCTAGCGTGATCCGTGCGCATTTGAAAGACCTGTTTCCTGGCCGGGATGTGGGGCAGTTTTCGCAGTTCCGTGTGACGCGGCACTCTGATTTGTCAGTGGACGAAGAAGACGTCAAGAACTTGCGCACGGCGCTACGCCAAGGCTTGGTGCACCGCAACTACGGGCAGGCTGTGCGTTTAGAGGTGTCGTCTGGATGCTCTGAGTATTTGTCTGAATTTTTGTTGGATCAGTTTGAGTTGCCCCTCTCAGCCCTGTACCGTGTGCATGGTCCTGTGAACTTGGTGCGCTTGAACCAGCTGATTGATTTGGTGGACAACCCTAAGTGGTTGTTCCCGCGCTATAGCGCAAGCTACCCCGAGCAAATGGTCACCAATGGTTCCATCTTTGATCGCCTGCAAGCGGGCGATGTGATTATTCACCAGCCCTACGAGAGTTTTGACGGGGTGCTGGCCTTCTTGCGTGAAGCCGTGCGTGATCCGCATGTGTTGGCCATCAAGCAAACCATTTACCGCACAGGTGCCGACTCGGTATTGATGGAGCTGTTGCGCGAAGCGGTGCAACGCGGCAAAGAAGTGACGGTGGTGGTGGAGCTCAAAGCGCGCTTTGACGAAGAAGCCAACATCAACTGGGCTGAAAAGCTCGAATACATTGGTGCCCAAGTGGTGTACGGCGTGGTGGGCCTGAAAACCCATGCCAAGATGCTGCTGGTATCGCGCCGTGAAGGGCGCAGCATTCGCCGCTACGCGCATTTGTCTACTGGCAACTACAACCCGCGCACAGCCAAGCTCTACACCGACTTGAGTCACATCACCAGTGACCCTAAGCTCACGCAAGACGTGGAGAGCGTGTTTAACCTGCTGGCCAACCAAAGCAAGATTCCACGTCTGAACAAGCTGATGATTGCGCCGTTCCATCTGCAACGCAGTTTGATCGACAAGGTTGAAAAAACGGCATTGGCCGCAGCCAAAGGTGTGGCCAGTCGCATCATCTTGAAGATGAATACGCTCACCGATGAAAAACTCATGCAAGCTTTGGTGGATGCGGGCCAAGCGGGTGTGCAAATTGATTTGATCGTTCGCGGTGCGTGCATGTTGCCCGCGCAGCGCCCGGGCGTGACCGACAACATCCGTGTGCGCTCCATCATTGGCCGCTTCTTAGAGCACTCGCGTGTGTTCTATTTCCGCACCGGCAACGATGAGTCTTTGTATTTGTCCAGCGCCGACTGGATGAACCGCAACATGCTGCGCCGCGTCGAGCTGGCTTGGCCGGTGGAAGACGCTGGCTTGCGACAGCGCGTGATTGACGAATGTTTGGTGGCCTATTTGCACGACAACGTGGACGCTTGGAGTATGGATGCCCATGGCCACTACACCCGCGTGCAGCCTGCCAAACCAAGGCGCGCTGCAAGCGCGGCAACTCAAACGACCAAGCCCGTGAAAACACATGGTGCCCAAGCTGCCTTGATGGCCTTGCATGGCAACAAAATTTGAAGATGGACTGAGAGGGGCTGCGATGGACTTGATTTTGTGGCGTCATGCCGAAGCTGAAGTCGCGCCTGAAGGTGGCGATGATTTGTCTCGCCCGCTCACCAAAAAGGGCGAGAAACAAGCGGCCCGCATGGCCGTGTGGCTAGACAGGCATTTGCCTGAAGGTACGCGTGTGTTGGTTAGCCCATCGGTGCGCACACAGCAAACCGTGACGCCTTTGGGGCGGAAATTTAAGTTGCGCGATGAACTGGTACCAGAGACATCGGTGGCCGATGTTCTAACCTTGCTCAAATGGTTTCCAGAGACGGGGCCGCAGTTGAAGGGGCCCGTGTTGCTGGTGGGGCATCAGCCCTATTTGGGGCAGTTGGTGGCGCAATTGTTGGGAATGAAAGAAGACACATGCCCTGTGCGCAAGGGCAGTGTGTGGTGGCTACGCACCCGACTGCGCCACGGTCAACTGCAAACTGTGCTGCTGACCGTGGCGAGTCCAGATCTTATTTCGAGCTCTTGGGACGACCGGTCTTGATGGTCGGGACGTTGCTCAAAGCTGCTTTGAACTGAATGTCGCTCATAGCGGCGAGGGCTTTGACGCCAGCACGCAGCAATTCACTTTTCTTCACAGCTTGACCGAGCTTGCCAGCGCGGGTTTTGAGGGCGTCGATCACGACGTATTCGTCTTTAGGAATGGTGAAGCTGTCGCGCACCAACTTTGGCTTTTTGACCTTGGCTGGCTTCACTGTTTTCACAGGCTTGGCGGTCTTGCTCACGGCTGATTTGATGGGAGCTTTTTTAACCGCAGTTTTTGTCACGGCTTTTTTCGTGGCTGTTGTGGCGGCCTTTTTAACTACGGGTTTTTTGGCTGCTACTTTTTTTACAACAGCTTTTTTGACAACAGGCTTCTTTGCAGCAGGTTTTTTAGCGGCTGACGCTTTAGCAATAGGTGCTTTGACAGCGGCTTGGACGAGTTTTTTTTGTGCAGTGGTGCTCACTTGTTAGTTCCTTATGGATGAATCGAATAAACAGTTTATACCGTTAATTTAAAACCACCTAGTGTCATATAAGTCATCGATTTGTCACAAACTCAAACAACCAAGGTGCTTTTTGCCATGAGGTCATTTCTAGCTTGAGTAGATGGGTGGACTGCGGGTAGTCATTCACCCATGATTCGGGAGCGGTGAGGGTGATGCGTTGCTTGTGTTCATCACATGACAGGTGCAGCACTTGATGGTCTGGGTCTTTGCGTGCATGGCACAGAATCAAGCTCAAGCGCAAGGCCATCAACATTTTGGCGAATTCGTTTTCTTCCAATTCGCTTTCTAGTTTTTTGAGCTTGCCGCGCTGTCCCAGCACCAGCAAGCCCAAGCGATGCAACTCGAACATGCTGAAGCCCACCAAGTCTGCGTTGTCCAAGATGTATGCGCCGTGCTTGTGGTAATCACTGTGAGAAATGGCCACGCCCACTTCATGCAGTTGCGCGGCCCAGTTGAGCTTGCGGCGCAAACGGTCAATTTGTGCTGGTTCGATAGGGTCGTCCACATACATGTCGTACAGCAAGTGTTGTGCGACTTGGTTGACACGTTGGCCTTGTTGCTCATCCACTGCAAATTTGAGTGCGAGACGTTGCACCGACAGATCACGCATGTCGGTGTCGTGGTCTTCGCGCTCCACCATTTCGTACAACACACCATGGCGTAAAGCACCTTGCGCCACATGCAAAGTGTCGATTTGCAAAATCGTCATGAGCGCGCGCAAGATGCTGACACCGCCGCCAATGACAGCGCGTCGGTCGTCGCGTAAGCCCTCGAGTTGCACCTTGCTGGCTGTGCCAGCACGGACCAAGCATTTGACCAACCAGTCCAAGCCGTCGAGGGTGATCTCGCCATGAGGAAAACCTGCGAACTCCAAGATTTCAGCCACAGCGCCCACAGTGCCCGATGCGCCGTAGGCTTTTTTCCATTGGCTGCGTGGGTAGGTGGAAATAGCTTCTTCTAGTACTGCTTGCGCAGCAATGTCAGCACGGTAAAAAGTTTGTTCGGTGAACACGCCATCTGGGAAATATTTCATGGACCACGTCACGCTACCCACGCGAAACGAGGCGGTTTCAGAGGCGTGCAGACCTTGGCCGAGCACCAGCTCGGTGGAACGTCCGCCAATGTCGATCACCAAGCGACGTTCGTTGTCGCTGGGCAGCATGTGGGCCACGCCTTGATAAATCAAACGGGCTTCTTCTGTGCCAGCAATGACCTCAATGGGAAAACCCAAAATTTCGCAGCCGCGTTTTAAAAACTCTTCACGGTTTTTGGCTTCACGCAGGGTTTGCGTGGCCACGGCCCGTACCTGTGCTTTTTTGAAGCCTGACAACCGCTCGGCAAAACGCGCCAAACAGTCCCAACCTCGTTGCATGGCCTCAGGGGTGAGGTTGCGGTCGGCATCGAGGCCGTTGCCTTGGCGAACGGTTTCTTTGAGGTAGGCCACGCGTTGAATTTGCCCATGCTCGTAGCGACCAATTTCTAGACGAAAGCTGTTGGAACCCAAATCAATGGCTGCGAGGAGTGTGCCGTTTTTCATGAAAACAATATTACCGTTTATTCGTGACAAATATATGTCACATCCTTGTCATCATGGACTGCAAGAATGACTAAATTACCTTGGATTTAGATTTGTCCGCAATTTGTTAAAGGAATTCCCAAATGAACCGTCCTCTGATCTCCGTTGTGGCTTTGGCCGTTAGCCTTTTTGCTCATTCCATGGCACACGCGCAAGCAGCCCCCGTGGTGCAAGGCCCAGAAACTGTGGCGGATTGGTTCACGGCAGGCAAGTCTTTCGTTGACCAAGGCAAGGCACAGCCTAACAACAACCGCCGCGCCAAAAACGTGATTTTGTTTGTGGGCGACGGCATGGGCATCAGCACCATCACTGCGGCTCGCATTTTGGAAGGGCAGTTGAAAGGTAAACCAGGCGAAGAAAACCGTTTGTCGTTTGACCGTTTCCCTCATACCGCTCTGTCTAAAACTTACTCGTGGGATCAGCAAACGTCTGACTCAGCCCCCACCATGACCGCGATGGCTACAGGTTACAAGGGCCGTGAAGGTCAGCTGTCGGTCAATCACACCACACCGCGTGGCGAATGCAGTGCAGCCGTGATTGATGCCAAAAAAGTGCGTACCGTGCTTGAGCAAGCCGCTGACATGGGCAAGTCCACAGGCGTTGTGACCACCGCCCGCATCACCCACGCCACGCCAGCCGCCTTGTATGCCCACACGTCCATGCGTGATTGGGAAGCAGATTCCAACTTGCCCGTGACCGACATCAACACAGGTGCACCCTGCCGTGGTGCGGACACCGCAGTGAAAGACATTGCGCGTCAGATGATCGAGGTGTCTCCTTCGGTGCAAAAAAGCCTCAAAGTCGCACTGGGTGGTGGCCGTACCTACTTTATGCCCAACACGGTGATGGATCCCGAGTACGCCAAAGACAAAGGCCGGCGTTTGGACGGCCGTGATTTGACGCAAGAATGGGTAACCACGCGCAGCCCTTATGGCCGTGCCGCCTACGCTTGGAACAAGACACAGTTCGATGCGTTTGAGCCTGCCAACAACAGCTATTTGCTGGGCTTGTTTGAGCCATCTCATGCGCAGTACGAAGCTGACCGTGCCAATGATCCAGCTGGCGAACCCTCTTTGACCGAGATGACCGACAAAGCCCTGCGCGTGTTGTTGAAAGACCCCAAAGGCTTCTTTTTGCACGTAGAAGGTGGTCGCATTGATCACGCCCACCATGCAGGCAACGCCAAGCGAGCTTTGGTCGACACGATCGAGTTTTCTAACGCCATTCAGCGCACGGTTGATGTGTTGAAGGCCGCAGGCACTTTGGAAGACACCCTGATCATCGTGACAGCAGACCACAGTCACACCTTCACCATCGCGGGTTATCCAAGCCGCGGTAACAACATCCTTGGCTTGGTGCGTGAAGTGCCAGCCAAAGACGGCACACCGTTGAAAAACAGCTTGGATGCCAACGGTAAGCCTTACACCACCTTGGCCTACACCAATGGCCCTGGCTTTCGTGCAACGGGTCGCCCAGATCTGACCAACGTGGACACCACCGACGTGAACTTCTTGCAAGAAGCCACAGTGCCCATGGCCTCTGAAACCCATGCGGGTGAAGATGTGGCGATTTATGCACGTGGCCCCAAGGCCCATTTGGTACGTGGCTCGATGGAGCAAAACTGGATTTACCACGTGATGATGGAAGCGCTGAAATAATCGTTGCCTTTTCTCGACTGCACACCATCTTGAAAAAAATCTCTGCAAAGTTTCTGCTTTCCTTCGCGACGATTTGGGCGCTGGCAACAGCCGCCCAAGCGCATGATGTGCCGCGACCGCCGTTAAGCCTTGCGCCTCTGCGTGCGCCTGCGCCTGTGGCGTTGGATGGTCAGCTGGCCCCCGTGGCTGCGCGGTATGCCGTGACCATTGAGCGAGCCGCTGCAGGTTCATCGCGCGTGAAGCCTCAGCAGCACACCTGGTACTTTTACCGTGACGCTGAGCGCATCGCTTTGCTCAAAGGTTCGGTGGATGAGGTGTGGTTTCGCGATGCCCAGCAGCGCGTGAGTTTTGAGCGTGTGTTTCATGACGATGAACGGGTGGTGGACTACAGCACTGGCGAGCTGGCTACCTTGAATGTCAAAGTAGATTGGGCTGCTTTGTCGACCTTTGTTGACCCCTCCGAGTTGGCGCAACTCAAGCTCGTGTCTAAGTATGGCAAGGGGAAACATGCCCGCTTGCAATTACGTGGCCGAGTGGGGCAGGAGTGGGTGACGGTCGATTGGTTACCCGCGTTGCAACTGCCGCAAAACTTGATGCGTCAAGTCAGAGGTGGGGCCACTGTGCGTATGAAACTGGTGGCATCAGCGCAAGCGCCGCTGCCCACTTGGCCTGAGTTTGGCGTGAAGTCAGCCCAGTATTTGCATTTGGATGCCGCTGATTTTGGCGACATGGACTACGACCCTGTGGTGCGAAAGTCGGAAGCCTTGGACACGCGCTTGGGATGGCGCGCCTCACACAAGCACGACTGAGTCATTGGCCTTGCTGTTGCCAGTATCGCCGTACAAAGCTGTGGCCATTAGATGGGGTGGTGAGACACTAGGCTGCTTGAAGGGTGGACTCGTTCAATGTGTCTAGTTCGGCGCACACCTGTGCCAAGCTAGGACGCTTGGCTGGCTCGTTGCACATGCACCGCTGAGCCAGTTGTGCGACGACTTCAAGCTTTGGCGTGTCATGTTGCTCGGCATGGCAGTGTTCGGCCAGTTCTTCCAGCAAACAACCCAAAGCACGGACTTCGAGTTTTTCTAAACTTTGTGCCAGTGCTGCATCATTCACATCAAAAAATGCTGCTGCGCCAAAGTCGCTCAGCAGTGCATCGCCTTCACTGGTGTGCAAGATGTTGTGCGCGTACAAGTCGCCATGCGTGATGCCACGTGTGTGCAAGTGCTGTGTGACTGAAGCGATGCCTTTTGCCATCCGTAATGTGGCAGGCCAGTCAAAGCTTTTGCCGGCAGGGTACACATCGCGTGTGCAACTCTCTAGGCTGGGTGGCCCTGCAAGGTTGCCAAACACAGGTGCAATCAGCGGCATGACCAAGGCTTGCACTTGCTGCGGATGATCGCTCACGCGGCCCATGGCCGACACCAGATTAGGATGCGTACCCGCCTGCATGCAAGCTGCCATTTCGCAGTCGGGCAGGCCATCGCTGGTAACCGCGCCTTTGAACAGCTTCACGGCGACAGCTTTTTCGCCTTGGTCAGCATGCAGTGCAGCTTGATGAATGACACCTGATGCACCTTCACCCAGCTGGTGTTGCAATTGCAAACGTGACCAAGCGATTGGTGGTGTGGGGGCATTCGCTAAAGCCTGAGTTTCCAATGCCTGTGCGAAAGGGTTGCCCGCAAATGCCAGCCAGGTCAGGCGTGGCAGTGCAAGAAGCCACTCGGGCAGCTCCATCAGTTGGTTCGCCGAAATGCGCAGCAGCTCTAAGCGCGAGCAATTGGCTAGTTCGGAGGGCAGGCTGTGGAGCTGGTTGCCGGCCAGCATGAGCTTTTGCATGTGTGTGCATTGACCAATCTCTGCAGGTAGTTCAGTGAGTGCGTTGTCGGTCAGGATGAGCCAGCGCAACAGAGGCGGCAAAGCTTGGGGTGGCACATGTGCAATGCGGTTGGCTTTGAAACCCACCATGCTGAGTTGCTGACATTGGCCCAAGACTTCGGGTAGCTCGGTGAATGGGTTGTCTGAGCAAAAAATCACGCGTAGCTTGTGCAAGCGTGGCAAGTCATCTGGCAGGGTGCTGAGTTGGTTGCCAGATAAATCTAAGATTTCTAGCGAGTCAGCGAGATCAAAAATTTCGCGTGGAAACTCGGTCAAACCGCAGCGCAGTTGTAGGCGTTGGATGCCTGCCAGTTCGCCATTTCGCAGTTGTTCAAGTGTGTGCATGGTTTACAGAGGAATCAATTTAACGGCCAAGCCGACCAAGGCACACAAGGCGATGACTTCCATCACATTGCGTTTGTATTTGAACAAAGCCACTGCTGCGGCGATCGCTATCAGTGCTGAATGGACATCGAACGCACCATCAAAACCCTCGGGCCACAACAGGTGGTAGCCAAAGAACAAAGCGAGGTTGAGCACCACGCCCACCACGGCAGCGGTGATGGCGGTGAGCGGTGCGGTGAACTTGAGGTTACGGTGCGTGCTTTCAACCAAGGGGCCACCGGCCAAGATGAAGACGAACGAGGGCAAAAATGTGAACCATGTCACCAAGCAAGCCCCTAATGCGCCTGCGGCAAAGAGGCTATCAGGCCCAAGCAAGGCTTTGACATAGCCACCAATGAACGCCACAAAGGCCACCACCATGATGAGTGGGCCGGGTGTGGTTTCGCCCAAGGCCAAGCCATCCATCATTTGTGTAGGTGTGACCCAGCCAAACTGGCTAACCGCGCCTTGGTACACATATGGCAGCACCGCATAAGCGCCACCAAAGGTCAACAAAGCCGCTTTGGTGAAGAACCAACCCATTTGCGTGAAGCTGTGATCCCAGCCAAACATCACATACAACACGCCCATCGGCATGGTCCACAACGCAGCACCTGCCAACAACACTTGCGCTAAAGCTGCAAAGCTGAAGTGCGCGTGCGCAGGAGGGGGTGTGTGGTCGTCAATCAAAGCGGGCCCATACGTGGCCGAAGATGCGCCGTGGCTCCCGCCGATTTGGAAGTTTTGTGGTGACACGCGTCCACCCACATATCCCACTGCAGCGGCGATCCCCACGATGAGCGGGAAGGGCACATCAAACGCCAAGATAGCGACAAACGATGCAGCGGCGATGGCCCACAAGGTGTTGTTCTTCAACGCCCGAGATCCAATGCGCTGCGCCGCTTGCACCACGATGGCGGTGACCGCCGGTTTGATGCCAAAGAACAAGCCAGCAATCCAAGGTACGTCCCCGAATGCGATGTAAATCCATGACAGTCCAATGAGGATGAACAGTGAAGGCAATACAAACAACGCGCCTGCCACCAGACCGCCCCAACGCTTGTGCATGAGCCAGCCAATGTAGGTCACCAACTGTTGTGCCTCTGGGCCTGGCAGCACCATGCAGTAATTGAGCGCATGCAAGAAGCGTCGCTCAGACAACCAACGACGGCGCTCGACCAGTTCTTGGTGGAGGATAGCAATTTGACCCGCTGGACCGCCAAAGCTGATGAAGCCTAGCTTGAGCCAAAACCAAAATGCTTCGGCCAAGCTCACTGCAGCAGGTGCGACTTGTGCAGTCGCATCCTCTGTCGCCGGTGTGTTGTGCGAAGCTTCGGTCATGGGGTGTGTACTTTGTGTGTGTCCTTGTAGGCTTTTGCCGTGCATCAGTTCAAGCTTTTGATTTGAACCGCGTGGCATCTAAAAACTTGGCCAGTCGTGCCTCAATCGGCAGCGGTTCACCATGCCATTGCGCAGCCATCAATTCACCGCACAGCAGGCCTAGCGTCAAGCCACGCGAGCCCATGGCAGCGTTCATGTACAAACCCTCGGGTGCATTGGGCACGCACCCCGTCATGGGCAATCGGTCATGCACACCGCAGCGCACACCGGCCCAGCCGTGTACGCGTGGTGCGTCTGTGCCGACCGTTGCAAACAAGGGGGTGAGTGCATCCGCTGTTGCTGGTTCTAGCGCTTTCAGGCGTTCTAAGTTTTCGGCATGGTCGGCATTGAGCAATCGGGCATCGTCGTTGATGCGGTCATAGGTTGCGCCTGTATACCAAGCAGGGCCGTCGGGCGATGTGATGTTATGCACAAAGCTGCCATTGCCGTTCACCGGTGTAGCGGGCATGTGTGCGCCCGCAGGCACATCCGCCATCAAGCCCCAAGAGATTTGCCCGCGCAGTGGGTTGATGCGTGGGGCGCTGCCGTCTTCAGTCGCTGTGGCAATGAGTGCCGCTGAGTCGGGGCCAGCGGCTAATACGAGACGTGATGATTTAGCCAGCACCTTGCCGTTTTGAAGTGCTTGCCATGTTAAAGCGCTTGAGTTGTCAAGACCTGCGTTGTGCGTGATGTGTTGCACTGCGTCCACCTTCGCATGACCTTGCCAACGAATGTTGGGGTGGTTGAGTAACGCACGCACCAATTGCACCGGCCTTAGCCATGCGCCACGTGGGTGCCAGTACGCGTCATCTGGTGCAGGCGGTGGTGCTTTGCGTGTCCAGTCGTTGGCGGTGTGGGTGTGTTCGTTCAACCAGCTCAGCGGCACACCGCCACGTCGGGTTTTGCCTGGCAAGCGACGTTCACGCACACCGGTGCAACCCCAATCCACACCTTCGGTCAGTAGAGCTTGCATGGTTTGTTCCATGAGCCGCAGGCCTGCACGCGAGAGGCGCGACACGCCGCTGTCGTCATGCGAGGTGTGTGGCGCTACCACGCCCACAGGCAGGCCGGATGCACCTGATGCGGGCTCGCTGCCAGCCTCGAGCACTGTCACTTGCCAGCCGCGTTCTGCCAATGCGCGTGCCGTGCCAGCACCTGCAATGCCAGAGCCGATGATGGTGACTGTGCGTTCATCTAACGCAGGTACATCAACAGGCGGGATGCACGGTCCTGTGGGGTGTGCGTGCAGCACCTCAGCAAACTCGGGCCATGCGTCATGCGCGCCCACGCACAGTGTGAGTGAAAGACGGGCTAAGGCGAGACTGTTGATGGTTGGGGGCAAGTTGTGTGTCGCATCGTCATGCAGTGCAAACCGCAAGCGATGTATGCCTGGCAGCAAGCCCCAGCATTGCTTTGCCAGTTGTTGAGCAAGAGGCAATAGCTCAGGCTGTGCTGCTGCGGCACTCAGAACTGCATCCCCTTGCAATGGCTGCACCGTGTGCGCGACTACATGTAAGTGCGTAGGGCGTGCGGCATCAGCCACCCAGTCGCGCCACAGACGCAGAAAAGCCAGCGGGTCAAAGCTGGCTTGGGTGTGGCACCAGCTGCTATAGCCGTGCCATGCGTTCTCGCTGATCACGCAGGGTTGCGTTGAATGAAGCGCGATCAGGCGCTGGGTGGCACGTAGCCTTGCACGGCGTCCGCGCCGTCGCCAAAGAAGTGTTTTTCCATTTGGCGCTTGAGGTATTCACGTGCGCGCAGGTCGGCCAAGTTCAGACGGTTTTCATTGACCAACATGGTTTGCTGCTTGATCCAATCGGCCCAAGCTTGCTTGCTCACGCTTTCCCAAATGCGTTTGCCCAACTCGCCTGGGTACGGTGGCAAATCGAGGCCCTCTGCTTCGGTGCCGAGTTTGATGCATTGAACGGTGCGTGACATGTGATGTGCTTCTCTTTGATGAGGGTTAAAAACTGCAGACAAGACTGTAGCAATGTTTGCTTAGGCTTTTGGCTGTCAGGGCTTAAATGACTTTGAAATGGTGCGTCCCATCGCGGGCCAACTGCTCGACCAAACCAAACTCCCAGTCGAGGTAGCCTTGCATGGCTTCCACAGGGTTGTTGGTGCCCTCGTAGGGGCGACGGTAGCGGTCTACACGCTCCACTGCCATTTGGTGATCACCGGTTTGCAGCTTGCCACCTGCGGCTAGCCAAGCAGCGTTGCCGCCTTCGAGCCACACCACCTCGATGCCTGCTTTCACAGCGGCTTGTACATCGGCCACAGCAAAGCGTGACACGCTGCCGTTTTGGCAGGTGAGAACATAGCGGTGGCCTTTGTGCGCGGCGGTGAGCGACTCCTTGAGCTGCGTGCGCAGCACCCACCACGCGCTGTGGATGTGGCCTTGGATGTATTGGGCGCTGGTGCTGAAGTCGAGCACCACGGTGTGGCTGTTGCGATCAGCCAGCCAGGCTTTGACTTTGGCCACATCGACGGCGGGCACTTTGCCTTGTGGTTCGGGCAAGCGCAAAGGTGGCACATCGGTGTGTTTGAAGTCTTCCGCGGTGAGACCTGCCACCACATAGACTTCCCAGCCCATTTGGGCCAACCACGAGGCGCTCATGTTGGCACGAGTGCCATCGGTGTCGCACAGCACCAAGCGTGCGCCGCGCACGGCGGCTTGGTGGTCGGTCTCTTGCACCAGCTGTCCACCGGGGGCGCTGCGTGCACCGGCCACATGGCCAGCTGCATATTCTTGAGGTGTACGCACGTCAAAGAAATAGGTGGTGCGTGTGTTGTCGGCGAGCCATGTGTTCAGCTCATCCATGCGCACGCGTTTCACACCTGCACGCATGGCCACGGCAAAGGCACTGGCTGCTGCTTTGGTGCGGGTGGCATCGTCCACTTCGGGGAAATGGTCGCTTGCACCTTTGACCAACTCTTGGCCAGCCAAGGTCCAGCCAATAGTGCCGTTGCGCAAAGCGCTGACGGGGTTGGGAATACCGGAGTTGATAAGCGACTGTGTGCCAATGATGCTGCGTGTGCGGCCTGCACAGTTGACGATGATGCGCGTGGTGGCATTGGGCGCGAGAGCACGCGCACGCAGCACCAGTTCAGCACCCGGCACACTGATGCCGCTGGGGATGCTCATGGTTTGGTATTCGTCAAACCGGCGAGCGTCCATCACCACCACATTGGCTTTGGCGTCGATGAGGGCTTTGACCGCTTGGGCAGAGAGTGAGGGTGTGGGGCGTCTGGACTCGACCAACTCACCAGCCGATTTGCTGGGCACGTTGACATCACGAAACACTTCGCCGCCTGCGTCTTGCC
>JACCDY010433087.1_pt1 | contig 17094 bp, 15 predicted proteins | sample 7446391 | NCBI WGS metagenome assembly JACCDY01 (sample SAMN15323451, study PRJNA562643) | freshwater metagenome | isolation source: river surface water | place: USA:Blue River Watershed | collected 2017-08-18
TATTATGGGATTTCCTTTGTTGAGTTAATCAACCGGTTACGAATCCACTACTTTTTGCAGCAAAGAGCCTCCTTCAATCAATACACCTTAGAAACATATATGTACCAAAGTGGATTTACGAATCGCTCAACTTTTTATGCGGCTTTCAAGAAATATGTTGGCGTGAATCCGAGTTATTATTTGAAGGAAATGAACGAAGCGAGCTAAAGCCCGCTTCGTTCGTTTTTGTTTATTCATTCCATGTTCCCATGGAATATTGCAAGAGGCAATTTTGTGTTAAGCTGCGTAAGCCATCGATTTTTTTGAGGAACTGTTCAGGGCTTAAATTCATGCGTTTTTTCAAAGACTCAATTGTTGTGTTGTTGGGGGCATCCACATGAGCCAAATCCTTGTAGAAAGTAAATGCGGTGAATTGCCCTTTCGAGTCATCCGCGAGCGGAGCTACCGTTTGCCAAAAATTCCATTCTTGAATTTCCCCTGCGTTAATGCGATCTTGATGAATGTTCTTCATTTGTTTTTCAAATTCAGGGTAGATGAAATAATTAGGTACCGATGTTTTAAATACCTCCATGGAGATGATGGATTGCAGGTCATTCGAACTAGGTGTTCCATCGACAAACTTCACAATATTATTATAGCTGATCGATTGTACCTTAGCCGTTTCTTCACCTATCGTTGCAAAGCTGAGGTCTTTTGCGACTAATGCTGCATATTTATCCATGGGATATTGCCCGATCGTGTTTAAGTCGGCCGAAAAATTAACGGAAATATAATCCCAATCAATGCTTGGGGTTTTATAGCCATTGACGATGGTGTAGACCGACCAACCTGAAATTAAGCCAGCCTCTTTTCGAATTTTGTGAATGGTTTTCCATTTTTTTTCGATTGCCAATGCCTCGTCTAGCGTATGCCCAGGTTTTAATTTGTGAAATGCAACGTTGGCATAAAGTGGTTTGTTTTGCCCGAACATCGTCGATGCACAAATGGCACAGAATAGGATTGTAAGTGTAAGGAGTCTTTTCATGACTATTGGGGTTTAAGTTTTCACTGATTTTTTGGTGAAATTCATATCTATCACGATAAGTTGGAAATTATTATATCGGTTTTTTGTCCAAAAAAATCATTGAATTTGTCTAAAATTTCTACTTGGAATGTATTTGTTCCCTTTTGGGAAATGGGAACATTTCATGCGCTCTCATGTGCGGGCATCGCTAATTTATTATGTAGGTTCGAGCTCATTCTTTTAACTATATAAATTCTATTACAATGAAAAAAATCATGTTGATGATGGCCGTTTCCTTGGCCTTATTTTCTTGCGGTCAAAAGCAAGGCGAAACAGCTAAGACTGCTGAAGCAAGTGCAGATTCTTTGGGTGGAACGTTAACCACTTTAGATGAGAAAACAAAAGCTATCCAAGCGCAAATTAAGGCTTATCAAACTAAGGACTCTACGTATAAAGGCGAAGAATTAGCCGAGAACATTCAAGTATATTATCCTAGCGATACGACAGCTGATTTGGTAGGGAAAAAGGCCTATTTGGCCGACTTTTTTTCCAATCAAAACTTATGGGAGAATTCAAATTTCGGAAGTTTACGTGTAGCTACTTTGACTTTGAACAATGGAGAAGTTTGGACGAATGTTTGGGGAATATTTACGGCCAAGGGTAAATACAGTGGTAAAGATATTTTAATTCCTGTGCATCAAGCTTTGCTTTGGGTAAACGATAAGGAGACGAAGGAAATTCATTTTTATGATACTAAACTTATCATGGATGAATTAGCTGCAAAAGCTGCTGCTGAAAAGAAATAGTTGTTTAGCTCCTTAATTTGATGGGAGGCATTTGCCTCCCTTTTTTTTGCTTTGAATATTGGACAATCTTGGTCGAATTCTAGACAAAGTTCGTGTTATCTTTTGATGTGAACAGCATTGAAATTTGAAACTTGGAGTATTGTTTTATCACTTTAAATTTATCTCCCATGAAAAAAATTACACTGAGTTTTTTGACCATTTTATTTGCTTTTCAAATGGTCGCACAGACCGCCGAAAAGACTTATTTTCTTTTGAATGAAAGTCGAGTGTTAGATATCGATATCTACAAGAAAAATTATCCTGCTATTCGCAACTGGTGGTTGGAAGCGACCAAGGGGATTTCCTATAATTTTGCGGCGCATACTGCTGAATCAGGAAGAACCTATGGTATGGTTTTTGTTCGAGGAGATGAAAATTTAGGAAAATATGTAGGGCAGCGTGTGGCATTGTCAAACAAGGTGGCTGTCGCATTAAAAGCAATAACGGATGAAAATACCGCTAATCGGTCACAGGCAATTCAGCGATCCATTTGGGAGCAAGTGCCTAGTATTTCTGTGATGGATTCAGATTTCAAAATAGAGAATTTCGATTTTCGTAAGATTCAAATTTTTACCGTTCCCTTTGATAAAATTGCAGAATACGAAAAATTGATCGAACAATCCAATGCCGAGGATAAAGCGATTGGGATTAGCTACAACTATATCATGTACAAAGCCGTAGATGGATACCCAAATAATACTTACATGATGATATTGCCAGATAAGTCCCGATTGGATTATTATACTCACCAAGATGAAAGGAATGCGAAACGAAAGGGGAATATGAAATTAGCCGCTCTCAATAAGCGCGCAAGTCAATTAAGAACCATCATTCGGTTTGATCATTTGAATCGGGTGCCTGTTAATTAAGTTGGTTAGGTAATGCTAAAAAAAGCCTCTTGTTTAAGAGGCTTTTTTGCAAAATTAAAAAGCTGTTGAGTTTTTTATTTCCCAGCTGAGTCTGAATTCCAGATATCGCGCACAACGAGAAGTTTTCCATCGATGCGCTTAAAGATGCTTATGTATTTTCCTTTTTCCAATGGACTTCCGTCTGGAAGATAATGCTGATAAGTTCCTGAACAAGTCAGCGTGCTATCGTTTCCAAATGCATCTGTTGTGACTAAGTCTGTCGATCCAATAAACTTAAATGGCTCGACTACACTTGATTGAATAGTTGATCGACCTTGAATTTCCGTTGAATTGGGTACCATGCGAATGGCATCTTCTGAATATAAATTGGCGAAGGCTACGGAGTCTTTATTTTTTACCGCTGTTTCAAATTGCTCTTGCCAAGATTCAATGTCTTTTTTCGCAGCTTCCGAATCAAAGGCGACTTTATTGGCTGTTTTGTTTTCACAAGAGGAGATTAAGAGTACTCCGCAAAAAATGGGTAAGATGAGTTTTTTCATAAATTAAGTTGTTTAAATAACACAATGATTTTGTTTCGTTAAATTATTGCAAATACCTCGTCGTTGGCCGAGCGATGCTTTTTATTTTGTTCCCAAATGTGAAAAATGGCACAGATTGCCACAGTCCCGCATCCTATTTATTGAGTTTTTAGTAATAATTTTTCAAAATGAAAATTCAATTAATTGGCTTATTTGTTGTTATTTCTTTTGTTGCTGCATTCGGCCAAGAGGGCTCTTTTATTAAGAGTAAGGATCAAACGGATATTTTTATTGAAGAAAAAGGCACAGGAACCCCAGTGGTCTTATTAACGGGTGGGCCGGGTTTAAATCCTTTTTATGTGTATCCTGTTCACGAAATGTTAAGTAAGAAGTATCGTTCGATAATATTACATCAACGGGGTACTGGAAAAACGTTGATGTCGAAAATTGATTCAACAACCCTTTCGTTGGACAAATACCTTGAAGATTTAGAAGCTTTGCGCAATCATTTACAGGTGAAAAAAATGATCTTAATTGGTCAATCTTGGGGTGGCATGTTATCGATGGAATACTGCTCACGATTCCCAGGACAAGTAGAGAAATTAGTTCTCGTGGGTTCGGGTAGTCCAAGTATGAATATACTTAATTATTTTTCTGACAACATGCAAATGAGACTTCGACCTGAAGATTTGTCGGAACAATCGGGTATGAAGCGCAACTGGCTAGGCTATTTTTTTGATCGAGAAGCTGGTTTGGCATCTAGAGCAGCCATTGATTTTGCAAAGATTAGTGGGCAGCCTGGAATTAATTCAATCATGCTAGCTGATTATGCGGCGAAGGAGAAACAGCGTTTGGCCAACTTGGTCAAATATAAGGGGCCTGCTTTTGTCATTCAAGGATATCAAGATCCAGCAGGGTTCGCTGCCTTTGAGATCAAATCTGTGATTCCTCAGGCGGAGTTATTATTTATAAAACAAAGCGGCCATTTGCCTTGGTATGAAAAAGAAAGCACACAAAAACAATTTTATGCGTATTTATTGAAGGCATTGGAGAATTAATTATTGAACATGTCATTTAAAATTTAAAAATAAATAAACTATGAAAAAAGTCGTATTGTCTATTCTGACAGCTGCAACGATGCTTGCATGTACAGAGGCAAAAAAAGAAGAAACAGCAAATGCCATTGTACACATTTACAAACCTACTTACACGGATAACTTTAAAATAGGTGATCCTAATAATGCTTTACTTGCAGAGAAGTTTCACCAGGACCTGTTTGCTCAAGATTATCAAAAGGCTGGAGAAATTATGGCAGATACCGCGGAATTTCATAATGAAGATGGGACTACGATCAAAGGGAAAGCGGCTATTCTCGATTTTATGCAAAAGAGTTTTGCGCAGGTAAAATTTAAGAATTATGAAATCGTTGCCATTATTCCTACGGTAGGCGAAAATGGTCATCAGTGGGTGAATATCTGGGATAAAGCTGATGTGGAAACGCCCGATGGGAAGACACAAAAATTGGCTTGGGTGGATTCTTTCCGATTTGAAAATGGGAAAGTGGTGAGGTTTGATGGATTTGTCAAAGCCATCAAAGAATAAATTATTAAAAGCCTCCTAGCGATAGGGGGCTTTTTTTAAATCGTAAATTAATGGGCTAATTCCTCCTGAATCAACGCGATTAGCTCTTGGGCTTTCTGCTGCTGCGCTTTCGCCATTCGTTCATAATGGGCGATGTAGCCTGTCATAATATTAACATAGTTGGCATATTCGAAAAATACATTCTTATCCGATGTGAGAAATACACTCCCTGTTTGATTTTTAATTGTGGCTAATTTTCGTTTGTCAAATGAAGATTTAAGATCTTTCGTGAAAACGCTGATGTGTAGAAGTCGATTTTGAATTCGATGTACATTTGCAGCACGTTCAATGATCTCATCAAGTTGCACTTGCATCGTTATTTTTCCTTTCTCATAGTCGGAGATTTTACGCACAATACTTTCATTTTGAATAAGTCTGAACCCACCCGCATTTCGCAATTGATCAATGGTACCCGTAGAAAAATCAATATTATAAACGCGAGAAATTATTATTTCGCTCGAAGCGTATAACGTATCAATATCCTGCATGCTCAGGGTAGGTTTATAGATTACATCGCTTATCTTGTTTCCTGCGGATACGATATCCTCCATTTTTGCATTTTTTATATCCACCTCTTTCAAGTCGGATTGTAGGTCGATCAACATACTATTCAGGTAGTCATGTTCCTTGTGTCTTTCAGCTCGGTATTCGAGGTAATATTCCGACATGAATCCTAAAAAGACGGCGAAGAATAACATTAAAAACTCTTGAAGGTATTCTTTCCAGGATTTAGGGTGGTGTGTATGGTGATGAACTTCCATGGATTTTGGGTATGAGTTTTTTTTGAATTTATTCATTTTTATTGATTGGGCCAAAGCTACTCGAGCACTCGTCGCATTTTATGATATATCGGAATCTCTTTTAGCACATTTTATCTATCTTTAAATCTTACCTACATCAGCACCATGAAAAAAATCACGTTATTTTTCCTATTCGTAAGTCAGTTTGTTTTTGCTCAAGTCCCAAGTTCTAAATCGCATTTTGGTTTTTCCATTGGCGATAATTATCACTTAGCCACCTATACGCAAACTGAGGCTTATTTACTGAAAGTCGCGAAAGCTTCCTCTCGGGTCAAACTACAATCCATCGGTAAAACGGAAGAGGGAAGAAACCAATACATGGTCATCGTTTCTGATCCGAAAAACATCAAGAATCTAGCAAAATACAAAGCCATCTCACAACGTCTTGCGCGGGCAGAAGACCTCAGCGAATCAGAAGCCAAAGCTTTGGCCAAAGAGGGTAAAGCCGTTGTTTGGATTGATGGCGGATTGCATGCGACAGAAACAGTAGGTATTCACCAATGGATTGAATCCATTTATCAATTCATCACTCGAAACGATGAGGAAACCAAACGTATTTTGGCAAATACCATAATTCTCTTTGTACATGCGAACCCGGATGGACAGGAGTTGGTCTCCAACTGGTATATGCGTCAAAAAGATACCCTCAAGCGTTCAACGGAATTTTTGCCTCGTTTGTATGAAAAATACATCGGGCATGATAATAACCGGGATTTCTACATGATGAATATGAGCGAGTCGGCGAATATGGCACGCCAACAATACATCGAATGGATGCCGCAGATACTTTATAATCACCATCAAACAGGTCCGGAAGGTACTGTGGTGGCGGGTCCTCCGTACCGTGATCCCTTTAATTATGTCTATGATCCTTTGTTGGTGACCGGAATAGATGCGCTGGGGGCAGCCATGAGCTCGCGCTTAAACGCGGAGGGGAAACCGGGTTATACGATGAAGTCGGGATCCGTCTATTCCACCTGGTGGAATGGAGGTCTTCGCACCACCGCTTATTACCACAACATCATTGGACTACTGACAGAAATTATTGGTAGCCCGACGCCACAGAATATCCCATTGGTGCCGAATCGGTTAATCCCAAATTCGGCAACGCCTTTCCCAATTACACCTCGCAAATGGTTTTTCAAAAACTCTATTGATTATTCATTGTCGCTCAACTATGCCGTGTTGAATTACGCAACGCGTTACCGGGAAGAAGTATTGATGAATATTTACAAGATGGGGCGGAAGTCGATTGAATTAGGTTCCCAGGATTATTGGACTCTTTCGCCCAATAAGGTCGAGCAATTAACGAGCATCGCTGGAAATAAAATAAAAACGAAGAGCGATAGTTTATTTGCCGTGGTCTATAAGAATCCGGCCACCCGTGATGCGCGGGCTTACATCCTAACAGCTGATCAATCCACGACGCAATATGCTTTCGTGAATATCCTGATTAAGAGTGGAATTCGAGTGGAGCGCGCGACGAAGGATTTTGTCGTCAATGGAAAGAGCTATCCGAAGGGTTCCTATGTAGTCAAAACGAATCAGGCATTTCGTCCACATGTGATTGATATGTTTGAGCCACAGGATCATCCCAACGATTTTCAATATCCGGGTGGTCCGCCGGTGAGGCCCTATGATTCGGCGGGATGGACGCCAGCCTTTACGATGGGGATTCAGTTTGATCGGATATTGACCGACTTGCAGGCTCCGCTCGAGACCATCCCTTATGGTCAGCTTCAACAAGCAAGTCCCGTGTTTGAGACTGGGAATTATTATACATTCCCCATTTCGGATAATGCCTCATTTACGCTATTGAATGATCTTTTGAAAGCAGGAATTGAAGTTACGAAAACCAAGGAATCTTTCTGGCTTAAACATAGCACCGCTGCTACTGCTATTCTTGCCAAAGCAACGGTGAAAATTTCAGCCTTCGCAAACATGCCTCAGCAAGCATCGAAAAAATTGGGTGCAAAGCGGATCGGATTATGGGATGTCTATGGCGGGTCCATGCCTTCGGGTTGGTTGCGTTGGATTTTAGAACAACATCATTTTGACTTTAATCTTGTATATGCCAAAGAGATCGACCAAGGAAATCTTCGTGCCAAATACGACGCGCTTATCTTTGTTAGTCGGGCAATTCCAGGCCTAAAACCTGAAACCTCAAGCGAGTATACACCTAAGGAGCCTATAGAGGCCGACATTCCGGACGAATATCGCCCAACTTTAGGAAAGATAACAGTAGCTAAATCCATTCCCGCTTTGCGTGCATTCTTGGAAGCTGGTGGCGATATTATTACCATCGGTTCTAGTTCAAATCTTGCCTATCATCTGAATTTACCGGTGAAGAATGCTTTGGTGGAAGTAGTAGCTGGAAAGGAACGTGATTTGCCGGGTGAGAAATTTTACATTCCAGGAAGTGTGATGCAGGTTGCGGTGGATGATTCAGTGGAGGCAAACTGGGGGATGACGTCCAAAGCGGATGTATATTTCAGTGCGAGTCCGGTATTTCATTTGTCTGCGGAGGCGATTGCACACGGGGAATTGATTCCATTGGCCTGGTATGCTTCCGATAAAACCTTACGGAGTGGATGGGCTTTTGGGCAGACCTATTTGGAAGATGGCATTGCGGCCTTTCAGGCGAAAGTAGGTGAAGGTAATTTGTTTGTTTATGGTCCTGAGGTCACTTTTAGAGCCCAAACACACAGTACGTTTAAGATGGTTTTTAATCAATTGTACGAGAGTCGGTAAGTTCTCCTAAACCAAATGCTATGAAAAAATATCAGCTAGGTATAATAGTAATGTACTCGGTTTTGCTGTTTTGGGCTTGTTCGAGTTCGACGATCCCATCGGGAGCAAAGGCTGTCACGCATTTCGACAAAACGAAGTATTTGGGGACTTGGTATGAAGTCGCTCGCTTGGATTTTTATTTTGAACGGAATTTGGTCAATACAACGGCCAATTATTCGTTGAATGAAGATGGGAGTATCAAGGTTGTCAATCGGGGGTATGAACCCTATAAAAAAGAATGGAAGGAGTCTACGGGCAAAGCCAAATTTGTGGGGCCGGAGGACGTCGGGATGTTGAAGGTATCGTTTTTCGGTCCTTTTTATGGCGGATATAATGTGATTGCCTTGGACTCGAATTATCAATATGCTTTAGTAGCTGGAGAGAATTTATCGTATTTGTGGATATTATCGAGGCAAAAATCGATCCCTGATGCGGTTCGAAAGCAGTATCTTGAGCTAGCGAAGGGGATAGGGTATAGGACGGAGGAGATGATATGGTTGTATCCGAGTAAAGAAAAACCTCTCTAAACAAAAAAAACCACCTCGTTTGAGGTGGTTTCTGTGGTCCCACTAGGATTCGAACCTAGGACCCCCTGCTTGTAAGGCAGGTGCTCTGAACCAGCTGAGCTATAAGACCATTCCGTGTGAATCGGTTTGCAAATATCTTCTTTTTATTTTTTTTATGCAAGTTCAGGTCGAAAAAAAACTTGATAATTTTTAGTCTAAACGCCTTTGGAATTGATTATCTGCCTGAAACACACCATCTTTACACCTCAATAATTTTTTTGCATGGAATCACTTTTTAGCCTTGATAATCTGATCAGTTTACTGACTTTGACATTTTTGGAGATTGTTTTGGGAATCGACAACATCATTTTCATCTCCATTACCGCCTCTCGCTTACCTCAAAAGGATCAAGCCAAAGCCCGGAACATCGGTCTATTATTGGCTATGGTCTTTCGTGTCATCTTATTATTTGGGATTTCTGTTCTTATTTCTTTACAAAAACCCTTTGCCCATATTGACTTGGGATTCGTTAAAATGGCACCTAGCGGACAAGCCATTATCCTGTTCGTAGGGGGCTTGTTCCTGCTTTACAAAGCCACCAATGAAATCTTCATGAAACTGGAGGGGGAGGAGGAGCATATCGCGCATTCTGGTAAGATGGTCAATAGCATTGCGAAGGTCGTAACCCAAATCGCACTGATCAACTTAGTATTTTCAATCGACTCCATTTTGACAGCCATTGGCCTATCGGATAACATGGGTGTCATGATTATTGCCGTCGTGGCCTCAGCGATTATCATGATGGGATTCTCCGGGCCGGTTGGGCGCTTTGTCAACAATCACCCTTCCTTACAGGTGTTGGGGCTCTCATTCCTAATTATGATTGGTTTTATGCTCATCGCGGAGGCTAGCCACGATTCAGAACTCAGCATCTTGAACAATAGCATCGGCCAAATCCCGAAAGGCTACTTATACTTTTCTATCGCATTCTCCTTGTTCGTGGAATTCCTCAACATCCAAATGCGTAAGCGTTCTAAGAAACCTGTGGAAATCCATGATTTGAAGAATCAAGCGGAAGAGGAAGGGATAATCTAGGGAGGTTAGAGTTAAGAGGTAAGAGTGAAGAGTTTTACGTTTGAGTCTTATTGCCATCAAAACAAAAAGCCCGGGAAAATTTCCTAGGCTCTCATTATCTCTTAACTCTTAGTTCTTAACTCTTAACTCTTTTAACTAGTTTTTAACCCCTTTCGCCACCCCCAGCAACTCCTTCGCCCCGCCTTGCGGTAAGCCTAAGACTTTCTTTTTAACCTTGCCTGAAGCGTCTAAAAATAAGATGGTTGGATAACCCTCAATCGGATACATATTTGCCAAAGCTGGTCCTTCACCCGCTTCCATATCTACACCGATAGACACGAAATGTTCATTGATATATTCGCCTAACTCCTTGTTTGGAAATACCTTGTTTTTCAAGACTTTGCAAGGTCCGCACCAAGATGTGTAGGCGTCCAACATGACCATTTTCTTTTCCTTCTTCGCCTTCGCCAATGCCTGACGGAAGCTACCCTCAAAGAAATTCACGCCATCACCCTCTGCGAAAGCGGGTAGTGTCAATATGGAAAGAATCACGATACTTAATAGCTTTTTCATGTTTACAAGTCGCTAGTTTATGATTATAAAAACCTCTTAACTCTTCACTCTTAACTCTTCACTAATTATAAGAATTTAACATCACCGGCATCACCAATAACAAAATATCCTCCGACTCATCTTGATCTGATGGGATGATCAATCCTGCCTTATTTGGCTCGCTCAATTTGATGTCCACAAATTTCGACGATAAATTGCTCAACAACTCAGAAATCAATTTCGCATTGAAACCAATCTCCATGTCCTTCCCTGCATAATCGCAAGTCAACGCCTCATTCGCCTCGTTCGAGTAATCTAAATCCTCTGCCGACAAAGTCAATTTATTAGCCGTTAATTTCAAACGAATTTGGTGTGTCGTCTTATTCGAATAGATCGAAATACGCTTCACGGAACTCAAGAATTCCAAACGATTAATAGTCAAAATCTCATTGTTTTCCTTCGGAATCGCGTTCTCATATTCTGGGAAACGCTCGTCGATGATCCGACAAATCAACTGGAAGCTTTGGAAACTAAAGAAAGCATTCGATGAACTGAATTCCACCGTTACAGGTGTTTCATCGGCTGGTAATGTCGACTTCAACAATGACAGTGCTTTCTTAGGTAAAATCAATGAACTGCTACCCTCTGTCTTCAAATCCGTTCTGCGGTAACGTACCAAACGATGTCCGTCTGTCGCCACAAAATTCGTGTGATCACCCATCATCTGAATCAATACCCCCGTCATCGCCGGTCGCATATCATCGTTCGATACGGCCAATAAAGTATTTGCAATGGCCTCACCTAAAGTTAAAGCCGATAAAGAAATCGATTGATTCTTCGCTACTTCAGGAATGCGAGGGAAGTCAATTGGGTTCTCGCCGCTCAACTTAAAACGACCGTTTTGTGTCGCAATTTCCGCTCCAAATGTTCCCTGATCCGCTCCGATGGTAACGGGCTGCTCAGGTAAACTACGAAGGGTCTCCAACAATAATCGTGCAGGTAAGGCAATCGAGCCATTTTCAAAGCCCTCAACCTCTAAGGTCGTTGTCATTACCGTTTGCAAATCTGATGCCGTTAACATCAATTTGTTACCCTCCAATTCCACCAAGATGTTCTCCAAAATAGGGATAATCGGATTGCTCGCTACCACACCATTAATGGCAGATAGTTGCTTCAATAAGACATTAGAGGCTACTAAAAATTTCATTGCTTTTAATTATTGATTAATGTTGAATTCAGACCTTGAAGTTAAATCAATTTGACTACAAAGCCAAGTGTTTAAGCTCCGTATTTGCGCTTGCGATAAAGAATTACCAAAAGACTGATTAGGATTCCAAATGCGACCGGTACCAAGACATTTAAGAATTGATAATAGCTTCTTTTTTCTTGTATTTTGGCTTTGTCCAAAGGACGTAAGCGGATGTTTTTATTGCGCGCCAACAAGGCTTTTTGGTCATCCAGTAAATAATGAAATGCATTCAGCGCAAAATCCCGATTCGCAAAGGTATGTTTCATAAAAGGATCATATCCCATAGGCATTGGCCCCTTTGTATTTGGATCAATTCCATTCAATGCCAAATCTCCATCACCCACAACAATTAAGCCGCCTTCCTCCTGACTCTGTGCAACAAATCCCTTGGATAAACTATCCTGTGGCAAGGGCCGATTCGCGAAAATGGACTTGAACTTCCCCTCCAATAAATACGAAATGATTTGTCGGCCGGATTTATATTGTTCCGGATTAAAGTCCTTGCCCGATGAAGAAAACGGTAGCATGGCCGGTGCTTTTTGCACCTGGGTATATGTACTCGTCACCAACAAGGGTGTTTTTGTCAATCCACTGTTACCCGAAACCGTATCCATACTCGATACAAATTTCCCATAAATCGCATCCAAATTTTTCGTGATGACCGATGCTGGATTTCCTGTCAATAAAGGGAAGGCTGGCCAAGGCATCAATTGTAAATTGGCCTTATTACCAAAGTTGCCCACCTCCAAAGGAATCATACCACTCAATTCCGCATCTTTAACCCAGTTGGCATTCAACCTCAATCCATATCGATACAACATTTCCTCCAATCCCACATCCATCGGCGAACTTACCAATCCTTGCCCTTGAATCGTATCTACCCGAACGCCCTCTAGAAAGAAAATCCCTTTGCCGCCTTTGACTAAAAACTGGTCGATTTTATATTGATCAGTTGCGCTAAATTTTCGATCTGGTTGAATGACACATATCGCATCCAATCCCTCTAAGGTAGATGACGCACTTAAGTCGACCGGATATAAATCATAGGATTTACGTAAGTTGGCGATGAGCCCGATTTGTCGGATGGCTGGCACTTTACTGTAGTCCAACAGAAAGCCTATCTTCTTGCGTTTTGTTTCCATGAGGCTCTGAATGCCTTGCATGATTTCGTATTCAAGGCCTTCCACCGACTGGTTCAACACCTCTTGTGAAGAGGCTAATTGGTTGCCTTTTAATAACAGAACTCCGGTTTTTTTATCCCCTTTCTCAATGACCAAACCTGGGAATACCATTTGTTGGACCTGCTTCCCACCTACATTGTTCACGACGTTTGTAGGGGGTAATCCAAGGGAATCCAATAAAAATATCTGCTTTTCACGCTGCTCGGTATTCGGGAATTCCGCATAAAGATCGATGGTCTCGATGCTAATCGTTTGTGGACTATTTCGCTGCAAGTCTTGCAAGATGGCATAGCTTGCTTTTTGGAGTCGTTTAAAACCTCCAGGAAGCTCGTTTCCGGCTAGGTATACTTTGATGTGAATCGGGCCATCCAAGGCCTGTAAGGTTGCGCGGGTGGATTCACTTAGGGTGAACTTCTTTTCTTCGCTTAAATCCCATCGAACTAGGATATACGGACTTGCCAGGAGCAATAAAAGCCCTGCAGAAACGAATAAAATCCAAGCACGTAAATTTTTCATGGTATCTAAACAAGAAAAGCATCCCTTACAGAATGCTTTTCTCTTTTTCGGTAAATACTACTAATAGAACTTGTAACGCTTATCTACAATCTTGGCATGATCTTTGATTGCCTCGTTGATGTAGAATGAAGAACGTTGAACGCCCATCATTTGAAGTTGATTTTTGTATAATGAGTAATCCGCTAAGGCTGGAGCTACAGCACCCCCAGTTTTTTCTGCGATGAAAACGCCATTGTCTCCAACGAATACCGAACTACGCTTTCCGTTTTTCAAACCTGCAATACGTCCCAAAGCGACTGCATCTGGGCCTGCTGTATTTAACATGCCACTCGCTAAAGTTTGATCTTGTACGGTTTCTACCAAAGCCCCCGCTCCATATTTCTGTGCGATTTGTTCTAAGGTTCCTTTAATACCTGCTAATTTCTTGGAGATTTGCTCACCTTTGATTTCGTTACGTACCAAAGCCGTCAATTCGATACGGAAGTCCTCCACTTTCACATTTTCTTTCTCTGTTTTACCCGTTAAGAAGGCAACGATGTATTGGTTGTCTTGCTCAAATACTTTCTTTGAACCATCACCCACTGCCGTGTTGTCATCAAATGCCCAACGAACGATTTCACGTGCATTGGCTAGGTTGTTAATTGCTGAGGAGTTTTCTTGCAAGCGATCCGCACGCATCATGATGATGGATTTGTCTTTTTTCAATGCCGCTTCAAATGCTGCTAGCGTTCCGTTTGCATTCGCGAAAGCATCTGCTTGCGTGAATACTTTATCTAGCGTAGCTTGTGAAGGAGCGATTGTCTTGTTGATTGCAGCTAATTTATAGCTTGTGTTCGTTTTCGCATCCGTTACTTTTACTACATGGTATCCAAAATCTGTTTCAATAACACCTGGCATTAAGCCTGTACCATTAAATCCAAACAACGCTTTCTCGAACGACTTAACCATGGCGCCATTGTTTTTGAAATAGCCTAAATCACCACCGTTTTGCGCGGTACCATCCATACCATTCATTTGAGCCAATGTTTCAAAGCTTCCGCCTCCTTTCACTTGGGCTAAAATTGCTTCAGCACGTTGCTTCGCTTGTGCCTTCGCTGAATCGGATTTATTTGCTGGAGCAATTAAAATATGACTCGCACGCATCGTGAACAATGAATCTTTCTTCACGCCACCGTATTTGTAAATCGAATAAGTTAATCCTTCTTTGAATGGACCATAAATACCGCCCACTTGGAAAGTTGGCAACATCGTTTTCACCGCTGCTGGAATTTCAGCATATGGCAACAAATATGGAGTACGCACATCTGAATTCAACATGGCAAAAGCTGAATCGTTTGGTGCAACCGCTAAGTCTTTCGCTAATTTTTTGATCTGCGTGTAGAACTCAGCTGTATCTTGTTTGGTTGGAATTACTGGGAAAGTCGCATATTGGATGGAACGTGTGTTCGTTCCTTTGAATTGATCTTTATGCTTCGCTAAATATTCTTCTAGTTGAGCATCCGTCACTTTAACTGTTGTGTCTGCTACCGAGAAGAAAGGAACAAATAAGAAACGCGCATTGAACTTCGCGTTTTGTGCTTGGTATTCTTTTTGCGCATCTGCTTGTGTTACGTAGTTCGACAAACGCAATAAGTTCTCATATTTTGAACGAATACGATCTTGTGAAATCGACTTTTCAAACGCCGCCCAAGCTTGTTGTTGTTGCGCTGGCATTGTTTTCAAGTTCTTCAAAAATTGGATGACAAACGTTTTGTCAAATTGACCCGTTTGTGGATTTGTGAATTGTTGGCGTACCGACGGGTGGATGTAATTTCCTTGAACCATGTCGATCAACTCTTCTTCAGACACTTTCAAACCTAAGGCATCGAATTCTTTTTTGTAAGCGATATCCAAAACGAATTGGTTCCAAACTTGCTCGCGAATCGAAGCAGCTTCTTGCTCAGATGGGCCTTTGCCAGTTTGAGCAGTATAATTAGCCGTAGCTTCTTCTACTTTCTTTTGGAAGTCTTGAATCATGATGCTTTCGCCCGCGATTTGACCTACTTCTTGAGAACTTGAACCGAATAAAGATGATTTACCTTGGAAAATATCACTTCCCACGAGAAATAACACTAAACTGATCGCGATAGCCGCTGCCGCAATTCCCGATTTTTCTCTAATTTTTGTAATTAATGCCATTGATACTATTATCTAATTGTTTTGTACGCTTTCTTTTCTTTCTATTTCTCGACTTTGTCTTGAACAAAAGAAACGCAAAATAATCACATTTCTAATGAAAAAGCAAGTCATTTCTAAACTAATCTAGCCTTTTAAAACGCTTCGTAAACTTTCAAGGAAACGATCCGCGATGGCTTGGTCAATCGCCAAACTTGGCAATAATCGTAGCGTATGCTTTCCTGCATAGCCCATAAAAATATGGTGCTGATGCAGTAATGCATCCCGAATAGGCCCCACAGCTTCTTCTAGCTCGATTCCAATCATCAATCCACGTCCGCGAACTTCTTTAATGCCTTGAATTCCGGCTAATTCTTGCTCGATATAGGTACCTATTTGTGTTGCATTGGCCAATAAGTTTTCCTCTTCAATGATATCCAACACGACATTGGCTGCTGTACATGCCAAATGATTCCCTCCAAATGTCGTACCTAATAAGCCATAACTCGCCTGAATATGTGGTGCGATTAACACGCCGCCAATCGGGAAACCATTGCCCATGCCTTTTGCCGTGGTCATCATATCCGGATTAATTCCCGCATATTGATGCGAAAAGAATTTCCCCGAACGGCCATAGCCACATTGAACGGAATCCAAGATTAATTGAGCTCCCGTTTCATCGCAATGCTGACGCAATGCTTGTAAAAATGGGGTGGAGGCAACTTGAATGCCACCTACGCCTTGAATACCTTCCACAATCACAGCGGCCGTTTCTTCCGTAATGACATCCGATAATCCCTCGATTTGATTGAAGGGATGGAATGTCACATGGGATGTATCATTGATCGGTGCGACGATGCTCGGGTTGTCGGTTACCGCCACCGCACCGGCTGTTCTGCCGTGGAATGCTTTGGTGAATGCAACAACTTTCTTGCGTCCGGTATGAAAGGAAGCCAATTTTAGCGCATTTTCATTTGATTCTGCCCCTGAATTCGTTAAGAATAATTGGTAGCTTGGGTAACCCGACACACGTCCTAATTTTTCCGCTAACTCTGCTTGGCCAGTAATATGTATGGAATTTGAGTAAAAACCGATGTTGGACAATTGTTCCGTCATCTTAGCCACATAAGTCGGGTGGGAGTGACCAATCGAGATCACCGCATGTCCGCCATATAAATCTAAATATTCCTGTCCATTTTTATCCCAAACCGTACTTCCTTGGGCTTTCACCAATTCGATTGGGTAGAGGGGATATACGTCAAATAGTTTCATGTTATCAGTCGCTAGTCTCTAGTCGCTAGTTTAAATTTTAAATGGTCCCCAGGTTTTAACCTGAGGTTAATGATTTTTTTTAGCCCCAGCCTTCTGACTGGGGAATCGACGCAAAGCGCCTCAA
>JACCDY010490379.1_pt1 | contig 17075 bp, 23 predicted proteins | sample 7446391 | NCBI WGS metagenome assembly JACCDY01 (sample SAMN15323451, study PRJNA562643) | freshwater metagenome | isolation source: river surface water | place: USA:Blue River Watershed | collected 2017-08-18
AGACAATCAAGCGCCTGAAGCAGCAGCTGACTTGGCGTACGCCCAAAAAGTTAATTAATAGGTAACCATGGAACTAACTCAGATACTGGGCTTGGTTTTTGGCCTAGTCCTAATTGGACTGGTTTTATTTTTATTAAAACAAAAAAAATCAAAACCCAGTTTTGTTACCAAAGGTCAATCTGAAGTAAGCCAAGAGTTAGATCAAATTACAGTCGAAGCGCCAAACGATTTGACAGCAAAGCCTGCAGCTCCAGTTTCAAATAAAGGCAAACTGGCAAAGTCTCAGAGCGGAATAAATGCAACCTTTAACCGACTATTTAGTAATCAAAATATCTCTGCACAGGATTGGCAAGATTTAGAAGATGCGTTAATTATGGCAGACGTCGGCGCAAAAACGTCGACTGAAATTGTCGAGCAGTTAAAGAAAAGTGCTAAAACTAGTTCAACAGTTGAACTAAAACAAATTGCTGAAGAGCAATTGACTAAATTAGTAAGCGGTGGCTTTGACCGAACTTTGAAAGTTCAGCGCAAGAACGATCAACCTGCAGTTGTATTAACTGTTGGGGTAAATGGAACTGGAAAAACTACGACAACCGGAAAACTTGCTCGAAAATTGGTAAATCAAGATTTAGATGTCGTACTAGGTGCTGCAGATACATTTCGGGCAGCTGCTGCAGAGCAATTAACCACCTGGGCAGATCGTATTGGAGTGCCAGTTATTCGCGGTGGACTAGATAGTGACCCAGCTGCCGTTGCATTTGAAGCAGTATAGCATGGAATTGATAGTGAAGTAGATGTAGTAATTATCGATACTGCTGGACGCTTACACACTAAACAAGGACTTATGGATGAACTAGGTAAGGTTTACCGAGTTGCAAGTAAGTCAACTCCAATTGACGAAATACTTTTAGTGATTGATGCAACGACTGGCCAAAATGGTTTAAATCAAGCTCGAGTTTTCGCTCAAGTTGTTCCAGTAACGGGAATTGTGCTCACCAAACTTGATGGCACAGCAAAGGGTGGAATAGTTATTGCTGTTCAACAAGAACTTGGAGTTCCAGTGAAACTAGTGGGACTAGGCGAAGGACCAGACGATTTAGCCGAATTTAATCCAACCGAATTTGTTTCAGGCTTAATCGATTAGCCAACATAGGCGTAAGTAACGGTTTTCATTGGCGTTAATTAGCCAACATAGGCATAAGTAACGGTACCTTGCGTTATCTCAAGATTTATTCGGTCTAATCGATAATCCATAGTTACTGGAAAATTTTCCCCATCGCGTTTAACTACCCGATAAATAATCAAACCTGATTTATTTTCGATTAACTCGATTGCTTCTTGTTCTGTTAATCCGATAACTTCTTCAGCCAGCGCCAACGTCATTGAGTCAGGACCCCAAAGTTGACTGTCTTTAGATTTAATGTTTACTACGAAGTCAAACTTTTCTCCGTTACCGTTGATTGCAGTAACTGATGTTTTACCTTCAGCTAAAGCCTCAAGACCTGGATAAGTTTCGTATGTGCCTTGATCGCCACCTGGCTGAAATTTCAACAGAGTTGGATCGGCTATTTCTACCGACCAATTTTCTGAATCATCAACCATAAGTACGACAAATCCGCCGACATTAACTTCGGTGTAACTGTCGATAGTTGGATCAATCATTGAGGGAGGCTGCTGCCAAGCCGTGTCACCTGGCATTGGTTCGTAATTGTTTTGTCGATCACGACCAGAAGTTAGCGCAAAAGCTAAGCCGATCAACAATGCTAAACCAATGACGCCAACCAAAATCTTCTTCATGTAACGAGTATGCCTGCATGGCTATTGAATTACTAGTTAGCGCTACTTAGGGAGAGAAATCCACCACACTGGTGAATTTATATCTTGACCTCCTGGAGTTATAACTGCATATCCGTCTGCATCAACAAACCCGCGCAACATAGATGAATCTGTATGTGCAACTGGTTCCACTAAACCAATGTTCTGTGGACCAGTGAGTTGTCTGGCTAAAACAAATTTATGTTCATTACTTGAAGCAGTAACTGATGTTGCTAATCTGCGGGTTTCCCAAACTCGCTTTGTTTGGTTAGTACTGCCAGTTATGAATGGCCAAACTAACGTGAGTAATCCAATTACTGCAGATTGCGGGTTCCCAGGAAGACCAATCAAAAATCTATTGGGTAGCTGTGCCAACAATTGATGGTAGCCAGGCCTAACGTTAACGGCATCAATTAAAATTTCTCCACCAGATTGAGTAATTGCTTTGTGCAGATGATCGGCTGGACCACTAGCCGTTCCACCAGTTGTCAGAACTAAATCAGCAGTTGAATTTTTGATTGCTTCAACATGAGCAGAAAGCTCATCTGGAATGAATTTCATTTCATTAAGTTGCGCGCCCAAGTATTCCAGCCAGGCCTTTATTTGTGGACCAATTGAATCTCTTACTTGGCCACCGGTAGGGGCACCTTGAAAAATTAATTCATCGCCAAAAATAAAAACATCTACCGTTGGTTTTTCGTACACCATTACCGAGTCATAACCACATGCTGATACCAAACCAAGTAGCGCTGGGGTTAATTTTGTACTGGCTTTTATTACAACTTCATTTTCTGCAGATTCAAATCCAGCCGGTCTAATGTTTTCGCCAGATTTAGCTTCGCTCATTTTGGGCTTGAGTGAAACTAAAGAATCATTAACGTCACAATCTTCCTGTTTAAGCATGGCAAAAGTATTTTGCGGTATTGGTGCACCAGTGGCTACGTAGCAACACTGTCCTAGGCCAAGTTCAATTCCAGTAACTTGCCCAGCTAAATTTTTGCCGATTAAGTTCCATGGCCCATTTCCGTTAATTGCGTAACCATCAACGCGAGAAGCAGCAAAAGGTGGAATAGCAGTTTTTGCCAAGATGTCCGTGGCCAATACATAACCACTGGCACTTGAAATCGGTAACTCAATTATTTGTTTTGGTGGTGCCACATTGTGTGCAATGTCCATCGCCACATCAAGTGGCGCATCATAAATAGATTCGGACATGGATTTATTCTGCCTTATTACCCAGTTCGGCCCAGGTAAGTAAGGTGAACAATAATTAACTCATGGCGACAATAGTCAAAGCAGAAGTAACTACAGATGTTTTGGACGCCGATCATTTTCGCAAATTAGTGAGTGACCCATCAGCCGGAGCTGTTGTTATCTTTTCTGGCGATGTTCGAAATCATGATGGTGGTAAAGGTGTCACCTCGCTAACTTACGAAGCTCATCCCGATGCCCAAAAAGTCTTAGCTCAAGTTGTCGATCAAGTTACTCGAGATTCAGAGTTAGTAAAAGTCGCCGTTGCCCATAGACATGGCCCTATCGCTATTGGTGAATGTGCGTTTTTAGTGTGTGTTTCAGCAGCACATCGGCAAGCAGCTTTTGCCGGCTGCCAAGCAATTGTTGACGAAGTCAAAACCCAGATTCCAATTTGGAAACACCAAGTTTTTGTTGATGGCACTGATGAGTGGGTTAATTTTGCATGAGTAAATTAATCGACACTTATGGACGAGTTCATCGGGATTTGCGGGTATCGCTAACCGATCGATGCAATTTACGCTGTACGTACTGTATGCCCGCTGAGTTTAATTCTTGGTTACCGAACGAAAGTTTGCTCACTACAGACGAACTGATGACAATAATTCAAGTAGCGGTAAATGCCGGAATCACCGAAGTTCGATTAACTGGTGGAGAGCCGTTATTACGGCCAGATATCGTTGAAATTGTTCGCCAGATTTCTAAGTTAGAAAATCCACCAAAACTTTCTCTTACGACAAACGGAATTCGGCTTGCACAGTTAGCGAAACCGTTAAAAGAAGCAGGTCTTGAAAGAATCAATGTCAGTTTAGATACCCTGCAACCAGAGAGATTTAACGCACTTACGCACCGCGATCGCTTTGCTGATGTTTTAGCTGGGTTGCAGTCAGCAAAATCTGTTGGCTTAACTCCTATCAAGATTAATTCGGTTTTGATGCCCGGAGTAAATACCGATGAGGCAATTGATTTACTGAAGTGGGCAATTTCGCAGGACTATCAACTTAGGTTCATTGAACAGATGCCACTTGATGCCGGAGGCATCTGGGAGCGAACAAACATGGTTACGGCAGATCAAATATTTGAAACGCTAAGCCAGGAATTTAAGTTAACCCCTAAAGAAAATCGTGGATCTGCACCAGCAGAAGAATTCTTTGTAGACGGTGGACCACATACAGTGGGAATTATTGCCAGCGTTACTCGTCCGTTTTGTGGTGATTGCGATCGACTCAGGTTAACTTCAGATGGCCAAATTAGATCTTGTCTTTTTTCGCGCACCGAAACTGATGTCCGGGCTATTTTGCGAGATGACTTAATCGAACCCTCAGATAAATTGACTCGAATTGAAAAATTATTTATCAGCACAGTTGCAGATAAATTACCTGGACATGGAATTAATAATCCTGAATTCATTCAACCTAGTCGCCCAATGTCAGCAATCGGTGGATAACTTGACAGTAGTTAGATTTTTTGCCGCAGCGCGGGCGATTACTAAACAAGATCAGATTCAGGTTGACGCCCTAACTCTTGGCCAAGCACTAATCGAAGCCGAAACACAATTTCCAGGGTTAACTAAAGCGCTACCAAAATGTAGCTACTTAATTAACGGGCTAGCTACGAAAGACTTAACTTCGCTGGTAAAGCCAGGGGACACTATTGATGTCTTGCCACCATTTGCAGGTGGGTAGTAGTGGATTTACTTTCTCTATCCAGTAACGATTTATTAATTGCGCTTTTTCTATTTTTCGGCGCGATTCTGTATACCTCAGTGGGTCACGCTGGTTCATCCGTTTACATCGCAATCATGGCCTTATTTGGCTTGGCTGCAAATGTCATCAAACCAACTGCACTTGTGTTAAACATTTTTGTTTCATCTTTTACAAGTTGGCGATACCTGCGCGCCAAACTTTTCGATTTAAAACTATTTATTCCCTTAGCAATCGGTGCAATTCCAATGTCTTTCATTGGTGGCGGAATTGAATTAAGTAATGAAATTTATAAACCCATCGTTGGATTACTCCTTGTTTTTGCTGGAATTAATTACCTTTTTCTTGGCAAACGTCAATTTCGCAAAGAGATAACACCGCCTAAATTTTTAGTCGCCTTATTTGTTGGAGCCAGCATCGGGCTATTAGCTGGACTCACTGGTACCGGGGGAGGAATCTTTCTTTCGCCAATAGCGTTGTTGTTTAATTGGTCTGCGGTTAAACAAATATCTGGGACAACGTCGTTATTTATTTTGACTAACTCAGTATTTGGGTTACTTGGCCACGCAAGTTCAGTCAGTCAACTTCCCAGCACCTTGCCCGTTTTTGTTGTCGCAGTATTACTTGGTGCCGCAATTGGCACAGTGCTGGGAATTACTAAGTTTTCAAATGAAAAAGTAAAGCGAGCACTGGGCCTGGTGCTAATTATTGCTGGGTTAAAACTCACCTTAGGACTTTAAAAATTAGGTCGGCTAAACTTTACTTCTAATGTTTAATTCACTTTCGGACAAACTTGCTTCTACGTTTAAGCAGTTACGCGGTAAAGGTCGGCTATCCGAAAGTGATATCGACGAAACTGTCCGGGACATTCGAATTGCTTTACTCGATGCAGACGTAGCCCTTCCAGTCGTGCGCGATTTTTGCGCAAAAATCAAAGAACGCGCATTGGGTAGCGAAGTATCCGCAGCATTAAATCCTGCTTCGCAAATTATTAAAATTGTTAATGAAGAACTAACTTCGATTTTAGGTGGCCAAACTCGCCGAATTAAGTTAGCTAAAAATCCACCCACCGTAATTTTGCTCGCTGGTTTACAAGGTGCTGGTAAAACCACTTTGGCTGGCAAATTAGCAGTCCACTTACGAAGTCTTGGTCATCAACCAATCCTGGTAGCAGCAGACTTACAAAGACCAAATGCAGTTGATCAACTTAAGATCGTTGGCGAACAAGCACAAACTCCAGTGTTCGCCCCAGAGCCAGGTAACGGAGTTGGCGATCCGATAAAAGTTAGTCGCGAAGGAATTTTGTTTGCGCAGCAGAAATTACATGACATTGTGATTGTAGATACTGCTGGTCGATTGGCAATCGATGCGCAGTTAATGGATCAGCTTCGTAAAATCAAAAAGGAAGTTTTGCCAACCGAAACCTTGCTGGTAATTGACGCGATGACGGGTCAAGACGCCGTTAATACTGCCGCAACTTTCGCTCAAGAGATTGGCCTAGATGCTGTTGTTTTAACAAAACTTGATGGTGACGCCCGCGGTGGCGCTGCATTGTCAGTGGCAACTGTGACTAATACCCCAATCATGTTCGCCTCTACTGGCGAAAAATTAACAGACTTCGAAATTTTTCATCCAGATCGAATGGCATCCCGAATTCTCGACATGGGTGACGTACTCACGTTAATCGAACAAGCCGAAAAAACTTTCGATCAAGAACAAACGGCTAAGTTAGCTAAAAAAGTACAAACTGGTGACGATTTCACACTTACTGACTTTATGGATCAAATGAAGCAGCTAAAGAAAATGGGAAACTTCAGCAAAATGCTTGGCATGTTGCCCGGCGCTGGCGAGATGAAAAAACAACTCGAAAATTTTGATGAAAAAGAGTTAGATCGAGTTGAAGCAATAATTTCATCAATGACTGTGGCTGAGCGAGAAGATCCAAAAATCTTGAATGGCTCAAGACGGTCACGGATTGCAAAGGGTAGTGGCACTCAAGTTAGCGACGTAAATAACTTAATTGATCGTTTTACGGTTGCCGCAAAAATGATGAAGCAAATGGCAAAAGGTGCTGTACCTAATTTGCCAAACATGCCCGGTATGCCAAATATGGGTGGACTTGGTTTACCTAAACCTGCAGCACAAAAGAAAATGCAAAAACCAGGTAAGGGTGCCAAAAAATCGGGCAACCCAGCTAAGCGCGCAGCTCAAGAGGCAGGTTTAGATGTATCTGATCAAAAACCAGCAGATAAATTAACTTCGTTGCCGAATGCCTTTAAAGACTTTTTGTAACACCTAGATTTAGATTTTTCTTGAATAGTTCAACATCAGGAACCTGAATAACAATTGAACTATAAAAGTGATCGCGTAAGTTAATTCGGACTGTCTGGTTGGCCAGTTTTCGGCGGGCATTCCAAAATTCACGAGTTTTCCGACTGCGCCAGTAAGTACCACCGATAAGCACAAAAGCGTAAGTACCAGGTGCGCGAAGGCCACCTATTTGCTTAAAGATTTGCGGTCCAGCATCAACACTTTCGATTTGATCTAACCGGAACTTAATTCCGCCGGGCTTGCAGTTAATTAGCTGGTCGAGAATGGAAAAGTTAATCGATACTTGGTTCTCAGAAACTTCAATTTTTGGGTACATATTTATAGTTTAATCATTGAGTATTCGGGCAATAATCAGTCAATTTCCCCAAATCAAGGGGATCTGGCAAACTATGTCAGGTAATCCCGAACTATCAGCCGGCCCTCTAACCGCTGAAAGTTTGGATTCATCGATCGCCAAGTAAAAGTTTTACCCCACTAAAACTTTAAAAGCTGTGATCACCCCAATTAACAGGAGACATAAAAAACGTGGCTGTAAAGATCAAGTTAAAGCGACTTGGCAAAATTCGTAATCCGCAATATCGCGTAGTAATTGCTAACTCACGTACTGCCCGTGATGGACGTTCCATCGAAGAAATAGGTTTGTACCACCCAAAGGAAGAACCGAGCTTAATTCAAATCAATTCTGAACGCGTTCAGTATTGGTTAGGCGTTGGTGCACAGCCAACTGAACCAGTGCTTGCGTTATTAAAGATCACCGGTGACTGGCAAAAATTTAAGGGTCTTCCAGGTAGCGAAGGCACACTTAAAGTTGCGCCACCAAAGGTTGATAAGAACACAGTTTTCGCACAAACAGTTCAAGCAGTTGCAAATGAACCTCGCACACCAACTATCCGACCAAAGGTTGAAAAACCTGTAGCTGAAGAAGCAAAGGTTGAAGAAGTTAAAGCCGAAGAACCAGCTGTCGCAGAAGCTACTACTGAAGAAGTTGTAGAAACTGCTGCTCAGGTTGCTGACGAATCTGGTAGCGAAGCACCAACTGACGCAACTTCAGCTGATGAAGTAAGTGCAGAAGTAACCGAAGAGGCATAAACATGCTGGACGAGGCTTTAGAACATCTCGTAAAGGGCATTGTCGATCATCCAGATGATGTGGTTGTGCGCGAAAAAAATCGCAAAGGGCCAACCCTTGAAGTTCAGGTCAATCCTGAAGACATGGGTCGAGTAATCGGAAAAGCTGGACGTACTGCGAGTGCACTTCGCACTGTAGTTAACGCACTTTCAGAAAAGAATGTGCGCATCGACATCCTTGATGTAGACGAACGCTAATTCAATGCAGCTCGTTGTCGGGCGAATTGGTCGTGCACACGGTGTGCGTGGGGATCTCTTTGTAGAACCCTTAACTGACGAACCAGAATTGCGCTTTGCTGTTGGCACTAAGTTACAAACTGAAAAAAATGGGCAGTTAACAGTTGCGCAGCACAAGTGGCACAGCGGTCGACTTATTTTGCATTTCACCGGAGTTGATGATCGAAATGCAGCAGAACTACTGAGAGGTAGTCAACTCTTAATTGATGTTGATCCAAGTGTGCTTCCAGAGGATCCTGATGAATTCTATGACCATCAACTAGTGGGCTTGAAGGTTGTCTTTAACGACCAAATCATCGGCCAAGTAAAAGAAGTTATTCATCTTCCGGCCCAGGATTTACTTGCGGTAACCAAATTGGATGGGGTAGAAGTTTTAATTCCTTTCGTAAAGCAAATAGTGCCCCAAGTTGATTTACGAGCCGGAAAAATAGTCATTACTCCGCCACCTGGTTTATTAGACGATTCGCAGGCAGAAGAAGCAGGAGAACGGGAATGAAAATAGATGCCGTCACTGTGTTTCCTGATTATCTAATACCGCTTCGCTTGTCTTTGATCGGTAAAGCGATCGAAGATGGCTTAATTGAATTAACGATCCATGATCTTCGAGATTTCGCGCACGATAAACATAAAACAGTTGATGACTCACCTTATGGTGGTGGCCCAGGAATGGTGATGAAACCAGAGCCATGGGGCGAAGTACTGGATGAACTAGTTTCACCTGAGTCAGTCTTAGTTATTCCGACTCCATCTGGAAAACCGTTCAACCAAAAACTTGCCAGCGAATACTCGACTGCTAAACATTTGATTTTTGCCTGCGGTAGATACGAAGGTATTGATAGTCGAGTAGCTGAGCACTTTAAGCAAAGAATTCGCGTGGATGAAGTTTCACTTGGTGATTATGTATTAGCTGGTGGCGAAGTAGCCGTTTTAGTAATAGTCGAAGCACTAGCTCGATTAATTCCGGGTGTGCTTGGCAATAGTGAAAGTTTCCAAGATGATTCGTTTGCCATTGGTCAGATGGAAAAACTTCTTGAAGGACCGGTTTACACCAGACCACCTGAGTGGCGAGGCTTATCAGTCCCAGAAGTTCTAATGTCTGGCGATCATAAAAAAGTTGCGCAGTGGAAATTAGAACAGGCCAAAGATAAAACGGCCAAGATTAGACCAGACTTAGTCGACTAACTTAAGTTTTGGATCATTAAAAATAACTTCATTCAGGGCGTAGTTAATTTCGGCGATTGAAAGCGCTTCAGTTGTAGCAGTGTTCATATAAAACTGCTTAAAGTTAGCAGTCTTTAATGCTGTTAAAGCCTTGCGATGGTTTAGCTTTAGATACATCTGCGTGGTGTTTTTAATCCGGGGGAAGCTCTCATTTACTGTGCCACAGTTGTATCCGAAGATTGTTAGGGCAACATCTGCCTCGGCTGGTGAAACTTTACTGATTACACCCATATCTTCAACATGTATCAGCGGTCTTGGAGTACTGGTTCGAGCCCAGAATTGCACACAAGTTCTAAGTCGATCCTTGGCATTTATTTCGTAACCGAATTCATCAACATAGTTAATAGTTAAATCAAGATCGCGAACTAATTGAAAATTTCGATCTAACTTATTTATCACAGTCCACTTGCGCCATGATCTTGGAACAATAAATGCAATTAAATCTGAGTGTGGCGCAGCATGATTAAAAAATGGAATTGAAAGTGAGTTATTCCGGCCAAAAGGTGGGTTACTGACCGTAATCAAGTTTTTAGCCGTTAAGGAAGTTTCCAAAAAACTGCCAAGTTTTACTTCCGGGTGTAGTGGCTCAATATCGAAACTGGTAACTTTTGAAATTCCTAGGTCATGTGCAGCTTCGATAAAAGCCCCGGTGCCTCCAGCAGGCTCTAAGAAATGTCGTTTAGATAAATTTGGAATTAACTCATTAACGTGCGCAAGTATTTGAACTGCAGTATCGCGCGGGGTATAAAACTGTTCTTTTCCAGTAACTCGAGTATTGCCTAACTTAACCAGCGCGTTTTTCGTCGCCGGTGGCAAAATAGTCGAGCTCATTTGGGGAAGCCTGTCTTGATAGGGAAGTAGTGGGGAAGTTAAGTAAAACAAGCATATATATGAACGTCGTTTTGGTCTAGTGCCAAAAATTTGCTCCGCAGATACTCGATGTGGCAAAGTAAAGGACTGTTGGGTCGCGAACGAACTGCCATAGGGGTCGATCGCAAATGACTTTCAACATTAAATCCGGCAAGACCTTTGATTAGGGCTTTCGACCTATGGCGTTAAGTTCAGTGGAGTAATAATGCACTTCTTAGATGAAGTTGATGGCGCATCCCTTAAGTCTGATATTCCAGATTTTCGCGCTGGAGATAATGTAAAAGTTCACGTACGAGTTGTTGAAGGTAACCGCTCTCGTATTCAGATCTTCCAAGGCGTTGTATTGCGTCGCCAAGGTGGTGGAGTTCGCGAAACTTTCACCGTTCGAAAAGTTTCTTTCGGCACTGGCGTAGAGCGTACTTTCCCAGTTCACTCGCCAATCGTTGAGAAAATTGAACTAGTTAGTAAAGGTAACGTCCGTCGGGCGAAGCTTTACTACCTACGTGATCTTCGCGGAAAAGCCGCCAAGATCAAAGAAAAGCGCGATAACGAATAAATCGTTTTCATTCAAAGGCCTGCTTCTCGCAGGCCTTTGTTATTTTGGGCAGATAGTAAAAATAACCTCTTTATTAAGTAGATTTGGTAAGCAATGAGACACGCAGCCAAGAAGCCAAAAAAGCAACCTAGTTTAATTCGCGAATTATTAACTGTTGTTGTTACCGCACTGGTGCTTTCAATTTTGGTGCGAACTTTTCTGATTCAAGCCTTTTATGTACCCAGTGCATCGATGGAAAATACACTTCAGCGCAATGATCGAATTGTGGTCTCGAAAATTAGTACCGAATTATCTGGAATAAATCGAACTGACGTTGTCGTTTTTCATGACCCAGGTAACTGGCTGGGTGAAAACTTTCCAAATCCTTATGACAACCCAATTGGTCGAGCATTGCAATTCGTTGGAATTTTGCCAGCCAACTCAGGAAACGATTTGGTTAAACGAGTAGTTGGTGTTGCCGGCGATCAAATCGAATGTTGCGATGCAAATGGCGCTTTGCTTTTGAATGGAAAACCATTGAGTGAGCCGTACCTAGTCGAAGGCACCATGAGTAATCAAATTACCTTCAAAGTTTTGGTTCCGGAAAATCATATTTTTGTCATGGGTGATAATCGAAGTAATTCAGAAGATTCCCGTTATCACTTAGATTTAAACAGTGGAATGGTTCCGTTAGAAGAAGTAATTGGTCGAGTAGTTGTGCGCATCTGGCCAATTGATCGAATTGGTGGAATTGAAAACTAGGACACAAAAACCGATGCCTGATCTGGCAGTTGAGTTTGAATTTCTTGAAGCTGGCTTTCAATATGTTGGTGGAATAGACGAAGTTGGTAGAGGGGCGCTGGCTGGTCCAGTAGCTGTTGGCGTAGTTGTTATTTCCAAAGACGTTGGCCCGATTCCAGAAAATCTGACAGATAGTAAGTTGATTTCAAAACCTATTCGTGAATCGCTAATTCCAGTGTTAGAAAATTGGGCACATGATTTTGCTATTGGGTACGCAAGCCCAAGTGAAATCGATGACATTGGCATTGTTGGCGCCTTGCGGCTGGCTGCAAATCGAGCAATTTCACAATTACGCACTAAACCTCACCAGGTAATACTTGACGGCAAACATAACTGGCTACAAACCAATAGCGATGAAAGTCTGACCAAATTTCAGGTCACGACAAAAGTTAAGGCCGATCAAAGCTGTGCAACTGTTGCCGCAGCAAGTGTTTTGGCAAAAGTTGCCCGAGATAATTTGATGTTGCAAGCTGACCAGACGTATCCCGAATACGGCTTTGCAAAAAATGTTGGTTATGGCAGTGCCAGCCACATGGCAGCAATTCAAAAATTTGGACCTTCGCAGTTTCACCGGAGGTCTTGGAACTTACCAAAGTCGGGCTAATAGGCTAGAAGTATGTCGGCTGACGAACTAGAGCGCTACGAAGCAGAGCTCGAACTTGAGTTATATCGTGAATACCGAGATTTAGTTCATTTATTCAATTACATAATTCACACTGAACGCCGAGTTTATTTAGCAAATGGTGTCGACGTGCAAGTTCGTACGAATGAAGCTGGCGATGTCTATTTTGAAGTAGTACTTAGTGATGCCTGGATTTGGGATATTTATGGCCAAGCCAGATTTGCTAAAAAAGTTAAAGTACTTACTTTTAAAGATGTGAACGTTGAAGAATTAGCTAAACCTGACTTAGATTCACTAAATTAATCAGTTCAAACCACAAGTGAATTCTTTCCACAAATAGCATTTCGAAATTTAACTTCTCCATAGTTATCGCCATGATTTGGCAGTGCGCTTATCAAATCAACAGCTGGGCAAACTTGGCGAGGACTTCGCAACCAAGTGGTTTATTGACAAAGGTTTTCGGTTACTTGATAGAAATTGGCGCCATGGGCGCGTTGAACTAGATCTGGTAGTCGGTAAAGATGACCTAGTTATCTTCGTTGAAGTTAAAACCCGAACAAATTCAGATTTTGGTGGCGCGGTTGCAGCAATAACAAAACAAAAAGTAAATAACTTAACGCGAGCGGCACTCTATTGGCTAGGAAAGAATCGATACGCAGCCGACGGAATCCGAATTGATTTATTAGCGCTGCAGTATGACGGAAAAGATTTTCGTGTAACTCACATTCCTGGAATTAGCTCATGGGTTTAGCCCGAACACGAAGTGTTGTATTAACCGGAGTGCAAGGCATGTTGGTTGAAATTGAGGCGTACATCAGTGCTGGTTTACCAGGAATGAATATCGTTGGACTTGGTGATACGGCTGTTGCTGAAGCCCGAGATCGAGTCCGGGCGGCAATTTCCAACAGCAAATTAAGTTGGCCAGGTGAGCGAAAAATTACTGTTGGGTTATCACCAGCCTCACAACATAAAAGAGGCTCAGGTTTAGATCTTGGCATTGCGCTTGCTTTACTGGCAGCTGATGGACAAGCACCTGAAATGGCTGACTTGATTGTTGTCGGTGAATTAGCTCTTGATGGAAAAGTGCGACCAACCCCAGGAGTTTTGGTGGCTGCTTTAACTGCCTACCAGTTAGGTTTTCCAAAAATTATGGTGCCAATAAATCAGCAGGCTGAAGCGCAACTTGTACCGGACTTAGTTGTCATTGGAGTTAGTTGCTTGCGTGATGCATTGGCTTATTTAAAAGGTGAAGAATTCGTTGCTCATGAAGATAAAGAACTGCAATATCAAAATTTACCGGCTGAAAATTTTCCACTTGATTTAAGTGATGTTCGCGGTCAACCAATGGCTAGACGGGCGCTAGAAATTGCTGCAGCGGGCGGACATCATTTAGCAATGATGGGTAGTCCTGGTGTTGGTAAAACTATGTTGGCCCAGCGACTGCCAACTTTGTTGCCGCAATTAGACGATGAAATGGCGGTGGCAGTTACCGCAATCCACTCTGCAGCTGGCACGTTAACTCCGGGACAAGGATTAATTCGCACTGCGCCGTTTCAGGCTCCGCATCACACTGCGACTTCGACTGCATTAATCGGAGGCGGAAGTAACTATGCCCGAATTGGCATGGTGACACTTGCACATGGCGGAGTTCTTTGTATAGATGAGGCAGCTGAATTCAATCGACCAGTTTTAGATGGATTGCGTCAACCACTAGAAACAGGTGAAGTTACTATTTCTCGTTCGGGATTTAATGTCGTGCTTCCGGCAAAATTCCAACTTGTTTTAGCGTCCAATCCATGCCCGTGTGGGAAATTCGTTGGTACTGGGAGTGAATGTAGTTGCGCTCCGCAAGTGCGGCGCAGATATTTAGCTAGACTCTCTGGTCCATTACTTGATCGAATAGATATTCGAGTCACTTTAAATCGGCCAACACTTGCCGAGTTGGATTCAAATCAAAGTTCTGACTACGACTCAAAAACAGTTGCAAAACGGGTAGTAACAGCTCGAGCTAAAGCTGCCCAGAGATTAGCAAAAACACCGTGGCGACTTAATGCTCAAGTACCTGGTCCCACTTTGCGAAAAGATTTTGCACTTTCTGCACCTGTTCGAGAATTGTTAATTAAAAGTGCCAAGCAATTTTCAGCCCGCGGTGTCGACAGAACAATTCGTCTTGCTTGGACGATCGCCGATTTAGCCGATCATGAAACACCAACTATTGATGATCTAACTGAGGCGCTAATTTTCCGAGACGGAAACGGAAGCTGGCAGATTTGATCAATGATTTAACAGCCCGAGTAATACTTGCTAAATATGCCTCGCCTGGTGATGAAAAAGTCGGCGCCTTAGTTGCACAATTTGGCGCACCGATTGCAATAGAAAAACTTATACAGGACTCGAAAAATAGTGCGCTAACTAGCCGAATTCGCCAAGCCAACTTTGATCAAGATTTTGAACAGATAATGCAAGCAACTCAAGAAAGTCAAAGCATAATTTTGACACCAGAAAATATTTGTTGGCCAAAAAAACTAAATGATCTAGATTTTGCTAGCCCCTATTGCTTGTGGGTTAGCGGAGATGTAACAAAACTAATTGCGCTAGAAAATTCATGTTCAGTTGTTGGGGCACGGGCTGCAACTAGTTACGGTGAGCGAGTGGCAACCGAAATTGGCTCGACGTTGGGCGAATGGGGTATCACAACTGTCTCAGGTGGCGCTTTTGGAATTGATGCTGCGACTCATCGCGGGTCAATTGCTGCAGATGGCCAAACAATTGCCGTGCTGGCCAGTGGAATAGACGTACCTTATCCAGGAGCACATGCAGGTTTATTTAAGAAAATTTCTGAAGTTGGTTTAGTGCTAACTGAAGCACCTCCCGGTAGCTTGCCATTAAAGCAAAAGTTTCTGACCCGAAATCGATTAATCGCTGCGCTTAGTAGCGATGTAGTAGTTGTAGAAGCTGCACTTAGATCAGGTTCTTTATCGACTGCCAACTGGGCTAATGCACTCGGGCGCCGAGTTTGGGGAGTGCCAGGTCCGATCACCAGCGCAACATCGGCTGGTGTGCACGCTGGGATTAGAAATGGCTCGATGCAAATAATGCTCGAAGTTGCAGACTTAATTAAATAACTGCTACGCACTCTTAGACATTTTTGAATTTGGAATTCTGACACTTTTACCAAGTAAGCAAATGTCCTTGCTAAAAGTCTATTTACTTGTCACCGTAGATAAATGAGTTCTTCGGATGTAGATTTTGGCGCAAGCCTAGATCGATTTATTCAATATATTGAACTTGAATTGGGCCGAAGTAAAAATACTGCGACTGCGTATCGCAAAGATTTAGAAAATTTAATTGAATTTGTGACTGCCCAAGGGTGCGCCAAACTTGCTGACGTTGGAATTATGGAATTACGTGGTTGGCTAGCCGGACAACGTAATAGCGGTCTAACTTCAGCCACATTGGCAAGGCGAGCAACTGCAGCAAGAACTTTTTTTGCTTGGGCTACGGCGCAAAAACACCTGACTGAAGATCCTGCCGCAAGCTTAGTTATTCCTAAAGTAAGTAAGCGGTTACCTAATGTGTTAGCGCAAGAGCAAGCCACCGAAGTTATGAATCGGGCTGCTTTGCGAGCAGATGATAACTCGCCATCACACATCCGAGATTTAGCGATTTTGGAATTACTTTATGCAACTGGAATTCGAATCGGCGAATTAGTTGGATTAGATATTTCGGACATTGACCAAAATCGACGAACAATTCGGGTGACTGGCAAAGGCTCAAAACAGCGAGTTGTCCCTTACGGATCGATTGCCGATCGGGCAATCTCGATGTACTTAAAGTCTGCTCGAAATATGTTGGCCAATGATGAAAGTGGCCTAGCTTTGTTTCTTGGCGCCAGAGGTAAGCGAATTGATCAACGTGTAGTTCGCAAAATGGTAACCGAATTATTAGCAAGTCTCGAAGGCGTTCCAGATTTAAGTCCACATGGTTTTCGCCACTCGGCTGCAACACATTTAATTGAGGGCGGTGCAGACATTAGGGCAGTGCAAGAAATACTTGGCCATGCCAGCCTTTCGACAACTCAGTTATATACCCATGTATCTATGGATCGATTACGTGCAGTTTTTGAGCAAGCACACCCGCGTGCTTAAGTTTTAATTAGCTAACGGTAAAAGCCGAACTCGTGGATAAACCAAAAGTAATGGATTTAAATATTTTCCATTTCTAATTGCCCCCCAATGTAAACACCAAACAGTTTCGCTATTTGCGCAGTGACTTTCACCAACTGAAAGCGTGCCAATTAATTGACCAGCTTTTACTGGTTCACCAACCTCAACTAACGCGGTCAATGGTTCGTACGTAGTTCTGACTAAACCATGACTAATTACAACAACTCCTTTGCTGGCAAGCAGACCGGCATACACAACTACTCCGCTGCCTGCGGCAAAAACTTGATCGCCTAACTGACCGCGATAATCAACGCCACGATGACCAGCCAGCCAATTTTGTGCTGGAGGTTCAAATGGTCTGGAAGTTTTCGTTTCGGTAGTTGGCAACACCCATTC